>WNGB01001320.1_pt1 | contig 69606 bp, 78 predicted proteins | sample 5400681 | NCBI WGS metagenome assembly WNGB01 (sample SAMN13153367, study PRJNA577476) | soil metagenome | isolation source: 115 cm soil or saprolite under grassland replicate 2 | place: USA:California | collected 2016-06-15 | reverse complement strand
TGTCGGCCGAGGGCCCACCACTGATCTGGATCGAGAGGTGCCGGAGCCGCGCCTCGAAGACCAGCCGTCGCCCGCCTGAAGGCTGCCAAATGGCGGTCACGCATGGCTTGATAGAACCCATCGGCCCAGATACGTTGCCCGTTGCGCTCGTATCTGCCGCCGTACGGATAGACAGAAGTCGCGCCCGGCCTCGAGCCTCCGTTCAAGCTCAGGATCCCGCGTTCGAAACTGGACGCTAGCGGCCAAGACGGGTCCTTCTGTCCACGCCAATACACTGGGAGGACTTGACGATCGTCGTCGATCCAAGACCGGAACTCCAGCCACCGCCTGAATTCAAGGCGTGTCATTCGATCAATGTCCAGCTAACGCTCAGTATCTTGAACTGCGATATCCGGCTGCGTAGTTCCGTATAGCATGACGATCGGGCCCAGCCGAGCCCCGTCGGCACCTGCGTTTACCCGAACTTGCAGGGCCCGCCTTCGTTCCCTTGCCGTGATACACCGCGAGGCGCTGCAAGATATCACGCCCATAGGAAACACTCACGCCAGCTCGCATCACGCGGTCCCATGCAGCAGGCATCCAGGACCCCCTGAAAGACCCCAGCGTCGTCGAGCCGCCGGCCTCGGAGCCCTGGAGCCGAGACCGCCCAGCTCTGATCCGGCTCCAGCGGCGATCCTGCTCCGGGACAGGGGAGCTCGTCAAGGGCCGCGTGGGCGGCTGCGTGAGGAGGCACGGATTGGAGGGCACAGCGCTCTACGCGGACGGCGCGCTCTTCAACGGCAGCATCAAGACCTTCACCGTCGAGGAGAAGGTGATCATCGGCGGGCCAACCAGGCCCTGATCCCGGGCTTCCGTTACAATGCCGGCATGGCCGAGGCGATCGTCGTGACGGAGACCGTGCGCGTCCCGCCCTCGGCGATGGCGGTTCACGCCGTGCGGGCCTCGGGGCCGGGCGGCCAGAATGTGAACAAGGTGGCGACCAAGATCGAACTCCGCGTCGACCTGGCGGCGGTCGAGGGGCTGTCCGGCGCCGCTCGCGCCCGGCTCTATGGGCTGGCCGGTCATCGGCTCGACGCCGCGGGCCGGCTGGCGATCACGAGCCAGGCGACCCGCAACCAGGCGCGCAATCTCGAGGATGCCCGGCGCCGGGTGGCCGACCTGATCCGAGCCGCCCTCGTCCCCCCGCGCCGGCGCGTGCACACGGCACCGTCGGCCGGCGCACGCGAGCGGCGGCTCGGCGGGAAGAAGCGGCGGGCCGCCGTGAAGCGCTGGCGGGCCCGGCCGGGCGAAGCCGACTGAGCGAGCGCGCCCCGCTACGGCAGGAGCGCCGTCGGCGGGTAGTACGGTCGATCCCCGAGGGCGTCCACCGCAGCCCAGAACTCGGCGCTGCCCGCCTTGCCGGGCTCTTCGAGCTCCCAGGTCTGCCGCCGGTAGCTCCAGCTGTCGGGATGCAGCCGGCGCGCCTCGGCCAGAAATGGCCCCGCCGCCTGCGCGTGTCCGCGCACGCTGAGATACTGGCCGAGACGGAAGTTGGCCGCCGCGAGGGCGTGCTCCTGGGTCGGAAGGGCCAAGCGCCGGCGCGCCTCGTCCTGGGGCAGCGCGTACACGCTCGCCGCGCCGTTGGCAGCCCAGTCGCGCAGCGCATGCAGGTAGGCCCCGCGCACGCGCTCCCGCTCGGCCAGGCCCTCCACGTTCATCTGCTTGGTGACGCGGTCCAGGTGCGTGCGAAAGGCGTCGCTCGTCCCCGCCGTCTCGGCCGGTCTCGCGATCCGCCCCGCTTCGTCGATCCAAACCGCCGATGAGACGTTCACGACGCCGTACAGCTCGGCCGTCACGTGACGCTCGTCGATCAGGCACGGATAGGTCGCCCTGGCACCGCGGATCCACTGCTGCGTGGTCGCGGCCCCGCCGCTATCGAGCGCAATCGAGACGACGACGAAGTTTCGGGGGCGCAGCTCCTCGTAGAGCGCCTGCCACACGGGCAGGTCGAAGCGGCACCCTCACCACGAGGCCCAGAACACGAGGAACACCTTCTGGCCCCGGTAGTCGGACAGGGCGTGGGAGCGGCCGTCCAGATCCGGGAGCGTGAAATCGGGCGCCTGGAGCGATTGCATCCCCGTGCGGCGGACGGCGGCGGTCTCGCCGAAGACCCACACGCCGTGCGCGTCCTCGTGCACCACCGGCTGGCCCAGCAGCCGCGCCAGCGCGGCCAGGTTGAAGCGCGCGGGCCGCTCGCGCAGGAACTCGCCCTCCCGGCCGCGGGGAATCGGCACGCACACGTCCCCGCGGCATGCGCCCTCAGGCCGCAGCTCCCAGCCGGTGGCCGCCGGCAGCTCGCTCGGCGGCAGCCACAGATCCTGGCCCTCCGGCGTGGCCGAGGCCGCGTACGGCGGCTGCTCCTTGTAGAGGATGGTCACGCTCATAGCGGTCCCCCTCCCCACCGCTCGCGCATCGTGAACTCGGCGACCGGCTTCCGCTTGAGCTTCGTCAGCCTTCGGACGGGCCGGCCGAGCGGCATGACCGCGCACACGGCGACGTGCGTGGGGATGCCGAGCAGCGCCTGGACCTTGGGCTCCTGGGCCGCGGCGAGCGTGGTGATGGTGCCCGCGAAGCCTTCGTGGCGCGCCGCCATCAGGACGTTCCACGCGAACGGGTAGATCGACGCGCCGCTGATCACGCCGACGCGCTCGAGGTCCTGGTCCATTGAGGCCACGACCTTGAGGTCGACGCAGATGACCAGCACGACGGGCGCCTTGGCGATGGGCTCCGTCAGGTGCGGCGGCGGGGGCGTGCGCTCGATGGTGGCCGCGTCGATGCCGGGCGGGTCGATGGTGTTCCAGGGGCTCTCGCCGTTCTTGACCTGGGCCGCGTAGCGCTTGGCGGCGAAGCCGCTCAGGTCGGCCAGCGCGCGCTTCGTCGCGGAGTCGTGGACGACGATGACGCGCCAGCCCTGACGGTTGCCCCCGCTGGGGGCGAAGCGCGCGTGGTCGAGGATCTTGGCGAGCACCTCATCGGGCAGCGGGTCGCCGGTGAACTCGCGCGCGGCGAAGGTGCTGCGCATCACGTCGTAGAGCTCCATTACTCGTCTCCATGGGCGCGTACTCGCGCAGCCGTCATCGCCATGAGCTCCTTCAGGGTGAGCCGCACCGTGTCCTCAGGATCCGGCACGGCCGTCACCTCATCCCGACGCATTCTAGCGCCCCAACCGAGCAAGCGAAACGGGGGCGCCGGGTGGGGTGCTATGATGCGGGAGCCATGGTCCAGATTCGCCTGTCGCGGGATCTTGAGGCGAGCGCCCGGGCGGCGCGCACGCCGATGACCGTGGACGAGCTCCTTGCCCTCTTCCCCGAGGTTCCTCGTGACCTCCGCGACGAGCCCATCCTGGCGGAGTACGTGAAGGCGTTCGGCCCGCTCCTGCGCATGGCCCGGAAGCCGTCGCCCTGCGTGGGCACGGGCGGCGATGCGCAGCACGTGTTCTACACCCGTCTCGTGAACGACCTGGCCATCTACGCGATCGGCCTGGCGAAGCGTGACCGGACTCTCGCGCGGCTTCAGGCGACGCTCGACCAGTACCGCCAGCAGCCGGCGACATTCGCCTGTACCCTCGTGCCCCGCCGTGCGCCCGGCGCGCCGCGAGCCGGCTGCGGCTGAGACTGCGGCCGGCCCCGCCGCCACCTCGTGCCGCCCACCGGTATCAGCGCCTCATCTCTTCAAGCGGCATCTCTTCTTCGAGCGGCGTCTCTTGACGATGCCGCCTGGTCGATGGTCCGGGCGGGGCACCGACCAATAGCCCTTGCCTAGACGCGATCTCTGGTACTTGGTTATAAACTTAGCCCACCATGGCAAGGCCACCCGCCTGGCCGCCGGCGTGCCCATGCCGCCATGATCAAAGCCTAGCGCCACCGACAGCGTCAGCGGCCACCGCCCTTCACGGTCCGGGTAGCGCCTCGGACATGGGCGGTGGCAACCCATCCCATTTCACGAAGGAGCGCCCTCTCTATGCCAAAGATCTTCGACCTCACTCGCGAGATCTATCACCGGATGCGGATCAGCCCAACCTATCAGACGCCGCTGATCTGCGACCATCTCACGCACAGCGAGACGCTGCCCGCGTACAACCAGCGCGCTTCCTGGGCAGCGAAAGCTCTGGCGTTCTCGGACCACACGGGCACGCACGTGGACGCATTCAATCACATGAGTCCCGAAGCCCCGTCAGAGTCGATCGACCAGATCCCGATCGAACGGTTCTACGGCGACGCTATCTGCCTCGACGCCTCGGACAAGGGCCCTGGGGGTGTGATCGAAGTCACCGACGTCGAGCGGGGGCTGGAGAAGACAGGCCTCGACATTCGCAAAGGCGACACGATCCTGTTTCGCAGCGCGCACTACTACCCGCCGCTCGGACGGAGCGCCTTCATGCCCGTTCATGAACAGACCGCCGACTTCGAGCAGTACATGCGGGGTTTCCCCGGTCTGAGCGGTGAGGTCGTCCACTGGCTCGCTGACCGTGGCGCGAACTCGGTTGGCCTCGAAGGTCGCAGCGTCGACAGCCCGTCCAACGAACGGACCGACTCCGACAACTGCTTCCCGGCTCACAGGGCATGTTTCGTGCGGCGAATATTGGCCATCGAGAACCTCTCGATTCCTGAAGAGTTGGTCGGGAAGCGCTTCATCTACGTCGGCCTTCCGCTGAGGCTCCGAGGGGCGACCGGGTCGCCGATTCGCGCTATAGCCGTTCTCAACGACTGAGCGAAGCGCACGTTCGGGGGCAGTACCGGAACTCAGGGCAGCGTGGCGACGAACTTCCTGATCGCGTTGGCGACCGCCCCGGGAGCCTCCATCGGCGGGTAGTGCCCGATCCCCGGCAAGGTGACGACGTTGACGGGGCGGGCGTTGACGAGACGTCGAACGGTCGCATCGACCATGGCCCGCGACACCAGCCAGTCATCCTCGCCGAGGACCATGAGCACCGGGCAGCGCACGTCCCCCATGCGATCCCTGATGTCGATGCTCGTGTAGATCTTGAGATCGGCCGCCAGCGTCTTCGGCGACAGGTGGTAGACGGTCCATTCGACGAGGTCGCGTGCCTCTGGCAGCGCGGCTCGTCCGACCAGCGAGACGGACTGCTCCCGGTTGAAGTGCGGCAGGGAGACGTGCGGGTGATCCATGAGGTCGAGGGCGGCCCGAGAGATCGAGGGGCTGTAGTCCGAGCCCTGCATCGACACGATCGCGCGCAACTCGGTGCTCTGCCTCGCCCCCATCATCAGCGTCAGGTTGCCACCGACCGAGCAGCCCGTCATGATGGGCCGCTGGAGGTCACAGGCGCGGGCAACGCTCCAGATGAAGTCGCACAGAGCATCCGCATCCTCTATGCATCGGTTCCCCGGAAGCGGCCAGGATTTCCCGTGGCCTGGGTAGTCGAACGATATGAGCTGGAAGTCGCTCGCCAACTCCTGCATGAGCCAGTGCCACTGGCGGCCGTCACGGCCGGCGGTGTGCAGGCACAGCACGGGCTGCCCCGTGCCGCACCGCTCCACGTACGTACGCACGCCGCGGACCTCCAGATAGCCACCCTGGATGGTCGCCACGCTTTTCATGCGGCTACGCCGTGTCCGGACACGAAGCGAAACCGCCGGACAATGTTCGACAGCGTCCAGTTGTCGCCGGCGGCCAGGACGAGGTTCCCGCGCAGGCGAAGCCTCCCGTGCATGGGGTTGATGGCGAGCGGCAAGCACCCGCGTTCGTCGAAGAACACCTCCCAGCCCTCTGGTGGGCCTTCGATCGCGTAGTCGACGCCGGTCAGGCCCTCGCCTTCCTCTACGGCCGTGACGCGGCCGGAGGCGAGCGCGAGAACGATGGTGGGCTGTCCGGTGACCGAGAATCCGACCCTGGCGGTGGTCCAGCGGGCGAGCTCCCGGAACTCATCGTCGGCGTTCAGCTGCTCTGCGAGCGCGCGGAACCACTCGAGGGACGGGAACCTCGGCGTCGACATGCGCTATCTCCTTTGTGGAGAAGTTACGGCTTGAGGATCACCTCTTCGGAGCGCCAGAAGGTCCGGACGAGCCGCGCGGCACCGTGGTCGAGCACGTCAGAGCGGGGCGGGGTCGCCTTGAACCGCTCCGGAAGGTCGTCCAGCGAGGGAAAGAAGAGTTCGGCCTGCCGGTACAGATCCGTCGCCGGTCCGTCGGTGGAGGCGCTGGTGATCATGCTGTCGACCACGTACTTCACAAGCTTCGGCCCCGCATACTTCTGGATCGCGTCGCGGACGTGATCGTCCAGGTACCACTGCTCGAACTTCGTCCGGTCGAGCTCCGGGGCAAGCGACCAACCGAACGTGACCTTGATCAGCGGCTTCTGTCTCGGCCATTCCGCCATGGCTGACCTCCTTGTGTCGGGATGAGAGACGGGGGGCGATGCTCCGAATGCCCGTCAGCGCCGTGCTCCACCGAGGTACATCTGCTTCACGTCATCGCGCTCGAGCAGCGCCCGGCCCGTTCCCTCGAGCCGGTTCCGGCCGAGCTCGACGACGTAGGCGCGGTCGGCGATTTCGAGGACGCGACGGGCGTTCTGCTCGACGATGAGGATGGTCGTGCCGAGCTCGCGGAGGCGCGCGATCGTGCGGAACGTCTCCTCGACGAGCCTCGGGGCCAGGCCGATCGACGGCTCATCGATCAGCATCAACCGGGGGCCGAGCATCAGCCCCCGAGCGAGCTCGACGATCTGCTGCTCCCCACCGCTGAGGCTGCCCGCGCGGTGAGCGCGCTTGTCGCTGAGCACCGGGAACTGGGCGGAGAGCCGCTCGAGATCGCGAGCCACCTCGATGCGATCGGTGCGGACGAACGCGCCCAGCTCCAGGTTTTCCCGGACGGTCATCTGCGGGAAGACGCTCCGACCCTGCGGCACGTACGTCAGTCCGCGATGGCACATCGTCTCGGGCGACGATCCCGTGATGACGGCACCGGCGAGGAGGATGTCACCCTTGCTCGGCCGCAGGAAGCCGTAAATGGTCTTGAACACGGTGGACTTGCCGGCGCCGTTGGGGCCAATAATCGCGACGATCTCGCCACGATCAACTCGAAGGGACAGGCCCTTGAGGACGTCGTAGGCGCCGTAGCCTGCATGGACGTCGCGCAGCTCGAGGAGCGGCTCAGCGGCCAAAGTACGCCTCGATGACGTTGACGTCGACACGGATCGCGTCCGGCGGGCCCTCCGCGATCTTCCGGCCGTGGTCGAGGACGATCAGGGTCTCGCAGAGGTCCATCATCACGGCCATGTCGTGCTCGATGATCAGGAAGGTCCGTCCGCGCTCGCGATAGGTCCGGATGAGCCGGACCAAGGTGGTGATGAGTGTCGGGTTGATACCGGCCATCGGCTCATCGAGGAGAATCAGAGACGGCCGCGGCTCCATGGTCAGGAGGCCGACGAGGGCCAAGAGTTTCTGCTGCCCGTAGGAGAGGCTGCCGGCGGGCTCAGTCCTCTTGCCCCAGAGCCCGACGAACTCGAGAAGCTCCTGCGCATCGGACGGCAGGCGGTCACGCATCATTCGGGGCCGGACCGACGCCAGGGAGCGGCCGAGGCCGCGCGGTTGCTGCAGCAGGACGAGAGTCTCGATGATGCTGAACTCGGGAAAGAGCTTCAGGTGCTGGAACGTCCGGGCGACGCCATGCAGCGCGATGCGGTCGGGCATACAACCGTCGATCCGGGCGCCATTGAAGCGGATCTCACCGTGATCCAGGCGCGAGAGACCGCTGATCAGATTGAACGTCACCGTCTTTCCGGAGCCGTTCGGACCGATGAGGGCCGTGATCGAGTGCTCACGCACGGTGAGCGACAGGCCATCCACCGCACTGATCCCGCCGAAGCGCTTGGAGACGTCGCGGAGCTCAAGCATCGTCGGGCTTCGCGAGCGTGGGTGAGGTCGGCGCCGCGCCCGGTCCAGGCGCGGCGGAGCCCCTCGACAGCGCACGCGCAACCTGGGCGACGAGCTGGCTGAGGCCGCCTGGAAGGCGGATCATGATGACGATCAGGATGAACCCGTAGACGATCATCCGGACGGACGGCTTGATGCCGAGGATCTGCGGGAGCGAGACGAGCAGGATCGATCCCCAGATAGGACCCGCGATCGTGCGGATACCGCCAATCATCATGATCATCATAATGTAGACGGTTTCGTTGATGTCGAAGAGGTCCGGCGCGATGAAGGAGATGTAGGGCGCGTAAGTCGCTCCGGCCATCGCGGCGAGCATGCTGCCGGCCACGAAGGCGAAAAGCTTGTAGCGCATAGCCGGAAAGCCCACGGTGACGGCAAGGATCTCATCCTGGCGGATGGCCTTCAGCACGCGACCCGTGTCGGAGGTGACGACATGCGCGACGAGCCAGACGGTCAGGGCAGCGAGGATCCAGAACAGGTAGTAGTACCGATGGCGCGAGTCGAAGCTCCACGCCGGCATGCGCGGGAGTCCGGGGCCGGGTGGCACGAACCGCACGATGATGCCGTTGGCGCCGTTCGTGAGGGTGGTCCAGTTGTCGAGCATCAGCCGGAACAGCTCCGAAAACGCGAACGTGCAGATGGCGAGGTAGGCGCCCTTCAGGCGCAGCGTGGAAAAGCCGATGAGCCACGCACCGAGACCGGCCAGAAGGATCGCGAGCAGCCAGGCAAGCCAGTAATGCAGACCGAGCCGGGTGACGAGCAGGACGGCACCGTACGCGCCGATCCCGTAGAACGACGCATGCGCGACCGCGAACTGCCCCGTGTAGCCGATGATCAGGTTCAGGCTCGAGGTCAGGATGATGTAGAGGCAGACGAGGATCCCGAGATGGAGCATGTATTCACCGGCGAAAAGCCAAGGATATGCGGCGCCGGCGGCAACGAACGCCAGCGCCTGGATGCGTCCGGCGGCGCGGCCCCTCACATCTCGTCCCGTTCCGGTCGCTGCCCGAAGAGCCCCCATGGCCGCACGAGCAGGACCGCGATCAGCATCGCGAAGCCGAATCCGTCCCGGAAGGCAGAGGATACGAAGGCGCCGCCGAAGCTTTCGACGACCCCGAGCAGGAGACCGGCCACGATCGCCCCGCCCACGCTGCCCAGTCCACCAAGGATCACCACGACGAAGGCCTTGAGCGCCGGCAGCCCGCCCATGAACGGCGTGAGCGTGTAGATCGTGCCGACGAACGCGCCCATGAGCGCAGCCAGGGCGGCGCCGAGCGCGAACGTGATCGAGATCACGCGATTGACCCTGATCCCGAAGATCGACGCCACCGCCGGGTTCTGAGCGGTGGCGCGGATCGCCTTCCCCAAGGAGGTGAGCCTGAGGAAGAGGACGAGCCCCGCGAGCAGGATCAGCGTAATCACCGTAGCGAGCAGCCGCTGCAGCCCGATACCGGTGCCCGCAAGCTCGATGATCTGGGGAAACGGCGGCGGGATCGAGAGCGGGTCGGCCCCCCAAATGGCGAGCGCGGAGTTTTGAAGGATCGCGATGAGGCCGAGCGAGATGACCAGTCCGTTGAGGTGCTCGCTGCGGGCGAATCGGAATGTCGAGCGCTCGATGATGAAGGCGAGCGCGGCGACAGCGGCCATCGCCCCGAGCGCCGCCACCGCGAAGCTGGCGTGGTACTGCGTGACGAGCAGGTACGCGACGTAGCTGCCGACCATGAGCATCTCGCCGTGGGCGAAGTTCAGGATGCCCATGATCCCGTACGTCAGCGTGAGCCCGAGCGCCACGGCCGCGTACATCGTGCCGGTGATCAGCCCATGGAGCAAAAGCCCGAAGAGCAACTCAGACATCGGCGCGGTCGCTCGGGTTAGAGACCGCGAAGGGGGGCGGGGTTATCGTGCGTCATCATGCGGATCTCCCTGTCGGTCAGGCCGCGGATGGCTCGACCGTCGGCGGGCCGCCGGTCGGTGCCTCCTTTTCTATCACTCGACGGGGATGTGGGCGTACTTGATGGTGCCCTTCTGGATCATACCGATGTAGTAGTCGTGGACGAAGCGGTCGTCGGCGGTGACCGTGAGCTTCATGACTCCCTCGTACGTCGTGCCGATGAGGGCGCGCTTGATCCTGTCGAGATCCGTCGTCGTTCCGGCCGCCTCCATCGCCTTGGCCAGCATGAAGACCTGGTCGTAGATGGTGAGGCCCCAGATGAGACTCGGTCCCAGGTCCTGACCAGCGACCTGCATCATCCGCCGCGTCCAGTCCCTGATCTTGGGATCCTCGGACTGAGGACTCCGCGTGCCGATGACCCAGGTGTAGAGCTCGAGCTGGTCTTTGTACGGGAGGGCGGGAACCTCGGTCGCCCCCTGCCAGCTGAAGAACTTCTTGGTCACGCCCGTCTCCAGCGCCTGGCGGACGATGAGCTTGCCAGCCTCGTCGGAGTAACCCCAGATCAGGGCGTCCGGCTTCAGCGCCTTGATCTTGGTGAGCTGCGGGTAGAAGTCCACGGTGCCGGCGCGATCATATCGCTCGACGGTGAGGATCTCGAGACCCAGCTCCTTGAGCTTCGGCACGTAGGCCTCGAGCACCTGCGAGCTGTAGTCGTCGGTAGAGTCCAGGATGGCGACGCGCTTGATGCCGTGCTCCTTCGCGGTCCTGGCGATGAACGGCGCGTACGTCCGGATGCGACCGCGCTCCCCGAACTCCCAGTTATATGTTTGGAACAGGTAGGGGTACTCGGGCTTGCCGACGAGCGGGCCAATGCCCGTCAGCGGGTTGAAATGCATCACGCCTGCCTTGCGGGTCACCTCGACCGCGGGCATCCCGACCACCGTTCCGATCGGACCGAAGATGAACCGGATGTTCTCTTTGGTGGTCAACTCGAGCGTCGACGCCACAGCCTCCGCCGCGACGCCGCGGTCGTCACGCAGCACCAAGTCGATCTTGAGCCGCTTGCCGCCGACCGTGATACCGCCGCGCTCGTTGATCTCCTTCACGGCGAGCTTGGCGGCCGTCGCCCCAGGCAGCCCCAGGGACGTGAGCTTCCCCGTGAGCGAGAAGACACCACCGATCTTGACCGTTTCCTGCGCGGCGGCGATCAGGCTGGTGGCCGTAAGCACCGCGCCCAGGGCGAGGGTTGCGCATGACAGGCGGGACGTGAGGCAGTACGCGTATCTCAGCATGATGCGATCCTCCTCCACTGAGCGGTTGGGCAACGGAGCGCTTTCGCATGCCACATCTCGTGCCCCGGGTGACATCGAAGGCCGGACTTCCAGACGGAACATCGCCACACCGCGGCGCACATAACGCCGCAGCGCCGTCAAGGAAATGCGACGACTGAACTCGACGGGAAGGTAGTTGACGGCGGCGCAGAGCAGTCGCCCCGTAGATATCATTGCGGCATCCGGTCGTCAAGGGTGAAAACGATCCGGGCTTCCAAGCGGGGCACTTACCACCAGTTTCGCGGCGGGCGGGCGCGCTCAACTTCCGGCCGCATCCAGACGGTGGAGGAAGACCTCGATCTCCTTCTTCGTCTGGAGGTCGCCGGTGCGCGCCGCCACCTCGAGACCCTTCCGGTACGCCGCCCGGGCGTCGTCGCGTCGCCCCGCCCGCTCCAGCGCCCGGCCGAGCCCGCGATGGGCGGCAGAGTAGTCAGGCTTGAGGCGGATCGTCTCCTCGTACTCGATGACGGCGCTCTCGGGCTCCCCGGCCTCGAGGTAGGCGCCTGCCAGCCCGAACCGGACGACCGGATCGTCCGGCATCAGCTCGGCCACCTCCTTGAACTCGGCGATCCGGTCACGCTCAGTCACGATCAGCTCCTGCGTCGCTCGTCCGCGCGGTGCGCGCGCGTCACGGGGCCCTCCTCGCGGTCGACGGGGCGTCGCCGACGCTGGGCGGAGTGTAGCAGAGCGTGGCGGGCGACAGAAGGCGCACGGTATAATCGCCCGACGAAGGGGGGTGAGCACGTGGCCAAGGGCACGAGCATGAAGAAGGAAAAGAAGAAGCCGAAGCAGAAGAAGAAGTAGCGCCGGATGACCCGGGAGCTTCTCCTCAGCTGCGAGGCCGTCGGCAAAGCCTACGGGACCCGGTCGCTCTTCGAGGAGCTGTCGTTCGGGCTCTTCGAAGGCGACCAGGCCGGTCTCGTAGGTCCCAATGGCTCCGGCAAGTCCACCCTCCTGAGGATCCTGGCGGGGCTCGACGCTCCCGACCGCGGCACGCGCTCCGTCCGCGGCGGGGTCCGCGTCGGCTACGTCCCCCAGGACCCCGTCCTCCCGGCCGGCGTCACCGTCGACGACGCCATCGCCGCGGCCCTGCCAGAAATGGACGAGGCCGACCGCCGCGGCCGCGTCGCGCAGGCACTGGGCCGCGCCGGCTTCAACGACGGCCACGCGGCGGCCGACACGCTGTCCGGCGGCTGGAAGAAGCGCCTGGCGATCGCGCGCGAGCTGGCGGCAGCGCCCGACGTGCTGCTGATGGACGAGCCCACCAACCACCTCGACGTGGAAGGCATCCTCTGGCTCGAGAGCGTCCTCGCGGAGCGGGTGCGCGCCGTTGTCATCGTCAGCCACGACCGGTACTTCCTGGAGCACGTAGCCACGCGCATGCTGGAGCTGAACCGCGCCTATCCGGCCGGCCTGTTCCAGACCGACGGGCGGTACAGCGACTTCCTCGCGCGGCGCGACGACTTTCTGCGCGGCCAGGCGGCCTATGAGGAATCGCTCGCCAACACCGTGCGGCGCGAGATCGAGTGGCTGCGGCGGGGCGCCAAGGCGCGCTCCACCAAGGCCAAGGGCCGCATCAAGGAGGCCGGCCGCCTCATCGCCGAGCTCGGCGACACGAGAGCGCGCGCCACCGCCGGCACCGTGGGCATCGACTTCACGTCCTCGCAGCGCCGGACCCGCCGGCTCCTTGTCGCGCGCGGGCTGTCGAAGTCCCTCGGCGGCCGCCCGCTCATCCGCGGCCTCGATCTGACCGTCACGCCCGGCACGCGGATCGGCCTCGTGGGTCCGAACGGCAGCGGCAAGACGACGCTGCTGAACCTGCTGGCGGGCGCCCTCGCGCCGGACGCGGGGCTCATCGAGCGGGCCGACGGCCTCCGCCTCGTGCGCTTCGAGCAGCAGCGCCTGGGCCTCGATCCCGAGCAGTCGTTGCGCCGCGCGCTGGCGCCCGAGGGCGATGCCGTGACCTTCCAGGGCCGCCGCGTCCACGTCGCCTCGTGGGCCAAGCGCTTTCTCTTCCGACCCGAGCAGTTCGAGGTGCCCGTCGGCCGCCTGTCGGGCGGCGAGCAGGCCCGGATCCTGATCGCGCGCCTGATGTGCGAGCCCGTCGACGTGCTGATCCTCGACGAGCCGACGAACGATCTCGACATCCCAACGCTGGAGGTTCTCGAGGACAGCCTGGCCGAGTTCGACGGCGGCCTCGTGCTCGTCACCCACGACCGCTTCATGCTCGACCGCGTGTCCACCGTGATCCTGGCGCTCGACGGGGAGGGCGGCGCCGAGACGTACGCCGACTACGCGCAGTGGGAAGCCGCCCGCAGCCCGCGCGCGCCGGCGCCGCGCGCCGCGTCCGACGCGCCCCCGGCGCTGGCACCGCGTCCGCGGACGAAGCGCCTCGGATACATCGAGCAGCGCGAGTGGGAGGGCATGGAGCGGGCCATCCTCGATGCGGAGACGGCGGCGGAGGCGTGCCGGCGGGCCGCGGAGGACCCGGGCATCGCCTCCGACCCGGCCGCGCTGCAGGCGCGCTACGCGGCGCTCGAGGCCGCACGCGCCGAGGTCGCCCGGCTCTACGACCGCTGGGCGGAGCTGGACACCAAGCAGGCGTGAGATCCCGTCATCGCGATCCCGATCGCATCTCGGCGCGCCATGTAAAGAGCGTCCAGAGGAAGCTGGCGAAGTCCTGAAGGGAAAAGACCAGCGCCAAGGGTCCCGGCACGACGTTCACGTACCACAGAAGCGCCATGACCGGCGGCACGAGGGGCCGATCGAGCAGGGACGCGAACACGAACCCCCCGGCGTTCAGGCGCCCGCTCACCACGTAGAGCATGCCCACCCCTCCGACGAGCAATCCGAGGAGCCGGAAGTAATTCGCCGCCTGTGGACCGAGCGCGGGAAGATGCAGGATCGACACGACGAGGTGCGGGGCCAGCAGGATGACGCCTCCCTCGAGCAGGATCAGCCACCCGAAGATCTCGACCGTCCTGGCTTTGGGGCTCTGCCCGTCGGCTCGCAGGAGTCGCCGGAACATGTCCTGAAAGGAGTTCATGGTTTCCCTCGCTCTCCAGACCGTGGTGACGTGGGGCTCGATCTCGAAGCGGATGGACGGATTCTAGCAGAGCCCGTTTCGCTAGGATGCCTCCGGCCAGTCCGGCGTCAGACGGGCCGCCTCGCCGAGCACTGAGACGTCGTCAACGAGACTATTCCCGCACCGCGCCGCTGAGGAGCCCGCGGACCAGGTAGCGCTGCAACCCGACCACGAGGGCGACCGGCGGCACGCTCGCGAGGATGGAGGCGGCGGCGATGTCGCCCCAGGGCACCTCGAACACGCCAGGAAACAGCGCGAGCGCCACGGGCACGGTGCGGCTCGCCTCGGTGGCGGTGAAGGTATAGGCGAAGAGGAACTCGTTCCACGAGAACAGGAACGTGAGCAGCGCGGCGGACGCGAGCCCCGGCGCCAGGAGCGGCAGGACGATCCAGCGGAAGGCCCGCGCGCGGCCGGCGCCGTCCACGGCGGCCGCCTCCTCGAGCTGCACCGGGATCTCCTGGAGAAAGCCCGTGAGGAGCCAGATGACGAGAGGCAGGGCGAAGGACGCGTTGGCGAGGATGAGCGCGAGCCAGGTGTCGCGCAGCTCGAGCGCGCGCATCAGCAGGTAGAGCGGACTCACCGTGGCGATCTGCGGAAACGCCGTGCCGCCGATGATCAGCAGGAGCAGGAGCCCCTTGCCCGGGAGCGGGTAGCGCGCGATCCCGTAGGCGCCGAAGAGCCCGAGGACCAGCGCCAGCAGCGTCGTGATGGCGCCGACCCCGAGGCTGTTGACCAAGGCGCGGAGCATCACGCTCTGCTCGAGCACCACGCGGTAGTGGTCCCAGGTGAGCCGACTCGGCAGGAGCGGCGGCAGGACCATGAGCTCGGCCTCGGGCTTGAGGGACGTGAGGAGCTGCCAGAAGAACGGGATCGCGTAGACCGCCAGCGCCGCCACGACGGCCCCGTCGCGGAGGCGTTGGCAGGTCCCGGGCCGCGTCCTCATGCCGAGAGCCCCTCGTGCCGGAGCGCGCGGAGGTATCCCCACGCGACGACCATCACCATCGCGAAGACGACCACGCCGACGGCCGAGCCCAGCCCGAGCTGCACGGCCTGGAAGAGGCTCCGGTAGGCGTACACGGTGAGCGTCTCGGTGGTGCCGGCCGGGCCGCCGCCGGTCAGGACGAACATGAGGTCGAAGGACCGCAGCGCGTCGAGGGTCCGGAAGAGGACGGCGATCAGCAGGATCCTGCGGAGCAGTGGAAGGGTGATCCGCGTGAAGGTCGCGACCGGTCCCGCGCCGTCCATCTGGGCCGCCTCGTAGATCTCGCCCGGGATCGCGAGGAGCCGCGCGTAACAGAGCAGCGTGACGAACGGCAGCGTCCGCCACACGTCGGCCAGGATCAGCCCGGGCAGGGCGAGCGTCGGATCGCCCAGCCAGTTCAGCTGGAGGCCGCCGAGAGCGAAGTTCACGAGGCCCGCCGCCGGGTTGTAGAGCCACTCGAAGAGCTTCGCCGTCACCACCGATGGCAGAGCCCAGGCCAGCAGCAAGAGCGAGAGCGCGGTCCGCGTGGCTGTCTGCTGGCCGCGGAGCGCCAGCGCGACCAGGACGCCACCCACCAGCTCGAGCGCGACCGATGCGACGGTGAACACGACGGTCACCTCCGCCGCTCTCCAGAACCGCGGGTCGGTCGCCAGGAAGAGGTAGTTGCCGAAACCTTCGAAGCGCGCGACGCCGAAGATGGGAATCCGGCGCTGGAGCGAGAGCCACGCGACCCAGACCGTGGGATAGAGCGTCAGCGCGGCTAGGACCAGGAGCGCCGGGGCGAGCAAGCAGAGTCCCTGGATCGACGCGGAGCGGCGGCGCCGCGCGGCGCTCGCGCCCTGCCCGGCGGGCCTCACTCGCTCAGGCCCCGGAGAAAGAAGTCCAGCCGGCGGCGCGCGTCGACGACGCTCCGCGCCGGCGACTTGACCTTGACGAGAGCGGCCGACAGCTCGGGCTGGAGCGTGGTCGAGATCATCACGTAATACGGCGTGACGGGCCGGGAGCGGCCGGCCAGCGTGAGGTCGTGGATCCGCGGAAGATTGGGCGAGGCCCGCACCAGCTCGGGCTCGTGGTAGAGCGCCATCCGCGTGGGCTTGGTCGCGCCGCTCGCCGTCATCGCCCGCTGGGCGCGCGAGCCGGTGAGGAAGCGAGCCAGCTCGATGGCCTCGGCCGGATGGCGCGTGTGCCGGGTGATGGCGAGATGCGCCCCGCCCGTGGATCCCGGGGCGATCCGCCCGGCCTCCTGACGGGGCAGCGCGGCGAGGCCGACCTTCCCCCGCACCGGCGAGCCCGGCTTCTCGAAGAGATCGACCGCGTAGGGCCAGCTTCGCAGAAAGATCGCCTCGCCATTGCCAAACGCCCGCCGCGTGACCTCCTCATCGCCCGCCGTCACCCAGGCCGGACTCGCGCCGGTGTCGATGAGCATGCGGAGGAAGCCCAGCACCTGCTCAGCGCGCGCCGGGTCGGGGAAGATCCGGCCGTCGTCGCCCAGCAAGTCGGTGCCGGCCGCCCAGAGCCCTTCGAGCACGTTCACGACCAGCCCCTCGTACTGCTTGCCCTGCCAGAGATAGCCTTCGAGCTTCGGATTCCGCTCGGCCGCCCGGATGACGCGGATCTGCTCCAGCATCTCGGCTGAGGTTTGCGGCGGCCCGAAGCCGTGGCGCGAGAGCAGGTCGGCGCGGTAGTAGAGCAGCCCGACGTTCATGAACCATGGCAGCGCCCATGTCCGCCCCCGGTAGGTCCCGGCTTCGACCGCCGACGGGAAGTGGGCCGCGAGCTCGTCGCGGGACGAGCTCGGGGTCAGGTCCAGGATCCAGCCCGCGCGCGCGAACTCGGGCACCCAGATGCAGTCGAGCATCATCAGGTCGAAGCCCGGGCGGCCGCCCTCGAGGTTGATCACGAGGAACTGGCGCTGCTCGTCGGAGCTCCACGGGAGCACCTCGGCCTTGATGCGCACGCCGGGATGCTCCGCCTCGAACTCTTCCAGGAGGCGCGGGATCGGATCGACGGGTCCGAGGATCTTCGCGTGCTTCAGGACCAGCGTGATCTGGCCCTGCGTCTGCTCTGGGGCGCGGCATCCGGCCGGCGCGAGCAGACATGTCGCGAGGAGCAGGGCGGCGACCCTGAGCGGCCTCATGCGGCGCGGCGGGTCTCAGGGGCGCGCGCGCGCCCGGTCATCCCGACGATGTCCCACCAGGCGGTCGACGACCGCGACGGTCACGCGTGGCGGTGTTCGGGCTGGAGCCCAAAACGGCTCGCCGTCTCGCCCTCGGCGTCGAACTGGATCACGACGGCTGCTTCGCTCCCGCCCACCCACGCATCGTGGCCCGGCTCGATGACGATGGCCTGCGGGGCGACGAGCTCGAACGTGCAACCGTCGGCATACGCGCCCTGCACGCGGCCACGCGCCAGGAACCCGATGTGCGCGTGCATGCACAGATCCGTGCCGACCAGCTCTTTCATGTGGGTGGACCATCGGAAGCCCGGCGGGTAGACCATGCGTTTGACTCGCCCGGTCCCCGCCCGGACGACGTCAACCTTGACGCCGCCGAACACGCGATGCTCCGCGCCCCTGATGGCCGCCAGCAGGGCGTCCGCGGGCTTTCCTGGGTGCCGCCGCCGCGCGCGCGACGGCGCCGGCGCTGCTCTCTTCGCCGTCTTCTTCCTGGGCTTCTTCATGGCTCCCTCCTCGATCTCGACCCCGGCAGGCCACGACTCGGGACTCCGAGTGCGCCGAGACTAGCGCCGGGGAAACGACCAGTCAAGGCAGCACCGCGCCGGGTGCCGACGGTGCGGGGTGGCTCACGGGCTCCGTCTGGGCTAAGCTCGGAGCTCCATGGCAGATGCCTCCAGGACAAAGAGCGCCGAGCCCCGCTGGCCGGGCGAGGCGCGCGCCGCCTGCGCCTTCACCTTCGACCTGGACGCCGAGACCCTGTGGATGGCGCGAGACATCCATGAGCCCGTCGCGCTGTCGCAGGGGCGCTTCGGTCCCATCGAGGGGCTGCCGAGAATCCTGGCGCTCCTGGCCAAGGCCGAGGTCCGCGCCTCCTTCTTCGTTCCCGCCTGGACCGCGTCGCACTACCCCGACGCCGTGCGCGCGATCGCGGCGGCCGGCCATGAGATCGGCTGTCACGGCGACGAGCACGAGCGCGTCTCCGAGCTCGAGCCCGCGCGGGAGGAGGCCATCCTCACGAAGAGCCTCGAGACGCTCACGCCGCTGGCCGGACGCCGACCGGTGGGATGGCGCGCGCCGGCCTGGCAGCTCTCGCCGCGCTCGCTGGATCTCGTGGCCAGGCACGGCTTCGAGTACTCGTCGAACATGATGGACCGGCTGGCGCCGTACCTGCACCCGGAGGCCCACGGCCGCCGGCTCGTCGAGATCCCGGTCGCGTGGGTGCTGGACGACGCGCCGTTCTTCCTCTTCACGGGGCAGCGGAGCATCCAGGGGCCCGGCCCGGTGCTGCAGGGGTGGCTGACCGAGTTCGACGGCATCACCGAGGTCCACGGCGTCACCACCTTCACCTTCCATCCCCAGATCATCGGCCGGCCGTCGCGCCTGGCCTGTCTCCGCGAGCTGCTCGACCACGTCAGGCACACCCCGCGCGTCTGGGTCGCGCCGCTCGCCGACATCGCCGCCCACTGGCGGAACACCAACCAGCCCTGAGAGGAGCCCGGCCATGCCCGTCCCGCTCGAACGCGCCACGCCCTCGTCCCTCGACCTCGACCCGAAAGCCCTCGAGCGCCTGCTCGAGACCGTCACGCGCCACATCGCCGAAGGCCGCTATCCGGCCGCGCAGCTCGCGGTGGCCCGCCGGGGCAAGCTGGCGCTGTTCGAGACGATCGGCGACGCCCGCCTCGATCCCGCGCGAGTCACGGCATCAGAGGACACCCTCTGGCTGCTCTACTCGAACACCAAGGTGGTGACGGCCTGCGCCGTCTGGCTCCTCGTGGAGCGCGGCGCGCTCGCCTTCACCGACCGCGTGGCCGAGCACCTCCCGGGCTTCGAAGCCAATGGCAAGGGCGACATCACGGTGATCCAGCTCCTGACGCATCAGGGTGGCTTCCCGAACGCCCAGGTGCCCAAGGCCGTGTGGGAGGATCACGATCTCCTGCGCAAGACCGTCTGCGCGTTCACGCTCGAGTGGACGCCGGGCTCGCGCGTGCACTACCACACCCTCGCGGCCCACTGGACGGCCGCGGCGATGATCGAGGCCATCACCAAGACCGACTACCGCGACTTCATCCGCGCCAACGTCACGGAGCCGCTGGGCCTCGGGCACGAGCTCTTCGTCGGCCTCCCGGATGCCCAGCACGTCCGCGCCGCGGACATGCACGAGCCCGCGGCCGACGGGAGCCGGCAGGTCCGCCGCGCCGACGAGAACAATCCGGAGGCCCGCCGCGCGGGCTCGCCGGGCGGAGGAGGCTACGGCACGGCGCGAGCCATGGCGGCCTTCTACCAGATGATGGCCCACGGCGGAGTCCTCAGCGGCGTGCGGCTCCTCTCGCCGCGCATGGTCGAGTACGTCACCCGCAACTTCACGGCGGACCGCGTGGACTCCTACGTGGGCATCCCCATGCACCGGGGCCTCGGCCCCCATTCCCGCGGGACGACGGAGCGCATCCGGGGGCTGGGCGCCCTCGCCTCGCCCCGCACCTTCGGCCACGGCGGCGTGGGCTCGTCCTATTGCTGGGCCGACCCCGACTCGAGCGTCTCCTTCGCGTACCTGACCAATAGCCGCGTGCCGGATCCGTGGCACAGCGCGCGGCTCGAGGTCATCTCCAATCTCGTCCACTCGGCGATCCGCTAGTGCCGGTCCAACTGACTTCGCCATACTTCGTTCTCGGTCGGCAGCAACCCTCAACGTACACCCACGTACGCCTCGGGCTGCTGCCTCCCTCGGGCCTCGTCTGGCTCGTTATTTGGGCCGGCACTCCGGGTTCGTGGGCGAGGTGTCGCCGGAACTCGTTGGAGTCCCGCTAGGCCATGGCGGGGCGCTCGGTGCTCGTCACGGGGATGAGCGGCCTGATCGGCCGCGCGCTCCGATCGCTTCTCCAGGGGCGCTTCGACCTGCGCGCGCTCAACCGCGGCGCGGTCGAGGGCCTGCCCTGCCACCGCGCCGACATCGCGGACCTCGGAGCCATCGAGCCCGCCTTCGCGGGGGTGGACACCGTCGTGCACCTGGCCGCGGAACTGGGAAGCCCGAACCCTCCGTGGAACAGGCTGCTGCAGAGCAACGTGACCGGCACCTACAATGTGCTCGAGGCGGCGCGAAAGGCCGGCGTCAAGCGCGTGGTTTTCGCCTCGAGCGGCGCCACGATCAGCGCCATCGAGGCGGACACTCCCTACAGCGATCTGGTGGCAGGCCGCTACGACGGCCTGGCGCGGTGGCCGATGATGACGCATCTCTCGCCCGTGCGGCCCGCGGGGCTCTACGGCGTCAGCAAGGTCTGGGGCGAGGCGCTCGGGCGCCACTACGCCGACGCGCACGGGCTGTCCGTCCTCTGCGTGCGCATCGGCCGGGTCCATGCCGAGGACAAGCCGATGTCCCCCCGCGACTTCTCCGTCTGGTGCAGCCAGCGCGACATCGCGCGCCTCATCGAGCGCTGCATCGAGGCGCCCGAGGCGCTCCGCTTCGACATCTTCTTCGGCACCTCGCGAAACAAGTGGGGCTACCGCGACCTCGAGCACCCCCGTGCCGTGCTCGGCTGGCAGCCCGAGGACGCGGCCGAGAGCTACCGCTGACGTCCCTCACCCGTTCCGAAAGGAGACCCGGTCCATGGCCATCCAGACCCGCTATCTCTTCACCGCGTCGATGGACGTCGCACCCGCGCAGGAGGCGCTCTTCAACGAGGTCTACGACACCGAGCACGTGCCGCTCCTGCTGAAGGTGCCCGGCGTCATCGCCGTGGCGCGGCTCAAGAAGACGACGCTGACCATGATCATCGGCGGGGAGAAGAAGACGATCGTCGCGGAGAACGAGCCGACCTACAGCGCGACCTACGAGATCGAGAGCCCCGAGGTGCTGACGAGCCCGGCCTGGGGCGCCGCGGTGGATCAGGGGCGCTGGCCCGGCCAGGTCCGCCCGCACACCACGAACCGCCGCCACGTCCTCTACCAGCGCATCCTGCCGTAGCCCGTGGCCGCCCGGTACCAACGCGGGCTCGCTCGGCGCGCGGGCAACGGGCTCGTCCGCATGCTGCTGCGGCTGGGCCTCGGACCCGCGCGCACGTATCTCCTGACCGTCACGGGGCGGCGGAGCGGCACGCCCCGATCCACGCCTGTCACGCTCGTGGAGGAAGGCGGGCGGCGCTGGCTCGTCTCGCCCTACGGCGAGGTCGCCTGGGTGCGCAACCTGCGCGCGACTGGACGGGCTACCCTCTCGCGCTGCGGGCACACGGTCGAGATCGCTGTCCGCGAGGTCGGCGCTGACGAGGCCGCGCCCGTCCTCAAGATGTACGTCACCCGCGTGCCCATCACCCGTCCCTACTTCGACGTGAGGCCGGAGTCGGATCTGGCCGCCTTCCGCGCCGAGGCGCCGCGGCACCCGGTCTTCGCCATCGTGGGCTGACCCGTGCGCCTGATCCCCGTGGGCCTCGGCGTGATCGCGGCGCTCCAGGCCATCGCCGCAATCGCAGCCTATCCCGTCTTGACCTTGGCCGTCAGCCTCGCGGCGAGCCTCCTCGGCAACATGGTCAGCCCCGATACCGGAGCGCGGACGATCTTCTACCTGTTCGGGCTGCCCACGGCGTTCGGCGTCCTGCTACTTGCGGCCGTCTTCATGGCGGTGCCGCTCGGAGTGTGCGTCGCGGGCGCGATCGTCGTGGGACGGCTGGGGCGCCGCCGGGGCGCGACGGCCTCGGTGCTTCAGCTGCTGAAGTTCGGTGCGACGGTGGTCATCATCAACGTGGTGGTGCTGTTGGCCGGCACCCTGCTCTGGCCCGTCTGGTTCTACAGCGAGAAGCTGGCCACGCTCATCTCGCTCCGGCCGCTCGTCCTGGCATTCGCCCTCAACGCCGTCCTCGACGCCGCCGTCGCGGCCATCACGCTCCGCTCCCAGCTCAGGACGCGATAGGCGGCTTCTTGTCGAACCAGGGGCGCGCTTTCTCGAGCTGGGCGCCCAGCGAGAGGATGCTGCCCTCCTCGCCGTAGCGCCCAGCCAGCTGGACCGCGATGGGAAAGCCCCAGGCCGTGCGGCCGAGCGGGAGCATCAGCGCCGGCTGGCCGGTGAGGTTGAACCAGACGGTGAAGGGCGAGAAGGTGAACACGCGGCGCCAGTACTCGTCCACGTCCTCCAGCATCATGTCTATCCAGCCGAGCTTGGGCGGCAGCGTGCCGAGGCCCGGCGTCAGCAGCACGTCGTAGCCCGCGTGGAAGGCCGCCATCTGCCTGCCGAGGCGGTGCATCGTCTGCGTCGCGCCCACGTAGTCGGCGGCGGCGATCCTCTCGCCCTTCTGCGCGGTGCCCCACGTGGCGTTCTCGACCTCGCCCTTGCGCGCCGGGCGCCCCGCCGTCGGGTGGCTCGCGAGGGTCACCACCATGTTGGCGGCGGCCAGCGTGAGGAAGGTCGGCACGACGGCGGCCCGGTCGATCTCTGGATTGGCCTCCTGGACCTTGTGCCCCAGGTCCTTGCAGAGCATGACGGTCTCCGCCAGGGCCTTGAGGTACTCCGCATCCACGGGCGCGTCATTGGGCGCCGCCGTCGTATAGGCAATGTGGAGCGGGCGCGGCGCGCCACGCGTCTCGTCGAGGTAGGGTCGCCGCGGCGGCGGCGCGACGTAGGGATCGCCGGGGCCCGCGCCGGCCGTGGCGTCGAGGAGCGCCGCCGTGTCGCGCACCGTGAGCGTGAGCGCGTGCTCGGTCGAGCAGCCGCCCAACCCCTCGCCCGTGTAGGGCGCGAAGGTATTGCGCCCGCGCGTGGGCTTGAGGCCGACGATGCCGCAGCAGGCCGCGGGGACGCGGATCGATCCGAAGCCGTCCGAGCCGTGCGCGATCGGCAGCATGCGCGCGCCGACCGACGCCGCCGCGCCGCCGGAGGATCCTCCGGAGATGCGAGTCAGATCCCACGGGCTCTTGGTCGGCCCGTAGAGCTGCGGCTCGCAGGTCAGCGACAGCCCGATCTCGCAGGTATTGGTGCGGCCGAAGATGACCAGGCCCGCCCGCTTGAGCCGCTTGACATGGTCGCTGTCGGCCGTCGGCGGCGGCGCGTCCGCGAAGAACTTCGAGCCGCGCGTCATCTTGACGCCTGCCAGCGACGCCGTCAGGTCCTTGAGGAGGAACGGCACGCCCGTGAACGGGCCGTCGGGGAGACCGTCGGCGATGGCCTTGCGCCCGTAATCGTAGAGCTTCATGGTGACGGCGTTGACCGCGCCGTCGCGCGCCTCGACGCGCTCGATGGCGGCCTCGAGCAGCTCGGTGGCCGAGACCTTGCCGCGCCGGACCAGGTCCGCGAGGCCGAGGGCGTCGTACTGTTCGAAGTCGGCGAAGGCTTTCATTCACTCCTCCCTCACCCTGCCCTCTCCCTCCTCCGGAGGGCGAGGGAGATTATTGTTTGCGGAGTGCGGGGGCGATTTTTTCTATGAGGGCGTCGAGCGGCTTGAGCTGGTCCTTCCCGAGGAACATCGTCGGGATGAAAAGCAGGCCGACGCCGGCCTCGCGGAGCTTGCCGAGCTTGTCCTGGATCTGGGCGACGCTGCCCGCGAGCATCGTGTCCTCGGCCGAAGCCTCGTCCCGGCTCATGCGCTGCATGAAGATCTGCTGGATCTTGTCGATCTGCGCGCGGTCTTCACTGAGCACCGGTACCATGACGGCCGAGCGCAGGATAGTCTTGGGATCGCGCCCGATGGCCGCGCAGTACTCGTCGAGGATCTTCCCCTTCTTCGCGAGAATGTCCGGGCCGCCCCAGACGTTCCAGTGGTCGGCCCAGCGCGCGACGATCTTGAGCGTCACCTTTTCGCCGCCGCCGCCGATCATGAGCTCGGGGCGCGGCTTCTGGACCGGCTTCGGCATGAGCGGCGCGTCGTCGAGCTGGTAGTACTTGCCCTTGAAGGTCGAGCGCTGCTGGGTCCAGAGCATGTTCAGGACCTGGCAGGCTTCATCCAGACGCTGGAGCCGCTCGCCCACCGTATAGAACGGCAGGCCGTAGGCCTGGTGCTCGTTCTCCTGCCAGCCGGCGCCAATGCCGCAGATGAGCCGGCCACCCGAGATGATGTCTACGTTGGCCGCCATCTTGGCCAGCACCGCGGGATGGCGGTAGGTATTGCCCGAGACGATCGTCCCGACCCGCATCCGCTTGGTGAGCGCGGCCAGCGCCGTGAGCGTCGTCCAGCTCTCGAGCATGTCGCCGACCCGGTCGGGGGTGTTCGGCATGAAGTGGTCGGTGACGCACGCCGCGTCCCAACCCGTCTGCTCGGCGTGGCGCCAGAGCGCCTCCACGTCGCCCCACGTGGTATTGCCCATGCTGGAGAAAATGGCGAAGCGCATGCTGGCTCCTTACGGAAGGGTTTGCTGCTTGACCTTTCGTGCCTGCTCCTCGCGGAAGTCGTGGAGTTTCGTCCTGAGATCAGGTCGGTGATTGGCCAGGATGGCGATGGCGAGCAGGGCCGCGTTGATAGCGCCCGGCTTGCCGATGGCCAAGGTGCCTACGGGTATTCCGGCGGGCATCTGCACCGTGGACAGGAGCGAGTCCATGCCCTTGAGAACCGGGCTCTCCACGGGCACTCCCAGCACAGGCAGGACGGTGTGGGCCGCCACGACGCCCGCCAGGTGTGCGGCGCCGCCGGCTGCTGCGATGATGACCTCGATGCCGCCGGCCTCAGCCTGGGCGGCGTACTCGGCGGTCAAGGCGGGCGTGCGGTGGGCGGACATGACCTTGCACTCGTGGGGGACTCCGAACTGCGTCAGCGTCTCGTCGGCGTGACGCATGGTGTCCCAGTCGGACTTGCTGCCCATGATGACGGCGACGAGCGGCACGCTGGCTTGGGACATACGCTGGAAACCGAACGATGACGCAGGCCATGCGGTTAGTCAAGAAATTTCGGGGATAATGGGCCGTCATGAGCGATGCTCCGATCGAGACCTTGGTCATCCATCCAGGAGCGCTGGGCGATGTCCTCCAGGCCGCGCCCGCGCTTGCGGCCATGGAGCGCGCGGGCCACCGTGTCACGTTCGCCGGGCAGCCGCGACTGGGCGAGCTGCTGCAGGGCATGGGCCTCGCGCTGGCGGCCACGCCCTTCGACACCTTCGGCCTCGAAGCGCTCTTCACCGAGGCACCCATGCCGGAGCGTCTCGCGGCGCGGCTCCGGCGCTTCCGGCGGGTCGTCTCCTGGTTCGGCGCGCGCGCGGAAGGCTATGCCGAGCGGCTCCGGACGCTCGTGGCGGAGGTGATCGTGGCGCCGCCCGTACCCGAGGAGGATTCGCCACTGACCGTGTGGGAGCACCTGGCCGATACGCTGGCGGCGTGGGGGATGCCGCGCTCTCGCGAGCTTCGGGCCCTGCCCGTGCCCGAGCGGTGGCGGATCGCGGCGCGCACCGCCTTCATGGCGCTGGGATTGGACGAGCACCGCCCGCTCCTGATCGCGCATCCCGGCGCGGGCGCGCGCTGGAAGCAGGCTCCGACCGCGCGCTTCGCCCAGGCGCTCGAGCGCATGAGCCAGGACGGCGGCTTCCAGCTCCTCGTCCACCAGGGGCCGGCCGATGCGCGCGCGGTCGATGCGCTCTTCGACGCCTCGAGCCTCAGCGCGCCGCGCCTCGTCGAGCCCGTGCTGACGGAGCTGGCGGGCGCGCTCGCGCTGGCCCAGGCGTACCTCGGCAGCGACTCGGGCGTGAGCCATCTGGCCGCATGCGTGGGCACACCCAGCGTCATCCTCTATCCACCCGAGACGCTCCGGCGCTGGGCCCCGTGGGCGCCGACCGCGATGCCGCTCGGCGTGGGCACCGAAGGAGACCCGTCATGACGCCGGACATGGAGCTGCGCGCGCCGAACCGGCGCTGGTGGGGGAAGATCAGCGCCAACCCCGAGGAGCGGCGATTCCTCGCGGGCCCGCGGCCGCGCCTCGTCGAGCTGCTGCACGCGCTGCGGATCCTCGTCGAGTTCATCAAGGGCTTCCGGGCGCTGCACTTCGTCGGCCCCTGCGTCACCGTCTTCGGCTCGGCGCGCTTCCCGGAGCATCACCGGTACTACGCCATGGCGCGAGAGGTCGGCGCGCGCCTGGCGCGCGGCGGCTTCACCGTGATGACGGGCGGAGGCCCGGGCATCATGGAGGGCGCCAATCGCGGCGCCAAGGAAGCGGGCGGACGGTCCGTCGGCTGCAACATCGAGCTCCCGAAGGAGCAGAAGCCCAATGGGTATCTCGACCGGTGGGTGACGTTTCGCCACTTCTTCGTCCGCAAGGTGATGCTGGTGAAATACTCCTACGCCTTCATCGCGCTGCCCGGCGGCCTCGGCACGCTCGACGAGATCACCGAGACCGCGACGCTCATCCAGACGGGGAAGATCAGCAACTTTCCGGTGGTGCTCATGGGCGTGGAGTTCTGGAAGCCCCTGGTGGACTTCATGCGCGGCACGCTCGTCAGGGAAGGCACGGTCGACCCTGGCGACATGGATCACGTTCTCGTCACCGACTCACCCGCGGAGGCCACGGATCACGTGCGCAACGTCGCCATGAAGTCGTTCGGGCTCACCTACGGCCCAGGCGCGCGGCGCCGCTGGTTCTTCGGCGAATAGCGGTTCGAGTGCGCTAGAATCACGCTCCCTGGCGATCGAAGAAGCGCACGGGCAGTTCGGGCTCTGGTCGGATCCACCGCCCAGCCACAGGAGGACACGCGCTCAATGGCACACGCGAAGGTCACCGAGCTCCGGGGCAAGAACGACAAGGCCTGGGCCAACCTCAAGCGTCACCTGGCCGGCATGGACTCCCACATGGAGACGAGCGACGCGCCCGGCCAGTGGACCACGCGGCAGGTCCTCAGCCATCTCCTCTTCGAGCCCGGCTGGAGACCCGTGCCGGTGCTCAAGAGCTTCGCCGAGCGCGATCTGCCGGTCATCGACATCAAGCCGGGGCTCGCGGACACGACGGCCGAGCGGCAGACCATGACGCTCAAGCAGTTCGTGGACGCGCTCGACACGCAGCGGCGGGAAGTCTTCGGCTACCTCGACGGGCTCAACGACGCCGAGCTCAAGCGCAAGTCGCGCATCCCGATCTTCAAGGAGATCATGGGCATCGACGAGGTGGACATTCCGACGTACGTCGGGGCGCTGTTCGAGTACCACTGGAACGATCACGCGGGGCAGATCGCGAAGATACGCAAGGCAGTAGGCTTGCCCGACGCCAAGTAGGCCGCACCCTCAACGTACAGAACGTATTCACGAGTGCGCGTACCGCATCCTGGCCTCCCTCCCCCTCACCCTGCCCTTATATGATGGACCGGGGTTCATGGAGCTCGTTGGTTGAGGACCGACCCTGCCCGATCCCTCGGAGGATCAGGGAGAGACTGTCCCATCCAACGAGAGAACGGCCTGAAGGTTCAATAGGAAGTGGTCCCCGTGAGGACCGATATAAGGCGAACCGGCTGTTCACGCTCCAGGCTCCCCACGTCATAAACGAGGAGGACCCGTGCGCTACTACATCGGTGTGGACTGGGCAGACGAGGAGGATGCGGTGTGGGTGGCCAACGACGCCGGTGACAAGATGCTGAGTCGCAGGTTCGCCCATACGGTCGCGGCCCGGAGCGAATGGGCGCGGTGGCTGCGGGAGCGCCAAGCCGAGGGCATCGAGCTCTGGGCCGCCATCGAGCGGCCCCATGGGCGGATTGTCGACTTCCTGCTGGATCACGGCGTCGTGGTCTACCCCATCAACCCCAAGAGCCTGGATCGGGCCCGTGATCGCTTCCGCGTCGGCGGGAGCAAGAGTGATCCCTTCGATGCCAAGGTCCTGGCCCTCTTTCTGCGCAGCGATCATCTCCAGCTCCGTCCTCTGCGCCCCAACTCCGAGGCCGCGCAGGAACTCCAGGGGCTGACCCGCGACTACCGCCGCCAGGTCCACCTGCAGACCCGGCTGCTCAATCAGCTCACCGCGACCTTGAAGGAGTACTACCCGCGCGCCCTCGAGCTGGGTGAGGACCTCACCGCCGGCTGGGCGCAGGCCTTCCTGGCGCGCTATCCCACCCCCGCCGCCGCCGCCGCGCTGACCGAGCCGGACTGGCAGGCCTTCGCCCACGCCCACCGACTCAGCCCCACCCGCACTGCGGCCCTGTGGGAGACCCTGCAGCAGCCCCAACTGCCGTTGCCCGCTCATGTCGTGCGCCTCAAGGCCCGGCTGCTCCAGGCCCTGCTGCGCGAACTGGCCCCCACCCTCGCCACCATCGCCGAGTACCGGCAAGCGATCGACGATTTTTTCGCCACTATGCCGACGGCTGAGATCGCCCGCTCCCTGCCCCTGCCCGTCGGCAAGTCCGGCACGACCGTCCCCACCGTCTGGGCCGAACTCGGGGACCACGCTGACCGCTGGGGCTCCTTCCGTCACTTGCAGGCCTATGCCGGCAGCGTCCCGGAGACCGACTGCAGCGGCAAACACCACGTGGTCAAGTTCCGCTTCGCCTGTAACACCGCCCTGCGCGACGCCATGCACCAACTGGCCTTCCTCTCGCTGCCTCATAGCCTCTGGGCGCGCGCCTACTACGATCGCTATCGCGAGCGGGGCCACACGCACCATCAGGCCCTGCGCGCCCTCGGCGCCAAGTGGCTCAAAATCATTTTCGTCATGTGGAAACGCCAAGTGCCCTACAGCGAAACGCATCACCTGCTCAAAATCATTTTCGTCATGTGGAAACGCCAAGTGCCCTACAGCGAAACGCATCACCTGGCCACCATGGCACGCCAACACCTACACCAGACGGCGGCCTAAACTTTTCACTTGACACCCCATAGGAAGTCTCTCCCCCTCTGGGGGCGAGGGATCAAAATGAATCCCTCTCCCTCGGAGAGGGAGAGGGCTGGGTGAGGGTGGCGTTGTCTCGCGAATAGTCCAGTCTAGGAATCGAGGAACGCCCGGAGCATCCAGGCCATCTTCTCGTGCTTCTCCATGAGGCCGGTCAGGAAGTCGGCTGTGCCGGCATCGCCCAGCTTGTCCTGCGCGGCGGCCAGATTCTCGCGCAGCGTCTGGATCACCGCCTCATGGTCGGTCAGGAGCGCGGACAGCATGCCCTTGGCGTTCGGGCGCTGCCCGGGATGCTCGATGAGCCGCGCGGTCTTGGCGAACTCGGCCAGCGTGCCAGGCGACTCGGCGCCGAGCTGACGGATGCGCTCGGCGACGTCGTCCACGAAGTCGTCGACCTCCTCGTACTGCGCCTGGAAGAACTTGTGCAGGTCGTTGAACTGCGGGCCCACCACGTTCCAGTGGTAGTTGCGGGTCTTGGTGTAGAGTACGAACTCGTCTGCCAGGAGCGCCGTCAACAGCTTCACGACGCCGGTCCGGTTCGCGTCCGAGATACCGATCTTTGGCTTCATGCGTGGGACTCCTTTCTACCGCTTTAGATGTGTCGCTGCTGCCGAAGGTTGCACGGAGAACCCCTGGAGCCGGGCCCACGTCTAGCGGAGATAGGTGGCTTCGTTCCAGCGGGAGATGACGCGGGTCTCGCGCTCCCAGCCCAGCACGCTCACCGAGGCGGGGCCGAGCACGAAGAGGCGTCCGCCATCGGCCGGGAGGCCAAGCCACCGAGCCGCGAGGATGCGCAGCACATGGCGTGGGCAAAGAGGGCGACGTCACCCGCAGCGGCGAGGGCCCGGGCGATGGCACGATCGGCGCGTCGACCCACCTGCTCGACGGTCTCGCCGCCGGAGACGCCCCCGTTCCATACCGTCCACCCCGGCACCTCCTTCCGCATCTCGGCGGTGGTGCGGCCCTCGGCCGTACCGTAGTCCCACTCGAGAAGATCATCAGACGGCTGAGCGACAGCGCCGTAGCCCGCGAGCCGGCAGGTCTCCGCTGCGCGAGAGAGCGGGCTGGTCAGGACCAGCGCGAAGGGGCGGCCGGCGAGGTAATGTCCAAGGGCCTCGCCCTGGCGGATGCCCTCGGCAGTGAGCGGCACGTCCGTGCGTCCGGTGTGGCGGCCGCTGGCGCTCCACTCGGTCTCGCCGTGGCGGATGAGCCAGAGCCCCGGGCGCCGCTCTGCGGGTGTCGCGCCCGCTTGTACGCGTGCCGACGCGGCTAGCCCGTGACTTGGCGCCGCGTGCGTCACGGCTCGCGGCGGTAGTACCAGCGGTGCAGGCGAGAAGGCCCCACCCCGCATATGTAAAGGAAGCGGAGGGCCCACATTAAAAGGATGGTCCGGAGCGCTCCCTCCCGCTCCCACTTGCGGGCCGAGGTCGTGACGCGCCGGCGGAGAGCCGCCACCCGGCCGCGGCGCCTGAGCCGGCGGGTGAGCTCGACGTCCTCCATGAGCGGGATCTCGGGATAGCCGCCCAGAGCCTCGAAGATCTCGCGCCGGACGAAGATCGCCTGATCGCCCGTGGCGATGCCGCTCCAGCGCGAGCGCCGGTTCATCATGGAGGCGATCATCGTGAAGACGGCCCGCGGGCTGTCGAAGTGGATGTCGAAGCGTCCAGCGACCACGTCCGGCCGCGAGAGCGCCTCCTGCACGGCCTCGACGGCCCCGTCGGGAAGTCGCGTGTCAGCGTGCAGGAACAGGAGGATCGCGCCCCGCGCCGCGCGGGCGCCCGCATTCATCTGGCGCGCGCGGCCCCGCGGGCTCACGAGGGCCAGGACCCCGGGGACTCGGCGCGCGACCTCGAGCGTCCCGTCGCGGCTGCCGCCATCCACCACGACAAGCTCGGCGGTGGGGAAGCGGCCGCGGAGATCGGGCAGGAGACGCTCGAGGTTGGCCGCCTCGTCCAGAGCGGGGATGACGATGCTGATCAGCGACCGTGCCTCTCGAGGAGGCGCGCAGAGGCGCCCTGGTCCCCGGCCTCGGCCGGCAGCGCGACGCCGAGCAGGACCGCGACGGCTGCGGCCCTGAGGAGATCGCCCGCCAGCTTGCTCCGGCGCTGCAGCCATCGCGGGATGAGCGAGATCCCGACCAGCAGCACGCCCGCGGTCGCGAGATAGCCGAGCGTCCGCTTGACGTCGCCGCGCCCCTCGGACAGCGCGCCGCCGGCGAACGTGAACGCCGCCGTGGCCGGCAGCATGCAGATGGCCGACGTGACGACATAGGGCCAGAAGCCGATCCGGGTGATGCCGTAGGCATAGTTCTGGAGGTTGTACGGGAACAGCGGCACGAGGCGCGTGAGCATGACGATGCGCCAGCCGTGCTCGGCCGCCCGCGCGTCCATCCTGGCGACACGCTGGTTCGACCGCACCCAGCGCTCCACCGTGCTCCTCACGCCGTACCTGGCGGCGAGAAAGGCGAGCCCCGCGCCGATCGTGGCCGCCATCCACGCGTAGAGGGTGCCCCACACGGGCCCGAAGGCGACGCCGCCCAGCACGGTGATCGGCAGCCCCGGCACGAACAAGACGACTGCGACGATATAGCCCACGACGTAGATGACCGGCGCCAGCGCGCCGTAGCCTTCTATCCACTGCTTGAGCCTGGCCACGTTCTCGAGGCGGATCAGGTCGCCGAGCCCGAGGGCCCTGACGGCGACGATCCCCGCCGCGACGAGGGCCAGCAGGGCCACGGGACGGGCCCAGCGTTTCATCTCGTCCACCTGAGCCACGCGGCAAAGGCTTTCCGGACCCCCGGCGTGAGCCGGGTGCGATTGAACATGTCGCCCAGCTGGCGAATGGCCTCGGCCTGGGTCGGGTACGGGTGGATGACTGAGGCCAGGCGGCCGAGCCCCACGCCCGTGACCATGGCGAGCGTCAGCTCGTTGAGCATCTCGCCGGCGTGCCTGGCGACGATGGTGGCGCCCAGGATCGTGTCGGTCCCCTTCCGCACGTGCACTTTCGCGAACCCGTCCTCCTCGCCGTCGGCGAGGGCCCGGTCCACCTCGGAGAACGGTCGCAGGTAGGTGTCCGTGGCGACGCCGCGCTTCTCGGCCTCGCGCGCGGAGAGCCCGACGTGCGCGATCTCCGGGTCCGTGTAGGTGCACCGTGGGATGGTGAGCGCCGACAGCGTCTTGCGGCCCAGGAACAGGGCGTTCTGGATCACGACCCGCGCGGCAAAATCCGCGGCGTGGGTGAACTTCGCGCTCATGCAGATATCCCCGGCGGCGTAGATGCGCCGATTGGTCGTCTGCAGGTGGTCGTTGACCTTGACGCCCTCGCGCCGGTCATAGTCGACGCCCACCGTCTCGAGGCCAAGGCCGTCCACATTCGGCGCGCGGCCCGCGCCGACCAGGATCTCGTCCACGGCGATCTGCACCGGCCCCCGGGACGTGCGCGCGTGGAGGACCTTGCCCTCGCGGGTCCTGTCGACACGCTCGAGCTTCGCCTCGAGCACGAGCCGTATCCCGTCGTCGACGAACACGCGCTGGAGGATTTCGGCCGCGGCCGCGTCCTCACGGTTCAGGATATGGCCTGCCGTGTGGAAGAGCGTCACCTCGGAGCCCAGGCGCCGGAAGGCCTGGGCCAGCTCGCAGCCGATGGGTCCGCCGCCGATGACGGCCAGGCGCGGGGGGCGCTCGGTGAGCTCGAAAATGGTCTCGTTGGTCAGGAATCCTGCCTCGCCGAGACCCGGGATATCCGGGTGGCGAGCGCGGGCGCCTGTGGCGATGACGGCCTTCTTGAAGCGCAGACGCGTGCCATTGACCTCGACGGCGTCGGGCCCGGTGAAGCGCCCGGCGCCGAGGAAGACGTCCACGCCGAGCCCGGTGAAGCGTGGCGCCGAGTCGTGATGGCTGATGCGCGCACGCACCCGGCGCATGCGCTCCATGACGGCGCCGAAGTCGGGCTCGACGGGCCCGGCGACGCGCACGCCGAGCTCGGCCGCCGCGCGGACGTCGCCCACGACGCGCGAGGAGCGGATCACGCACTTCGAGGGCACGCAGCCCACGTTGAGGCAGTCGCCGCCCAGCAGGTCACGCTCGATCAGCGCCACGCGCGCGCCCAGGCCGGCCGCGCCGGCGGCGGTGACGAGACCGGCGGTCCCGCCGCCAATGACCAGCAGGTTGTAGCGCGGCGCCGGCGGGGGCGGCCGCCAGTCCGGGGGGTGGACATTGGCCAGCAGCTCGGCGTTGTACCTGTCCTTCGGCAAGACGTCCATCGTCGGGTGCGGCGCGAGGCTCAGAACTTGCCGCGCGAGCGCTCCTTGGACGGCAGGTTCTCGAGGCAGGTCGTCCACCACCCGGTGCGCACGGTCTCGGCGAACTCGGACGGCAGTCCCTCCTGCTCGATCTGGCGGGCCAGCGTCTCGTAGTCGTAGTGGACGGGAACGAACTCGACGTCGAGCTCGGATCCCGCCGTGAGGACGGTGTACCAGACATTGCTCGAGCCGTCGTTCTCCGGCCGCCCGATCACGCCGACGTTGACGGCGTGCTTTCCGTCGGGCAGCGGGCGGTGCCACTTGATGCCCGTGTGGGTGCAGAGCATCACGTCGGCGTCCGCCTGGCTCAGCAGGCGCTTCAGGAGTCCCGTCGGCGTCGCCGACTCCCAGAGAAACTCGTTGATCACCCTCGGCGATCCGTGGCACATCAGCACGCGGTGGGTGCCCAGGCGGATGCGCCGGTGGCCGGGCAGCGAGCCGAGCCAGGCCTTGTTCGTCGTCGAGGTGTTGGCGAAGGTGTACTCGTAGCTGATGCGCGCGAAGTGATTGTCCCGCGGGTCGCTATAGCCGCAGCCGCAGTCGGTCTTCCCCTGCGCCAGTGATTCGTCGTAGTTGCCCTGTATGGCCAGGACGCCATGGTCCCGGAGCAGGGGGAACACCCGGTCGGGATGAGGCCCGAAGCCGCCCATGTCGCCCAGGCAGAACACCGCCTCGACGTCGCGCCGGCGGGCGTCTTCGAGCGTCGCGTGGAGCGACGGCGCGTTGTTGTAGACGCCGCCGAAGACCGCGATGCGCCGGTACTCGGCTAGCTGTTCTTGCACGTCATCCCCGTCTCGTGGCAGGTCACGCAGGACGGATGGTAGAGCCGCGCATCCCGGAACGAGGCCTCGAGGCCGCCGCCGGAGAGCCTGGCCCCGGGCAGGCCGGCCAGGATGGGACAGGCGTAGACGCCCCCGTCAGCCACCACGCGCGACTCCGAGCATTGAAGCGTGCCACGGTCGAACCCCTCGAGGTCCTCCGCCGTGAGGCGGCGGCCACCCTCGCGACCGAGGCGCCCCAGGGCGAAGACCGGCATGATCTTCACGCGTGGCTTCTCGATGCCACGGGCCAGGAGGAAGCCGCGGAAGCGCTCGTACATCCCCTGCCCGTCCGCGTGCTCCCGGCTGGTGATCTCGGTGGCCGTGACGATGGGCAGGAGCCCGCGCTCGTGGAGAAGCTGCAGCGCGCGGACCGCCTTGTCGAAGGCGCCGGCGCCGCGGATCCTGTCGTTCTTCTCCGGGTCGGTGTCGTCGAGGCTCACCCTGATCTCGAGCGAGTAGGGCGCGCGCTCCGCGAGGGCCGAGAGCTCGTCGGCCATGGCGGCGTCGATGAGCGTGCCGTTGGTCAGCACGGTGGTCGGCGCCACCTCGAGCGCCTCCGCCAGGAGCGGGAGGATCTCGGCGTGCAGGAACGGCTCGCCGCCCGTGAAGTAGATCTCCTTGACGCCGAGCAGGTGACCTTCACGGATGGCCGTACGCGCGACCTCCGGATGGATGGGCTTGAGCCAGGGGTCGGCGGGGCCGGAAGCGTTGAGGCAGTGGGAGCACTCGAGATTGCACCACGTGCCGGTGATCTGGATCCAGAGGGCGGAGAGCCGGAGGAACGGCGCGCGAGGAGCGTCGCCGAGCGCCGTGTCTGGCCAGATCACGGGAAGGCTCATGGGCGACGTCATGTCAGTCGAAGATGCTCTCGGGCAGGAAGGCCGAGACGATCCAGTTCGGGGCATCCACGATCTCGCTGATCTTGAGGTCGACGGCGACGCTGCAGACGATGTAGGCCTCCTCGCGCGACAGTCCCCGCTCCCGCACGAGGTGATCGATCATGTGGCGCGTGGCCTGCTGGGCCGAGGCGAAGAGATCCGGGCCATGGGCCGTCGTCGCGTACCAGGATCCTGTGTTGGTCCCCCCGATTAGCGGGCGGGTCGTGCGGAGCTGGGGCTCGGCCAGCCGCCGGCCGGGCTCGAGGCCGAACCGGAGCGTCACCTGCGCCCGCATCTCGACGGCCGTGACGCAGACCTCCCCGTCGCCCTGCGCCGCGTGCCCGTCGCCGACGCTGACGAGGGCGCCGTCCACCCACACGGGCAGGTACAGCGTCGTGCCACGCGTGAGCTGCTTGATGTCCATGTTGCCGCCATTCTTCCGCGGCGGCATGGTGCTGTGTCCGCCGGGCTCGTCGAGGGCGGTGCCCACGACGCCGGGAAAGGCTTCGATCGGCACGGCGACGCGGTGATCCATGCGCGCGTGCGAGCCGTCCGAGAGGTCCCAGATATTCAGGAACGGCTTGTCGAAGTCCGACTCGGGCAGGAGCCCGCGCCCCGGACGGATGGCGGTCCAGCCGAAATCCGCCGCGGGACGCATGTCGAGGATCTCGACGACGAGGACATCCCCAGGGCGCGCGCCCTTGACGCGAACAGGCCCGGTCAGCGGATGCCCCCGGAACGGCCCCCGGGCCAGCACGTCGGCGTGGGTGGATCCGCGCGAGTAGAAGCCGTCGGCCGCGTCCCGAGTCCGGAAGACCACGGTGTCGCCCGGCTCGATCTCGAGACGCGGGGCGAGCGCGTTGTTCCACTCGTAGTGGACCTGGGAGTCATCGAGCTCGTGCATACTACCCGGCGATGGCATGGGTCTGCTACCTCCTCCAGTGCGGAGACGGCACGCTGTACACGGGGATCACCACTGACCTCCCGCGGCGCCTGGGCCAGCACGCGCGCGGGCGCGCCTCGAAGTATACACGCGCCCGGCTACCCGTCAGCCTCCGGTGGAGCGAGCGGCATCCGACCCGTTCAGCCGCGCTCAGGCGAGAGGTCGAGATCAAGCGGCTGTCCCGCACCTACAAGCTCGCGCTTGGCCGGCGGGGGCGATAGGATCGGGCCCCATGCCATTCGCGGCCGAGCTCTGGCAATCGATCGAGCCCATCTTCGCCGCCATCCTCGAGCACCCCTTCGTCGGCGGGCTCAGCGACGGCTCCCTGCCGCGCGAGGCCTTCCGCTTCTATGCCGTCCAGGATGCCCTCTACCTCCGCGACTTCGCCCGGGCGCTCTCGATCGCGGCGGCCCGAGCGCCCCAGGACGACTGGATCATCATGTTCAACGAGCACGCCGCCGGCGCGCTCAAGGTCGAGCGGGCGCTGCACGAGAGCTTCTTCAGCGAGTGGGGGCTCACACAAGAGGCAGTCGCCGCCACGCCCATGGCGCCCACCAACCAGGCCTACACGAGCTACCTCCTCTCCGTGGCGTACGGCGCGCCCTTCCACGAGGCGGTGGCTGCGCTCCTGCCGTGCTACTGGATCTACTGGGAGGTCGGCAAGGCGCTCGAGCGATCCGGCTCGCGGGATCCTCTCTACGCCCGCTGGATCGGCACCTACGCCTCCGAGGAGTTCGGCGGGCTCGTGAGGCTGGTCATCGCCTGCCTCGACGAGATCGCGGCCGGCCTCTCGCAGGCGGAGCGACAGACGATGCAGCGGCATTTCGTCACGACCACCCGCCACGAGTGGATGTTCTGGGAGATGGGTTATCGCCTCGAGGCGTGGCCGGTGTGACCGGCGCGCGAATGCCGTCAGCCAAGTGAATTGACCGGCTGGTGGCCGTGTTGTAGACTCCCGCGCATGGCAAAGAAGACGTCCGCTCCAAAGAAAGCCGCGAAGAAGCCGATGGCGAAGAAGTCGGCAGCCAAGAAGACGCCCGCACGGAAGCCGGCGGCCAAGGCCGCATCGAAGAGCGCCGGGGCTTCCGCGCCGAAGCCCGACACGGGCATCGGCTGGGCGCCCTTCCGCTACCCCCTCCCGCTCATCTAGGCGCCCGTCGGTCTCGTGCAGCTCCGGCGGCGGTCGGACTCGCGCCCCTGAGGCGCCTCGCCCGGCTGGGGGTGGCACTGTCCCTCGTGGCTGGGTTGGCCGGCTGCTCGGCCCTCGACCGGGCCCGCGGCAGCTGGTGGGAGCTCTCGCGGGAGCCGTCGGGCCAGGCGCCTGATCCGTCGACCACGCCCGAGGCGGTCGTGCAGGTCTACGCCGCGCGCACCGTCGGCTGGCGCGGCCTCCTCGCCGTCCACACGTGGATCGCGATCAAGCCCTCCGGCGCCGCGGCCTATACGCGCTACGAGGTCATGGGCTGGGGCGTGAGCCGCGGCTCGCCGGCCTTGCGCGTCAACCGGACCGGCCCCGACAACGACTGGTTCGGCAGCCGGCCCGTCCTCCTGGTGGACCTCCGTGGCCCCGACGTCGATGCCGTGATCGAGAGGATCCAGGCCGCCGTGGCCACCTATCCCTACCGCGGCTCCTACCGGACCTGGCCGGGACCCAACAGCAACACCTTCACCGCCCATGTCGGCCGCGCGGTGCCGGAGCTGCGCCTCGACCTGCCCTCCACGGCGATCGGCAAGGACTATCTGACCGGCGACACGCCCGTCGCGCCCTCGCCGAGCGGGACGGGACTTCAGCTCTCGCTCTTCGGCCTGCTCGGCGTCATGGCCGCGTGGGAGGAAGGCGTCGAGGTCAACGTCCTCGGCCTCACCTTCGGCCTCGCCGTGAAGCACCCCGCGCTCAAGCTGCCCGCCGTGGGTCGCATCGGCATCCCCTAGCGCGGGCCGGCGGGACGGCGGGTGAAGAAGTTGACGCCCTTGACGCTCATGACCGTCTCGCCTCGCTGGTTCAGCACCTCCATCAGCGAGCGGACGAGGCCGCGGTCGGGCTTGCTCCGCGACGGCGCCGTCTCGAGCACGATGAAGCGGGCGGAGAGCGTGTCGCCGGGGCGCACGGGCAAGAGCCACTTGAGCTCGTCGATGCCGGGCGAGCCGAGGCTCGCCGTGTCCTTGAGGAAGCCGTCGTAGAAGAGCCGCATGAGCGTGCTGCCCGTGTGCCAGCCGCTCGCGATGAGGCCACCCCAGACGCTCTTCTTCGCCGCGTCCTCGTCGGCGTGAAAGGGCTGCGGGTCGAATTCGCGGGCGAAGGCCATGATGGCCTCCTTCGTGAGCGTGCGGCTGCCCAGCTCGACCACTTCGCCCGCCTTGATGTCCTCCCAGTAGCGCAAGGGCATCAGGCCGAGAGCTGGCGCTCGACGAGCTGGAAGTCACGCTCGAGCGCGAGCGCAGGGCTCACGATTTCGAAGCGAAGCGGGTGCATGGGTCGACTCCTCTCTGAGGGAAGCGGCGGCCTCCAGGAGCGGCCGGCCAGCCCCCGTATCTTACACGGGCGGGCCACCGGCTGATAGAATGCGCTCGTCATTCAGCGCTCCCGCCCTCATCACGTTGCCGTTCAGCCCGGACGGACAGGGAGGACGCCGATGAAGGTCGCTATGGGTCGGAACTGGTGGATTCTCGCCGGCCGGGGCGTGCTCGCCATCCTCTTCGGCCTCTACGCTCTCGTCGTCCCGGGGCTCGCGCTGACGGCCCTCATTCTGATGTTCGGCGTCACCGTCCTCCTGGCCGGCATTCTCGGCATCGTGGCCGCCGTGCGGGTCCACGACCAGCACGAGCGCTCGCTCCCCATAGTCCTCGAGGGCATCGTGTGCGTGGCCTTCGGCCTCTTCGCGCTGCTGCGCCCCGAGGCGACCGCCTTCGCCTGGCTCTTCCTCATCAGCGGCTTCGCCATCGTGAGCGGCATCCTGCACGTGGCGGCCGCCGTCCAGCTGCGCCGGCAGTTCCAGGGCGAGTGGGTGCTGATCCTGAACGGAGCGCTGACGACGCTCTTCGGGATCCTGATGATCCTGCTGCCGTGGGCGGGCCTGCTCTCGCTGGTCTGGCTGGTCGGGATCTACTCGCTCGTCTTCGGCGCGTCCCTGCTCGCGCTGGCCTTCCGGCTCCGCTCGCGGTGGAAGGCCCAGGCCCGCCGCGCAGCCCGGGCCTAGTAGGCGGCTGCCCTAACTATTCACGAGCGCGGGCACCGCATCCTGGCCTTCCCTCACCCTGCCCTCTCCCCCTGCGGGGCGAGGGTTCAAAATGAGTCCCTCTCCCTCGGAGAGGGAGAGGGCAGGGTGAGGGTGGCGTTGTCTCGCGAATAGTTCAGGCTAGTTGATGCGTTTTGCCTTGCCCTTCCACTCCTTGTCCCGCAGCACGTACTTCTGGACCTTGCCGGTCGAGGTCTTGGGGAGATCGCCGAACTCGATGGCCGCGGGCGCCTTGAAGTGGGCGATGCGCTCCTTGCAGAACTCGATGATGTCCTTCTCGGTGGCGCTCTGGCCCGGCTTGAGGGTGACGAAGGCCTTGGGCCGCTCGCCCCACTTCTCGTCCGGGACGGCGACCACCGCGCACTCCATCACGGCGGGATGCTTGGCGACGCACTGCTCCACCTCGATGGTCGAGATGTTCTCGCCGCCCGAGATGATGATGTCCTTCTTCCGATCGCGGAGCTCGATGTAGCCGTCCTGGTGCCATACGCCGATGTCGCCCGAATGGAACCAGCCGCCGCGGAAGGCCTCGGCCGTCGCCTCGGGCTGGTTGAAGTAGCCCTTGGCGCAGTTGTTGCCGACCATGACCACCTCGCCCAGCGTCTCGCCGTCGCGCGGGACATCGTTCATCTCCGCGTCCACGATGCGGACCAGGTCGAAGATGGCGTAGCCCTGCCCCTGTCGCGCCGCGAGGGTGGCCTGTTCCTCGGCGGGCAGATCGTCCCACTCCTTGTGCCAGGCGCAGACGGTGTGCGGACCGTAGGTCTCCGTCAGGCCGTAGACGTGCACCGGCCGGAAGTTGAGCTCCTTCAGCTTGGCGAGCAGCGTCGGCGAGGGCGGCGCGCCCGCGATCGTGACCGTGACGGGGCGCGTGAGGCGGTGGGCCTTGGGGTCATTGATGACGCCGATCTGCACGGTGGGCGCGCCGTTGTAGTGCGTGATGCCCTCGGACTCGAGCAGGTCCCAGATGCGGCCCGACTCCACGCGCCTGAGACAGACGTGCGTGCCCGCGACCGCCGTCACCCCCCACGTGAAGCACCAGCCATTGCAATGGAACATCGGGAGCGTCCAGAGGTACCTGGTCTCGAAGTTCATCCCGCTCTCGACGACCTCGCCCATCGCGTTGACCCACGCGCCGCGGTGCGAGTACATGACGCCCTTGGGCCGGCCGGTGGTGCCCGAGGTGTAGTTGATGGCGATGGTCTCCTCCTCGTCCTCGAGCACGGGCTCGACCGGGCCGGGGCTCCCCGTGGCGAGAAACTCCTCGTAGGGATCGCCGGGGTCGTCCGTGTCGTCGATGCGGACGACCCTGAGACCCGAGAGGTCGAGCGGCTTGATCACGTGCTCGAACTCGGCGTCGACGAACAGGGTCTTCGAGCCCGAGTGCTTGAGGATGTAGTCGATCTCGTCGGAGGAGAGCCGGATATTGATCGCGACCAGGATGCCGCCCGCCAGCGGGACGCCGTAGTGCGCCTCGAGCATGGCGGGGGTATTGGGGCACATGAACGCGACCCGATCGTCCTTCTCGAGCCCCGCCTTGCGAAGGCCGGAGGCCAGCCGGTTGACGCGCTCCTCGAGCTGGCGGTACGTGTAGTGCCGGCTGCCGTGGATGACAGCCGTCTTGTCGGGGAAGACGTAGGCGCTGCGCTGGAGGAAGCTCACCGGCGACAGCTCGGTCCGATAGACCTTGTGATGCTTCATCGTGGAACCTCCGCATGGAGTTCTTTCTCGTCCCCGGCCGCCCGGGCCGGGCCCGCTCTAGCCTAGTCGAAAGCCCGCGATTGTCAATGCGTCAGGCGACCCAGGACCCGGGCTTGCGCGGGACTCCACCGTGGGGCAAGATGACCACGCCGGGGCGCACGCCTCGTCAATCCAAGGGGGATCCACGCGATGCGGGTCGGCATGGCCGCCGTCTTCCAGAACCCGGGCAAGGTCCGCCGGGACTTCGACGTCTACCAGGACGATCTCCGGCTCGCGAACCTCGCCGAGCCGCTCGGCTTCGACTCGGTCTGGAGCGTCGAGCATCACTTCACCGACTACACGATGTGCCCCGACGTGCTGCAGTTCCTCACGTACATGGCCGGGCGCACGCAGCGCGTGGCGCTCGGGTCCATGGTCGTGGTGCTCCCGTGGCATGACCCGATGCGCGTGGCCGAGCAGGTCTCCATGCTCGACAACATCTCGGGCGGCCGGATGATCCTGGGGCTCGGGCGCGGCGCCGGCAAGGTCGAGTTCGAGGGCTTCCGGGTGCCCATGGACGAGAGCCGCGAGCGCTTCGTGGAGTACGCGCGGATGCTGCTCGAAGGGCTCGAGAAGGGCTACTGCGAGCTCGACGGGCAGTTCGTCACGCAGCCGCGGGCGCTGATCCGCCCGGCGCCCTTCAAGAGCTTTCGAGGCCGCACCTACGCGGCCGCGGTGTCGCCGGAGTCCATGAAGATCATGGCCGAGCTCGGCGTCGGCATCCTCATCATTCCGCAGAAGCCCTGGCCCGAGGTCGCGAAGGAGCTCACCGAGTATCACGCGCTCTACCGGCAGATCAACGGCACGGAGCCGCCGCCGCCGGTCTCGGCCGGCTGGACGTTCTGCGACCCCGACGCCGGGCGCGCGCGCGAGCAGGCCCGGCGCTGGATAGGCGGCTACTTCCGCACGGTGCTCGATCACTACCAGTTCGCCGGCGACCACATGGCGAAGACCAGAGGCTACGAGTACTACGCCAAGATGACCGACAAGATCCACAAGTACGGGGACGAGAAGGTCATCGATTTCTTCGTGGATCTCCAGGTGTGGGGCACGCCCGAGCAGTGCTACGACAGGATCCTCGACGTCCGCCGCCGCGTGGGCAACGACCACTTCGTCGGCGTCTTCTCCTATGCCGGCATGCCGCCCGCGGAGGCCGAGCGCAACATGCGTCTCTTCGCCTCGGAGGTCATGCCCGCCCTGCAGGCGCTCGAGCGGGAACCGAGCCCGGCCGTTCAGAGCGTCTGAGCCCGTGAGCCTCGGGGGGACGGCCCGATGAGCACGCCGTTGTCGGTCTACCTCCCCTTCAACCGCGACGTGCTGGGTCGGGCCTTCGAGCCCGCGAAGCGCGGCGACCCGCCGCCGGAGGCCCAGGGCCTCTGGCTCCTCGTCCAGGACCAGCATCTCGTCGTCGTGCCCGACGGCGGCGCATTCGCGCTGCCCCGGGGCCGCGTGCCCGACGGGCTCGACTCGATGGTCAAGGATCCCTTCTGGCTCGGCACGTACCACGGCATGCCGTGCTTCGCCGCCTCGCTGCCGAAGGACGCGGCCCTGCCCCCAGGTCTCGCGCGCGAGCCGCTGGTCCCGATGCGCGGGACCAGGCTGCCGGACGATGTGCTGTCGCTGGGCGGCATGGCCATGCAGGCGCTGTGGTGGGAGAGCACGAGCGGCTTCTGCCCGCGCTGCGGCGGCCCGACGACGCGCATCGAGGGGGAGTGGGGCAAGCGCTGCCCGCGCTGCCACTACGAGCACTACCCGCATCTCCACCCCGCCGTGATCATCCTCGTGCGAGACGGCGACCGGGTGCTGCTCGCCCGCAAGGCCGAGTGGGCGCCCGGGCGCTACGCTCTCGTCGCCGGCTTCGTGGACAACGGCGAATCGCTCGAGGGCGCCGTCGCGCGCGAGGTCAAGGAGGAGGTCGGCGTCGACGTGAAGGACGTCCACTACGTCGGCAGCCAGAACTGGCCCTTCCCGAGCCAGATCATGCTGGGCTTCGTCGCGTCCTACGCCGGTGGAGAGCTGCGCGTGGACCGCTCCGAGCTCGATGACGCGCGCTGGTTCCCCTGCGATCAGCTCCCCAATCGCCCCTCGCGCCACAGCATCGCGGGCTTTATCCTCGAACACTACGCCAGGCCGGCAGCGCCGTGAGAGCCTCCTCACCCTGCCCTCTCCCCCGATGGGGGAGAGGGGGTTTTCGGACCCTGCCCTCGATCCTGTGACCTCCCTCTCCCCTCCGGGGAGAGGGCAGGGTGAGGGGCACTATCAAAAGGAGAAGACACCAGTGAGCATTCAGCGGCTACAGCCCGGGAAGCGCCTGAGCGCCGCGGTCGTCCACGCCGACACCATCTATCTCGCGGGCCAGATCGCTGGCGACCCCTCGGCGGACATCAAGGGGCAGACCCAGCAGATCCTCAGGAAGATCGACGATCTCCTGGCCGCGGCCGGCACGAGCAAGTCCAAGCTCCTATCGGCCACCATCTGGCTCGCGGACATGCGCTACTTCGACGACATGAACTCGGTCTGGGACGCCTGGATGGATCCGGCAAACCCGCCGGCCCGCGCCACGGTCGAGGCGCGCCTCGCAGCGCCCAAGTACTTCGTCGAGATCGCGGGGATCGCGGCCAAGTAGCCGGTGCCTGGCGAGCTGGATCCGTTCGAGCTCCTCTACGCCCGCGGCGTGACGGACGGCCTCCCCGTGGTGCCGCCGACGGCGGCTCGCGTCCAGGCGGCGGTGGAAGCGGGCGGGCGACCGGCAGACGAGCTGATCGCCCTCGTCGCGCCCCGGTTGGGCCGCGCGACGGTGGAGAAGATCGCGGTCAATGCGGTCATGGCGGGATGCCGGCCCGAGTACCTGCCGGTCGTGATCGCCGCCGTCGAGGCGATCTGCGATCCCGCCTTCGCCCTCGTCGGCGTCTCGGGCACGACCGACGCGGTGGCGCCGCTCCTCATCCTCAACGGCCCCGTCCGGAGGGCCCTCGACGTCAACTCGGGCGCCGGCGTCTTCGGCCCGGGGTGGCGCGCCAACGCGACCATCGGCCGCGCGGTACGTCTGGTGTGGCAGAACATCGGGGGCGCCGCGCCGGGCGTGATCAGCATGTCGACGTTTTCCCAGACCGGCCGCTACTCCTACTGCATCGGCGAGAACGAGGAGGAGAGCCCGTGGGAGCCGCTCCACGTCGAGCACGGCTTCGCCGCGGGCGAGAGCGCTGTGGCGGCCATCGCGGCGGAGGCGCCGCAGGTCATCGCGAACACGCAGGGCCGCACGGCGCGCGAGATCCTGGCGACGATAGCCCGCAGCGGGATCGTCATCGCCAGCGAGACGCACGCGGGCCTGGGCGACACCGTGCTCGTCATCGGACCCGAGCACGCCCGCACCATCGCGGCCGACGGCTGGTCCAAGACGGATGTGCGGCAGTTCATCTGGGAGCAGACGCAGGCGGACACGGGCGGTCATGCCGTCACGAAGTTCCGCGAGCCGCGGAACGTGAAGGTGGTGGTCGCGGGCGGCACCGCTGGGCGCTTCTCTGCCTGGATCCCCGGCTGGCCTTTCCCTGGCTCCCCGTCGAGCCTGGTCCTCAAGCGGATCGATCGCGCCGATTGACGGCGCCAGGCGCCTGAGCACGGCGCCGCGCGAGCCAGGAGGCGGTCGCCTACCCCCGGCAGGGTCTGATGGCGCTGGGCGGAGGCAGGGTCTCGGGCCGCGCGAAGACGGCGAGGTAGCCGTCGGCGGGGGCCAGCAGGGCAAAATCGAGCTGCCGGTAGCCAACGGCGGCCAGCTCGCAGCGAAGGAGCGCCGGTGGAGTACCGTGGTTCTCGGTGGGCCGATCCATATCAACGATGCCCACCCGAGCACCGGGCGTCAGCGAGGGCTGGAGCCGGTAGAGGAACTCGTAGGGGTTCTCGATCTCGTGGTACACGTGCGAGAGGAGCGCCACGTCCACGGAGTTCGGCGGCAGCCGCGGATCCCGCGGCATCCCAAGGATGAGCCGCACGCCGCTGATCTGCTCCCGCGCGAGCCGCGCCCTCAGCTGTTCCATGTACTCGGGTTTCACGTCGGTCGCGTAGATGATGGCGCCGGGCCCGAGCCGACGCGCGATCCGTACTGTGTAATACCCAAGGCCGGCACCGATGTCAGCCACGCGCTGGCCCGGCCTGATGCCGACGAGATCGAGGACGCGCTCGGCCTCCCCGTGGCCGTCGCGCGTCGTCTCGTCGGAGTATGCCGGGGAGATGATGCGCGCGACCGGACGGTCGGGAGCGGGAAAGTCCGCCGGGCCGGCCTTGTCCTGCGGCTGGGCGGCCCACGCCAGACCGGCCAGCAGGAGCGCGAGTAGCCCCGCGCCCCATGTGACGAGGACACGGCCTCTGCCGCGCCTGAGCGCCGGCGCTATGGACGGCGGCCCTTCCCTGCCGCCGTACCTCGGGTCACCCCTGGCCTGGGAACCGCGATCACCGGCTCGTTCAACTGCCTCAGGAAAGCATACGTGCGCTGAGGACCATGGTGGCCGGCTGTCAGATCGGCGTTGAGCCGCCGCAGGTCGCCCTCCGTGTCCACGTCGAACCAGCGCGGCAGGACGTGGACGGACAGCCCTCGGGCGCGCGCCTTGTCGAGCGTCATGGCGAAGACCGCATCCGTGCTCCACGGAATCCCCTCGAAGAGCGCAGGCTGCGGGGACCGCAGCCCGACGAGATAGTACCCGCCGTCTTCGCACGGCCCCAGCGCGACGTCGCACCTCCCGCCCGCCAGGACCTTCGCTGCGTCCGCCACGTATGCCATCGGCAGTGTCGGACTGTCGCTGTCGAGCGCGATCGCGCCGGCATGCCCTCGCTCGACGAGGGCGGTCAGCAGCGCGGACAGCCGCTGGCCCAGGTCCCCTCCGCGCTGGGGTACGAGCTCGAAGCCGGCCGGAGCCAGCCCCCGCATGACGTGCTCCGCGTCCTCCGGCGTGAAGGCCACGACCGGGCTCACATCTTCCAGCCGCGCGATCGCGTCGAGACGATCCAGGAGGAAACACCGGTAGAGCTCGGTGGCCCGCTCGGCCGTCAGCGCCGCATGCAGGCGCGACTTCACCGGACTCATCCCCGGCACTTTGGCCATCACCGCCACGGCCGGGGGGAGCGCCGGCGGCATCAGAGGCTCCACTTCACGCCGCACCCGCGGCAGGGTTCCGGAGGATCGGCCGTCTGCAGGTCACGCCGGAAAGTCAGATAGCGTTCGCCCCACCACACCGCTTCCAGCGAGTCACGATAGAGATTGCCGAGGATGATGCCTTCGTAGTGACCGGTGATCCACGGGGCGATACAGCACGGTAGCACGTTGCCGCTCACCGTGACATAGGCGAGTGTCCACGGGCGCCGGCACGCGCTCCACGGCTGCCCCTCCCGCGAGGGCGTCAAGCTCACCTCTGGCGCCGTCGCCCCGGACGCAGAGAAGTCGATACCCTTGCTCCGCGCGGCCGTCTCCGTGGCCCGGATCAGCGCGGCCTCGCGCTCCCGGAGCCGGCCATAGAGCGATTGCTCCTCGGTCGCCAGGCCGAGGCCGTTGTAGACGAGCCGCTGGAGATGGATCCCGGTGGCCCCGGCCCGGAGGGCGAGCGGCACGAGACCCGGAATTTCCTCGATGTTGTCTCTCAAGGCGGTGAACCACAGTGACACGAGTGGGCGCGATGCGTGCAGCTCGTTCTTGAGGCTCGCCAGCTGCTCGAGGTTTCTCACGACCCGGTCGAAGGCGTCCACGCCCCGGATCCGCGCGTACGTGGCTCGAGTGCTGCCGTCCAGGGAGGCGCGGAGCTCGTCGAGGCCTGCGTCGATCAAAGCGCGCGCGATCTCGGGGGACAGCGTGATCGCGTTGGAGTTGAACAGGACGTCGGCGTGGCGTGCTTTCAGAAACGTGACCATCCGCGGCAGCTCACGGTTCAGGAGGGGCTCGCCGATGCCGTGGAGGAGCACGCGCTCGAGGATCGGGAACTGGTCGACGACCCGGCGGAACTCGTCCCAGCTCAGGTCGCGCTGCGGCTCCCGGCCGCCGAAGGTGAGGATGCAGGTCTCACACAATGAGTTGCACCGGCTCGTGGTCTCCAGATAGAGGGACCGCGGCAGGGGCGGCCTGAGCGTCAGTGGCGATCCGCTCACGTCGAGCGCTCTTGCCAGCGCAGGGCCGGGAGTCGCATGACGAGCCACCAGAGTGCACCGAGCGCGAGCGGTGTGAACTCCAGCGCCCGGGCCCACCAGGGGACGGCCCACGGCTGTCGGAGGAAGAAGGCATACGCGAAGACCACGCTGCCCGTGAATGCTATCCACGGCAGGGACGGTGCCACCGCGAGAAAGGGCACGAGCCAGACCACGTACCACGGGAAAATGTTGGGGCTCAGGAGGAGGAGCCCGCCGATCAGGGTAACGGCACGCGATGAGAGGGCGAGGTGGCGATACGTCACGCTCACCAGTGCCACCCAGAGGACCGCCGCCAGCACCGTGAGCGCGGGCAGGTTCACCACCGAGCGCACCAGCCCTGGGTTGAAGTATTCCTCGGTCATGTACCGACCCAGTGAGCCCGTCACCGGCGTGCCCGCCAGGGCAGCCGGGGCATAGCCTATCAGGACCAGGGCGAGGAATGACGGCACGGCTGCGCGCCAGCCGGCGACCGGGAGCAAGAGCAGGAGCGCGGCCGGGTAAAGCTTGACGAGGGTACCCGCGGCCAGCAGCGCGCCGGCCGCCGCGTACCGGCGGCGGAGGGCCGCCCAGGTCGCTCCCGCCACGGCGGGCACCACGAGGGCTTCCAGATGGCCCATCCCCCACGTCTCGACCAGCACGAGCGGGTTCCACGCGTAGATCACCACACGCGAGAGCGGCTGACCGCTGGCCCAGACCAGGCCCCCGACGACCGCGAGGCCGACCAGCTCCCCGAGCCCCAGGGCAGCCTTCATGGCGAGCACGCTGTCCGGCCGGAGGCGATAAACAGCCTGAAAGAATGCCTGGGCCCCGGGCGGGTAGATGGTGCGCCACGTGGGATGATTCAGCCGAGGAAACACGTCCTGGTCGCGGAGCGGCTCCAGCTCCTTGGCCTCCGGCGTATAGAGATAGGGGTCGATCCGGGCGTGCGCCACGCGCGCGTCCCAGACATACCGATAGACGTCGGTCGAGAGGGTCGGGGCAGCGGGCAGAAGCAGCAGTCGCGCCACGATCGCCACCGCGAGGACGATGAACAGCGGGCGCCAGCCCCGCTCAGCAGTCAGGCACCAGCTGCCTGCGGCGTAGCAGAAAAAGGCGAGAGCAAACACCACGAGGAAGAGACCGGGCGTCTGCACGAGGTCCGGGATCCGAGCGATGACCGCGCAGCTGGCGGCCAGGCCGAGCCCGGCCGCGAGCCCCTTGGTCACTTGGTGTCCCTCGCCGCTCGGAGCGCGGCCCGGAGGAAGCCGTAGGACGCGCGAAGGCTCCCGAGGATCGTCCCGGACACCTTCGAGCGGCCTCCAAGCCGCGGACCGTGGGACACGGGCACTTCGACGACACGCGCGCCGAGCGCAGCGGCCTTCACCACCATCTCCGCGGGCCATCCGAAGGCACGGTCTCGCATGCCGAGCCGCCGGAGCAGATCCACGCGAATCGCCCGAAAGGGGCCGATGTCCGTCACGCGGAGCCCGTAGCGCCACGAGATGAAGGCTGCGAGGAGTCGAGTTCCGAGCGCCGCGTGGATCGGATGCTCTCCCACCAGCCGCCGGGCGCCAAGGGCGAGGTCGGCTCGGCCTGCGACGACCGGGGCAAGCACGGACAACAGCTCCTCGGGGTCCTGGCTTCCGTCCCCGTCGAGGAAAACCACGACCTCGGCGGCCGGGTCGCACGCCCGGACACCGGCCCAGCAGGCCGAGCCGTAGCCGCGGCGGCTCTCCGTCACGACGCGCGCCCCGCTCCGTGTCGCAGCGAGCGCTGTCCCATCGGTCGAGCCGTTGTCGACGACGATGACCTCGTCTACGGCACCCGGCGGAATTCTCGAGAGCAGCGGCCCGATGACCTCTGCTTCGTTGAGCGCCGGAACAATGAGGGTCGTATGCATGCGCCTCTCGTGGCGTCTCGAGGTCTCCCGCATCGAGGGTACGGCAAGACTCCGGTCCCGTCGCCCCGGCGGCTGGCCTGAACTATTCAGAGGGAGAGTTCCCTCGTCGTACGACCCCCTCACCCTGCCCTCTCCCCCGCGGCGGGGGAGAGGGAAGAAAACACTCTCGCCACGCTGCTCTCTTCATTCTGATCCCTCTCCCCCACGGGGGAGAGGGTAGGGTGAGGGGATCAGGTGTTCACGCATAGTTCGGGCTAGGCGCGAGCCAGGACCGTCGTGCAGGCGCTGCCGGTCTTGAGGAGCTCCCGTCGGTCCGCGGGCGCCCACTCGAGATCGACGGTCTCGCCGCGCACGAGCGGACAGTAGGGGTCCGGCAGGTGGACACCCCCTGCGAGCTCCCTGCGCCCGGCACAGCCGCCGTGGCACGTCGTGACGAAGGGGCAGCTCCGGCAAATGTCCGGGACGCTCCGCACCCGCGCGAACTGGCTCGATGCCAGCACGCCTTCCGGACCACGCGCAGAAAGGTCCTCCACGCGCAGGTCCGAGTCATGCCAGTACACGCACGGAATGATGTCACCCCGCGGGGTGACGCGCACGGTCTGGCGCCCGCATCCGGACGTGTCCTGGAATGGCTGGCCGAGCATCGCGTTGAGGATGGGTTCGGTCGTGCTGACCAGGCGAGTCGCGCCGAGCAAGCGCCTGAACCCGTCCCAGAATTCCTCATACGAGAGCGTGAACGCGTCAGTCTTGACCGGCTGGTAGACGTTGACGCGGTAGTTCGCTCCGACGTCGAACGCCACCTTCGCGATCTCAGGCAGCCGCGTATAGTTCGTCTTCATCATCACCGAGAGCACCGTGACGGTGATCCCGAGCCGCTGGGCGCGCTCGATGCCCGCCATGACGCGGGTCCAGTTCCCGGGGCCCCGAAAGGCGTCCTGCTCGGCCGCCGTGGGGAAATCGATCGAGACCTCCACCTCGCGGAACGTGGCGAGCGTTTCGTCGGAGGAGCGCTCGATGGTGTACCCGTTCGACGTGAGGGAGAGCTTGACGCCGCGCCCGCCCAGGGCTTTGACGATGGCCGCGTACTCCGGGTGCAGCCCGTTCTCTCCGGTGCCCAGATTGACGGAGCGCACCGGCAGGCTGTCGCACACTTCGAGGACCTGGCCCTCGGTCAGCTGGTCGATGCGGGCGGTGTCGCGGTAGCAATGGGCGCAGGCGAGATCGCACGCATTGGTCAGGCCCACCCCGACGCTGAACTGCACCTGGGCGTCCCTACGTGAGCCAGCTCAGCATACGTGCGAGCGTGCTGCCTCCGGTGGCGGCGCGCTCGAGCCGTGGGCCGAGGAAGGCATCGACGCCAAAGCTGCGGCCGGCGCCGGTCAGGAGGAACAGGGCAGCCAGCGTGATCAGCATGGCGTAGCTCCAGCCCCACTCGTGGGGCACGCTGAGGATGCCGATCGTGACGTTGGTGGCCATCGCGAGAGCGACGAAGGCCCCCAGCCGGGTGAAGAGTCCGAGGATCAACGTGACGCCGATGAAGGTTTCCGTGGCGAGGGTCAGGTAGCCGAAGAAGCTCCAGTGCGGGATCATCACGTTGACCAGGAAGTCCTTGTAGGCCGCAACCGTGGGGTACTGGATCTCCTGCTGGACCCAGTACCATAGCCCGCCGCCGGACTTGCGTCCGAAATCATCCGATGGGACCTTCCACTTGGACTGCTGCCACCAGAGCAGGCCGTAGAGGATGCGCGCGAGGCCCAGGGGCCATAGTGGGGCTACGCTGGAAAACCATCCGGAGACTTGAGACCGCTGCGCGTCCATAGGTCACCTTTCCAGGTTGCCGGTCAGAGGCCGATAATGTACCAGCGGGTCGACCCCTGGTGTCGAAATCTTTCCAGAACTCTCTCGTCCGCGGTCCCGTCTGGGTCTCCGCTTTCTCGACACCCGGAAACCCGGGTGGACCGTCAGCTTGGATGCACTTCGACGGTGAATCGGTTCGAGACCTTCTCGGTGGGGACAGCCCTCTAGGCCACGACGGCGGGATCGACGCGGATCACCGCGTAGCCACCGACGGCTCCCGCGCCGAAGCCCGGCGCGAAGACGCGCAGCGGACGGGCGATCACGCCCTCCTGCACCGCGTCGTGCAGCGCGATGGGGATGCTGGCCGACGAGGTATTGCCGACGCGCTCGATGTTGAAGTAGAGGCGCTCGGGGGCGACGCCGGCGGCTTTGGCAAGGTTCAGCACCATGGTCTTGTTGGCCTGGTGCGGGACGATCAGATCGATCGCGTCGAGGAGCGAGGCGCCTGCGAGCCCGTCCGGATGCGGCTCCGCGCGGAGCTCGTCCAGCATCTGGCCCAGGTAACGCTTGACCAGCGCCCGGACCTCAGGCCCATACACCGTGATGTTGTTGTCGAAGTCTGGGTTGGGCCAGATGATCGAGTCGACCTCCGCCATGGGCCCGCTCGCGTAGGTCTGCAGGACCTCGATGTCCGTCGCGTCGCCCGCCGGCGCGGGGCCGATCACCAGGGCGGCGGCGCCGTCTCCGAAGATCATCCGCGACGTCCGCACCGTCCCGATCTTGTCGGAAAACTTCTCCCCGCAGACGACGAGGATGGGCCGCTCCACCTCCTGCAGCAGCCGCACCGCCTCGCTGAGCCCGTAGGGCAGCCCGGCGCAGGCCGCCACGATGTCGCAGGACGCGTGGGTCTGGAACATGCCGAGCTGCCCCGACAGCCAGGTGGCCAGCGAGGGCATCATCTTGACGCTGGTGCAGGAGCAGAAGAGCACCGCGCCGATCTCCTCGGGCCGGCGCCCGGACTTCTCGAGCGCGCGCTGGGCCGCCAGGAGCGCCATCTGGTCGAGGTCGAGCTCCGTGTAGAGCCGCTGCTCGATGCCGGTCTTCTGGAGGATCTCGTCCACCGTCATCGGCGACCAGCAGTAGGCGGCGTTGCGGATCAGGTCGTCGTTGGTGCAGGGCCGCTCGCCCTTGTAGACCGCCACGGCCTCGAGCCGCGGCATGACCGTGAAGTGCGCGCGCACGTTCACCGGCGGGTAGGGCCGGATCGGCTGGCGCGACTGGGCGGGCAGCGGCCGCCGCGGCCGCACGCGACGGACGCCCTTGACGCGCCGGATGAACTGCAGGACCTCGTCGTTGCGGGGGTGGAAGACCACGACGAAGTCATCGTCGTGAAGCTTCCCGACCTCGGTGAGCCGGGTCTTGGCGCGGTCCCAGCGGTACTGGTTGTGCAGCACCATGGCCTGGCGCATGAGGGCTTCCAGCTCGGGGACCGGGTGTGTGAACTCGATGATGTCGTCGTGGCCGTAGCCGGGATAGTCCGGATCGTAGGCCAGCAGGTGATAGGTGAGGTTCCTCGGATTGGCGAGGATCTCGCCCACTGTCGGCTTCAGCGCCGGCAGCTCGGCGCCCGCGCCCTTCTTGTGGCGGAACAGATCGAGCAGGGCGCGAGAGATCTTGTCCTCCGTCCCCTCGTCCCACGTGGCTGGCAGCGCTCGGTACGCGGCCTCGACGGCGGCCGTCATCTCCGCGCCGTCCCGCTCCGTGAACACGGGAAGGAAGACATCGTCGCGGTGCCGGGCGACGTCGCGCCAGCGCGTCGGGCGCTTCTCGTACATCGTCATCGCGTAGCGGTTGACCCAGAAGAGGTGCAGCGCCAGGTCGCGCAGGACCTCGAAGCGTCCCGTGTACGCCTGCGCCTCGACGCGCGCGAGGATGTCGGTCTCGGTGGGCGCCTTCTCCTCGAAGTCCCGCTTGATGACGGCCGCGAACTGCTCGAGCGTCTCGAAGGCCGAGAAATCGAGCTCGGGGAAGAAATTGAACGGGAAGACGATGCGGCCGTACCGGTTGATGACGAATGGCTTCATGGACTCTCCATGACAGGCTGCCCGCGCCGGCGGGCACCGGGCTCACACACAGGCAAGATTACCGCCCGAGAGCCTTGAGCGCGAGCTCGAGCCCGCGCTTGCCGTCGGCTCCCGTGCGCTGGAGCCAGATGTCCCAGGCCCCCCGAGCGATCTTGCGTGCCTTCTCCATCTCTTCCTTGGGAGGATCGATGACGGTCATGCCCAGCTCGGGCAGACGCTTGCGGGTCCGCTCGTCCGCGGTGGCGGCGTCCTGCCACTCCTTCTCCTCGAGGTTCGTCTCCTTGATGGCGTCGAGCACGATCTGCTGCAGGTCCTTGGGAAGAGCGTCCCACGATTTCTGGTTGGCCACCAGCCACTCCTGGGCGGCGCCGGCTAGGTACCAGTAGTCGAGATACTTCGCGACCTCGAAGAATTTCATGGGCTCGGCATTGGTGGCGGATGTCATCGCGCCGTCCACGGTCTTCTTCTCGAGGGCGGAGTAGACCTCGCCGAAGGCGATGTTGACGGGCGCCGCCCCAAGCAGGCGCGCGACGTTGGCGGAGTCGGCGCCGTAGACGCGGATCTTCTTGCCCTTCCAGTCGGCGACGGTGCGGATGGGCACGGTCGAGAAGATCTGCTGGGACGGCCACGTGCTGATGACGAGGAGCTTGAGGCCTTTCTTCGCCAGCATCTCGGTGTAGAAGGACCGGAGCTGCATGGCCGCCTTCCTGTGCTCCTCCACGCTGCCCGTCATGAACGGCAGTTCCAGCGGGCCCATCTCGAGGAGCACGTCGGTCAGGTACGACGCGAGGATGGTACCGACCTCCGAGCGCCCGTCGAGGACGGCCGGGATCAGCTCCGGGCCCGGGTAGAGCGACGAGGCGGGGTGGACGCGGATCTCCATCCGCCCCTGCGACTTCTCCTTCACCTTGGCGCCCCACGCGTTGTAGTTGACGGTGTGGTAGTAGGTCGGCGCCGCCACGGTCGGCAGGTTCCACACGATGGGCTTGGCCTGCGCCCCGACGGGCATGGGCGTGACCGCGGCGCCACCCGCGACGAGGGCGAGCACGGCCAGGGCGAGGCTGATAGAGACCGTCGTCTTCTTCATGGCTCCTCCGGGTTAGGCATCGTATGAGCTACGCGAGCGCAGCGACCATGGCGCCGATCGTGCCAGATCGGCAGGGGCGGGTCAAACCGCAGGTCGGATCCCTGTATCGCGTCCGCCACATCCTTGAGGTCGGCGCGACAAGGAGCTATCCTCCACGCCGTGATGAGCGGTCCGTCTCGAAGCCGGCCGCTCAGCCTTGTCATGAGCCGACATGGCTACGGGACTCATCCAATGACCGAGACCGCCACGGCCTTCTGGCAACGTTATGTCGATACGCTTCCAGCCGAGCATCCCCACCATCATGCTCGACCGGACACGTTCGCCTTCGGCGATTCTCCAGCTCTGGCCAACGAGTTGGCGGCACTTGTCCCGATTGGACGAAAGCGAGCTACCGCCAGCCTGCCGGTCGAGTTCACCTCCTTAGGCCTGCCGTTGCCGACAGCCGGCGACGTCAGCATCGTCATGCGATCGGATGGCGTTCCCGTGGCGATCATCGAGTTGGTCGAGGTCCGGCACGTTCCATTTCACGCTGTCGACGCGGCGTTTGCTGCCGATGAAGGCGAGGGGGACGGCACACTGGCCTGGTGGCAGGTTGCGCACCGGAGGTACTTCGGTCGAGTGTGCGACAGGCTTGGCGGCAAGTTCGATGAGACGACCCCGGTTATTTGCCAGCGGTTTCGCCTAGTGTGGAGCGGTGACCACGGCGCACCCACATGAAGGACCATCACGGAGTTTCACGACGACACGTTTTGGGTATGGCGCTTGCCGCAGGCGGCTTCGCCGTGTCCAGTGCGGTCAGTTCGGTGTTCGCCCAGGCTTTGTCGATCGGGGGCCAGGTCTTGCATTCATGCATTGCCTGCCGACTTGGCAGCGGCGAGCGATCATCCGCAGAGGACAAATTGCAAGACCTGATCCGACTGCGAGCCTGATGACAGCCTGTCTGATTCGCCTTGACACCCACCGGTCGGCGGGTAGACTCCTCGCTTGATGCGCCTCCGCGATCGTTCGATGGCGACGTCGAATCAGGATCCAGTGCGGGTCCAGGATCGGGTCACGATCCTCACATCAGGCATCCTTCTCCTCATCGCCGCAGTGGCCTGGGTCCTTGTCGTCCTGTCGAGCATTCACGGTGAGGACATGGCCATGGCCATGCCGGTGACGGTCTCTGACGCTCTCGTCTTCGTCGCAAGCTGGGCCATCATGATGACAGCGATGATGCTGCCAAGCGCGCTCCCGATGATCGTCCTGTACGGCGCGATTCAGCGGAGAACCGTCGGGGCAAGCACGAGGGGCGTGCCGGTAGCGGTGTTCACACTCGTCTACCTAGGTCTCTGGGCTGCGACCGGTGTCCCGGTGTACTTCGCACACATGCTCCTGGCTGCTCTCGCCGGGCTCACGCTATCCTACGCCATCGCCGTGATCCTACTGGCGGCGGGAGCGTATCAACTGTCGCCCCTCAAGCAAGTGTGTCTGCGCGCATGTCGCGGCCCGCTCGGCTTTCTCCTCGGCCACTGGCGCGCGGGCCGTCGAAGCAGCCTTGCGCTGGGCTGGTCACACGCCGTGTACTGTCTCGGATGCTGCTGGGCGCTCATGCTGGTGCTCGTCGCCGCCGGCGCGATGGGTCTCCGGTGGGTGCTGCTCATCACGGCCATCGTGGCGGTCGAGAAGTTGGTGCCGGGTGGAGAATGGATCGCCCGGATCGCCGGGGCAGCCCTCGTGCTCCTCGGCATGACGGTGGCCCTTCGTCCCGATCTCGTGGCGGCGCTGCGTGGCGCTCACGCGATGTGATCACACCAGTCGCCGGAGGAGGATCGTCATGGCAAGCCCTCAGTGGAAGATCAGCGGAGACTACTTCGAAGCGTGCAGTTGTGATTCCGTGTGCCCGTGCCCAACCTCGGCCCTGGCAGCGCGGCCGACCCAGGGTTACTGCGATGCCGGCCTCGTCTTCCACGTCGAGCGCGGCTCGCATGGAACGATCCAGCTCGACGGCCTCAGCTTCGCCGTCCTCTTACACACTCCCGGGCCGATGATCGCCGGAAACTGGACCGTCGGAGTGATCGTGGATGAGCGGGCCACCGCCGAGCAGCGCGAAGCGCTCGGGGCGATCGGAAGCGGACAGGGCGGCGGTCCGATGGCCGCCCTCGGGCCACTGGTCGGCTCCTTCGCCGGAATCGAAGCCAAGCCGATCCGGATCGAGGGCAGCGGGATGCGTAGATCCGTGTCGATCCCGGGGGCGCTCGACCTCGCCATCGAGGGAATTCCGGGCGCGAGCCAGACCGAGCCGATCTACTTCGATAATGTCGGTCACCCTGCCGCGACTCGCCTCGCCCTCGCGAAGGCTTCCAGGAGCCACATGCACGCGTTCGGGATCAACTGGGACGACACGTCCGGCAAGAACAACGGCCACTTCGCGCCATTCTCCTGGAGCTCGAGCTAGGAGCTGTGCCGCGCGCTCGCGCGGATCGTGACCAGCTCCGCTCGAGTCAAGGTCAGGTCTTGCATGCATGCATTGCCCGCTGGACTCCGCAGCGGCGATCCCGCAATCCCTGCTGCTGCGAGCGGACCGGGTCATTGAGTGATCGACGGCTGCCCAATCACCCGTGATTTACGCTAAAGCGTTCTTTGATTTCCAACTGGAGTTTGCCCACAAAGTCACGGTCCTATCAGGACTGCCCTTGGCGCGCGCTCTGTTCGAGTACACGAATCTCTATGTCCGGTTTGGCCTCGGCCGTGACTTTGATCCGGCTCATCCGACCTGGCGGGAGTACCTGGCCGGGCTGCAGGACACGAACGATAGTCGCGAGTGGACGTATCGCTTCTACTTGACGCGACCGGAGGCTATGGCTGCGCCGGCTGTCGTGGCGACCTTTGGCTGCTTCTCCTACGCTCGGTTGAGTGGTGGCCGTATCCGCCTTCACTTCCGGAATGCCGAAATGGACGGGCACTCCCCGTTAGGGATCGAACGCCTCGAACAGCGATTGGCGGACCTGGCCGCGCTCTTCGAGCATGTCAAACGAACCCTGCGCCAGCCTCTCCAGGTGGTTGGGGCGTCGTGGCTGTACAATCTCGATGCTTATCGTCGTCTGTTTCCAGTCTCGTACTTAGCGACCGCTCACGTTATCGATCATCGATTTCAGCATATGCCCCTCTGGGGGCAGTTTCTGGACCGGTATGGGGAGATCAGGAAGAGTATGACGAGTCGATTCGTGGAGCGTCTTGAGCGCCAGTCGAGCTTGGACAGCCTGGACCAGTGCTTTCCTTTCCAGGTGCTCGCAGTCGAAGCTTCGGTGACAGACTTCTATGGCTTCTACGGGGTCTAATCACCGCGCTACCCAACCGCGCCCTGCTGCCGACGCGCTGCGCTCCGCGCGCGGCTGATGGCGAACGTTGATATGACTTCCACTGTCAAGAGTCACGATGGCGCTGGGATCGGGCATACCGTTGCATGTGGCTTCATGGTGGGCGCGAGCTATCGGAAGAGGCGGAGCCTGTAACAGCGACGGTTGATCATGCTGATAGCCGTGGGTTGGGTACCACCGTACAGTCGACCTCCAGGCTGACCGGGCTCCCTCAGCAGTGGCGGCACGGCGGGACGTCCCGTGAGTACACCGGCTGCTTCAGAAACTCCTCGGGGTTGTACTTCCAGAACTGGCTGACGGCCGGATACGTGTAGATCACGGTGTTCTGCAGCTTGCCGCCCACCCGCTCCACCTTCCGGATGTAGATGTTCTGCGTGGGATTGCCGTAGGGATCCATCTTGATCGGGCCCCGGGGCGCATCGCCGATCTCGACGCTCCGGAGGGCGGCCATGAAGGCCGCGCGATCCTCCACCCGGCCGCCGACGGCTTTCGCCGCCTCCGCCACCACGCGGGCCCCCGTGTAGCAGTTCTCCGAGTAGAACGACGGCAGGCGGTTGTACTTCTTCTCGAAGGCCGCGCGGAATCGCCGGTTCGCCGGCGTGTCGAGGGCCGCCGAGTAGTGGTGCGCGCTGATCACGCCGATCGACTCGTCGCCCAGCTCGGGCAGCACGTGCTCGTCCGTGTAGGTCCCGCCCGCGATGAGCGGGACCTTGTCCTTGAGCCCACTCGTCGCCCACTGCTTGGCGAACAGCACCGTCCACCGGCCGAGGGCGAGCACGAACACGGCATCGGCGTCCTTCTTGATCTGGGAGAGGTAGGGCGCGTAGTCCTGCACGTTGAGCGGGATCCAGATCTTCTGGATGATCTGGCCGCCGTTGTCCTCGAAGGTCTTGTGGAAGCCGCCGGCGATCTCCCAGCCGAAGGCGTAGTCGAGCGAGACGATGGCGATCTTCTTGTAGCCCAGCACCCGCGCGGCGTACTCGCCGAAGGGATGCATGTTGCCGCCGGCGGAGAAGCCTGTGCGGATCAGCCATTTGGGGCGCTTGCGCTGGGTCAGGTCGTCGGCCGAGTTGATCGGATAGATGGTCGGGATGCCCTGGGCCTCGACGTAGGGAACCAGCGCGTAGGCGACATTGGACAGGATGACGCCCGCCAGCATGTGGACCCGATCGGACTCGACCAGCTTCCGGGCCTTGGTCACCGCGGTTGCCGGCACGCCCTCGTTGTCCTCCAGGATGACCTCGAGCTTGCGGCCCGCGAGCTGCCAGCCGGTCTCCTCCCAGTAAAGCTCGCAGCCGCTGTACATGTCCTTGCCGGCCTGGGCGATGGCGCCGGAGAGTGGCGAGATGAAGCCGATCCGGATGGGGCCCTGGGCCGCCGCCCCGGTCGCCAGCCCGAGCGCCGCCACGAGGACGAGCGAGACCATCGCGATCAGCAGGCGCATGAGCGTGCTCCTTCGTTGCCCCGTCACGCGGGGAGGCCGAACAGGGAGGTCATCCGCGTCGCGCCGAGCATCGCCGCCATCTCCTCGTCCGGCGGGCGCCGCTCGAAGCGGCTCGCGGCGTCCAGGACCCTGGGAAGCAGCGCCAGGTCTCCGACCGTGTTGATGAAGATGCCGGGCAGGCCGAGGATCCAGTGCACGGCCCGGTCGATGTCGGGCTGCGCCTCGAGCGGCTGGTACCAGGTCGTGTGCGTCCGCTCCGTGGTGGCCCACGGTCCGCGGGCGATCGACTTGATGATCTGGACCGCCACGTTGCGCTCCCGGCAGATGGTCAGCACCTCGTCGACGCTCCGCCGGTAGCGCTCGTTCTGGGCCAGGAAGAAGTTGAACGGCAAGAGCACGGAGTCGAAGTCGAAGCGCGCGAGGCTCCGCCGGTGCATGGCGGGAATGGTCCAGCCGTGGCCGGTGACGCCGATGAAGCGGACCAGGCCCTCCTGGCGCGCCTCGACCGCCGCCTCCAGCGCGCCGCCCGGTGCCATCGCCTGGTCCCAGTCGTCCGGATGGCCGAGCGAGTGGAGCTGGATCAGATCGACCTGATCGACGCGCAGCCGGTCGAGCGAGCGATGGATGTCCTCGCGGGCCTCAGCGGCGGTGCGCGACCCGGTCTTGGTCGCGAGGAAGAAGTCCTTCCGGTGACGCGCCATCCACGGGCCGATGCGAAGCTCGGAGTCTCCGTAGCGCGCGGCGGTGTCGATGTGATTGACGCCGTACCGGAGCAGCAGCTCCAGCGTGCGGTCCGCGTCCGCCTGGCTGACCTGAGCCAGCGCGGCGCCGCCGAACAGTGTCACCGTGCTCTGGTGAGCCGTGCGTCCGAACGGCCGTGTCTCGATCATCGCGCGCCCTCCTGGCGGGCCGGTGCAGCCTAGCCGGCGCGGGACTCCACGAGGCGCCAGCCGGCCTCGGCCATCGGGCGGGCGCGCTCGCCGCGGGCACGGGCGTTGGCGTCGTTGGCCGTGCCGGCGAGAACCCGACCCATGATGCCCTGGGCGATCGCCGCCAGACGGAACATGGAGAAGGCGACGTAGAAGCTCCAGTCGGGAATGTCCTTGCGTCCCGTGCGGCGACAGTACGCGGCCAGGTAATCCTCTTCGGTCGGGATGCCGAGGGCCTCGAGGTCCTGCCCCTTGACGCCGCCCAGGATGTCCGGCTCGAGATGGTAGGCCATCGCGTTGTAGGCGAGATCCGCCAGCGGATGGCCGAGGGTGGAGAGCTCCCAGTCGAGCACGGCCAGCACGCGAGGCTCGCTCGGATGTATGACGACATTGCCCAGGCGGAAGTCGCCGTGGACGACCGTCGTGTGATCGTCGCTCGGGACGTGCTCCGGCAGCCACGTCATGAGCCGCTCCATCGCCTCGATGCGCTCCGTCTCGGACGCGCGGTACTGGGAGCTCCAGCGATGGATCTGTCGCGTGAAGTAGCTGCCCGGCTTGCCGAAGTCGGCCAGACCGAGCTCCTGCCAGTCGACTCGGTGCAGGCGCGCCAGCACGTCGTTCATCGAGTCGTAGATGGCCGCGCGGTCAGCGGGTGAGATCCCGGGCAGGAGCGGGTCGACCATGATGCGCCCGCGCACCCAGTCCATGACGTAGAAGACCGTGCCGATCACGCCCGGATCCTCGCAGAGGACATAGGTCTTCGGCACCGGCACGTCCGTGCGGCCGAGGGCGGTCAGGATCCGATACTCGCGATCGACGGCGTGGGCGGAGGGCAGGAGCTTGCCGGGCGGCTTGCGCCTCAGCACGTACTCGTGTCCGCCCGCCGCGAGCTGGTAGGTCGGGTTGGACTGTCCGCCCTGGAACTGGCGCACCGTCACCGGTCCGGCGAAACCTGGAATGCGCGGGGACAGATAACGCTCGAGTGCGGCGACGTCGAAGCGGTGCGTCTCGCGCACCTCGATCGTGTCGGAGGTCAGGGTCATGTCGCCGGCCATGCGGGTCGCTCCTCTCTTGGAGACCGGATTATACGCGCCGCGGCTTCCGAGCACAGCACCCGTCTACGCGGCGGGCGCCTCGGCGGCACGGCGTCGCCACGCGAGCGTCAGCGCCAGCACGAGCGCGGCGCCGGTGCCGCCGCCCACGAAGCAGGCCGCCGGCACGCCCCACTTCTCGGCTATCGACCCGACCAGGAGCGCGCCGAACGGGGTCATGCCGACGAAGACGAAGGCGTAGAGTCCCATCAGCCGGCCGCGGAGCGCGTCGGGCACCGTCACCTGCACTGTCGTGTTGGAGCTCGCCATGAAGACGATCATGGTGAAGCCGACAGCCACGAGCACCACGGCCGCGGCCCAGAAGTGGCGGACCGCGCCGAGCCCCGCCAGGCCGGCTGCGCAGGCTAGCGCCGTTCCCGAGAGGAGCCATACCGGCGCCCGTCCGCGCCCGCCGAAGGCCAGCGCCACGGCGCCCGCCATGGCGCCAATCCCGAGCGATGCCATGAGGAGCCCGAAGCCGTGCGCGCCCTCGTGCAGCACGTCGCGCGCCACCAACGGCACGATGACGCTGAAGTTGATCACGAAAAGACTCATCACGAGCATGAAGCCCATGATGAGGGCGACGAGCGGCGTCGCCCAGGCATAGCGCAGGCCCTGGAGGATCTCCTGCCCCAGCGTGTCGGTCGAGCGGGGTCGCGGCTCCCCTTCGTTGCGCATGACGAGCAGGGCCGCGATCACGCCCAGGAAGCTCACGGCGTTCAGCAGGAACGCGATGGCAACCCCGTAGCGCGCGACCAGCAGCCCGGCCACGGCCGGGCCGACGACGCGCGCGCCGTTGAACACGGCCGAGTTGAGCGCGATGGCGTTGATGAGGTCGTGCGTGCCGACGATCTGGACGACGAAGGACTGCCGCGCCGGCAGGTCGAGGCTATTGGCGACGCCGTAGAGCGTGGCCAGCACGGCGACGTGCCAGTACTGGATGTGCCCCGTCCAATCGAGCGCCGCCAGCGCCAGGGCCTGGACCATCAACGCGCTCTGGGTCAGGAGAATGAGCCGCCGCTTGCGGACGCGATCGGCGAGCGCGCCCGCCAGGAAGGACAGGAACAGCATCGGGCCGAACTGGAGCGCGCTGATCACGCCCAGCTTGAAGGGCGAATGGGTGAGCTCGAGGACGACCCAGGCCTGGCCCACGCTCTGCATCCAGGTGCCGATCAGCGAGATCATCTGCCCGCCCCAGAAGAGGCGGAAGTCTCGGTGGCGAAAGGCGCGGAGCGCGGAGGGCCACGGCATCGTCTATACTGTGCCACGAATGTACGCTCTCTCACGCGCGCAGCCGGCCCTGATCGCCGCGGGCTTCCTCCTCGGCGCGGTCCTCGTCGCCGCGCCGCCGGCGCCGCTTCCCTCCGCACGCGCGCAGTCACCTTCTCTCACGGGCCAGCTGCTGGTCGCGACCGACGACCTCACGGACCCGCGCTTCACCCGCGCGGTCATCTTCGTCATCCGCCACGACGCCGATGGCGCGATGGGCATGATCGTCAACCGGCCGCTCGGCGAGGTGCCGCTGGCCGCCGTCCTGGAGCAGGCCGACATGGACGGCACGGGCGTGGCGGGGTCGGTGCGGATGCACGTGGGCGGCCCGGTCGAGGCCCTGCGCATCTTCGTCCTGCACACGCCGGACTATGCCGGACCCGGGACCGCCCGCATCGGCAACGAGGTCGCCGTCACCTTCCAGCGGGACATCCTGGCCGCCATCGCCGCCGGCCGCGGGCCCAAGCAGGCACTCTTCACGCTCGGCTATGCGGGCTGGGCGCCAGGGCAGCTCGAGGCGGAGATGAAGGGCGGCTTCTGGCATCGCGCCACGTCCGAGGCCGGCATCGTCTTCGACGACGCGTACGCGACGAAGTGGGATCGCGCGATGGCCCGCCGCCGCATCAACCTCTAGCAGGCTGCTTCAAAATCGGGCCCTCAGCGCCCGATTCTCATTGAGCAGCGCGGGGCGACGGGCCCAGCTGGCCGTTCATGCCGAGCGGGCCGTGGAACTTGCACGTGAACGTCACGGCGCCGGAGGCCGGCACCGTGACGTCTACCTCGATCGTCTGCTTGGGCAGGATGTCGCGGTCGATCTGCTGCCCGGCGATCGTGACGTTGTGCAGCGTTCCCGACTCGTTCTCGATGCGCAGCCGCACGCGCTGCCCCGGCTTGCCGCGGAGGAAGGTCGGCCCGAAGTAGTAGTCGTCGGCCTCCAGCTTGACCACGCGCAGGGTCGAGATGTCCCGTGTGCCGTGATCAGCATAGGCGACGCCGGCGATGGTCACTGGCTTGGCGCCCTTCGGCTGCCCCGACGGCGCCACGGCGGCAGGCGCCGCTGCGCGTGGCGCCGTGACCGGCTGGACGGCGATCTTGCGGGGGGCATTGCCTACGGGGATGGTCGCCCTGACCGTCCGCTTCGCCAGGTCCACGACCGACACGTCGTTCGACCCCTCGTTGGTGACATAGGCTGTCCGTCCGTCGGGCGTGGAGGTCACCCAGTGAGGCAGTTTGCCCACGGTCACCGTCCCGGCGACGGTTCCGCTCGTCGCGTCGAGAATGCCGATCTCGCCTGGGCCCTGGCTGACGGCCAGAGCCCAGCGGCCGTCAGAGGTAAATGGCACCTGGTGAGGCGAGGCGCCGACCGGGATCTGCGCCACGACCTGGTTCGTCGACGTGTTCAGCACCTGGATCGCGTTGACGCCGGCCAGGGTGAAGTAGAGCCGCTTGCCGTCCGGTGACAGATCGAGCGCACGCGGCGTCTTGTCGAGCGGTACCGCGCCGACGCGCGTCATGGTCTTGAGGTCGAGGATCACGAGCGCAGCCTCCCCCTGCTTCTGCGATGCGACGTAGGCTCGGCTGCCATCGGCGGATAGCGTGCCGTTGTGAACCTGGGGCACGGCGATTTCCCCGGCCACCCGATCCGTCGCCGTGTCGATGACGAGCGAGCGGCTCGAGCCGAAACCCGACACCAGGACCTTGCGCCCGTCACCGGACATGGCGAGCCCATGCGGACTGGGGCCGACGTCGATGCTGGCGACGACCTTGTCGCCGGCGGTGTCGATCACGCTCACGGTCGACCCGCCGTCACTGCTGACATAGACCTTGCGCCCGTCCGGCGTGATCACGAGCCCGTGCGGCCCCTTGGGCACCGGGATGGTGGCGACGACCCGGTTCTGCGTCGTGTCGATGACCGCAACGGCATCGTCCTTGAAGAGACCGACGTAGACCTTCGGCCCGGCCGCGTGAGCTGCGCCCGCGCCGCCCAGAGCCACCATCAACGCCAGTGCCGCCGCGCCTGCAGCGATGCGTGTCATCACTGTCCTCCTTGGATCCTCGAGTCTCGTTCCGTCACCAGCGCCAACGCCTCACGAAGCTGTTCGTTCCCTGCCTTGGAACGATTCCCCCGCCCGGACGTTAGGCGTAAGGTGAGGGCATGCCAGTCGGGGACGAGCGGGAGCGAGCGGAGGTCCTGGGTGGCGAGGCCCTGGCCTATGCCGACGGTCTCTACAATCTGGCGCGCTACCTCACGAAGAACGACAGCGATGCGGAGGACCTGGTCCAGGAGACGTATAGCCGCGCCCTCAAGGCCGCCGCGCAGTTCACGCCCGGCACCAATCTGAAGGCCTGGCTGTTCCGGATCCTTCGCAATGCCTTCGTGAGCCACTACCGGCGTGAGCGGCACAATCCAGTCGTCGGAGGGCTCGACACGGTCACCCCGGGGCTGCCCGTGCCGCCAGACATCGGCCGCCAGCGTGACAGCGTCGAGATCGACCGGCTGCGAAAGGCCGCCGCCGAGGACATCGAGCGCGCGCTCCTCGGGCTGTCGGAAGACGCCCGCACCGTGATCCTGCTCGACCTCGAAGGCCTGACCGAGTCGGAAGCCGCCGACGTGCTCGGCTGCGCGGTGGGGACGGTCAAGTCGCGCCTCGCGCGCGCGCGGGCCGCGCTCCGCCAGACGCTCCGGGACTGGGAGCCCTAGGACGAGCATGGACTGCCACGACGTCCGCGAGGTGTTGCTCCACTATCAGCAGGGCCGGCTCGCGCCCGAGGCCCACGGAGAGATCCGCGCCCACCTCGATCGCTGCCCGGACTGCGGCCAGGAAGACCGCGTGGAGCACGAGCTCACGCTGGCCCTCGAGCGCCGCCTGCCCCAGCATCCGGCGCCGCTTGCCCTTAAGCGGCGGCTCGCCGCGCAGTGGCCCGCCGAGGCTGCGCGGCCCGCCCAACGACGAGCCTGGCTCAGGCAATGGATGATGCCAGCCGCCGCCGCGGCCGCAGTGCTCCTGGCGCTGGCTCCGCTCGCCTGGCAGCGTCTCCTGTCGCCCACCGACACCGGCAGGAACGCGATGATCACCGAGGCTGTCAATGATCACGTGCGGCTGCTCCAGGCCCGGCGTCCGCTCGAGATCGAGAGCGGCGGCATTCACCAGGTCATCCCCTGGTTCGCTGGCCAGCTCGACTTCGCTCCCCGGGTGCGCTTTTCCGGTGATGCCGACTTCCCGCTTCGCGGCGGCGCCGTGGGTTACTTCGTGGATCGCAAGGCCGCCACGCTCGTATACGGCAGGCGCCTGCACACCATCTCGGTCTTCGTCTTCCGGGCCGACGGGCTGCCCTGGCCCAAGGGGGATCGCGAGCGGCAGGGACGGCTCGAGCTGTACCGGGCCGCGTCGCGCGGTTTCAACGTGCTGCTCTGGCGGGACGGGGAGCTCGGCTACGCTCTTGTCTCCGACGTGGACCCGCGCGACCTCTCGCTTCTCGCGACCAGGCTCGCGGCCTCCTGAGCGTCTCCGTCCGGGCGCTCAGTGGGCGCCAGCGGCGTGGCGATACGTCGGCGCGGCGGGTCCCTCGATCGCCACGTCGACGCAGGCGGGCAGGCCCGAGCGGAGCGCCCGCTCGATGGCCGGTTCGAGATCCTCCGGACGCTCCACGTGCTCGCCGTGGCCGCCGAGGGCGACCGCCACCTGATCGTAGCGCGAGGGGCGAAGCTCGCAGCCGACGGCGCGGTCCGGGCCGTACTGCTGGAGCTGGAGCTGGTACTCGGCGTTCCAGCGCGCGTCATTGCCCACGATGGCGAGCACCGGCAGCTTGTGGCGGAGCGCGGTGTCGAGCTCGAAGGCGTGGAAGCCGAACGTGCCGTCGCCGAGCGCGGCGATCACGGTCCGCCCGGGATGCGCGATGCGGGCGCAGAGGGCCATGGGCAGCGCGCTCCCGATCGACCCCGCGGGCCCGTTGATGAGTCGCGTCCCCGCCTCGCAGCCGGCCTGGATCCACTGCCCGAACTCGCCGCCGTCGGCGACCAGGACGGCGCCCCGGTCGAGCAGCGGCTGGATCGCCGCGCCGACGCGTAGCGGGTGCAGCGGCGCGCGCGAGCCGCGGCGGAGCGCCTCCCACTCCTCGGGTACGCGCCGCCGCGCCGCCGTGACCAGGTCGCCCCACTCGCGCCAGCGCCCCGCCATCGCGCTGGCGGCCTCTGTCAGGCGAATGGCGAGGCGTTCCGGGTCGGTCACCATCCCGAGCGTCACGCGACCGCTCTGGTCCAGCGCCTCCGCGTCCCAGTCCACCTGGACGAAGCGGCATGCGGCATCGAACGCTCCTGGCGCGCCGAAGCGCACGGCGAAGTCGAGCCGCTTGCCCAGGAGCAGGACGAAGTCGGCCTGGTCGAAGCAGGCCGCGGCCGCGTGGAGCCACGGGTCATTGACTCCCCGCGGGCTCTCCATCGGCAGGGCCGGGATGCCGGTCAGAGCGGAGAGATCCTCGACGCTCCGGGAACGCGCCGGTCGCGACATGGCCGGGCCCGTCAGGATGAGCGGCCGCCGCGCGGCCTCCAGCATGTCCAGGAGACGCCGGAGGTCTGCGTCGGCGGCCGGCATCGACGCCCGCGACCTCATGGGGAGATGGGATTGCCTCTCGGTGACGCGGGACTCGAGGAGATCGCCCGGCAGGCTCAGGTGCACAGGGCCCGGACGCCCGCTGCTCGCCAGGTCGAGCGCGAGCTCGATATCGTCGCCGAGCCGCCCCGCATCCTTAGCGACCCAGGAGGCCTTGGCGACCGGGGCGGCGGCCGTGGCCTGGTCCATCTCCTGGAACGCGCCGCGCCCCGACTGGCTCAGCGGAGAGGCACCGCTCAGCAGCACCACGGGCGATTCCGCCATGAGCGCGCCGTAGAGCGCGGACAGCGCGTTCATGTGCCCCGGTCCGGCGGTAACGAGGGCGACGCCGGGCTCTTCGGTGAGCCGGCCCCAGGCATCGGCCATGTGCACGGCCGCCGCCTCGTGACGGGTGTGGATGATGCCGATCCCGGTGCCGATCGTGGCATCGTAGACGGAGAGGATCTGGTTGCCCGAGAGCGAGAAGAGGCGGCGGACGCCCGCGGTCACGAGCGCCTCGGCCACCAGGTCGGCCCCGCGTGCGGCCATCGACGCCTACCGGACGCGGCCGCGCGCGGCGACCGGCCAGACCACCTCGACCGTTGTCCCGCGCACGCCATAGAGCTCGTCCACCATGTTGCTGACGACGCAGCAGTGATTGGGGATCACGTGGACGACCTCGCCGACCGTGGGCCGCTCGGCGCACGCGGAGAGATCGACGATGCCGTGCTCCTCGGAGAGGTTCGGGATGACCGCCTCGGGGTACTCCATGAGGTGGCCGTAGCCCTTCATCCCGTACTGGTCGGACGTGAGGACCTTGGTGCCCGCGTCCACAATGGCGCGCGCGTCCGTGGGCCGACTGACGACGGTGGCGCGCACCCGCATCGCGCAGTTGTCCCACGTGGCCGTGCCCGAGGAGACGACCATGACATCGTTGAAGACACAGGTGCCGGCGCGGTGCTCGGTCAGCATGGGGAAGGTCTGGGCGCTGAAGATGCTCGGCGTGCCGCCGCCCGACACGACGGGCACCGGAATGCCCGCGCCCGTGAAGAGCCCGAGCGCCCGCTCGAAGAACTCGCGCGTGCCGGGGTCCCGGTTCGGGAAGGTCATGAGGCCACGGAACTGCATCTTCGGCAGATGCGCCACCTGCCGCGCCAGGTCGAAGGCGGCCTCGGGCGTCTGCACGCCCGTGCGGCCGAAGCCGGTGTCGCACTCGACGAGAAACCGCAGGTCGAGACCGTGACGGACGGCCGCCTCGGACAGCTCGCGCGCGACCACGTCGTTGTCGAGCACGACGGTGAGCGTCGGCACCCGCCGGCCCAGCGCCATCAAGCGGTCCGTCTTGGCGCGGCCGAGGATATTGTAGGTGAGCAGGATGTCGTCGGCGACGCCGGCATCCACGAAGACCTCGACCTCGCCCAGCTTCTGGCACGTGATACCCATGGCGCCAGCCTGCATCTGCAGCTTGCCGATGGCGGGGACCTTGTGTGTCTTGATGTGCGGGCGGTTGCCGATGCCGTGCCGCTCGAGGTGCGCCTGCACCCGTCGGATATTGTCTTCCATGATGTCCAGGCGCACGGTGACGGCAGGCGTGTCGAGGTCGCTGACGGCGGTCATGCGCGGCTCTCCCGTCGGTGAGGGTGGGCGGCGGTCGCGCTCAGACAGGGGCGTGGCCGCCGTACTGGATGCCGAGGACATAGATGACCTTGCCGAGCGCGATGAACTCCGCGAGGACCCAGGTCAGCTCGAGGATCTCGTCCTCGGTGAACCGGCCCTGCAGCTCGGCCCAGAGCGCGTCGTCCACCGCGTGCCTGCCACTTGTCGAGCATCACGCGGAGCTCGGGGGTGAGCGCGCCGGGATCGAGCGGCGGCAGGCGAGGCGCGGCGTCTCCGACGTCAGGCGCCGGCACTAAGGCGCCGTGACGGTGACACCACCGCCCGAGGACGTGACGCTGAAGCCGGCATCGCCCTCCTTCGCGTACTGGTAGGGCGTCCAGCCGGCGGGCGGAGCCGGGATCGAGGCGAGGAAGGGGCCGCCGGCGACGCCGCCCACCGTCCGGGCCTCTGTCAGCGACTCGAGGGAGTCCGGCAGCGCTCCGAAGGTTGTCTGGTAGAGCCGCACCGCGCCCGCGATCTGCTGGGCGTCCGCGCGCGCCTTGGTGGCGCGCGCCGCGGGCAAATCCTGCTCTATCGCCTTCTGCTCGCGCTGGCATGCCACGACCGCCAGGCACGCGACGAGGAGGGCGGTGGCGAGGCTCGCAGGGCGCCAGCGCACGGCGCCTATTTCATCGGCGAGTACGACGTGGGCCTCAGGATCTGCGCCGTGAGCTTCCGCACCAGCGGACCGTTTTTCTCCGTCTCGGCGAACTTGGCGAGGCGCTCCTTGTCGGCGACGAAGCCGGTCCACTTCTTCTCGCGGTCGGCCAGGCTCTCGTAGGCCAGCATGTAGATCAGCTGATCGGACGAGCCGCCGAGTTCGTTGGTCCAGAAGCCGACGACCTCGATGCCGTGCTTCTTGAAGTAGTCGAGCGTGATCTCGGCGAAGCGCCGGTTGAGGTCCGGGAGCCGGCCGGGCATGGCGTGATAGGTGCGGAGCTCGTACATCATGTGCGGGAGCCTCCCTGGCGTCGAGTGCGCGGCGGTGCCTCTGGGGGACTCTAGGCGGGGTGGGCCGGGCTGTCAAGCCACGCCCTTGCCCCTGTTGCTAGCACATGATTTGACCGCCGTGAGTAGCACGTGAATTGACCGCTCCTGCGGACAGCGGGGGTAGGGCCATGGTGGACCGAGGAGGTCCGTCATGCCCTATGCCTCGGCTGTCGTGGAGCGCACGATGAAAGT
>WNGB01000566.1_pt1 | contig 69646 bp, 74 predicted proteins | sample 5400681 | NCBI WGS metagenome assembly WNGB01 (sample SAMN13153367, study PRJNA577476) | soil metagenome | isolation source: 115 cm soil or saprolite under grassland replicate 2 | place: USA:California | collected 2016-06-15 | reverse complement strand
GAGCGTCCTCGCGCACGGCGCGGCCGGCGCAGTCGGGACGATGGTGACGCAACTCGCCCGCGAGGCTGGCGCGTATGTCATCGGTACGGGGCGCGCTGACGACCGTCAGAAGGCGCTCGACTTCGGCGCGCAGGAGTTCGTCGACCTCGACAACGACGCGCTGGAAGACGTCGGCGGCGTCGATCTGGTTTTCGATGTCATCGGCGGAGACATCCAGAATCGGTCCGCAGGCCTGATTCGCGCCGGAGGAACACTGGTGACCGTCGTCGGGCCGCCCGAGGCGCGGCCCGCCGACGGCCTGGCGGTCGACTTCGTCGTCGAGTCCGATCGCGCCCAACTGAGTGAGATCGTCCACCGGGTGCGGGACGGACGACTGCGGACAAACATCGGCAACATCGCAACCCTCGACGATGCCGTCGCCGCCCTCAACCCGACCGAGCGGATCAAGGGGAAGACGATCATCCGCGTTCGTCCGTGAGGACTCGGGGACGCGATCGTCGGGCGGTAGGTCGGCACAACCAGGCTGGCATTCCCTGAGCAAAACGTGGCTTCGCCCTGCTCACCGGCCGATGGCGCGCCACCCGCCACATCACCGCCAGCCCCAGCGCCACTGGCGACATCGTCCGCGCCGCCCTCGTCCTCACCCAATTCGAATACCGGTATCTAATCAGCTCTTGTTGAGATCACGTCACTAGCCGCACGCTGGTTTGCCTAGAACGTCACGCAAAAGCGCAGAGGGCTGCGATGGCGGATGTGGTCTCGGTCGCTGACGGGATCCTCGGCCGTGTCAACGATCCCGGTGGCACCGCAGCAACAGCGCCCGCTTGAGCGGCATGCGGCGGTGGTATTAGCTTAGTCGGCCAGCAGAACTGCGGTGCTGCGGGACCCACCGTCACCCTCAGCGAGAAGGTCGGGGCGTTTGTCCACCAGCGTGCGTATCGCATCTATTGCCACGTCCAGGGCGCGGTCACACTGCGCAAAATCAGCGTTCGTAAGGGACCGATTGCCGTGCACAACGGCGCTTCGTAGCTTGTAGATGTCAGTGAGCTCTCTCCGACGTGTACGACGCTCGGCCAGCGAGTCCGCTAGGAGTTTGGATAGACACGCCGTTACGCGGAAGGTTGGTTCGCCCTCCGCTGTCCCGAAGATATTCTCCCACGCAATCACCGAGTCGATCAAGACGTCCGATGGCTCGCGCCTCTCGGCGACCGCCTTCAGAACCCTGGTTATTGCCAACTCGATCCTTTTCGCCTGCGATGCCCGAAGAAGGCGGTACCACTCTCCCCAAGCAACCACTTCCGCCTCGGTGAGCTGAACGGGTGTGAGACCTCGCCCCCACCGCGGGTCGCTCCATGAGATGCCGATTCCCTCGGCCAAAGGATCGTTAATGTGCCGCCAGGTCTGAACGATGTGCGCTCGGTGCTCGCGCTCGACGGCGAGGATCAAACTCGCCCGGAGCCAGAGAATGACTTGATCAAGCTCGACGGGTTCAGGAACCCTCTCCTGCCATGCTGTAACGTCGTGTGAGGGGCCGGGTATCCAAGCCTTGTAGCGATACGGGTAGTCAAGGACTACATCACCTGCATAGCTAATGTAGGTTCGAGCTCCCTCGGCATCAGCCGCGCCGCCTACCCGTTGCTCCAAAGCGCCTGGCGCATACCGGCGATCGGCATCAGTCACCGGCCGGACGACGCCATCGTCGCCAAGATCAATGCATGCGTCGGCCGGCATTAGGACTCCAGTAAATGCGAGCTTGGCCCTAACCTTGGATGTCCTGCCACCGAGCACGCGTCGCACGATTGCGAGCTGTGCCAGGGCCTCGGTGACAAACCGCTCCTCCGTTGGTTCTGCGTCCCGGACTTGCCTCCAGGTCGCCCGGAGCATCAGAACCGGAAGATGCTTGAGAAAGACCGGCCCGCCATGACCCGTATTCAGATACACCGCTGCATACGCCCCTAGGGTGGCGTGGGCTCCTCGGAATACTTTGCCTACCGACTCATCTGCAGCGACAGCCGCGATGAACGCCGCACCGTCCGAAAGTGACGCGATCAGATTGGGTATGCGCTGGTCGACCTCCTCCAACAAATCTGCCAGCTCGGGCATTCCATGAATCGGTATCGTCTCAGTCGGAATCAAGAACGCCGTATAGACGGCCCTCGCAAGGGCGGCGAACGTTCTTTCCATCTCATCCGCGCTAGGCGGCGCTAGTGACGTTTCACGGCACGTGAGCGTCCGAAGCGTCCCGGCGGTCGAACGACCATCATTGCCAACCTGCAGAAGCCAATGCCGAACTGCCTCACGGACGCCTGCCTCGCCGAGATCCTTCGACAACGCAGCACGGCGAGCCGACAATGCCTCCATCACTCGGAGCTGCTCGGCGCTGGGCGAACATTCTCCCGCTAGGATCGCCTGAACGGCGACGCTGTCGCAGTTCAAAAGGTATTCGAGCAGAAGAGGTCCCACCGTATCGGCCATCCATGCCGGAGCACCTCCGCCTACCACCTCGGTTTGTTCATCCATGGGACGAATGTTCCCCTACTAACAATGCGTGCCGCATCCCATTACCGGCCGAAACGGGGCATCGGAGAGGCGGGCCTCGTGGCGTACTGAAGCACTGAGCCACTGTCAGTAACGACCGGTGACGTTATGTGATCGTGTTGTTCGTCTGCGTGGCCGAGGGCGAGCGCCACAACTGGTCCATGAAGAAGCTGTACCCGTGGGTTCATCGCCGCCCCTGCGCGGTGTCAGGCCCGAGGAGGCGGCACAGCCAAGGCCCGCTCGATCGCCATCGCCGCCGCCTTATGCGCCGTCGGATCCGCTTGCTGGGCGTCTGGCTGGATCAGGCCTGGGCCCCCGACCAGCGCGTCTCCGGGCCGGTGTGGCGCGAGGTTGAAGTGCAAGTGCGGAACGCGATCGCCGAACACGTACATGTATATCTTGTCCGCAGCGGTCGCCGTTCGCATGACGGCGGTGACTCGCGCCAGAACCGCCCCCAGTGTTGCCGCCTCCGGCCCGTCGAGGTCGGTGATGAAGGGAATGTGGCGGTGAGGTTCGAGGTGGGCGAATCCCACCACGGCGCCGTGAAGCAGGACCGATAGACGCCAGTACTCGTCCTCCCAGACCCTGCGGCGGCGGAAGTACGCGTCCGCATCGCCGACACGGCACAACAGGCAGTCATCATTCGCCATCTGATCAGTGTCCCTTCCCCGGGCATAGGCAGCTCACCGAGGCTTCAAGCCAAGCAGAGTGATCATGAGGTAAGGCTGCCCGGAACACGCCATAGGCGTTGCGCTGCAACGAAAAGACGCAGAACCCCGGTATGAAGGTGGTCCTACCACAGATCAACTTCATAGGGGTTCTGCGTGGCCATCAGTGTCACATACGCTGCGGTCCTGACCGCGCCCGAGGAGACGGTGTTGTTCGTGGCGAGCCTGCTGCACGCCGAGCGTCAGCGGCGGGGCACCCGCACCGGCCGTCGCGCGCTGGGCTGCTTCGCCCAAGCCGTGCTCGTACTGCGCTGGTTTATCGACAACACCCGCCTGGCCCAACTGGCAACCGACAACGCCATCGGACTGTCCACCGCCTACCGCTACCTGCACGAAGGCATCGACGCCCTCGCCGCCCGCCGCCCCGGCCTGCACTCGGCGCTGCTGGCCGCGGAGGCTGCCGGCTACAGCCATGTCCTGCTCGACGGAACACTCATCACCACCGACCGGGTCTCCACCCCGGGACCGACACCCGGCGTGGATTTGTGGTGGTCTGGCAACTGCGCCGCGAGGCGCTGTCATTTCGGATGGAGGTGAAAGACCATCCATCTTTTCGTCGTCGTAGCGGCGAAATGAAGCTGGAGGCAGCCTGATCCGGGGATCGCCGGGGAGGGTGGGAGCAGCCTCGACAAAGTCGCGTCGGTTCAGTACTGCCGGATGGGCCGGGCGCGGTGAGCGAGACGGGAAGGTATACGCGAGGAACCGGTGTTGTTACGCCTCTTGAACCACCGCCAGCTCTAATCCGGTGGATGTGGGCTGGTTAGCGGTGCGCACTCGTCCTGACGGGCGGGGAACTCCAGGCTGGGTCTTTGCCGTCTGGGTCTGGAGGCCACAGCGAATTGTCCACGGCGTAGCTGTTGGCGATGCCGCAGGGGTATAGCCGGGTGCCTAACCCGTTGACCGGATGACAGTGAACGCGGGAACCATCCGTGACCGTTCCACATCGGCTCTCGGCCAGAGGGATAAGGGTGTGGATAGGCGCGATGCCGACCGAAGGCGCGGGTGGGGCGGAGCCGTTGTAGTACTCCGAGCGTGGGAGAGCCACGTACATGGGGAAGGGCGGCAGCGTGTCAGTCAAGAATGGAGTTGTAATGTCCGAAGACGCGCCAGCGAACGCTGGCGCCGCGCAGTGGCCGGACGAAGGTTCGGCCTATTACGCGGTACGGAGGATGCAGACCAAATTGCACCGTTGGGCGGGAGAAGAACCTTCCCGCCGGTTCGGTGACCTGCACAACCTCGTCTATGATCCGGCGTTCCTGGTGCACGCGTGGCAGCGGGTGGCCTCCAACGCTGGGGCAAGGACACCGGGAGTCGACAAGGCCACGGTGGCCTGGATCGCCTCCCGGATCGGGGTGGAGGCGTTCCTGGGCCGCATTCGGGACTTGTTGAAGTCGGGCGAGTTCCGACCGGTGCACGTGCGGCAGGTGTTGATACCGAAAGCGAGCGGAAAACTGCGCAAGCTAGGTATTCCTGTTGTCGCTGACCGGGTAGTCCAGACTAGCCTGAAACTGGTGCTCGAACCCATCTTCGAGGCGGATTTTCTACCGTCCTCGTACGGGTTTCGCCCCAACCGACGTACCCACGACGCGATCGCCGAGATCCACTACCTCGCCTCCGAAACCAGAAACTACCATTGGGTGTTGGAGGCGGACATCGCCGCCTGCTTCGACGAGATCGGGCACACGCCACTACTCGACCGGATACGGGCCAGGATCAAGGATAAACGCGTGTGCGCGTTAGTGAAGGCATTCCTGAAAGCCGGAGTCATGACGACCGCCGGGGACCGGGAGGAGACGCACACCGGAACACCCCAAGGCGGATCGATTTCCCCGTTGCTGGCGAACATTGCCCTGTCGGCGCTGGACGAACACTTCGACCGGCAATGGCGGCAGGAGATGGGCACCAGCTACCTGCGGGCCAAACGCGTGAGAAACGGGCTCGGCAACTGGCGGCTTATCCGTTTCGCCGACGACTTCGTCGTCATGGTGTTCGGAGAAAGACGTCACGCCGAGGCGTTGCGTGAGGAGGTGGCTGCCGTGCTCGCGCCGTTGGGGTTACGGCTGTCGCTGGAAAAGACCCGCGTGGTCCACATCGATGAGGGCTTCGTGTTCCTCGGCATGCACATCCGCCGACAGCGGAAGCGAGGAACACAGAAGTGCTACGTCTACACCAAGCCATCCAAGAAAGCCATCCAGGCGATCAAGGACAAGGTGAAAGCCAAGACGTACAGGTCAACCCGCCACCTGCCGCTGGACGAGATGATCACCAGCCTCAACCGGATGCTGGCGGGGTGGGCGAACTACTTCCGATACGGGGTGTCCAAACAGGTGTTCCACACCATCGACCAGCACGCGTGGGGTCGGCTCATGCGGTGGACACGCAACAAGTACAGGGGCAAGAACCGTCTCGGGATGAGCGAACTCCGCCGTCGCTTCTGCGACAAAGGGTGGAGGTTCGCCCCCAACGGGGTCGTGTTCACCGGCGCATCCAGCGTCGCCGTGACCCGCTACCGCTACCGCGGCAGCAACATCCCGACCCCGTGGACCCCGAAACCGGCAGCCGCCACCACAGACGGCTGACCAACGGGTAAGACACGTGGAGAGCCCGTTGCGGTGTAAGTCGCACGGCGGGTTCGGCGAGCGGCCTGGGGAAACGGACCGGGAGCAATCTCGGCACCGCGCCCCAGGCCGACTCAGCACACGCCCACCACGGCGGCAACATCCAGGTCATCTCCGCACCCGACGGCTGGCCCCTATGGACCTCCGACGTACGCCCCGGCCGCGAACACGACACCACCTGCGCCCGTGCCCACCCGGAACTACTGCCCACCCTGCGCGCCGCCGCCCGTGACCTACCCGCCCTGGCCGACCTCGGCTACGAAGGCGAAGCCGCCGCCCTGCACGTTCCGATCAAGAAACCCACCCACGCCCGACTCACCGACAACCAGAAGACAACGAACCTCATTCACACCCATCTACGCTCCCGGGCCGAACGCGCCAACTCCCTACTCAAGACAACCTTCAAAGCACTCCGGCGGGTCAGCCTCTGCCCCTGGCGCATCGGCGCGATCACGGCAGCCGCTCTCGTCCTCCTCCACCACGAACATCACCGCACCACATGAAGTACCCACAGTTAGCATCGGGTTACAGGGAATGGCTCACTGGGCCACTTACATTTGCGGTTTTTGAGCACCGTGGTCTGTTGCGCCGGGACGCCGCTCCGTCGGCCAGGTATTGCACCACAGGCATGACCAGCACAGGTTCGTCGCGTTGTTGCAACCGCCGTTGAAGCGGGCGAGGCGGTGGCCGAGGGAGCCGATACGCCTGCCGACGTGGGTCCACGGAGTTGGCCGGCCATCCGGGCCGGATGGCCGTTGTTCGAGGGCGAGGGAACCGCACTGCTCGCAGCGTCCTTCGGCGGCCTGGAGGATCGCCCAGACATCAGCAGCGGTGATCTTGCAGTCCGGCGGTCCGGACATGAGCCTGGCCCGATTCGCTGTACGAGCCTTGGCCCGGCACCACCTCTGGCGTTCTTCCGCGGTGGTGTCCAGGAGATACTGGGCCCAGGACGCGTACACGGGGGGCGGTCGTTCTTCCCCTGTGTCGTCGTGGGGCGCAAGCGGTACGGGATGCGCCCTGGCGAGCAGTTTCTGCGCCTGCTGTGGCGGTAGCCGCGCGGCAAACCCCAGTAGCTTGTCGAGGGTTGGGGCCTCGCGTATGGGTTCCATGACGGTGATTCTGCACCGTGGGCGCCGCGGCGTGATGGACCGTTCCCAGGCCTGCTTCCGCAGGCCTGGGAACGGGCCACCCCTGGCCGGTGAGAACCAGCCGGTGTGTCGGGATCGAAGATCTGTCAGCCGATTGATGTGAGCGTGAGGGACGCGAGTCCGGCGAGCAGGATGGCGGGGCCGAATGGCAGGGTCGAGCGGCGGTTGACGCGCTTTGCGGCGAGCAGGCCGAGCGCGATCGGTGCTTGCAGCAGGAACGGTCCGACGGCGGCGATGAGGACGGCGGTTGGGCTGTGCCATCCGGCGAGCATGGCGACCCAGGCGGTGGCCTTGACGTCGCCTAGGCCGATGGCTTGTGTGCCGACGGCCAGGAGGAGAAGAACAACGCCGACGGCGAAACAGCTGACAAGGGCCCGTACTGTGCGGTGCTGGTCGCCGTCTGTGAAGCCGACGGTGATGATCGTGAGCGCACCGAGCGCTGCGGCTGGCAGGACGACACGGTCGGGCAGCCGATGACAGCGCAGGTCCACGAATGCGGCGGTTACTGCCATCAGTCCGCTGGCGAGCAGGATAGGCAGAGCAGGGCTGTGCAGGAACCGGAGCATGAGGATCGCGCTGGTGGCCGCGCTGGCGACGGCGGTCGCTGTGGTGGTGGGGCCGAGCCGTCGGCCGCAGTACGGACAGCCGCTGCCGAGGCGCAGCCATCCGCGGATTCCGGCCGGAACCGGATGGTCGCATCCGGCGGCGTGCGCTGCTATCCGGCGATCTGCCCGGGGTTGGTCTGTGCCGAGTCGGTAGATGAGCAGCGGCAGGCAGCAGCCGGCTAGGGCGCCGACGACGGCTGCTACGGCGACTGCTACGGCGACTGCAGATGCCAGGGCGATGGGCACGTTTGCTTCCTTTTGATGTGCGCTCCTTGGCCAGCGAGGCTGGCCGGCTGGTCATGCGGCGTCTCCGTGGCGGCGTCGGCGGGCTTCGAGGGTGGCGAGGAGGTCGGTGGCGACCTGCTGGGTTTGGGGTGAGACGTCGATTTCCAGTTCGGCGAGGCGTTCGGTGAGGGTGCGCAGGGTGCGGGTGACGCCGTCGGCGCTGTTGAGGGCGGCGTGGAGCCGCATGGCCCGCTGGTAGACGTCTTCGTTGTAGGGGTCGAGGCGGATGGCTTCCTGCACGAGGGCGAGCGCGGCGGCGGGGTCGGTTTCGGTGTCGGCGAGCCCGATGTAGGCGTCCAGGACGTGGCGGCGGACGGTTTCCCGGTACGGGGCCAGCCACAGCCAGTTGTGTCCGTCGGCGACGGATCCGGTGTAGAGCTTGATGACCTCGTGGAGGGCCAGCGCATGTTGGCTGGGGTCGACGGTGGTGGCGGCGCGGCGGGCCGCGGCGGTCAGCCGCCAGACGTCGACGTCGAGGTGTGCCGGGTCGAGGCGGTAGCGCTCGTCGGTGCGGGGGATGGCCTCAGCGCCGGCGGCCTCGGCGAGGGTGTCCCGCAGCTCGGAGATGTTGGTGTGGAAGCGGCCGCGGGAGAAGTGCGGGCGGGCTTCGGGCCACAGCGCGGCCATCAGCTCGTCGCTGGTGGCGCCTTCGGGTGCGACGGCGAGGTGGACCAGGATCTGGACGCCGTGGCTGCGCCGTATCCGCACCTCGGTGGTGGTGTCGCCGGTGACGAGGTGCAGGGCTGGTTTGCCGAGCACGCTCAGGCGCAGCTTGGGGGCGTCACTGGCGGGTGTCGCGTCTTGCACGACCGGTGACTGGCCGTCGGTGCGGGCGGGTTCGGCTGTTTGCGGCGGTGGGATGTGCTTGCGGTCGACGGCCGGCGGCTCTGCCGGGGTGGTCGGCGTCGCGGGCTTCGGTGTGGCGGTGCGCAGGATCGGCGCTGTGGGGCGCGACGGCTGGGTTGAGGGCAGGAGGTCGTTGCTGGCGGGTCGGGCCTGGACGAGGGTGTCGAGGATGTCGGTGGTGGCGGTGGTGTCGAGGACGTTGAGGCGAGGCCCGACGGTGTCGGTTGTCCCGTCTGGTCGGGTGGTGCCGTCGGTGTTGACGTGCCAGGTGGCGCCGGTGGGCCACGGACCGAGCAGGACACCGGCGATGGCCAGGCGGGAGCCGACGGCGAGGATCGCGGCCAGCGCGGTGGCGATGGCGCCATCGGGTGCCGTGGTGAGGAACACGATCGGCGGCAGCGGTTGGTCAGGGTCGTCGCGGTGCAGGGTGGTCAGGTCGCTGCCGTCGTGGTCGGTGGCGAGGCGAGCGCGGCGCAGCAGTTGGCGTTCCAGGTGGGTCAGGGCGTCCTCGATGGTGTCGCCGATGTGGAGCCGGTCGAGTGGGTGCCGGTCGGCGGCGTCGGGTCCGAGGAGGTTGGTCAGGTCGGCGGCGGTGGTGGTGATGGTGGCTTCGTCGCCGGGTGCCCAGGGGCCGCCGGCGGACAGCACGGCGGCCAGCACGCCACGGGCCGCGTGATGAGCGCCAGGGCCGGTCAGGCCGACGCCGAGGGCGGGCAGGTCCGGTAGCCGTAGTGGCCGGTTGGCGTGTACGCCGAACGACGCTGGGGTGACGGTGGCAGCTTCCCGTGCCTCCGATTCGAGATGTTCCATGTCGTCCACGAGCTCGTCCTCGAAGGTCGGTGCGGGTCGTGCCTGATGCAGGGCGGCGACGGTGCGCGGCAGCGGGACCAGGTCGGCGTCGTCGCGCTCGTAGGATCCCGGTGCGCGGGGCCGGTAGCGGCGGCGGCGTTGGATCCATACCAGGGCTGCGGCTGCGGCGACCGCTACTGCGAGCGGGGCGGCGACCCAGCCGCTGCCGGGCAGGTCGATGCCGGTGCCGTCGTGACGGTCGCTGCTGCGGTCGGCGCCGGGTGCTGCGGGGGCAGGCTGCGGGGACGCCGACCCGCCGGACGAGTCAGTCGATGGTGTGGTTGCCGCGCCGGTGGGCGAGGGTGCACTGGGTGCCGACGGGGTTGGTACGACAATGCCGTCGCCGTCGTGAGGGCTGGCGGTGGGACCGGTGGTAGCGGGGGCCGATGGGCAGGCGCTGGGCGGGGCAGGGGACGCCGCGGATCCGGAATTGGGCGGCGTGGTGGAGGTGCCGGGCGGGGCGGGTTGCGCGCCGGCGGGTGGGCGGGCGTCGTGGGGCAGGACGAGAACCCACCCGGGCTCGATGTGGTCGCCGTGGCGCATGCGGCCGTGATGGTCGTAGCGGTCGGCGTTGAGCCGGTAGATCTCGGGCCACCTGCTGTGGTCGCCGAGCCAGGCGCCGGCGATGTCCCACAGGGTGTCGCCGCGCTTGACGGTGACGGTGTAGTGCTGGTCGCCGACCTGCACCAGCAGCGGGCCATTGGCGGCAGCGACGGCGAACCGCGGGAGGACTCCGGCATCGACATGGCTTGCCATCACGACGCCAACGTCGCCCGCTGCGGCGGTAGCCGGCCGGGCCGCGGCGGGGGGCGGGGTGTTGGCGGGTACGAGGCGCCACCGGCCGTGAGGGTCGGCTAGCTGCGCCAGCGCCGGGGTGGGGCCGGGATGGATCTGCACGACAGCGGGTAGCTGCGCTGGCGCGGTCGCGGCGACGGCGACGGGACCGGCGGAGATCGCGGCGACCAGCAGCGCGGCGAGGGCCTGCACTGGTGAGAACACCATCGGCAGCCGTCGGGGCCGGGCGCCGCGGGTGGCCCGCCATTCCACCCACACGCTGTAGGCGAACGCGGCCCATACGATCCACAGCGCGATGGCGAGGAGGTTTTCGACGGCGGCGTCGGGGAAGCTGGAGGTCAGCACGCGTTCCCAGCCGGCCCAGGTGGTCGGTATCCGGCGGGGCAGCGGCCAGCCGACGAAATGCCACAGGCCGGCGGGTATGCCGGCGAGCAGGGCGAGCAGGCCGACGAGCGCGGCGAGCCGGCCGGCCAGCCGGATCATCAATCTGATGACGCGCACGCGGTCCCCTCCTCCCTGGCGGTTAGCCGGCCGGTCCGACGATCGGGGTGGCCGAGGCGGTGGATGTCACGGTCACGGTGGTGACGCCGAAGCTGGCCAGCATCGGCGTGGGTTGGTGGCTGGTGGCGGTCACGGTGATCCGGGCGGCGTTGACGGTCACGGTGCCGGTGGCGCCGGCGGCGGCGAGGAACTGCCGGGCGGCGGTGGCGGCGCGTGGCGGGTCGAGCCGCAGTACCCCGCTGGAGCGGTAGGCGACGGCGTCGATCTGTTGGGCGCCGGCGCGGGCGGCCTGCTGGGCCAGGTCGTAGCCGTGGGTGCGGGCGGCGAAGATGACGCCGCCGCCGAAGATGACCGCGGCGAGGATGACGGTGAGGAAGGTGGTGAACACCATCCACACCGTGGCCAGCCCGTCGTCGCCACGGTACGGGGGCAACCGGAGGCGGCGGCGGGCTGGCGGTCCGGTGACGCTGGTCGCGGTACGGTGATCGGCGTTGCCGACCCGTAGGCGCGTCACGGTCGTTGAGGTCATGTCGGGTCACCGCCTCGGGCCGTTGTCGCGCTGTAGGTGTAGGTAGCACCGAGGGAGACTGTCCGGTACACGTCGATGGGGCTGGTGGAAGCCGCTCGGGTGGTCACCGACCCGGGGATGCTGATGCCGGTCAGTCCGTGGGTGGTGACCGTGCACGCCACGGTGACGGTGACCGCGCCGCCGCGGTGGAACGCGCTGGTGTCCACCGTCACGGACACGCTGGCGCATTGTCCGGCCAGGTTTGCGGTGGCGGCGTTGCGGGCGGCCATGGTGGCCGCTGGCGCGCTGCGCGACAGCGATGCGGCGCGGGCGGCCGCGGCGGCGGCGGAGTTGACGTCGATCGCGGCGCGACCCAGGTGTACGGCGGCGGTCAGCAGGAACAGCAGCAGGACGATCAGCGGTACGGACAGCGCGATTTCCACCGAGACGGAGCCGTGGTCACTGCGTCGGCTGCGAGCCGGAGCCGGTCGGTCGGCGCGTGATGGTGTCCTGGCGGGGGTGGTCATGGCGCGAACCGTTCGGTCGGGGCCTGCACCGTGATGGTGATCACCGGTTGGACGCCGGTGATCAGGGTGGTCGGGATGATGGCCCGGGCGTGTCCGCGGATGGTCACGGTGGTGAGTGTTGGCGTGCGGGTGACGGTGACGGTCGGGTCCTCGACGAACCAGCCGCCGTTCTGCTGTAGCAGGGTGCTCGCGTCGTCGCGGCCGGCGGTGGCGGTGCCGCCGACCACGCGGGTGGTTTGTAGCGCGTGGTTGGCGGCGTTGCGGGCGGCGAAGTCGCCGATGGCCCACAGCCCGAGCTGGATGAGCAGGCTCACCAGCAGCATCAGGATCGGGGCGCCGAGGGCGAACTCCACCGTCGCCGATCCGCGGTCGTCGCGACCCGGCGGACGCCGGCGCCCGGTGGTGGGTGGGCTACTTGAAGACCCAGCTTTTGATGACACCGGCAAGGCCGCTCTTGAGGGCGGCGATGACGCCGAGGATGACCACGGCGCTGCCGCCGATACCGATGGCGTACTCCACGGCGTGCCCGCCGTGGTCGGGCTCGGCCCGCAGCCGGTCCACCCGCTGGCGCAGGCGGATGCCGAGCAGGGTCAGCAGGGTCGCCAGTCGTGCGGTGATCATGGTTGGTGGTTCCCCCTTTCGCTGTGCCGAGCGATGTGTGTCGGGTCGGTACACAGGCTGGTGATCATTTGCGCCTCGTTACTGATGCAGGGCCGCGACGGCCGGGTAGACCAGGAAGAGCAGGAAGATGGTGGTGAGCACCATCAGCGGGATGCTCATCCGCTCGGTGGCCGCCTCGGCGCGGGTGAGCATGTCGGTGGTGATCCGCTCGGCCAGCGCGTCGCCGCGGGCGAGCAACGCCTGGCGGATGCGGGCGCCTTCCCCGGAGGCCAGCCGCAGGCTGGAGGCCAGCTGCTGTAGCTGGACCACGCCCATGGCCTCGCCCATCTCGTGTAGCGGCTGCCAGATCGGCACCCGGGTTAGCCGGGCGGTGGCCAGCGCCTGGCGGATGCGGTCGGCGGCCCAGCCGTCGGCGATGCTGGCCGCGTCACCGAGCGCCTGCTCCACCCCGGCGCCGGCGGCCAGCGCGGGTGGGACCACGTCGAGCAGCGCGGCGAGGGTGTGGCGCATCAGCAGCCGCCGCTCGTCGGCGTCCTCGCGTACCGACAGGTCGGTGACCACGAACCCGCCCGCGGCCAGCAGCAGGCCCAGCCACAGCGGCACGGCCCAGCCGATGTGCACGCCCATCAGGTTCGCGCCGGCGGCCACCGCGGCGGGGGCGAGCAGCCCGAGGACGGCCAGGCCGAGTTGGCCGGCCAGGTACCTAGTCGGGTCGCGGTCGAGCACGGCGAGGTCTTTGCGGATCTGCGCCCGTGGCAGCCCGACCTGGTGCAGCGGTCGGGCCAGGGCGTGCAGCAGCCGTTGGCGGGGCGGCAGGATCGGGGCCGGTGGCCGGTGCAGGGTGGCGATGGCTACTGCCAGCGACGGCCGGGCCGGCACCAGCCCGGTGATCGCCAGCGCAAGGCCGGCGCCGACGGTGGCGCCGAGCAGCAGGAACGCCGCCGTCATGGGGCCGCCTCCTTGGCCGGTTCCCGGGTGCCCTGCCGGGTCAGGATGCGAGGAAGGTCCTCGACGCGGCCGGTGCGCACCAGCCAGACCAGGGCGCCGCCGAAGGCGGCGCCGAGCGCGGCGAGGATCAACTGCCCGAGCGGTCTGCTGTAGGGGCGGAGCAGGTCGTGGGCGAACAGGGCGGCCAGGGTGGCGATGCCGACCACCACGGTGACTACGATGCGCACCGACGTACGGGTGCGGGCCCGGCCGGCGGCCACCCGCATCCGCATCGACGCCTGCCGGCGGGTGCGCTGCCCGACTCCGGACAGGCCGGTGGCGATGTCACGAGCCTGGTGGCGGGCGGCCTGCAGCAGCACGTTGATGACCAGATCCGCGGTCGGATCCGACAGGTCCTCGGCCAGGGCCCGCAGGGCCTGGGGCAGCCGTACCCCGGCCCGGATGGCCGTTGTCAGCCGGTCGAGCTCGGCGCGGATCTCCGTCGGGGCAGACGCGGCGGTCTCCAGGATGGCCTGTTCGATGCCGGCCGCGCCCTGCAGCGTGCCGGCCAGGTCCTCGGCCCAGGCCGCAATGGCCTCCACCCGGTCCAGGGCACGCCGCTGCGCCAGGTCCGGGCCGAGCACCGCGGGCAGCAGCCACACCGCGACGGCGGCCAGGATCGCCGCGACCGGCCAGCCGGTCGCGGCACCGACCGCCGCCGCCACCCCCAGCGTCGCCGCGATCCGGGCGGTCGAGGCCGTGATGGACGGGCTGCCATCGCGGCGCAGTGCGGTGGCGCGCGGCGGTGGGACCGGGCGGGGGCGAAGACCGGTGGTGATCAGCCACAGACCGACGCCGACGCCGGCGCCGAGCAGGGCGAACAACGCGGGCATGGTCACCACCCCCGGATGACGTCGGGGTTGAACCCGGCCTCGACCAGCTCGTCGAGGGTGTCGGTGCGCATCGGGGTGGCCGCCACGGCGCGGCGGTCCGGCCCGGGCCGGAAGATCTCGTTGGAGATCACCTCACGGCCGTCGGCGTGCAGCACCTCCCGCACGCTGGACACGACCCGCACCTTGTCGGTGGACCAGGCCAGCTGCACCACGAAATCGACCGCCCCGGCGACCAGCATCGCGGTGGCCTCGAACGACAGCCGCTCGGCCGACTGCGCGGCGTAGGTCATCAGCTTGGAGAACGCCTGCTTGGAACTGGAAGTGTGGATGGTGGCCAGGGAGCCGTCGTTGCCCTGGGACATGCAGTTGAGCAGCGGCACGACCTCGCCACCGCGAGCCTCACCCAAGATGACCCGATCCGGACCCATGCGCAGCCCCCAGCGGACCAGTTCGGCCTGGTCGATGCCCCCCTGGCCCTCCACGTTGGGTTCGCGGGCCTGAAACGCCATGCAGTCGGGATGGTCGGGGTCGTCGTACAGCCCGAGCTCGTAGACGTCCTCGATGGTCACCAGGCGCTCCTCTTGCGGGATCGCCTTGGCGAACGCCACCAGCATGGTGGTCTTGCCGGTGTCCGGCCCACCACCGATGATCACGTTTTTCTTCGCGGCGACCATGGCGGTGAACAGGTCCCGCAGCCCCGGGTCCATCGCGCCGTACTTCGCGCACAGCTCGTCCAGTGTGGCGTTGAGCAGGATGAACCGGCGGATCGTCACCGACGGCACGTGCGAGACCGCCATGGTGGCGAACATGCGCGAGCCGTCCGGCAGCCGGATCGACACCCGCGGCACGCCGCGGTCGAAGCGGCGCTCCTCGGAACCGACCCGGGTTGCGATGTCGCGGACCAGCTCGATCAGCTCGTCGTCGGAGGAGGTGATCGCTGGCAGCCGTACCTTGCTGCCGTCGGTGCGTTTGACCCACACGGTCCTGTTGCCGTTGATGAAGATGTTGGTGTTGCGCGGGTCGCGCACCAGGGGTGTGAGCGGGCCCAGGTCGGTGAACCAGTCCCGCAGCGCGCGAGCTACCTGCGCCTCCACCGGCGGGTCGAGCGGCATCTTCCGGGCGGCCAGCCGCTGCTGGGCATGCTCGTCGAGCACCTGGGCGACCAGCTCCGCCACGCGCTGGTCACGGTCGACGTCGGGCAACCCCTGACCGCCGGTGGCCGCCAGCCGATCGCTGACCTGCCGGCGCAGCATCGCGATCAGCTCCAGATGGCCGCCGTCGCCCCTCGCCGGCTGTGGCCCTGATGTCAGGCTCACCGGTGCACCTCCGCTCGCGCCCCTTGCAGCACCGGCGGGGCCACCCGCCGGGGCCGCGCATCCTGCAACGTCCAGGCGATGGCGCGGGCGGCGCGGGGCAGCTGCAACCTTGGCCAGCCGCGGCCCACCAGCCGGCCGGACAGCACCCCGGCGCCCCTGTCGTCGTCGGGCAGCTCGCCGGCCACGTCGACGCGGAGGTCGCGGGCGATCTCGGCCGCCCGGTAGGGGCCCGGCCGGGACAGCGCCAGCCACAGCCGGCCGCCGAGCGCCTCGCGCAGCCAGCCCAGCCGGGCCTGCACCTGGGTCAGCTGATCGAGCGTCGGGCGCGCCACCAGGACCACGTCGGCGGCCATGGCCGCCAACGCCAGCCCGGGTCCGCCCTGGACCAGCCGCCCCACATCGACCACCAGAGTGGTGTCACCTGCGGCGTGGCGTAGCAACTGGGGGCCGCCGTAGGCCAGGGTCTGCACCGCGGCGATCGCGTAGTCGCCGGGCGCGGCCAGCACCACGTCGACGTCCAGCCGCAGCCGCTGCACATGCCCGCGCAGCACCCCCGAGTCGGCACCCGAGCGGGCCGCAGCGGCGAAGCTCATCAAGCCCGGGTCCGGGTGGTGACCAAACCGCGCGGCCAGATCCCCGCCGTCGGGGTCGGCCTCCAGCAGCACCGCACCCGGCCGGGGCCAGCCCGCCACCATGCCCACCGCGAGGGTGGTCACCCCGGGCGCGTCTTTCACCGAGCCGACCACGACCAGCTGCTCGTCGACCCACATCTCGCCCATCCGGCGTAGCGCCATACCCGGTCACCCGCCCAACCGCACCAGCGCGACATCGCCGGACGCCGAAGCGACCCGGGTGGCATCGGCGGCCGAGAGCACCAGCGTGACCACCGTGGTGCCGGACTGGTCCGCGGCGGGCTCCACCGAGACCACCGTCGCGGTCGCCTTCTCCACCTGGGGCTGCCCACCCTGCCCGCCGCTGCTACCGGTCACCCCACCCGGTGTTCCAGTCGCCACGACCAACACCGTCACGTGCGCCCCCGCCGGCAGGCCCGACGGCAGCCGACCGGGCTTGACCGGCAGCGCAATCACCGCCTCACCCACCCCCGGCCACACCGGTCCGCCGAACTGGGCCGGCGACAGCAGCGTCCCAGCCACCAGCGGCACCGCCGCCACCCGACCCACCACCGTGGAGATCTGCGACGCCGGGACCGTCGCCACCCCGGCCTCGGCGGCCACCCTCACCACGGTGACGTCGGCAGCGGTGATGGTCTGGCCCGCGCTGATCGCATGGGCGGCCGCGAGCACCGGCAGCCGGGTGTCCACCCGCTTGGCCATAATCACCCCGCCCAACGCCGCGACCAGCACCAAGCCCACGCCGAGCAGCACCCGGGTGGTGCTGATCCGCCGGCGCAGCACCGGGCCTGCCGGCCCTTGACCGGCCCCGCGGCTGTGCGGTGCAGCGGGACGGGCGCCTACCGTTGACGTCGACATGGCCTGCTCACCCGGCGGTGCTTACGTTCACGGCCGGTCGTTCAACCACCTGCACCGTCAGGGTCGCCGTGGTCGTCATGCCCGGTGCCGTCCCGGTCACCCCGCCACCGGCCCAGGACACATTCCAGGTCACCGTGACCGTGACCGGGTACCAGCCGGGGCTGGTGAAGGTATGGCCGCACGTGGGCGAGGGGGCGGTCGCGTCCCGGCCCGCCGTCCACGCCGTACCCGGGCCGCTGCACGTGACACTGGCACCGTCGCCTGTGGACAGAACCAGCCTCACCGGGATCGCGGTGGCCGTGACGCTCATACCCGGCACCGACGCCGTCGCCGACCGCGACCCCCACGAGTCCGCGCCCAGCCACACCCAGGTCGGGAAATACACCATCTGCGGCACCGGCGGAGCCGGATTCACGTGGATCACCGGCTTGGGCAGGCGTAGCGCCTTGACCGCCTCGTCGGCCAGCAGCTGCGGCCCCGGCGGCGTGCCGAACACCCGCAACCGGGTATACCCCGACACCGGCGGATACCCACACACGCCCACATACCAGGCCGCGCCCGGGTCAGGCACTCCAGCGAACGCCTGCGCCGCGGCCAAGTCGGTGCCCGTCGCCGGCTGGTAGTAGCAGCCGTCCCCGCCGTACCAACCGGCACCCTCAAGGAAGCACGGCACCACCCGGCCCATCCCGTCCTTGCAGGTGCTGGTGCCGCTGCTGCCCTTGCTGCCCGGCGCATCCGACGTCCCCACCGTAATCACACACTGCGGGTTGGTCGGCTCCTTCTGGCAGTCGACCGACCCGTAGGTGCCAGCCGACGCGGGGCTCGCGGTTGCGAGCACAGATGCGGCCAGCAGCAACGAGGCGACGGCTGCAAGGCGAGAGACTAACCGGGGCATGTGCCTACTCCTTGGATAGCGAGAGCAGTCACCTTCCACGTGCCCGCGCTCTTGTCGATCTGGGCGCTGGTACTGCGTCGTCCGCTCGGGCTGGTGTCGGCAAGTTGCCCCTTGCTGTTGTAGAGCTGCCAGTGCGTGTCGTCGACGCAGCCGGTGACCTTCACCGTGGTCGGATCGTTTGCCGGAGCGATCTCGGTGACCCGTGGTGGGTCGATCCCGGGTGTGCCCTGCGAGTGCAGGCCCTTCGCCTTGTTGTCGGCCAAGCCCTTCGCCAAGACCTGCAATGCGCTTCCCGTCGCGTACTTCGACAGCTCCGTCGTGTCATCCGTGCCGGCGTTACTCGCAGTGGTAAATGCGTTGAGGAGGTTGGTGTACGCGGCTACCGCTTTCTGCACCTCAGCTCGTGGATCGGGCGACGACATGGCCGGCGACGGCGCGTGCAGCGATACGTCGGGAGCCGGCGTCCCGGACGGCTCAGGCTTCGGAGTACAGGCCGCAGCCGCCAGCAGCAGCGCCACCAGCGTCAGACGACCCAACCAACGAAGACCAGTGCCCATCCACCGCCCTTCCAATGCCGCACAGAAGACGTTCCTGAATGGGGCGTGTGGCGAAGGCAAGCCGGTCGGTGTGGCGTGGGGTGACGGTCCTTTCGGCCCACAACCCGAGACCGCGACGGCGAGCATCGCCCGCCGCGTCCAGCGGCTCCGCACTCTCATCGATCGCCCTTCCCGTTCGATCCAAGAGACCGTCATTTTCCTCGCCTCCATCAGGTTTGACTACCACCAGTGTTCGTGCGCATACTGCACGTGCATGTTGAGGGCGCACAGTGAATGCGCACATTGAACGCGCCAACTGCGCGCGCTGACCGCGCACCGCATCCGCGCGCGTACACAATGAGTAGTCGTCGTGACTTGTGGTGACGACACCGAGGGTCCACACTGACGCGTACACCCGCCCACGGGTCCATCGGACTCAATAGCTGACGACCGTGCAACGCGTCGGGGGACTCATGGCCGCGTCATGGAAACAGGACGACCTCAACCGAGCCCTTGACCTGATCTCGGCGCCGCTGGTGCTCGAAGTGCTCGACGGCCTCGGCCACGGCAAAACACCGGACGAGGTGGCCCCCGCCGGAACGGATCCGGCCATCATCCACGCCGCAGTCGAGCACCTCCAACGGGTAGGCGCGGTGACCGCCGGGGACAACGAGCACACTCCATCCCTGACCGCGAAAGGACGCCGACTGCTCGACGTCTTTGAGCGGTTCGACGGGCCACCCCCGGCGTAGACGCACGTCAACGGACATGGACCGAACGTCGGATGTCTGACGGGCCGAACGACCAGGCATTCCACGCATAGCATGACGAGGCTCCCCCTGGCTAACCAATCAGCAGCGCAAATGCCTTGACACGCAACCCTCCACTGGAATGGAGTGAGATTCGCGCAAGGTCAGGGACCCGGCACACAGAGTTGATATTGGAGGTGGTCGGGTTCACGGGGGGTGCAATGCTCAACTTCGGTCATCTACGGGAACTTGACAAGCTCTTCGAGCTCACCGACTTCGCCATCGTCCTTGTCTGCCTCGCCCAAGGCATCGCCGCGGGGGACGGACAGCCGCTGCACTTCCGGGAACTGGCCAGGACAATCGTCGACCAGTCGGGCAGCTACGTGCCAGAAGGCAACATCAACCGAGTCCTGACCCGCTTCAAGAAGATCGGCTACGTAACCGTCGAAGACGAGCACGGCCGCCACCCCGCATACCGCCTGACGCCGCTAGGCCAACAAAAAGCGGACCTGCTCATCTTCGTCATGGAGGCAGTTGAGAACCGAGACAACCCGCCGCCACCAGAAGACTCCGACCAGGCCCCATCGGACCCCGACGAGCCCGATCCGTAGCGCGGATGCCCCAGTCGACGGCCGCGGGTCGAGCTGGTCGAACCGCAGCGCCGCGTCGGTGCCGCGCCGGGTATTGCCGGAATTGGTAGAGACAAACGTCGGCGACCTCGTCGCGGCGCGTGTCGAACCAGTCGGTGCCCGCCGAGATCCTCCGGCTCGAAGCACGCCTCGCACATGTTCAGGTCGTGTGAGCCGAACCGCTGCTCACGGGCACTTGTGGGACGTTTCGTCGAGGTAAGACGTCCCCAAACGTGCCGGCTGGGCGGTACGGCGTCGACCAGACCACCGATACGGTCCATTCGTGAATGATCTCGTCGCGCGGGCGGGTGAAGAGGCCGCCCGCTACCTCGATTCGCCGATCGTGGCCCAGCGATGGGTTCACGTCCAAGCCGTCGGGGCCCGGGCCGCCGAACTGGCCGCCGCGGTCGATCCGGCAGATCGTGACGTGCTGATCGGGGCAGCCCTCCTGCACGATATCGGGCACGCACCGGAGCTGGTCGTGACGGGCTTCCACCCGCTTGACGGCGCTCGCCACCTGGAGCGTGCCGGCTTCCCCGGGCGCTTGGTGGCGCTGGTCGCCCACCACTCGGGAGCCCGGTTCGAGGCCGCCGAGCGTGGCCTGCTTCGCGAGCTGGAGGTGTGGCCGCTGGAGGACAGCCCGGTCATGGACGCCCTGGTGGCCGCAGATCTGACCACCGGCCCGCTGGGGCAGCGGTTCAGCTTCGATGAACGTCTCGACGAGATCTTGACCCGCTACCCCAGCGGTAGCGTCGTCCACCGCGCCATGAGCCGGGCCCGGCCTGTGCTGGCGGGGCACCTGGAGAGGGTCGAAGCCCGGCTTAGCCGATGAAGGGCTCCCGCCGCTGGTTCAGGGCATGACGGATCCGCAGCCGCATCGACGGATGCATGTTCAGGTTGTCGAGCCGATCCAGCGGCACCCAGCGCACCTCTCGGGATTCACTGGATCCGCGCAGTTCCCCGCCGACCGGCCGGGCGCGAAAGGCGATGGAGAACTGCTGGCGCACCTCGCCGTCGTCGTAGGCCATGACGTGGCGCGGGTTGGTGTAAAGCCCGACCAGGCCGGTGACCTCGACTTCGATGCCGGTCTCCTCACGAACCTCGCGGACTACGGTGTCAGCGATGAACTCACCAATGTCGTGCCCACCACCGGGCAGCGCCCACAGGTCGTTGTCCGCGCGGTGGACCATCAGCATCTCGCCGCGCTCGTTGACCACGGCGGCCACCACCGACGGCACCACGCTGTTGGCCGGCGGCGCCGCAGGGTCATCGATGTAGTCCACCCGCGCCATAGCTACCTCCTATCGACCGAGGCGAGCACCGCAGCCGTATCGGTGATCGTTCTCGCGCCGGCCCAGACCCGGTCGAAGCTGGTCATATAGTGATCCACGACCCTACCGCCGGGCACTCGGCGCAGGTGCAGCAGCGGGTTCTGCGCCGCCGGCGCCCCGTAGGTGTGCACGTTCGCCAGCAGCGTCTCGTCGGCCCTGTAGATCGAGGCGTACAGCGTCGTGTCGTGTAGCCGCAGCTCGACACCAGGTATCCCGATCGTCGGCTCGAAGTACCGCAGGGCCAGCGTCACCCGGTGCGCCAAGCCGGCGCCGAAGCCCTCCTCGCGGCCGCGCAACGCCACGGCGGCGCCGGCCGGGTCACCCAGCAGCAGCCGAACCCGGCACCCTTGCCGCGCCCGGTCGGCCAACGTGCCCATATCGGTTATCTCGGGGAAGAACAGGCCCGCGTACACCAGGATGTCGATGCTCTCCTTCGCCTGGACTACCAGCGACCGCCACATATCGACCGGCACCGCCGAGCGCGAGGGATAGAACTCCACCAGCTCCGCCCGACCCGCCGAGACCGTACGCGAATCCTGTGCCGTGGACGGCCAAAGGTACGCCTCGTCGACGCCGAGAAGCCTCGCCACGGCCTCCCGGTGAGCGCGGTGGGGCACCCGCTCCTTTGTGATCCACCGCTCGGCGGTCTTCGGGTCCACGCCCACTCGATCGGCGAGCTGGCCGACTGTCAACTGCCCGCCCACGAGGGCGCCACGCAGGCGCTCGTTCGCCATTTCGCCACCTGGACTCATAGGGACTGATCAGGACCTTTCTACCCGCTCCCAGACGTCCCTGGAAGTCCCGAGCACGCGGTGACGGTGCCCCTACCTCCAGAGATCGAATGGGGGTCACCGTCACAACGTCGGCTTGCTCGTTGCTTGACAACTCCATTCGGGGGCGCCGCCCATTGGCCCACGGCGCCCCCCCGGTCGCCGGACTCCCGCCGGAGGCGCGAGCCGCGCGCCGGGCGGGGTTGCGGAGCCGCAGTGCTGATGCGGTCGGGGCGAGTGAAGCGCGCCCGCCGTACCCAGACGCAGCGGTGCCCGACGCTGTGGTGGCCGATCGAGACCACCTGGGTGCGCTCCTCAGCCGGCTCTTCCGACGGGACTCGGCCCTGCGTTGACCTTGGGATCCATGGAAGTCCTTGGCCAGAGCCAGAACTCAGTGTGAGCCCGTCCCGGCGGCCGGCGCGACAGGTCCCTGAAGATCGTGCTCGATGTGCTCGAAGATGTCCGCATCCGTCTCCTGCTGCCACCGCGGAAGCTCATCCCAGTCCGCCACATACGCCGGCTTGGGGTCCGGGAAATACCTGAAAATCTGCCCGATCCAGCACAAAGCGACGAAGCGGCCTTTCTGCGCGCGGCTGAGCCTGGCCGTAGCCCCGTTGGTGGCGACGATGAAGGCCCGTACCTGGTCGTAGACCGCGGCAGCACTGTTGCGCTCCCACTCGGGCGTTTCCTCCCACGAGGCGGTGTAGGACGCCTTGGGATCGCCCGGATAGTGCTGGCGCACGCCGGCAATCCACGCTTCACGGAAGACGCGTCCGGCGGTCTCGGTCTGCATTGCGGGACGTCTCCTCGTTCCATCGACGAGCATTTGTGGCCAGTGCGGTGATCTGCCCAAACCGGAAGCCTAGACTCGACCCACCGACGCGCTCAGGGGGACCCTATGACCGGCGTGCACTCTATCGGCGACCAGCTCGGCCGGCTCCGCTCTCAGCGCGAGTTGACGCAGGAGCAACTCGCAGAGCGGTCCGGGGTGTCGGTCGACGTGATCCGCAAGCTTGAGCAGGGTTCCCGCTCGACAGCGCGGATCAAGACGCTGGTCGCACTGGCCGGGGCCCTCGACGCGAACGTGTCGGTCCTGATCACCCCGCGAACCACCCTCGCACCGCTCAACGACCAAGACCCCGCGCTGAATGCGATCCGGCAAGCTGTGACCTACGGTAGTGTGCCCGGGCTCGACGAGCCCGACGAGCCGACGAGCGATCAGGAAGCCAGCCTGGCCACTAGCGCCGCTACCGCATGGCGGGTGTGGCAGCACGGCGACTATTCGACCGTCGCCGCGATCCTCCCCACCCTCGTCGCCGAAGCGCGGCACGCGTGCCGCGACCTCGATGGTGACGACCAGGTCGCCGCCTACGGGCATCTCGCTACCGCGTACGAGGCCGCGGCCGGGGTGGCCATCATGCTGGGCACGGACGATCTGGCGTGGCTCGCGGCGGAACGGGCTATCGCGGCAGGCCAGCAAAACGGCGCCCCGGTGGTCGCAGCGTCTACCCGCCACTGGGCCTCGTGGATCCTGCGCCGGCAGGGCCGGTACACCGAGGCAGTGGCTGTCGCGACCCGTGCTGCGGAGGACCACGAGCCGAGCCTGATGCGCGCCACCGCCGCCGAGTTGGCCGTGTGGGGCGGCCTGCTGGTCAACGCGTCCGGCGCCGCAGCGCGTGATGAACAACCGGAGCGCGCTGACGAGCTGCTGTCCTTCGCGCGTGGTGCCGCCGGCCGGTTGGGCCGCGACCATACCGACCGGTGGTCGGTGTTCGGGCCACGGCTGGTGGCGCAGACGGCGGTCACCAATGCCGTGGAGATGGGTGACTACGAGCGGGCGCTGCACCTAGCGCGGGATGTCGACATGACCGAGGGGACGCTGCCGCCGACGTGGGAGGCGCGGTATCTGCTCGGGCTGGCGCAAGCACAGGTCGAGCAGCACCAGGACGCTGCGGCCGTGTCGTCGTTGGCGCAAGCGATGCGCATAGCGCCGGAGTGGGTGCGTTACTACCGTCTCGCACGGGACGTGACGCTGGAGTTGCGGCGGCGACCGGTGCGGCGGCACAACGGTGGCCTCGCCGAGGTCGCCCGGCACTTGGGCCTATCGACCTGACCCGCGCTGCCCCACCGAGGTAGGTCGGTCGGAGCACCAAGTCCGGTACGGACGCCGCAGTCAGCATCGCGGTCGAGCGGTAGGACGCCACGTCATACCGGCCGTGTCCGCGTGTCCGCCGATTGGTGCCGGCCGTCCCTTCCGCCCTTTTGCACCTGGTCAGAGCATTGGGCAACGGGTGCGGTGCTCGTTCGACATCGGACTTCGCGGGCTCCGCTTCCCCCAGTCCCGTCTCCGGGTGCGTGTCCTTTGACAACTTCATGGCAACCTCACCTGTCCCGGCTGGTGTGCCGGAAGCAGAAGCCACCAGGCGGAGGATCCGGTCGGGCGCGGACATCGAGACGTTCGGCCGAGTCGTCGAACTGTGCGTGGCTAGCCTCAGACCGGCCAAGGCTAATGCGGTGTTGCTGACGCCGTACGCGCACGACTTGGCCCGCGCACGTGGGGCGGGTTGGCCCGGATGCTTGAGCCGGGTCGAGAACGCACCGTACCGCCGCTAGAAGCGGCGGCAAACGGAGCGAAGAGGGGGGCGGATCCTTGGTTACTACGGGGAAGCCGGCACGGGACCCATGCCGGCAACGTCCGTTTGAGAGATCAGCTTTTCTGTGTAGTAGATGTCGGGGTCGCTAGACCGCCGACGGGCCTTGACCCTGGAGCGGCGGTCGAGACGCCGCTCCAGGGTCACAGGTCAAACTCGCCGTCGTGAGCGCCGTCGATGAAAGCCCTCCACTCGTCCAGAGTGAAGATCAGTGCAGGCCCGGTCGGGTTCTTGCTGTCGCGTACCGGCACGATGCCGAGGGTGTCGTGCAAGTTGGTCGCGACCTCGACGCAGTTGCCGCCGTTGCCGCTGCGGGTGCTCTTGCGCCAGATGGCGCCGGTCAGGTCAACCACCGGTGATTCCCTCCATTGCAGTGGTGATCATCTTCCTCGACGCTGATTCGTCGAGTGCCCGTTGTCCGAGGTCGCGCCAAGCGAGCTCGTAGGCGTCGACCTCGTCGGGCTTGTTGAGGTACATCGCCCCGGTCAGCGTGTCGACGTACACCAGTGGTGGCTCCAGCAGCTCCTCGCTGCGGGGGTCCTTTGGGAAGTCGAGGATCGTGAATGCGCTCGCCATGCCGCCGTGGACACCAGCGGAGAAGGGAAGCACGCGCACGGAGACGTTGGCCTGCTGGGTTAGATCGAGCAGATGCGTGAACTGTTCAGCCATCGTTGAGGCGTCGCCGGCGAAGCGTCGCAACGCGGACTCGTTGAGGATCACGGCCAGGTGCGGTGCGCGTGGCCTGGTCAGCAGTGACTGTCGCGCCAGCCGGACCTGGACTCGCCGCTGAATCTCATCCTCACCGATGTAGCCCGGGGGCACTCGCGTGACCTGCTCCGCATAGGCCTTGGTCTGCAGCAGTCCGGGCACCAGCTCGGGCTCGTACTGCCGGATCGTCTCTGCGCTGTCCTCCAGCGAGACGTACAACCCGAACCACTCTGGCAACGCGGTCTGGGTGTAGTCATGCCACCACGACTTCCTGCGCCCGTTGCGGGTCTCGGCAGTGAGTGCCAGGAGGACCTCGCTGTCCTGCTTCGAGGCCCCGTACAGCTTGAGCATCGCCTCGACCTCGATGTCGCGAAACCGGACCGACTCGTCGCCTTCCTCCATCCTGCCGAGGGTGGCCCGGGCCCGCTGAAGCGCGTTGGCAGCCGCCTCCTGCGTCAGACCGGCCCGCTGACGGAGATCCGTTAGGCGACGTCCGATGTAACGGCGTAGCAGCGCCGAGCCAATCGTGTCAGACACCCGAGGCACCTCCGGTTTTTTGGGCGCGTGTCTCGCCCATTTTATACACGCGCCGGAACAACGGTTGCAGACAGGTTCGGCCTAAGTGAGCCCGCCTGTGCTGGTCAGACTCACACTATGCCGCTCTTTTGAGTCTGACTTAGAATGAGCGGTTGTAAAATAGTCCGTCTAACAGTTCAATGGTCTTCAAGCTGGCAGATCGATCGCCGCCTAACCGCCAACCGGGAGTCGTCATGCGTCATACCCGCGAACCGCACCCGGACGGCCGGCCGTCTCAAGATCGGTCAGCAAAGCTCCCCGTCGCTGTACCGCGCACGACCGCTGCGGCGGCGGGTGATCGGGACAACGATCGAGATGCATCGTTGCCCCTGCGCCGCCCTCGCCACGCGCTGGCGGAGGCCGGACGTCTGGCCGGCCGCCTCAGCGAACGGCTCGGCGAGGACGCGCTGATGGTGGGTGCGGACCGGGCACAAGTCCACTGCCCGGCTCGCATCCACCGTCGTACGCCGGAAGCGGCCTGTGACCTGCGCCGAAGCCTCGGGATCGGCGCTTTGCGCGGAATGCCTACTGCCCTCGATCAGCCGCAGGCGCGACGGGACTGGACCGTCCCGCAGGCCCGACCGCACGGTCCGGGGGGCTCAGTAAGCCGGCGTAGCGGGTTGGGCCGCAGGTTAGCGGGCGCCGGTCACCACGATCGGCGTTCCGTTGGCATCGACGGCGGGCCCCCGGCGGTGGCTCCCGCGGCTCGGGCGCTGGTGGGAGATGGTCGGCGGTGAGGATCACCAAGAAGATCGCTGTGGTTGTCGCTGTGCCGCTCGTCGTAATGGGGTCGTTCGCAGGCTGGGCGTTGACCAAGACGGCCGGTGAGCAGCTGGCTGCTAACCGTCTGCGGTCGTTGGTGGCGGTCGCGGACCAGGCCGCGGACCTGGCGCATCGGCTGCAGAACGAACGGGCTGCGGCCGCGGTGTTGCTCGCCGGTGGCTCTGCAGCGGAGTCGACCGATATGTATGCGGAGAACGTGGCGGCGACGGACGAGGCCGTGGATCGCTTCCGGCAACTGCGGGCGAGGTTGTCAACGCTTCCCGCCGGCACAGCCGCGCTGCTCGCTCACATTGACGACCAGCTCGGCCGGCTCGCCGGCCTGCGTGAACAGGTCCGGTCGGCGCCTACGGCGGCACTGTCATCAGTGATCTTCACTTATCGCATTGTGATCGCCAACCTGATCTCTTACCGCGAGGCGGTGCCGCAAGCGGGTGGGGCTCCGGCGGATCTGGCTGATCAGGTCCGGGCGGCGGCAGCCCTGTCGCGGGCCATCGAGTTCGCCGCGCAGCAGCAGGTTGCGGTGCTGCGGGCGTGGGCTTCCCGAGCGCGGCTCACACCTGCCGGGCAGCAGGAGATCATGGCGACCCGGGCGGGTTACAGCGAGGCGGTGTCCACGTTTGCCGGCTTGGCCTCCCCACAGTGGCAGGCATGGCTTGATCACGCGCTGACCGGGCCGGACGTACTCACCGTGCAGCGTCTGGAGGACCTGGTTGCTCGGACGCCGGCCGGTGCCGCCCTGGAGTTGGACCTCGGCCAGTGGGTCGCCGCTACGACGGCTCGGTCTGATCTGTTGCACGATGTGGAGGAGCGTATCGACGCGGCGCTGAGTGCCGCGGTGGGCCGGCTACACGACCACATCCGCGCCTTGGTGGTGGTCCAGGCTGCTGTCGTGGTGGTGGCCTTGCTCGCGGCCGTGTTGGTGGCGGTGTGGCTTGGCCGGTCGATGATTCGGCGGTTGAAGCGTCTGACCGACGCCTCACGCGGCATGGCGTTCAAGAGCCTGCCCGGGGCGGTGGCAGAGCTGCGCAGGGTGGGCGCTCGCGAGGTGGATCCGGACGAGTTCGCCGACCGGTTCGGCACGCCTTTGCGCACCGACGACGGGGGCGACGAGATCTCCGACGTCGGTAGGGCGATCAGCGTGGTGCACCGAGAGGCGATCCGCATGGCGGCCCAGGTGTCCAACACCCGCGCCGGCCTCGGGCAGATCTTCGTCAACCTGGCCCGGCGCGCCCAGCATCTGGTCGGCGCGTTGACCCGTGAGCTGGACGGTGTCGAACGCACCGAGGACGACCCCGACCGGCTCGCGCATCTGTTCCGGCTGGATCACTTGGTCACCCGGATGGGCCGCTACACCGCCAACTTGCTGGTCGTCGGCGGCCACGGCTCGGGGCGGCTCCGCGGCACAGACATCCCGCTGGCCGAGGTACTCAGGGCCGCGGGATCGCGGATCGAGCGGTACAAGCAGGTCTACATAGGAGATATCGAGCAGGGTGTTGTCGTCGCCGACCAGGCCGTCGACGACGTGATGAACCTGTTCGTGGAGCTGATCGACAACGCCGCCGCCTACTCGCACCCCGATGTCCCCATCCAGGTCGGGGTGCAGGCGCTGCGGGATCGGGTCATCGTCCAGGTCATCGACCGGGGCATCGGGCTGCCGCCTGCACAGTGCAACGCGTTCAACCAGATGCTCGCCGTGCCGCCCCCGATCGACATCGCGGTGATCCGCACGATGGGCCTGACCGTGGTGGCGCACATTGCCTCCTGGTACGGCATCAAGGTCGTGCTGCGGCGCGGCGCTGGCGCGGGGACGATCGCGGAGGTTCTCCTGCCGGCCACGGTGGTCCGCGTCGAACGGGGGGAGCGCCGACCGCCGACGGCCCCGCAGCCTGTTGTGCCTCGTCCGCTGGAGCGGCGACCGCACACCGCTCCGGCGGCCGTCGGCGCATCCCGGGCGGTACCGTCGCCCGGCCGCGCCGCCCTGCCCGCAACGCCGCATCAGGCGCACCAGGGGTCGGGCGGCGATGGTGGCGCCGCAGCGGCGGGCTACCGGGCAACCGGCGCGGCGACGGTGGAGCTTCCGCTCCCACCACTTCCCCCGCCGCCGATCTTCGGTGAAGTCGAGCGACGGTGGGGCGGGTTCTTCGCCCGCAGCATGGCTGCTGCCTCTGGGAATAGTCGGGACACCAATCGGGCCGGGACCGGCCCGGATTCCGACCCCTCGTGGTACAGCCCCGCCGACGAGGGCTGGGCAGCCGCCGCACGCGTGGCTACCCCGCGCATGTCGCAGACGATGCCCACGGGTCTGCCTCGCCGGGACCCGATGGCCAACCTGGTCCCGGGCGCGGTACCCGCGGCTGATGGATCCGGGGCGGTGGACTACCGCGACCCGGATCGGGTGGCGGCGTCGGTGGCCGCCTTCGCCCAGGGGACCGCGAGCAGGCGCCGCCAAAGCCAGCCAGTGCCGGTCGCCGCCGGCACCTTACCCCTGGAGCGCCGGTGACTCACCAGACACCTGTCGAGGAGCTGGATTTTCTCCTCAACGACTTCGCCCGCCGGATGGAGCCGGATGTCCAGCACGTCGTGGCCGTGTCCTCCGACGGCCTGCTCGTAGCGGCAACCCGTACGTTGCCCCGGGACCGCGCCGACCAGTTGGCCGCCTTCGCCGCGGGGTTGACCAGCCTGGTGACCGGGACAGCGCGCTGCCTCGACGCCGGCGCCGTCCTCCACAACGTGACCGAACTGGAATACGGCTTCCTGTTGTCGATGGCCGTGTCGACTGGTGCGTCCCTGCTCGTGCTGGCCAACAGCCCGTGTGACCTGACGCGGGTCTGCTACGAGATGACTCAGTTGATCAACAAGGTCGGGCATGCGATCACCCCGGATGCCCGCGGCGACCGCTGGCTGGTCGACGGCTAGTGGCGATAGGGCAAAGGCTGGAGTTGTCAGTGCACGCATGGACCACGCCGCCCACGTCGGCGGTCACCTCGGCGAAGATCGTCATCGCCGGGGGGTTCGGGGTGGGCAAGACCACGTTCGTCGGCGCGGTCTCGGAGATCACGCCGTTGACGACCGAAGCGGTCATGACAGCCGCCAGCGTGGGAGTCGATGACAGCGGCATCGTTCCGGCCAAGACCGCGACCACCGTTGCCATGGACTTCGGCCGTATCACCATCGACCCGCGGTTGGTCCTGTATCTGTTCGGGACACCGGGTCAGCACCGGTTCTGGTTCATGTGGGACGAGTTGGTCCAAGGTGCGATCGGTGCGGTGGTGCTCGTTGACGTGCGGCGCTTTGCCGCGTGCTTCGCCGCCGTGGACTACTTCGAGCGTGCCGGGCTGTCCTACGTGGTGGCGGTCAACGAGTTCGACGGCGCGCCGCGCCACCCGGTCGAGGACATCCGCGATGCCTTGACCCTGGACGACTCGATCCCGGTCGTGAACTGCGACGCCCGCTCGCGCGAGTCCGCGAAGCAGGTCCTCATCACCCTCGTCGAGCACGTCCTCACCCGCCGGCGGGCCGCCGCGTCGGCCGCCCACACGGGTGCCCTCCCACCGGCGCCGGCCGGTGCCCAGCCCAGGTAATCCGCCACCTCTTCCCCTTTCTGGAGGCGTACATGACCCGGTTCCGACGCCCATGCCGGCCGCGACGGCTCGCCGTGCTGGCCGCTGTCCTTTCCCTCGCGTTCGCGGCCGGCGGCTGCGGCAGCGGGAGCAGTGCTGATCCCGGCCGGGTGAGGATCGGCTTCCTGGCGTCGCTGTCGGGCACCTACCAGGCGGTGGGCACCGACATGCGCGACGGGTTCCAGCTCTACCTGGACACCCACGGCGGTAAGTTCGGCGGCCGCGTCGTGGACCTGGTCGTGGCCGACGAGGGCGACGGCCCGGCCACCGCGCTGCCGGCCGCGACTCGCCTGGTGAAACAGGACCGGGTGCTGGCTTTGGCAGGGATCGTGGCTGGCGGCTCCTACCAGGCGGTGTCTGCGCTCACCATCGAGAACAAGGTTCCTTTGGTGGGGGCCAACGGCCGGCCCGACGTCAAAGAGGCCACCTGGTTGTGGCACACCAGCTTCATCTCCGACGAGCCGGGTGCGGCCATCGCTCCCTACATCAAGAACAACGTCAACGGACCGGTGTGGGCGATCGGCCCGGACTACCAGGGCGGCCACGACGAGCTGCGCGGCTTCACCGACACCTTCACCCGGCTCGGCGGCAAGTTGGCCAACCCGGACGGCAAGACCACTTGGACGCCGTTCCCGGCGACGACCAACTTCCTGCCCTACTTCACGCAGATCAAGAACTCCGACGCCAAGGCCGTGTACGCCTTCTACGCCGGCAAGAACGCCATCGACTTCGTCCGGCAGTACAAGCAAAGCGACGTCAAGGACCTGCCGCTGTACGGGGCGTTCCTCACCGAGGGCACGGTCCTGCAGGCGCAGGGGGCGTCGGCCGAGGGCATCTGGAACGTGCTGAACTACTCGCCTGACCTGGACAACGCGGCCAACCGAACCTTCGTCGACGGTTGGCGGGCCCGCCACGCTGACCGTCAGCCCACTACCTTCGCGATGGCAAGCTACGACGCCGCCGCGGTGCTTGACAAGGCGATCGCCGGCATCAATGGCGACGTCACCTCGCAGGCGATCAACGATGCCATCGGCAAGCTCGGCCAGATCGACAGCCCTCGGGCGCCGTGGCAGTTCAATCGCAGCACCCACGCCCCGGTTCAGAAGTGGTACCTGCGTCAGGTCCGCAACGACGGCCGGGCACTGTCCAATGTGAACGTTCAAGAGCTAGCCACCCTCGGCGGCTGAACCACTGGAAGGAGAGCTGCCGTGGGCTTGGTTGATGCCTACCTCATCCCGACCGTTGACGGGGTGGCATACGGTCTGCTGCTGTTCACCGTTGCGGCCGGCCTGACCGTGGCGTTCAGCGTGGGTGGCGTGCTCAACCTCGCCCACGGCACTCTCTACACCCTCGGCGCCTACATCGCGGCCGTCCTGTCCGACGGGACCTGGAGCGGGCTCGCCCTCGCCGTCGGGGTCGGCGCGGTGGTGGGCGCCGTCGGCGGTGGAGTGCTCGCCGCCGCGGTCGCCCCGCTTTCCGGCCGTGGCCATCTGGCCCAGGCGCTGCTCACCTTCGGCGCGGCCCTGGTCGCCGCGGACGGGCTCGCCACGCTGCTAGGGCCGAACGAACTCCCGGTGCTCATCCCGAGCGAGCTGGGCACCAGCGCGAGCATCGCCGGGCACCGCTATCCGGCCTACCGGCTGGCGTTCATCGCGATCGCGGTCCTGCTCGCCGGTGTCGGCTGGCTTGTCCTGGCGCGCACCAGGGTGGGGGCGCGGGTACGGGCCGCTGTTGACGACCCGCAGATGCTCGCCTGCCTGGGCACCAATCCGCGAATGGTTCAGGCGGCTGTGCTCGCCGCGGCCGGTGGCCTGGCCGGCATGGTGGGCGTGCTGGGGGCACCGATCATCGGTCCCGGGCCGGGCACGGCCAACGCGGTGCTGTTGCTATCGCTGGTCGTCGTCGTGCTCGGTGGGCCCGGCTCAGTTCCGGGAGCCCTGGTCGCCGCTGTGGCTGTCGGGCAGATCCAGACGCTGGGCGTCACGCTTCGCGCAGACTGGGCGCCGTTTCTGCTCTTTGCCGCGATGGCTGCAGCTCTGATTGCCCGCCCCCGGCGGCTGGTGGGGAGTCGGGCGTGAACAGACCCGATGCCAAGACCACCCGGCCAGTCGACGGCTACGAGAACGCGGCGGGCGGGCCGCCGGCTGTGGCGCAGGTGACGGACCGCGTAGGCGGAGCGGTAGCGCGGTCGCAGCCCGCTGCCGGTGGGCTGCTTGGCGGGGCAGAGGCGGCTGCTTATCGAGGCCGGCAGTGGCTAGTCCAGCGTGTGCCGACGCATCCGGTTACGGCGCTGGCCTCCCCACGAAGCATCGTCAGCTACACGGTGATCGGCATGATAGCCGCCGGTGTCGTGGCTAACCCCTACGCGGTGGCCACCTTGGCCCGGATCCTCGCCGTGGGCCTGCTGGCGGTCAGTGTCGCCGTGTTGACGGGCTGGGCCGGCCTGCCCAGCCTGGGCCAGGTCGCACCGTTCGCGGTCGGCGCGTACACCACGGCGCTGCTCGCCCGGGCGGGCGTCACGGTCGGCGTGGTCCAGATGGGGGCCGCCACGGCTGCCGCGGTCCTGTTCGCGGTGCTGACTGGCGTGGCGGTGATACGTACCCGCGGTACGGCGTTCCTGATGGTCACGCTCGCGGTGGCCGAGCTGACCGCCGCCGCGGCGACACGCTGGAGCAGCCTGACCGGTGGCAGCGACGGTCTGGCCGGCATTCCCGCGGTGCGTCCGGTGTGGGGGGCACCGGCGCTGGCGAACGACTGGCAGGTCTATTGGTACGTCCTGGGCGTCACCGCCGCTGTCGTGGCGATCACGGTCGCGGTGTTGCGCTCCCCGGCCGGGCTGTTGTTGAACGGGATCCGCGACCACGAAGTGCGGATGCGCGCCTGCGGCCACCCAGTCGGGGCCTACCTGCTGGCCGCCTACACCGCAGCCGGGGCGATCGCCGGGGTTGGCGGTGCGCTGCTGGTCACCGTCGCCAGGTACATCTCACCGGCCGACGTGGGCTTCGACACGGCGGCGCTGGTGCTGCTGGCCGTCATCATCGGCGGCGCAACCTCCATCGGCGGCGCGTTTGCCGGTGCGGCACTTGTCGTCGGCGCCCGGGACTGGCTGGCCGGGCCGTGGCCGGGCCACACCCCACTGCTGCTGGGCGCCATGTTGATCGTCGCCGTGTACCTGCTGCTGCGCGGCCTGTCCGGCCTCGCCCATCGCCTCCGCGACCCACGCCGTCGCCGGGAGGTGCAGTCGTGACCGTGTTGCTCTCGGCGACGGGGCTGCGCCGCGCCTACGGGCGGCTGGCCGCGGTCGATGGTGTGAACCTACGCATCGCCGCCGGCGCCCGGCACGCCCTGATCGGGCCCAACGGAGCCGGCAAGACCACCCTGCTGCACCTGCTCGCCGGCACGCTGCGGCCAGCCAGCGGGAGCATCCGCTTCGCCGGCCGTGACATCACCCGCACGGGTCCGGCTCGCCGGGCTCGGCTCGGCATCGGACGCAGCCTCCAAACCCCCGCCCTGTTCGGCTCACTGTCCACCCTGGACAACGTCGTCCTCGCAGCCTGGCGGCACACCGGCGCCAGCGCGTGGGCACCCGCCCGGTACCGGCAGCTGGCCAGTCGCAGTCTCGACCGGCTCGAATCCCTCGGCCTGGCCGACCACGCCCGACAACCGGCCGGCACCCTGCCGCACGGGCGCAGGAGGCTGCTCGACATTGCCCTCGCGCTGGCCGGCGACCCGAAGCTGCTGCTGCTCGACGAACCCACCGCTGGCCTGGAAGACGCCGACCTGCAGCCGCTGGTGGCCGTCCTGTCCGGTCTGCCGCCCGAGACCGCGGTGGTGTTCGTTGAACACAACCTCGACCTGGTCGCCGCCGTCGCCGCCGAGGTGACCGTGCTGCACCAGGGTCGGATCCTGGCCGCCGGCAGCCCGGCAGACATCGTTGCCCACCCCACGGTGCGCGAGGTGTACCTCGGCACCGCAGCCGAGGCGGTGGGCGATGCTGCGCGTTGAGGAGCTTCGAGCCGGCTACGACGGCGGCACCGTCCTACGTGGCATCACCCTGGCCGTGTCCGTCGGTGGTGTGCACGCGATCGTCGGGCACAACGGGGCTGGCAAGACCACGCTCCTGCACGCCATCGCCGGTCTCGTGCGTCCCAGCGCCGGCCGCATCCGCCTCGACGATCGAGACTTGACCGGTCTGCCCGTCCACCGCATCGCCCGCGCGGGCGTGGCGCTTGTCCCGCAGGGCCGGCGGGTCTTCGCCTCGTTGACCGTCGCCGAGCACCTCGCGCTGTCCCGACCCCGCCGGACCCGATCAACGCCCACGTGGACCGTGCGGCGGGTCCTGGACCTGGTGCCCGCCCTTGGCCGACGGCTGGCCCACCGCGGGGCTCAGTTGTCCGGTGGCGAGCAGCAGATGCTGGCCATCGCCCGCGCTCTGCTCCTCCAGCCCCGGCTGCTGCTGCTCGACGAGCCCACCGAAGGGCTCGGGCCCGCCGTCGTCCAGCAAATCCGCGACGTCATCGCGACGCTGGCCGCCGAGGACGTTGCGGTGCTGCTGGCCACCCCGCACCCGGAGCTCGCCATCGGGGGCGCCGGCTACATCAGCGTTCTGGAGACCGGCCGCGTGGTCGCCACCCTCGACCGCGACACCGCTCGCGCGGCCGCAGCAGCACTGATCGCCGTCTTGTCGCCCACGCCCCCGGCCAGAGCAGCCACCGGCAGCACCGCCACGACCCAATTCCGGCCCGCCGAAACAGCCGACGTGCCGTCTGCACCTGACGAACAGGGAGAACCTCATGCCCGCCGCCACCGATGAGTACGCCTTTGACACCACTCGGCCTGAAGCAGGTGACCAGTTTGCCGCGCTGGAAGCCTTCCTCGACCCTGTCACGATCGGCCGGCTCGACTCGATCGGCATCAAACCTGGATGGAGCTGCTGGGAGGTCGGCGCCGGCGGTGGGTCGATCGCCCACCATCTGGCCCGGCTGGTCGGCCCGGCCGGTCGTGTGACCGCCAGTGACAAGCACACCCGCTGGCTCACTCCGACCGAGAACCTCGTGGTCGACCCTCGCGATATTCGCCGCCAACCGGCACCGCCGGACGCGCCGTTCCACCTCGTCCACGCCCGGCTGCTCCTGACGCACCTGCGGCAGCGGCGCGAAGTGTTCGCCAAGCTCGTCGACGCGGTACGCCCAGGCGGCTGGGTGGTCATCGGCGAGTTCGACGCCACGGCGCCGCCGCCGGTGCTCACCGCGGCCAGCGACGACGACACCCACGGGTATCAGCGAGTCGTCGAGACCTTCCTCGGGCTGCTCACCAGTCACGGCGCCGATCTCGGGTGGGCAAGACACGTTCACGCGGCGATGGTCGAAGCGGGGCTGACCCAGGTACACACCCTCGTTCACGCCGAGAGCTGGACCGGTGGAGGCAACGGCATCCGCCTGCACGAGGTCAACGTGCTGCAGAAGCACGACGAGCTGATCGCCGCCGGTCTCAGCACCGAGGAGCTGAGCCGGTTCCGGGAGCTGATCCGCGACCCGGGCTTCGCCTGCATGTCATACCCGTACGTCTGCACTGTGGGCCGGAAGGCGATGTAACCATGGCCACTCGCGCGCAGCCCAGCCCGGTAACCACGCCGCACGGGGAGTGCCCGGCGACGGCGGTCCAGCCTGCCGAGCGGTGCTTCCCCTTGGTATGGCGCTGGCCCCGCCCGCCCGCCACGGCCGGGTTGGTCGCCGTCCTCGCTCCTGACGCTTCCACGTCCTGGGCGGATCAGGTGCTGGCCGGCGACGAACGCGGCAGTGTGGCGTGGGCCAGTACCGCCGCCCAAGCGGAGCGGTACGGTCGGGCCACCCTGGAGCGGCCGGGTGTGCGGGCGGTCAGCCTGGCCCCGGCAGCCGCGCCGCCGCCGCGTGTTGGTGCGGCGCTGCAGGTGGCGTCGTACCTGGCCCGGCTCCGCTCGGGGAGCCTCGCACCCACCCGCCCCTGCCTGACCAGCCCCGACCGGCCCGCCGCCACTCCGGACGATCTGGTCCGCATCCCCCACCTGGTCGCGGTGCGTGCCGCCGACGAGACGACCACCGACGCCGTGGTGTGGGAGCTGATGACCTGGAAGGAGGCCCGGAACTGGCTCGGCATGCCGCTGCCGGACGAGGAGTTCGTCGAGGCCCACCTGCCCGACCTGTTGGCCCTACGCAGCGCGGCCCGCACCGGGCAACTGCCGGCCACTTCCGCGGGGCAGCGGCTGGCTGGGCTGTTGCGGGGCCGGCCGCTGCCGTTGTCGATCCAGTTGGTGTACCGGCACCTCGACCTGTTCCGGGTCCTGTTCGCCGGCCGGGGAGACCAGACATGACCACCGCTGCCGTGCCAGCGATCCGTCGTCCCAGCCGGAGCGTCACTGTGACAGAGCAGCCCAGGGAAATGCCGGGCCGGGCCTGCGATGGGGTTGACCTCGACCGGCCCAGCGTGGCCCGCGTTAACGACTACCTTCTTGGCGGGGCGTACAACCTCGCCGTCGACCGGACGCTCGCCGGGCAGCTCCTGGAAGCGGTGCCCGATGCCCGGCGGATGGCGTGCGAGAACCGGGCGTTTCTGACCCGGGCGGTGCGGTTGTGTATCGAGGCGGGCGTGCGGCAGTTCCTCGACCTCGGCTCGGCCATCACCGCCACGGGCAGCGTCCACCAGGTTGCCCAGCGGGCCGCGGCGGACGCCCGGGTGCTGTACGTCGCCATCGACCCCCTCACGCTGGAGCTGCGCAGAGCGCAGGTGGCCAGCGCCGTCCGCACCGGGGTGATCCAGGCCGAGCTGCGCCGGCCCGACGAGATCCTCGACCATCCCGATCTGCACGCGCTGCTCGACCCTGGCCAGCCGATCGCCGTGCTGCTGGTCAACGTCCTGCATTTCGTGTCCGACGCCGATGACCCCCACGCCATGGTTGCTCGGCTGCGCGACCGGACCGCCCCGGGCAGCCACCTGGTGGTCAGCCACCACACCATCGACAGCGGCAGACCTGATGCCATGGCTGCCATCGCCGAGGTGGGGCGGCAGGCGGGCACGCCGTTGACCTTCCGTACCCGGGCTGAGATCGCGCGGTTGTTCACCGGGTTCGACATGGTTGACCCGGGCCTGGTGTGGATACCGCAGTGGCGGCCGCAGTCCCCGGACGATGCCGACGACTGGGCGCCGCGGTCGAGCATCCTCGCCGGCGTGGGGCGTCGGCCATGACCAGCCACCACCACGCCAGCAGCGGCGGCCGGGCCGCCGGCTCAAGCGGTGGACCACATCCTGGCCGGCCCGCACCAGGCTTCGCCGTGGCAACCGTGTCGGGCACCGCAACCGCACACCGCGACGGCGCCGTCCGCTCGGGGCGGCTCAGCCTGTACGACCTGCAGCGACCGGAGGTCCTCGCCGACCCGTGGCCGTGGTACCGGTCGCTGCTGGCCGCCGACGGCCCGTGCTGGGATCCGACCGTTCGGTCGTGGCTGGTGTCGCGGCACGCCGACGTATCCCGGCTGCTGGCTGATCGGCGGCTGTCGGTGGTGATGGACCACGAGCGGGTGGCGCGGGCTGCGCCGCCGGCGATGCAGCACTGGTACCCGCTGTTGGACGCGCACGTGTCGTTCGTCGACCCGCCCCGGCACACCCGGCTGCGTTCGGTGCTGGCCGGCCCGTTCAAGCCCGCAGTGGTGTCCACCTTGGACGGCTACGTCACGGACGTGGTGGAGGCCGCCCTGGACCGGGTCGCCCGCGCCGGCCGCATGGATGTGGTCACCGACCTGGCGTACCGGATCCCGCTGCAGGTGATGCGGTACATGCTCGGCCTGGACGGGGTGGACCTGCCGACCCTGCGTCGCTGGTCCAACGCATGGGGACAGGTCGTCGCCGCGCCGGCCCACCTGCCGACCGGCGACACGCGCCAGCTCGTGGCCGATGTCAACGGCCTGATCGGTTTCCTGCGGGAGGTCGTTGCCGAGCATCGGGCGTCGCCACGCGACACCGTCACCGGACTGCTGGTCCGCGGCGCCGCTGACGGGCTGCTCACCGAGGACGACGTGATCGCCGGGCTGATGATGCTCGTCACGGCCGGCCACGAGACCACCGCGAACCTGATCGGCAACATCGTGGCCGCGCTCGTCGACGAACCGCAGCTGGCCACGCTGCTGCGGCGCAGCTCCGACCTGCTGCCCCCGGCCGTGGACGAGCTGGCCCGGGTGCACTCCCCGACGCAATACACCGGGCGCACCGCGTCGGTCGACATCGAGATCGGCGACCGCCCGATCCCCGCCGGCAGCAGTGTGGTGCTGATGCTGGCGGCCGCAGCCCGTGACCCGGCCGCGTTCCCGGACCCGGATGCCGTGCGGCTGGACCGCCCGGCCGCGCCGCAGCACGTCGCCTTCGGCCTGGGCCCTCATTTCTGCTTCGGTGCGCCGCTGGCGCGTCTGGAGGCCCGGCTGACGATCGGCCGGCTGCTGGCCCGGTGCACCGACCTGCGGCCGGCCGGGGAACGCCGATGGCGACCCAACCCGAACCTGCGTGGCCTGGACACCTTGCCGATCAGGTTCCGCCCATACCGCCCCACCGATGGAGGTGCCCGATGACCCGCCCAGCGGATGTCCCACTTGTGCCCGACGCGATCGCCGCCCGCGCCGCGGCCGACCCTGACGCGGTCGCGGTGGTGACCGACCGCGACGCGTTGACCTATGGCGAACTCCTCGACCAGGCTACCCGGGTCGCCCGCGCGGTGCGGGAGGCCGGCGGCGACCGCGAGCAGATCGTTGGCTTGTCGTGCCGCCGGTCTGTCGACGGTCTGATCGGGCTGCTGGGCATCCTGTTGGCCGGCGCGGCGTACACCTACCTCGACGCGACGTGGCCGCCGGATCGGCTTCGACGCGTCGTGGGCCAGTGCCGGATGCCGGTGCTGGTCGCCGACCGGTGCGCGGCCGGGGTCGCCGAGGACCTCGGCCCGGCCACGGTCGACCTCGACGGCGTCCGCACCGCCCGGTCGGGTGACCCGGAGCCGCTGGTGGTCAACCAGCCCTGGGACCTGGCCTACGTGGTGTACACGTCCGGGTCCACCGGCGTGCCGAAAGGCGTCGCAGTGGAGCACCGCGGCGTGGCCAACATGTGCCGCCAACTTGCCCGAATATTTCAGCTGACGCCGGGGTCGCGGATGCTGCAGTTCTCCCACTGGGCCTGGGATGCGGCGGTGTGCGAGATCCTGGTGACCCTCACCGCCGGCACCACGGTCGTCCTCGCCCCGGACGGCGTGCGCCACGGCGGCGAAGACCTCGCTGCGTTCCTGCGCCGCCACCAGGTGAACGCCGCCACGCTGACCCCTTCCGTGCTGGCCGCGCTGCCCCACGGTGACCTACCCGACCTACGCACCGTCGTCGCGGTCGGCGAACCCTGCCCGGCCGACCTGGTGACCCGCTGGACGCGGCCGGGCCGCCGGGTGCTCAACGGCTACGGCCCGACCGAGGCCACCGTGGCCGTGTCGGTCGGCGTCTGCCGGCTCGGCCGCACGGTCACCATCGGCCGACCTCTGCCCGGCGTGACCGTTCGCGTCATCGACGACGCCGGCATGGATGTGCCGACCGGGCAACCCGGTGAGCTGCTGGTCGGCGGGGTCGGCGTAGCCCGCGGTTACCTCACCGACCCCGAGGACGCCGACCCGGGTCTCGGGTCCACGGTGGCCACCGCGGGCCCGTTCTTCACCGATGCGGACGGGGCACGTTGGTACCGCACCGGCGATGTCGTGCGCCAGCGCGGCGATGGCAGCCTCGTGTTCGAGCACCGCATCGACGACCAGATCCAACTGCACGGGCACCGCATCGAACCGGGGGAGGTCGGCGCCGCCCTGCAGGCACATCCGGCGATACGGGCCTGCGTCGTCATGCCCGCCGGGGGCCGGTTGGTCGCCTGGGTCGAGGTCGACGACCCGTCGCTGCCGCCGGTCGACCTCGTGAGCGCGGCGGCCGCACAGCTGCCCTCGCACATGGTTCCGGAGATCCGCATCGTTGACCGCTGGCCACTGACGGCCCAGGGGAAGCTCGACCGGACCGCGCTGCGTGCCGGTGTCCGGTCCGCACCGGGCGGCGACCGCCAGCCGGAGCAGGGTCCGCGAGAGTCCGTCGTCGCCAGGGTGCTGGACCGGGTTCGGTACGTACTTGAGGACGAGGCCGTCGGCCCGGACGACGACTTCTTCGACATCGGGGGCCATTCCCTGCTGGCCGCCCAACTCGCCGTCGAGCTCACCAGATGCTTTCGCGTGCCGGTGGAGGCCAAGCAGGTGACCGAGCATCGCACCGCCACCAGACTCGCCACGCTCGTCGACCCGCTGACGCTGGCCGGGCAGGCCCGGTGACCGCGATGCAGGCGGCCCGACAATGGCAGCTCACCGTGGACCATGGCGTGACGCTCGCCGGCGACGACCAAGGCCACCCCGCCGCCTCCGCCGTGCTGTTGCTGCACGGCGCGGCCAGCAATCGCCGATGGTGGGACCCGGTGGCCGCCCGGCTCGCGGTAGGCCACCGGGTGATCCGCTACGACCACCGTGGACACGGCCGGTCCACCAACCCAGGCCGGGAATGCACCGTCAACCGGCTGGCGGCCGACGCTGTTGCCGTGCTCGATGGTCTCGGCCTGGGCCGGGTGGTGCTGGCCGGACACAGCGCCGGCGCCAACGTTGCCCTGACGGTGGCCGCCGCCCAACCCGACCTCGTCGCCTGCCTGGCCTGCATCGAAGGCGGCGTGTACGACCCGAAGCTCATGTTCGGCACCACCTGGGAGCAGGCACGCCAGGCCATGCTGCACGCCCGCCGCGGCCGCACCACCCTACCCGTGCTCCGGGCCTGGCTGGCCGCCAACGACCTGCCCATAGACCTGTTGCCGACCGTGGCCGCCAACTACACCGGCGACCCGGGCGGACAGCTACGGCTGCGGCTCGACCCCGCGCACGAGGCACACCTGGCACACAGCCTCTGGGCCCAGGACCCGGGGCCGCTGCTGGCTAGCATCCACGCCCCGGTCCTGGTCATCGCCACCGACTACGGCGACGAACGCCACGACCGGCCCCGCCGCGAATCGATCCGCCGGGCGCATCGCCTGCTCGGAGACCGACTGCAAACGCGGTGGGTGTCCGGCGGACATGACCTGCCACTGCAACGGCCCGCCGCGGTGGCCGAGGCGCTGACGGACCTGGCCGCACTCGCCGGAAGCCTCGTATGAACACCCCTTCCATGCACGCCTACAGGGAAGCAGCCCACCGGCCCGCACCGTTTCGAGCCCGTACCGCATTCCCCTCCGAAGAGAGGCGGCCCGCCGAAAATGACACGCCTGACCATCCTCAGGCCCCCGCCTCGCTGGCTCGCCCTGATCGCCACTGCCGGTGTTGTGGTGATCGTCGCGACCGCCGTGGTCGTGGCCTTGTCGTCAAACCGAGACGCGGGCGGCGAGCGGATCGACCGAGCCGACAGCGACGGCGCCGCCCGGGCTGCCGCCGGGGACGCCGAACCCGGTGACGGGCAAGTCGACGCCGCGGCGTACCTACGCGGCGGCAACGAGCGCCCACAGCGAGAGCGTCTTGCGTGGGTTCTACGACTTCCATTTGGAGGCCGGGTCCGGGCCGATGGTGAACCCGTTCCCGCTGTCGCGCGATCGGCGTGGTGGCCGCGCGAGGGCGCATCACAACCCGATGGACCCGTTCCGCAACGAGCGCATCGGCCGGTACCGGCCGAAGGTCGTCGCCCGGGTGCCGCGCTGCATTCCGGATGAGCAGTTCAACCGGTTGTTCGCTGGGTTGGGCTCGCATCGGGATCGGGCGCTGGTGGCCTTCTGGGTGTCCACCGGAGCGCGGGCGTCGGAACTGCTGGGCGCCACCGTCGGTGATGCAGATCCGGGACAGCAGCTGATCACGGTGATCCGTAAGGGTGCGCGGTGCATGCAGCAGTTGCCGGCATCGCCGGACGCGTTCGTGTGGCTGCGGTTGTACCAGGTGCAGATCGCCGGGTTGGTGCCAACGGGGCGGGACCAGCCGTTGTGGTGGACGTTGCGGCGTCCGCTGCGTCAGTTCACCTACCATGCCGCGTACCGGATGTTCGCTCGTGTCAACGCCGGGCTGGGGGCCAATTGGACGCTGCATGACCTGCGCCATACCGCGGCGTATCGGATGGCCCGCGACCCGGACATGCCGCTGACCGATGTGCAGTGGGTTCTGGGCCATGCTCAGCTCAGCACAACCCAGCTCTACCTGACTCCGGTGACCGAGGATGTGATCGCCAGCGTCCTGGCCTTCCACGACCGTCGCCGCCAGCCGCGTCCAGAGCCGCCGCCCGTGACGGTGGCCGGGTACCGCCCGGAGAGCCTGACCGTGCTGTTCGGCAAGGATCTCCCATGACGGCGGCCACCGCGCAGGCGCGGCGGTCACGAGCTGCCGCGCCGCGGCCGCACCTCGCCGACGCGGACCTGCCCGTGGGAGACACCGCTGCGGAGTTGATGAGGCGCTACCCGCCCCGCCCGGTGTCACTGGTGTGGCCGTCGACCCAGCAGCGACGCGAGCAGGTCGCCGCCCGGCTGCTCGCGCCGCCGTTCACGTTGGCCAATTACGGTAGCCAGCGCTGCCGCCGTGACGGCCTTGTGACGGCGCTGAACTGGCTGCAGGACCAGCCCGGGCAGACCTGGCAACAACGGTGGGTCGCCGCGCAGTCCGAACCCGCCGATGGGAGACCCTCGGCGCGGCGGCCAGGCTGGAACGGCGAAGGGGGTTCCACCCGCCGGGTGCAGATGTTCGGCACCGGTTTGCTGCTGTTGATCGGCGGTGACGTGATCCGCCCCGACATCTGCTGGCTGTTGACCCGTCCACCGGCACCCCAGAACCTGCCCGCCGAGATCGCCCGCGTCCGCGACCCTGCCGGCTTCGCAGCCCTGATCAAGAAGTGTGCGGACGATGCGGCGGTCAGCGAGCACGCCACCAGCGTGGCGCTCAAACAGATCGCGGTCATCCTCGCGGCCAAGGGCGGCACCATCGCCGACATCACCATCGGCGACTGCGTGCAGCTGCTGTCCGTGGCCGGGGCGACCCGCACCGAGCACGACCGGCAAGCCCGCAGCCCGTTCTTCTACCAGCTGCTCCACACCTCGGGCCGGTTCGGGCCGGCGGCCCCGCCCACGCTCCGGGTATGGCAAACCCGTGGTCAACTTGGCGTCGAGGAACTGATCGACCGCCACGGCGTCACCCCCGGGCCGGTACGAGATCTCCTGATCGACTACCTACGCGAGCGTCAGCTCACCGTCGACTACTCCACCCTCCACGGGCTGGCATTCACGCTCGGCAAGTTGTTCTGGCGCGATCTTGAGGAGCACCACCCGGGCATCAACTCGCTCTGGCTGGCGCCGGAGGTGGCCGCGGCCTGGAAGCAACGCGTCATGACCAAGACGACCAGGAAAACGACCCCAGGCGGCGAGGTCATCGAGGCCAAGGCACCCCGCCTGACCGGGCGCAGCGTGCTGTCCACGGTCAGAACGTTCTACCTCGACATCGCCGAGTGGGCCATCGACGACCCGGCGCGGTGGGGACCTTGGGTGGCCAGCTGCCCGATCCGCGCGGGTGAACTGTCCCACCGGAAAGACATGGCCCAGCGCAAGTCCCGGATGGATCAGCGCACCCGCGAACGCCTACCCGTCCTGGCCACCCTCCTCAGCTGGGTCGACCAGGAACGCAAGGCCGCCGCCGAACGTCTGCGCACGGCCCAAGACACCGCCGCAGGGCAGGAGTTCACCGCTGGCGGACAGACCCTTCGACGATCGGCAACGGTCACCAAGGCCGCGATCCGGACCTGGGCCGACGACCCGGCCACCGGCCGGCGCCGTGACCTGACCTTCGAAGAACACCGGGCGTTCTGGACCTGGGCCGCCGTCGAAGTGCTGCGCCTCACCGGCATCCGCATGGAAGAGCTGTCCGAACTCAGCCACCACAGCCTCGTCCAGTACCGGCTACCGGCCACCGGCGAACTGGTGCCACTGCTACAGATCGCCCCGTCCAAGACCGACGCCGAACGCCTGCTGGTCATCAGCCCCGAACTCGCCGACGTGCTCGCCACCATCATCTCCAGAATCCGGGGCCACCAGGCCGCAGTGCCGCTCGTGGTCGCCTACGACACCCACGAACGCACCTACAACCCACCCATGCCGCTGCTGTTCCAATGGATTCGGCGGGGACCACGCCCGATCTCGCAGAGCATCCTGCGCGACGCCATCCACCACGCCCTAGCCGCCATTGGACTCACCGACGCTGCGGGTGAACCACTGCGGTTCACCCCCCACGACTTCCGCCGGCTGTTCATCACCGACGCCATCATGCACGGCCTACCCCCACACATCGCCCAACTCGTCGCGGGCCACCGCACCATCGACACCACGATGGGCTACAAGGCCGTCTACCCCGAAGAAGTCATCGAAGGCCACCGCGCGTTCATCGCCCGCCGCCGCACCGCGCGCCCCAGCGAGGAATACCGCACTCCAACTGATGCCGAATGGGATGAGTTCCTCGGCCACTTCGAGCGCCGCAAACTCTCCGTCGGCACCTGCGGCCGAGCGTTCGGCACCTCCTGCATCCACGAACACGCCTGCATCCGCTGCTCCCTGCTACGCCCCGAACCAACCCAACGCCACCGCCTCGTTGAAATCCGCGACAACCTGATCGCCCGCATCAGCGAAGCCCGCGAACACGGCTGGCTCGGCGACATCGAAGGACTCAACATCAGCCTCGTCGCCGCTCAGCAGAAACTCGCGCAAGTCGACGAGATCGTCCGTGGCCGCGCCATCGTCCACCTCGGCATGCCCACCTTCAGCGACATCGCCGCACGCACGACAACCGCCACGACCAACAACGGAGAACCGAAGTGAGCTGCCAGCACACTACCGCCGAACCAAATCAACTCATGATCAAGATCAAGTTCAGAGAATACGTGCACGTCAAGATGTGGGCCGCCGACGACACGGTTCGCCCCCGGGGCGGCAGCGCCACGTACAACCGCGATGACGGCAACCACGTACGCTGCGCGGCCCTCCAACGCAGCAACCTCCGCGTCGGCGGCACCGGCCCGTTCGGCGAAGGTCACGACGAGTTCACCTGGGATCACCACGTCCGGCAGGTCGCCGCACACGCCCTCACCCGCATCCAACACACCACCGGCTGATCCGCGACGTCGCAGGCAAAGGGAAAGGACCTCATGGGCCACCAACACGGCTTGGCCGCCGCGATGGGAGCGGCAGCATGACCGCGCGACCGTTCGACCCGAACGTCTACCTGGCCCGGATGGTGCAGCCGCCGCGCCAACCGGGACGCGGTGAACCGGATCGGGCACTATGCGTCGACGAACGCGGAGTCGAGCACGAACTGGTCAGCGGCCACGGTGACCGGCTGGCTAGCCTCGCGCTGCAGCGGCTGCGAGAACTCGGCCACATTGATAGCCACCACATCCCAGAGATCGCAGCGCACGTGGAGATGAAGGCCGCGCTGTGGATGCAGGAAGACCACACCACGCAGGCCAGACTCGTCCTGGGCGGCGCGATGTGCGTCGGCCCGCTCAGCTGCACAACCGCGCTGTCTGGAGTGGCGCCGACCTGGACCGGCCAACACATCGACGACGCCGGCCACCCGACCGTGGTGGCGTACTGGCGCCACGACCACGGCCAGCAACCCGTCGTGGCGCGCGCCCCGGCCGACGCCGACCGCCTGGTCGACCAGTTGCTCACCGAGCCCTTCGACCACAGCGTCGCCGCCCTGTACGTCGTGCAACGCCCCCTCAACCCGGTCGGGCTGCCCGACCACGAGCTGCGGATCGCCGTGGACGCCGCCGGCGACACCGGTGGCCTGCGCTACATGGGTGGGCCCGGAACCTGGTTCAGCGCCGGCGCGGTTAGCAGGCACGACCACGTCTGCTACCACCACATGGGCTGGGCCGCCCCTTTCCCCCGTGACAGCGAACTGCCCGTCCACCAGATACGGGCCGCCGTCGGCGAGTTCATGACCACCGGCGGGCGACGCCCCACCTGCATCGGGTGGCAGCGCCTCACGGTACCTACCTGCCCGCCCTGACATGCCGCGCGCCGCCGGCCGCCGGCACGGCCACGACACCGCAGCGCCGCAGACCGCACGTCACAAGAGCCAACCCCTATAGCACCGGCGGAGGAAGAGACCAATGGGTCACCTGTACACGCTCGCCCCACACCAGCAGCCGCACTGGCGGTTCACCTCCGACGACTTCACCGCCCGGCTGCGCCGCCGCTGGCCGCGCTCACGCATGGACTTGGGCGACGGTCCGGGATCGCCACCGCTGCTCCGTGCCCTGGTCCCCTTCGACGCCCCCCGGGAGCTGGGTATCGCCCTGCTTGAGGACGGATGGACGGTCACGCTCGACCCCGCGGATCCGGCCACCGCCGCCGAGTTCACCCTCTGGTACGTCGGTCAGCTACCCACGCTGGAGCCGCCCGTCTACCTGACCGCGGGCGACAAGACGGCTGGACCGCTCGCGCTGCACCCCGACATCCGGCACGACGAACTGCTGGCCGAACTGGTTCCGCTGCATATTCCCCGGCCGGATCCGCCAGCGGTGGGACGCGCCGCGGCCGAGATCCTCGACCGCGTCCTCAACAGCGAGGAGTACCCGCCACTCGCCCACGACGTCCTGCTACAGCGGCACCGCTGGGCCACCTTCACCGGCCTGCCACTCATCGCCCGGCTCGACTTGGACCGTGACGGCGAACCGCTGCTGCGGGAGGCGCTGCGGACGCTGGCGCTGCGGGCGGCGGTCTACGAGATCAGCGGCAGCGACGACACCGCGGCCACGTTGGCGGTTCCCGCGCCGATCGACGACATGGTCCGTGTGGTGCTGGCCGAACACACGCTGTGTACACAGATCAGTCGACGGCTCGGCATCCGCTTCGTCCGCATGCTCACCGCCTGGGACCACTTCGGCTGGCGACCTCTGGACTACACCCACCAGTGCTACCTGCATGCGGGATGGGAGCTGAACGAACGGTACTGGATCGATGCCGACGAAACGGCCCGCCGGCTGAAGACCCTCAACGGCCGGTACTTCGACATCGGCATCCAGAGCGCCGGGCGGCACACGATCCGGTTCGAGCGCCTGCCCGACCCCTCGATGGTCGCCATCTAGTCCGCCGCAGCTCCTGTCCGGCAGCCCCGCCACCCGCAGTCCGCGCGAAGAGCCCGCCCGCAACGTCAGGCGGCATCGCCCACCCACCACCGTCCCCTAGAAGGAACACCCATGTTGGCGCCTTCACCACGCACCTCACCTGCGCAGGAGCGCATGAGCCGCTTGACGTGGCCAGGCGCCGCTGTCGAACTCGACCATCCGAACCTGGCCGGAGTTCACGATGCGCTGCTGGCCGCATGCAACTTCGCGGTTGGCCGGCGCCTGGCGCGAGAGCTCGCTGCGGCGGTGACGGGAGTCGAACGGGATGCGCGCGCTGAACGGTACTTCCTCGACCGGGCCGTCCGCTTCTGCGTCGACGTCGGCATCCGGCAGTTCCTCGATCTGGGATCGGGTACCCCAACCGTCGGAAATGCCTGCCACGTAGCGCAGCAGGCGGCACCCGACACGCGTGTGCTCTACGTCGACATCGATCCGGTCGCGGTCGAGCTGACCCTGTACCTGTGTCGAGACAACCACCGGGTTGGCGTCTTCCAAGCCGACCTGCGGTGGCCCGACCACATCCTCGACCACCACGACATGACGGCGCTGCCGAACCTCGACGAGCCGGCGGCGGTGCTTCTGGTGTCGGTCCCGCACCTCGTACCGGACGAGGACGACCCGTGGGCCGTCGTCGCCCGGCTCGGTGACCGACTCGCGCCTGGCAACCACGTGGTGATCAGCCACACAACCTCCCACTGTCCCGGAGCGGACGTGCCGGTAGACGGGATCTCGTCCGGCGCGCCGGCCTGCCGGAAACGATGCCAACCAGCCACCGGATTCGACGGCTATCCACGGGCTTCAACCTGGCCGAGCCAGGGCTGGTGCACGCCCCGCAGTGGCGCCCAGACCGCGACGACGCAGGCGCCGACGAACAGCGGGACCGGTCGGGCGTCCTGGCCGGCGTCGCGGTCAAACCCGCACCACTTTCCGTACTTGAAGACGGAGGCAGCGGCCTTGCCCACTGACGCCCACCGGCTGTGTGACAAGAACGAGCCGTTCGCCGCCACCCTTCGCATCGTCAACGCCTCCTGCCCATCCCGGCGTCAGCGGGGGCGCTGTAGCCAACCGCGGCGCCCGGCCCCACCCGGTGTCGGCGCGCCATATGTTGCGCGACGCGAGGCGACAAGCCGTTCGCACAGCGTTGGTCGGTGACGGCGTGACCGGCGACCTGTGGCTCAGCCTCATCGCCCTGGACGTGCGACACAGCCGAACCCGCCCGGCGCTTATAGATCCACAAGTCCGGTACCGCATCGTCCTCGACGGGTTCCCCGGCGCCACCTGCCGACAACAGGCCGGCGTTCTGTACCTCTACACCGCCTCTACGTCGGGACAGCCACCGCGGCTGCTCGTGCAATCCACGACGAAACCGGACTGGTCATTCCTGCCGACCCGCCACGGAGCCTCCATCTCCCAGGTCCAGGACATCGGCCCGTTCTGGGATCGGATCCGCGCCGGCTCGCTGTACCGCTTCTGGCTCACCGCGTGCCCATCGCGCGCGGTCGGCGGTCACGGCGGCAACCGGATCCGTGGCACTCGTACGGCGATCGGCGACCCGAGCGAGCAGATCGACTGGCTCACCAGGCGATTGGACGGCGCAGCGACCCTCACCCACGTCCAGGTCGCCTGTCCCACAAAGACGACCGCACGCCGAGGCGTCCACGCGGTCACCCTCACCTCGGCGACGTTCAGCGGGTCACTGACGGTCGTCGACCCCACTTTGCTGCGCCAGCACGTTGTCACTGGCATCGGACCCAACAAAGCCTACGGTCATGGTCTTCTGATCATGAGGCCGGCAAGCCCCACAGTCACCGTGTCTCGACACAGGATGTCGTCGGACGCGGCGGCGCACGCGCGCAGCGACGAACGTGTATGATCTGCCAGAACCGTCGCTTGAGCGCATCTTCCCGGGCTCGCGGAGGCGGACTAGCGACTCTCGTCGGCCCAAGACAACGGGCCGCCCCCCGCGCTCGCGGGTGAGACGAGGACGACCGGATCAGTCGGGTCTCGTCCACGACCGTAACCCTCCCCGCGCACGCGGGATGCGTCCTCCACCACGTCACCGGTGCTGCATCGTCCCGCGCCCGCGGGCAAGTCCCATTCCGGCTGCCAGGTCGACCGACCTACCGTTCGCGTTTGCGGGACCGTCCAACGGATCCCCGAATCGGGCAGCAGGACGATCGAGGCTGCCCTCGCCCCCGGGACCGCGGCTGTGATGCCCACCTGGCCGCAGTGTGTCATGTCGGATGGGGGCGAACCCGGTAGTGGTGGTTGCCCGGGCGCCCGGACTCCGCCGTACCTCAGGAAGGCAATCCGCAGCGTGGAATGGAGCCGTCGTATGCGTTTCGATCTGAACACCGGGCAACTCCTCGCCTCGGAACAGCGGCTGAGCGCCGCACGCTCCTACGTGCCCGTTCCGGTCGGCCCGGTTACCCACGACACGCTGTTCATCGACCAGGGACGTCAGCGAAGCCTCAACCGGACCGGCACGGACAGTTACCGATGACCGGCGACGAATACACGCTCCCGTACGCATCCAACCCCTTCGGCCGCTGCGACGCCGAGGGCATTCCTCATCGAAAGGCGAACGTTGTGACGACTCGTGTCGACGAGTTTCCCGGGCAGTCTCTGCCGGTGGCCTCTACGCCGAGAACTCCCCACGATGGTCGGCGGTTGGCGTTGAAAGCATTGGCGTTGGCGGCTGTCACACTGGCCGCCGCTGCTATCGCCGGGACCCGCTTGGCCGGTAACCCCCGCCAGGCCGCCGCGGTCGTGTTCGGTGTCCTCGTGGCGGCGATGCTGGCTTTGGCGGCGGTGCTGGTGCCGTGGCGTCGCCTGCCCGCGCCACGCGCCGACCAGGTGGCCGCCCTCGCCGATCTACCCGCCGACCAGGTGGCCCGCGGCAAACGGCTGCACGCCGAGCTGCGGCCTTGGGCGTACGCGGGCAAGGCGGTCTCCCTCGCCGCAACGCTGGGGCTCGGGCTGACCCCAGCCGGCTCTGCCCTGGTCGGCTGGGCGGGACGCCTGGCCGGCAGGTCCTGGGTGGCGCAGGTACTCCTCGGCGCGCTCGCTGTCACTCTGATCATGCAGGTGCTCACGATTCCGTTCGCCGCCCGCACGCACGCGATCCTCGTCCGCTACGGCCTGTCCACCCAGACCTGGCGGGCATGGTTGGTAGACGGGCTCAAGGCCCTCGCGGTGGGCGGCGTCATCCTCGGGATCATGTTGCTGGGCTTCTACGGGGCCGGGCACTACTTCCCCCGGTGGTGGTGGGTGTGGGCAGCGAGCTTCCTCATCGTCGTCTCGGTGTTGTTGACCTTCATCTTCCCGGTGATGATCGCGCCGATCTTCAACAAGTTCACCCCGCTGCAGGATGGGCCGCTGCGCGATCGGCTGCTGGCGCTGGCCGCCCGCGATGGCGTGAAGGTGCGGGATGTGTTCGTCGCCGATGCGTCCCGGCGTACCCGCGCGGTCAATGCCGCCGTGGGCGGGCTGGGCGCCACCCGTCGCATCATCCTCTTCGACAACCTGCTCAAACCGCCAGCCAACGAGGCGGAGCGCGACGGCGTCGTCAACGATGGCGATGCCGCGAAGGCGATGAGCGACACGCTGCTGCGCGGGGCGACCGACGACCAGATCGCCGTCATCGTTGCCCACGAGCTGGCCCACGCCAAGTACCACGACCTGCTCACCCGTAGCGTGTTCGGCGCGTTCCGCCTTGCCGCGGTCATGTGCGGCCTGTATCTGCTGGGCGGCTGGGCCGGGCTGCTGCACATGGCCGGGGTCGACTCGTTCACCGAGCCCCGCGCGCTCGGGCTGTTCCTCGTCGCCATGTCGTGCATCGGCGCGCTGCTCGGCCCGGTCAACAACCTGATCTCCCGCAGTGTTGAGGCCCGCGCAGACCGGCACGCGCTGGACCTCACCGGTGATCCGGCTGCCTTCGAGGGCGTGTGGCGACACGTCGTCGAGGTCAACCTGGCCGAGGCAAAGCCGGGCCGCATCAGGCATGTGCTGTCCGCCGACCACCCGTCCATCGTGGAGCGGATCGCCACGGCACGCGCCTACGCCCGGCAGGTGCGCGCCCCGGAGCTAGTCGGCTAGCGGGCCGCGACGAATGACACCGGCCACAGCGAACCGCTGTCCCGATCGCCGCCACGACGCGCACGCCTTTGCCCATGCACTCACCCAGCACCTGGGCGGCGGGGCGAAGACACCTGGCAACGGCGAGAACCGCGACGGCTTCCACGGCCCATTCGCCGGTATCGACACGTCCGCGCCGCCCAACGTCGGCGGTGGCCACTTGGAGCACTCCCGGTTCCTGGCCACCGCCGACCCCTGATCGACCGAGCACACAAGCCACCTAAGCCAATCAGTCCGACGCCCGATCGCCCACACGTCCACCGCCAACCGTTCACGACAAGCCACCTAGCCGGGCCGTCGGTGAGCAACCCCGACAAGGAGAGAACAGCGGTGCCTCCTGCCACGCAAAGCCGCTCGCACCGAAGGATCACAGGCGCGGAGCGCGAGGAGTGGAAAGACGACTACGTCAAGCGTTACGGCGCCGGCTCCTCGATTCGTAAGATCGCCGAGGACACTGAGCGATCGTACGGATTCGTGCACCGGCTGCTCGTCGAAGCCGGCGTGACGCTGCGCAAGCGCGGCGGCGCACGCGCGCGGCGCCATCAAACCACCGCCCCGCCCGTGGCGAGGCGTCGGGGCGTCGACGACCTGATCAACAGCGGACAGCGGTGACCACCGGCATCGCTCGGCCAAGACGCCGACGTGGCACTTGTCAACCTCTTGCGGGCCCGGGTTGTCCGGCAGCCTTGGCGGCCCCCTTTGTGTACAACGAGCAGATCGCTGTGGTGCTGCCCTCGCAGCGCCACGCCTCACATCTGCACGGTGGGCCATTCATCGACGCGCCTGCCGATCGGCCCCGCGATGGGCAGGCGTACCCCTGCGCCCCTTTGACCCGCCGCCCGGTGCGGCGAGCATCCGGTGGCGTGCACCGGATGGAACCAGCAACGACGGCTCTTGGAAGCCTGAAAGGATCATCTTGAAGAAGACCAACGTCCTGGCCGCCGCAGCGGTTAGCGCGGTGCTGCTCGGCCTGCTTGCCGGCGCCAGCCCAGCGTTCGCATCCGGCGATCAGCCTTCCCCCTCCGGCACCGTCACGCCCGACATCGTCGGCGGCCACCAACCCAGCCAGCCCTACCCGGCGATGGCGTCCCTACAGATCGACCACAACGGCGACCCCAACTGGCACATCTGCGGCGCGTACCTCGTGTCGCGTCGGTACGCCGCCGTCAACGCCCACTGCGTGACCAACTTCCCGGACGGATCGGCCCAGGATCCCAAGCTGTTCCACCTACGGATCGGGTCGGCCAACCGCACCAGCGGCGGCGTGGTCGTCGGCGTCGCCCAGGTCCTGCCGCACGCCAACTGGAACTGGGCAGCCGGTCCCGGCCCCGTGGCGGACGTCGCCCTGCTGCGCCTTGACACGTACGTGCAGCTCCAGCCGTTCGAGATCGCCGCACAGCTCCGCGACCGGTCAACCGTTCGGCTGCTGGGCTGGGGCGTAACCGAACCCAACGGTGAGAAGCCGCTCCCGATCGACCTACAGGAGCTGGACACCCGGCTCGTCCCGGCCGAGCAATGCGCGGCTGCGGGGATCACTGTCGGGGAGATCTGCCTCGGCAACCCCCACGGCACCGACGGCGCCTGCTACGGCGACAGCGGCGGCCCGGCCCTGCAACGCCTCGCCCGCCACCGCTGGGCGGCCGTAGGTGGCGCGAGCCGCGAAACCACGCCGTTTTGTGGGACCGGTCCGGCGGTGTACACGGACGCGACCTACTACCGGGACTGGATGTTCACGGTGATGCGAACGGGCGTGGTTCCGCCATCCACCGCTGGCCGCCAGGCCAGCGCGACGCGCGCGGTCACGGGTCGCTCCTACCACTGGGCCGGCTCGATGTAGCGCCTGCTCGCAGGACTCGTCCCAGCCGCGCTGCGGCCGGGACGAGTCCGGGCAGGCACCGTTGCTGGAGGCCGCGGCAATGCCGATACAGAGACCGTCCTTTTGGCTCAGCAGGTCAACCCGCGGCGCGGGGAACCTCCCTAACACCGCGGGCCAGCTCCTGGACCGGCTCTGGTGGAAGCGCACGCTGCCTGCCCCGACGTCCGATGTGGCGCTGGCCGCCGCACGCCTGGCCATCCTGCGGTTGCTCATCTTCGGCGGCGCACACCCGATTCTGTCCGCTGGCAGAACCCATAACCACCGCGACCATCAACGACCCTTCGGAGGCCCTGACCATGCCTGCATCGCTGACGTTCGATCCGAGCACCTTCCAGATCCACGTATCGCCCCCCGATGCGCGGCACTCCGACCACCGCGCGGTGAGCTGGGCACTGCGGTTCGGACGATGACCACAGGGATTCGTTCGTCGGGTCGTGGCCGCCGACGGCGGACCTCCGTTGCGGCGCACGGTGTGGGGTTGCCGCCGCGGCGGGGCTACCAGGACGAGGCGGTCGCGGCGATTGTCGATGGCCTGGCCGGCGGTGGACGCGGAACCGCGGTGTTGGCGTGTGGGACAGGTAAGACGCTCGTCGGGGCCCACGCGACGGTTCGGCTGGTGGCGGCGGGCCTGGTGGTTGTCGCCTGCCCGTCGCTGGCGTTGGTGGCGCAGACGTTGGGCGTGTGGACCGCCGCCGGTGTCCCAGATGCGGTGCTCGCGGTGTGCTCCGACAGCACGGTCGGCGATAGCGCCGTGCATGTGTCAGATCTGCGCTGCCCGGTGACCACGGATGCGCACCAGGTCGCCGCGTGGCTCCGCCGCACAAACGGGGCCCTGTTGCGGCTGATGCTGGTGACCCATCAGTCCGCGGCCGTTCTCGGACAGGGTCTGATCGCTGCCGACGCGACAGCGGACCTGCTGGTCGTCGACGAGGCCCACCGCACTGCGGGCCGGATGGAAAAGCAGGCTGCTGCACTGCACCACGACGAGGTCCTCCCGGCGCGGCGGCGCCTCTACATGACCGCGACACCGAAGGTGATGACCACCCGGCGCGGCGACAGTGACGCGGCGGCGCTGTCGATGGACAGTCCGGACACGTTCGGGCCGCGCCTGTTCACCTACCCGTTCGCCGACGCCATCGCAGATGGGTGGCTCGACGACTACCGGGTCGTGGTCATCGGGGTGACCCGCGGCGAGGTGCTGCGGATGCTGCGCGGCGTGGGTGACGCCGCCGCCGTGGAACTGGCCGGCGCGTCGGTGCGGACCATGGTGGTACAGGCGGCGCTGGGCAAGGCAGCCATGGAGTTCGGACTGCGCCGGGTTCTGGCGTTCACCGCATTGGTGAAGGAGTCCAAAGCCTTTGCCGCCACCCTGGGCGACACCCTTGCGAACCTGCCGGCACCAGATCGGCCCAAGGGCCTGCTCACCGCCGTGCACGTCGATGGCGCCCAGAACGTTAGTGAACGCCAGACAGCGCTGGGCCTGCTGGCCGACCCACCGCAAGCTCGGTGCCGATCAGATCGGCATCCTCGATGAGCTGGGCCTGGACCGGACGCCGATGCAGGCGGCCTGGGCGCGCAACCTGGCCGCAGCCAGGGCCTTCCAGGAGCGTGAAGGGCACTGGCGGGTACCGGCCGGCCGCAGGATGGCCAGCCAGGGCACGCTGTCCGGCGAGAAGCTGGCCGCTTTGCAGGCGGCTGGCTTCGGCCCCAGCAGCGGACGCGGGTCCTCCGCGCGTAGCCACGCAGCGATCGCAGGAGCGACGACGGACGGCACACGATTCGCCACCTACCGCGTCCCAGCGGCATCTACGCGGGAGAGAACCAGCATGGACAGAGTCGACACGGACACACGCCGCCCCGTGGAGGCGATGCAGCCGGACCCTCGACGCGGCGTGGACATCGCCGCTGCCGAGGCGGCTGCCGCGGCGATGCTGCGTGCCCTCGGCGTCGACCTGGATGTCGTGGACCGTCGCGAAACCCCGGCGCGGATGGTGGGGGCGTTGGTCGAGTTGCTGACTCCTCCGGCGTTCCACCCCACCGCGTTTGACAACGCCGAGGGTTACGACGAGATCGTGGTCGTCGCCGGCATTGGGTTTCACAGCTTGTGCGAACATCACGCATTGCCGTTCGTCGGCACGGCGGACATCGCGTACGTTCCGGCCAAGATGCTCGCGGGCCTGTCGAAGCTCGCGTGGGTGGTGAAGTTGTTCGCTCGACGGCTGCAGGTGCAGGAGCGGATGACGGCGCAGATCGCGGACTGGCTGGTCGAGCAGATGGATCCCGCCGGCGTCGGTGTGCGACTACGCGCGGAGCACCTGTGCATGAGCCTACGCGGGCCGCGCGCCGCCGGCTCGTCGACGACGACCTTCGCCGTCCGTGGCGTACTGCGTGATGACCCCGACCGGCGCCGCGAGTGGATAGGGATGCTGGCCGGCCTGCCCTGACGGCCAACGCTTCAGGATCGTAGTCGGTCCCTAGGGAGGATCATGGGACACGAGATCGGAAAACGGTTCAGGTTCGAGGCCGCGCACCACCTACCGGGTCTGCCGGAGGGGCATAAGTGCCGCCGGCCGCACGGGCACGGCTATGCAGTTGAGGTCGTCCTGACCGCCGGCGAGCTGACACCGCCGGGTTTCGTCACCGACTTCGCAGACCTGGCGCCGTTCCGGGCGTACCTGGACCGCGAACTGGATCACCGTGATCTCAACGAGGTCGTGGATTTCCCCCCGACCAGTGAGAACCTCGCCGCGCACCTCGCGGGCTGGTTCCTGACCCACGTCGAGCCGACCATCCCCGGGCGCCTGGTGCGGGTGCGGGTCAGCGAGACGGCCGACACGTGGGCCGAGTACACCCCGGACCGTCGGCCATGACCACCGCCACCTCCGACGCTGCCGCCGGGTCGGCAGACCTGGCGGTCTGCGAGGTCTTCGGCCCGACCTTCCAGGGCGAAGGCCCGTCGGCGGGTACCCGGGCGTTCTTCCTGCGTCTGTCGGGCTGCAATCTGGACTGCGGCTGGTGCGACACGCCCTATACCTGGGACTGGACCCGGTACGACCGGATCGAGCAGGTCCGCAGGATGACCGGCGAGCAGGTGCTGGGGTGGGCGCTGGACCACGACGCCGAGCTGATGGTCATCACCGGGGGTGAACCGCTGCTGCAGCAGCGTCGGCTGCTGCCGGTGACCGCCGCGCTGGCCCGGGCGGGCTGGCGCGTGGAGATCGAGACCAATGGCACGGTCGCCCCCGAAGACACGCTGGTGGAGACGGTCGCCGCGTTCAATGTGTCGCCGAAGCTGGCCAACTCCGGGGTACCGGAGCGGCGGCGGATCCGGCCGGAGGCGCTGGCGCGGTTCGTGGCCACGGGCCGGGCGGTGTTCAAGTTCGTCGTCACCGGGCCGGGCGACTTGGACGAGGCGGGCGAGCTCGTCGGCCGGTTCGGCCTGCACCCGGTGTGGATCATGCCGGAGGGTACGGATCCGGACAGGGTTCTGACCGGTCTGCGCGAGCTGGCCGAGCCGGTGCTGGCGCGCGGCTGGAATCTCGGTAACCGGCTGCACATCGTGCTGTGGCGGGACGAACGTGGACGCTGACCGTGCTGGCGTGGCGCTGGACTGGCCCACCGTCATCCGGCTCGCCGCCCGGCTTGCCGCCGTCATCGCCGGCGACGGGCCGCCGCAGGTGCTCGTCGGGGTCCTGCGCGGCGGCATGATTCCGGCCGTGATCCTCGCCCACATGCTGGGCCTACGTACGGTGCGCGCGGTGGAGGTCACCCACACCACCGCCGACGGCGTCGACGCAGCGAAGACCGCCGTCCCGGTCGTCGTGCGGCCCGATACGCTCGGCGACCTGGCCGGCCTGGACGTGCTGATCGTCGACGACATCGCCGGCACCGGCGACACCATGACCACCACGGCGGCGTTGGTCCGCCGGGCGGGCGCCCGGCGGGTGCGGACCGTGGCGTGCGTGGTGAACGAGACCAACTGGCGCAGGGCCAGGACGCAGCAACCGGGCGAGGTGCTGACCTACGTCGGCACGGTCGTACAAGGATGGGTGATCTTCCCGTGGGAGACGCAGTGAGCGCGGCGGTCGACACAACAGTGGAGCTGGACGAGCGGTACCGGACCCGGCCGGGCACGCCCATGGTGGGCCCGTACTCGGTCAACCAGATGGACAACTTCTACGCCGCGCTGGCGGCCGGCGAGGTGAAGCCGACCGGCGTGATGAACCTGGCGCAGCGGCTGTACATCGCCGAGCGGTGCCCGCCGGGCGCCCGGGTGGTGGATGTGTGCTGCGGCCGGGGCCTGCAGCTGCCGGTGCTGTACCGGTACGCCGCTCACATCGGCGGCTACACGGGCCTTGACATCTCGCCCGCGAACCTGGCTGAGGCCCGCGAGATGCTGGCCCGGCTGGATGACCGGTATGGTGGCCGGCCGTTCGAGGTCGTGCTGGTGGAACACGATGTGGCCCGCCCGTGGCCGGACGACGCGGTTGGCTTCGATGTCGCGGTCTACACGTCGGCGCTGGAGCATTTGCCCACGGCGGCGTTGCGCCCCGGCGGCTGGCTGTTCCTGTCCACCCCGAACACGCCGGGCGGGCCGCCGCGGCCGTTGCAGCACCGGGTGCACGTCTACGAATGGAACACCGACGAGCTGATGCCGGTGCTGACGCAGCAATGTGGCCTGGTGGTCGAGGAACAGGTGGGGTTGCTCTCCCCGGATTCGGACCGGCTCACCCAGGCTCTGTTCACCCGCTATGGCACCGGCGCCGTCGAGTGGTACCAGCGGCTTCAGGCGACCGTGCCGGGCGCGTTGCTGGACGCCGTCGCCGCGGCCGCGGTGCCCGAGGTCGCCGTCGAGGTGCTCTACGTCTGTCGGCGCCCGCGATGACTGCGGCAGCCTCGACCGGGCCGCGGTGGGTGACGGTGGAGGGCCTCAACGGGGTCGGCAAGACGTACCTGGCCGGCCGGCTCGCCGCTGGGCTGGGCGAGGGCTGCCGGCTGATCAGCGAGCTGACCGACCTGGGCGGCGACCAACTCACGGGGCAGGTCATCGCGGCCTTGACTCGCCCGGGTGGCACCCTCCTGCGCACCGGCCACCCGCTGACCGAGACGTTCGCGCTGCTGGCGTTGAAGGTTCTCGAATACGAGCAGGCGAACACTCACGGGGCCGACGTGTCAGTGATCGTCGAAGACCGCGGGGTGGACACCGTGGCGGTCTACCAGGCCGCGATCCTCACCCCGGATGGCCCACCCGACGTAGCGGCCGATTTGGTCCGGCGGGTCCACGAGACGGCAGCGATGTGGCGGCCGAAACCGGACCTGACCCTGCTGCTGGTCGACGACTTCGACACCTGCCTGGACCGGTACGCCGCCCGGCTCGGCACGCCCGTCTCGGCGGCGGACCGCGAGCTGCTCGCCACGGTCGCCAGACTTTACGCCGAGCTGGCCGAGGCCGAGCCGGATCGGATCACGGTGGTTGACCGCGCCGGGCGCAGCGCGCAGGACACCCTGGCCGAGATGCAGGCCCACTGCCGGGCCCTGCTGGAGCGAAAGGCACCCCCGTCATGACCGACAGAGACGTCACCGTGCTGTGGGCGGTACGGTCGCCATGCAACCTGGGCTGCCGGTACTGCTACTTCGGCACCATCGAGGAGCACCGGCAGGCGCCGCCAGACCGTCCTGGGGCCCTGTCGCATCTGGCCCGCACCGACCTGGACCGCGACACGATCTTGGCGTTCGTCGCCACCCTGCCGGGCTCCCGCGTGCGGCGGATCTTCCTCGCCGGGGGCGAACTGCTGATCTGGCGCCACGCCCTGACCCTCATCGAAGCGATCACGACCGCTGGCGTGCAGACCGTGGTGAGTACCAACGGGATCCCGCTCAACCGGCCGGAAAACGTCGCCGCGATCCTCGACCTCGGCGTCGCCGCGGTGTCTGTGTCGCTGGACTCGGTCGACGCCGGCCACAACGACACCTACCGGCCCTCGCGCGGCACCGGCCTAGGGTTCGCCGACGTGGTCGCCGGCATCCAGGCCCTGCTGCACGCGAGGGGCACCCGCCAGAACCCGCGCGTCGGGATCTACTCGGTGATCACCCGTCGCAACATCGACGCCATCGTCACCGTCGCCGGGCTGGCCGCGCAGCTCGGCTGCGACTACTTCGTCCCGCAGCCGATCTCCCTGGCGGCTGACCATCCGCTGCACCCGGAACTGGCCCTGACCGCCGCCGACGCCGCCCAGCTTCGGGCCGCGTTCGGTCGGCTCTACGCAGACCCTCCGGTGGCGTTGCCCGCGGCCTCCTACCCCAACCAGTTCGTGACCGCCGCCAGCGCGGCCGGGCCGGGCCTGGTCCGCGGCTGCTTCGGTGGCCGGACGCTGTTTTTCGTCGAGCCGGACGGCAGCGTCTGGGACTGCCCGTCAGCCCTGCGCATCGCGGCCACCGCCCCGGACGCCTACAGCACCATCGCGGGCCACGCCGCAGCCGAGGTGTTCGCCGCACCGGCCGGCGGAAACGACTGCCCCTTGTTCTCCGTCGACTGCGTCAACATGTGGCCGCTGATGGGCTTCGGCGGTCTCCTTCAACCGGCGTCGGGGGTCCACTCGTGACTGCGCGGGGCGGCGTGCTGGACGCCTGGGCGCGGCTGCTGCCGACCCTGCCGGATCCCACGGCGGGACGCCAGGTCGCCGAGCTGGAACGCGAACTCGCGGACCAGTTCGGTGTCGCCCACGCGGTGGCGGTGTCCTCGGGCACTGCCGCGCTGCACACCGCGCTGGTCGGGCTCGGCATCGGACCCGGACAGGAGGTTCTCGTCCCCGCGCTGTCGGTGGTGATGTCCGCCGCCCCGATCGTCTACACCGGGGCCCGGCCGGTGTTCGTCGACTGCACACCCGACGGCGGCGACTTCGACTACACCGACCTGGAAGCCAAGACCAGCGACGCCACCACGGCGGTGATGCCGGTGCACCTGTGGGGCCGCGTTCCCGACCCGTACCGGCTGCTGGCCTTCGCCGCCGCGCATCGGCTGCACGTCGTCGAAGACGCCTGCCAGGCCCAAGGCACCCGGGTCGGCGACCGCCCAGCCGGCACGCTGGGTGCGGTCGGCTGCTTCAGCCTCAAGGACGGCAAGATCATGTGGTCGGGTGAAGGGGGCTACCTGCTCACCGACGACCCCGACCTGGCCGGCCGCTGCCGCGCGTACCGCAGCCACTGGCAGACTCCACCACCGGGGCAGGCGCCCCTGGCCGAGCTGGGCCACAACTACCGCCTCGCCGAGCCCCTCGCCGTGCTGGCCCGGGCCAACCTCGACCGCTTCGACGAGCTGCTGGCCCGCAGGCGCAGCCAGACCGCCCTGCTGCTGTCACTGCTGGACGAGGCACCCGGCGTCGTTCCCCTCCAGCCGCGCCCGGGCGAGCAGTGGAACGGCTACTCGCCGCTGGCCCGGCTCACCCTGCCGGCTCCGCGAGCGTTCTGCGAACACCTGGCCGCAGCCGGCGTGCCTAACAGCGTCGGCACCTTCCGGCTGGTCCCCACCGACCAACGACCGACCTTCGCCGATCCGGTCCGGCCGCCGTGCCGCAACGCCGCTGCCATCATCGACACCACCCTCGCGGTCGTGGTCACCGACCACGACAGCGACCAGCGCATCGCCGAATGCGCCGAGACGATCACCCGGGAGGCACGCCAATGGGCTCAACCAGCCTGATCGACGACGAGCGGTTCCAGGCAACCTGCTTCGTCGTCCTCGATTTCGAGGCCACCACGCCCACCGGCTACCGCCCCGAGCCCATCGACATCGCAGCGATCGCGCTGCGGGTGACGGGCGGCGAACTGCGGGAGGTCAGCCGCTTCGCGGCGCTGATGCGACCACCCGAGCACGCGCCCGTCACCCCGTTCGACACCGAACAGACGGGCATCACCGCCGCGATGGTCGCCGACCAGCCCACCGCCGGCGAGATTCTGGCCCGGCTGGACAGCCGCCTCACCGAGCCCCCCTACCTGCTGGTCGCGCACAACGCTCCCACCGAGGCCGGCATCGTCTACGACTACCGGCAGCACTGCCCGACCCTGGCCGCGATCGACTTCCTCGACACCGTCCGGCTCGCCAGGATCGTCTACCCGGACCTGTTCTCGCACCGCCTCGACGTGCTGATCAACCACCTCGGCATACCCCGCCCAGCCGACCGGCACCGGGCGCTGGCCGACGTCGAGATCACCGTCGAGGTCTTCCGCCGACTGATCGCTGAAGGCGACCACGCGGGACGATGGAGCACCCTGCGGCAGGTCCGCGAGCACGGCTTGTACGAGGCCAAAGGCGGCAAACCCGAGCAAGAGGCGCTGTTCTAGTTCCGCGTGGAGAGGATCTGTGTTGCTGCCGAGCGCTGAGGGGTGCCGCCGCGGCCTGTTGGTCTCCGTGGAAGGGATCAGCGGTGTGGGCAAGACCCACCTGACCGCCCTGCTGCTCGACCGGCTGCCCGACGGGTGCCAGCCGCTGCTGATTCAGGAGTTCTCCCAGCGACCCGGCTGTGGCGGACACGACCTGGGCCGAGACCTGCTGCGCTCGCTCATTGACGCGGCCCGCGGCGACCACTTCCTGCGCGGCGGCCACCCGGGGACCGAGACGCTGCTGCTGCTCGCCATCAAGATGTTCGACTACGAGGCGCACGCCGTCCCGGCGCTGCGCCGCGGCCAGTTGGTCCTGGAGGGGCGCAGCATCCATTCCACCGCCGTCTACCAGTCGCTGATCGCGAACCCAGACGATGACGAGGTGGCGTACCGGCACGCGCGCGACATCTTGGCGCTGGCCGAACAGTGGCGACCGCTGCCCGACCTGACCGTCCTGCTCACCGACGACGTCGACATCGCCCTGCAGCGGGCCGAGCGCCGCGACGGGAAGGCGTACACCGCGGAGCAGCGGCAGCTCCATCGCCGCGCCGCCGCCTTGTTCGAGCGCCTCGCCGAAGCCGCCCCGGCGCGGGTGCCCATCGTTGACCGCCGGCTGCTCGGGCCCGACGAGGCGATCGCCCGGATGGCCGAGCTGACTACGAGCGCATCGACCGGCTGCCTTCCCGACCCGGCCGCCGCCGACGGCCGGTCGATGTGGTGCCGGCCGGGATGCCCACCCGCGCCGAGCCAGCCATGACGGCGGCTCAGTCAGCGGCGGCCACGAACGGACGCAGCAGGCTCCCCGCATCCATCTCGCCGGCGACGATCTCGCCGATGCACGAGAACAGCACCTTCGCCAGCAGCTTCGTGTCCTCGAACATGGGCAGTTCCGCCAAGTCGTCCTCGCCGTGCCAGCTGAACGCGTGCACAGCACCGGCCTTGGGCGTCGGCTCATCGGCGACGGCAACGTACTGGTGATCGACGTGGATGTGCGGAACGGCCAGATGGTTGTCGGCCGGCACGGACATTTCGTTGATCCACCACGGCTGCGCGACCTGCGGGTGCGGGTAGCCCGCGGGCAACGGAAGTGTCAGCCGATTGACCAGCCGCACCGCCAGGCCGGACTCCTCGACGACCTCCCGCAGAACGGCCTGCTCCTGCGTCTCGTCCTGCTCGACATGCCCACCCATGATCATCTTGCGGTCCAGTCGCGGATGGTGGATCAGGCCCAACCGCCACCCCGTCGGGAAGCTGCCGAAGACAAAGGCGCTGGCAGTCGCGTGCTTCACGGTCATATCAATGCCCCGGACCAGCTCGGCGAACGGTCTCGCGGGCCGGTGGCCGACCCGCAGGCACGACTCTGCCATACGTAGGAGCGCGGCTCGACCCGCCACACCGCCGCGGGATCCGCGAGCTCCACCGCCCCGGGCGAGGGTGTCACGGACAACGAAGGCCCGGCCGCCCGGCAAGCCCCTTGTGCCCGTCCACCGGGTCGCTGGCGGCCGGCTTGGGGCCCGCCTGGCTTCCTGCCTTTCCATCTGGGCTGGCGTAACGACCAACCGGAGCGGTTCGTCTTGGGAACGAGCGTCGCGACAAGGTCCGGCCTGGATGGATCGCGCTGGCGTTCGAACCCGAGCTAGATCCGCGCAGCCTTTCGACCGACGCCGGCATACATCCACTGCGCTCCGGGGTCGGGTTCGGCCGGCGGTGGATCGGGCCGCCACAAGGTAGGGAAGACCAGACCCGGCTCGACGAGGTCGAAGCCGTCGAACACGTTTCCCGACGGTGGCGATGACGTTCGGCACCAGCGCCAGGCTGGTGTGGTGGTGCTGCACGGCATCGGCGGCATCGGTAAGACGACGGTTGCGTTGGAGATCGCCCACCGTGCGCTGGCACGCGGCGTCACGACCTGGTGGGTGCCGGCCGACAACGCGGATCGCATGCGGGCGGCCTTGTACGCGGTGGCCTTCGCGGCCGGAGCACAAGACAACGACTTCGACCACGCGCATCCGGCGGATGTTTTGTGGCGCTGCCTGAACAGCCTGCAACGTCCGTGGCTGCTGGTGGTCGACAACGCCGACGATCCCACCGCGTTGGGCGGCGAGAGCCGCGTTCTTGCCGACGGCGTTGGCTGGCTACGTCCACCGACGCACCGCCAGGGCACTGTCGTTGTCACCAGCCGCGACGGCCGCGTCGAGCAATGGGCGCCCTGGGTGCAGCTGCGTCACGTCCCCACGCTCGAACCCGATAGCGGCGCCGACATGCTCATGGATCTGGCGCCCGACGCTGGAGAACGCGGTGACGCGAGAGCGCTGGCCGTCGCCCTTGGCGGCCTGCCCCTGGCGTTGGAACTGGCCGGTCGCTACCTGGCGTCCGCGGCGACCGACCCGCTACCACCCGCTGATAGAGCCGTGTCGTTCGCCGCGTATCGCAGCAGCCTGGATCAGCGTCTTGTGGAACTGCAGATGAGCGAGCACGGTTCGGACCACCCTGGGGAGAACCGCCGGGCGTTGTCCACCACCTGGGAGATGTCCGTCGATCTGCTGACCCGGCAGGGCCACGACCTTGCCCGCCCACTGCTTCGGCTGATCGCCTGCTTCGCTGCCGCTCCACTTCCCTACCAGCAAGTCATCAGACCCGAGATCCTTCAGCAGAGCCCGCTGTTCCCGAACGCGACGCCGGCGCGGCTCAGCAGATGTCTGAGGGCGCTGGCTGGCCTCGGCATGGTCGTCGTCGAGACGACCACCGCCCGGGACGGTCCGCCCGAAACACCCACCGGGCTCGGCGCCTGGTCAGGTCTGCTGACGATGCATCCACTCGTCCGAGCGGCCACCCGAGCGAACATGCGGCTCGGCGACGAGCCGGCCACCCTTGTCAAGCTCGTGACGGACCTCCTGGTGGCGGCCACGGACGGCCTTGACCCGGGCAACGCCACCGACTGGCCTCGATGGGCCGCGTTGGCGCCGCACTGCCTCGCGGTGCTCGACCTAGTCACGGCCGAATCCCCAACCACCGCGCAAACGTCGTCTGCGGCGTTGCTTCCGGCGCGACGGGCGGCCTGGTACAGGTACATGGCCGGCCTATACCAGCAGGCGGAGGCAGACTTCCGCACCATCCTCGATGTCGCAACGGGCGTTGTCGGCGAGACGCATCCCGACAGGCTTGACGTCCGCAACAACCTGGCCCGCTGCATCCGGGAAACCGGCCGCGGCCATCTCGCCGAGTCCGAGTTCCGATCGGTCCTCGACGTGGCACGCGACCACCTCGGCGACGAGGACCCACTCACGATCAACATCCGGATCAACCTTGCCCGGACCATCCGCGAGAGCGGCCGAAGCGCCGCCGCCGAAGCCGAGTTCCGGTCCATCGTCGAGACCGCGCGCCAAGCCCTCGGGGAAGACCACCCTGACACACTGGTCGCCTGGGGGAATCTTGCCGTGACCTTGCGGGAGCAGGGTCGCTACACCGAGGCGGAAGCTGATTACCGAGCGGTCCTCGCGGCTTGGCGCCGGAGCTTCCCCGAGGAAGATCTCACGACGCTGGACATCCGCTACGAGCTGGCAGAGACCATGCGCCAGGGCGGATCGCCGCAGGCTGCGGAGGAGGAGTACCGCGCCATCCTCGCAACCGCCGAACTGGTCTACGGAAGCGAACATCCGAATACACTGATCATCCGTCACGGGTTGGCACGCGCGCTGCAGGCGTCGGGGCGCCCCGAGGCGGCCAGGGCCGAGTTGCGCCACGTCCTGCAGTTTCGACAGTCACGACTCGGGGCCGAGCACCCGTTCACCAAGGCCACTCAGGAAGCGCTCGGAAGCCTCGGCGAGTAGCGACGGAGGTGTATGCAGTGATCTGCGGTCCATACCCAGCACGCTACAGGCAGCCCCAGGCTGCGCCCGAATAAGAGCGCCGACCTCATACGGTAAGGGACATGGGCGGAAATCGTTGATGGTTAACAAGTTCGCGAGGCCCGTCGCTGGTAAGCGACACCGTTGGGCTGACTGCCTGCGCCGCGGGCTGTTACGCTGAACGCCAGCACGATCCACTAACCACGCCTGCATTGGGGAATCCATGTTCAAACGTCGCATCGGCCCGCCACCCCACGGGGGCAACGACAGTTCCGGCATGAACTCGTGCCCCGATATCTGGGAGCTCGAATCAGGTGACTTCGCGATCATCGGTATGGACAAGACCGTTGAATTCATTCCGCATCTTCCGGCCGACGCATTCGTTGATCCAGGCGAGAGGATCGTCGTGCTACCGCGCCATGTACTCGTCAAGGCACGCGAGAACATTCCCGATATCTGAGTACCACGCCGGTCAAGAATAGAACCTCGTGCACGGCCGAATCGCGTGGTGGGCCGTGGTTTGGCAAGCCGAAGGTATCATTGTGAGGTTGACGCATGGCGATCTATCCACCGGCCAAGTCTCGGTCAATCAGCGCCACGAATGGCCATGTGGACGACTTTGACAAGTTCTTCCGCGAGCTGCGGTCACGCTGGGTCAAGGTTGAGCGGCTTCAAGAGTACGACGAGTCGGATTCGGTGGCATACCAGGCATTTAGGCGTGGTGACTATGCCGAGGCCAGGAATCTTGTCCAGAAGATGGTCAGATCGCAGACCGATTTTTATTCTCACGTCCAACGATTCGGCGTAGCCATGACCCGGATCAGGATCTGCGACCTGCCGCTCAGCCCCTATCTCGTTCACTACGAGATACCCGCCTACCTGGCCGATATCGAGTGCGGCGAGGACATCCGATTTGTCGACGCACGACTCATCGACGACCTGCTGACGGACAGCGGCATTTCCGACTACGTGCTCTTCGACGACAAACGCGTCACTGCATTGATCTACGACACGGCCTCGGCGACGTTGCAGGACGTCCTCCTGACCGAAGACCCAGCGGTTGTCCAGCAGTACGTCGAAATCTCGGACGAGTTGATCAGCAAGTCCATTCCGATGCTCGAAAGCCCAATATTCGAAGCTATCCGTGAGGACTACGAGCGTGCACCCTGACGCGGAATTGAGTCTCAAGGTCCTACTGGCGCATCACCGGCGATCCTCATCGATCTCTTTCCCACCCGGGCATCGGGCGTGCACAACGAGACTAGTCGTGCTTACTAGCGAGATCGGCAGTTGTGAATCAAAACGGGTCTTCGAACTTTAAGCGGGCATGGGCCGCCGGACGGCGAAGCCAGGCCCTCAAACCGGCAGCGACGGCCCGCCGGCGGACCAACAACGGCCGTGGCTGACCCAGCGTCAGGGCAGCCCGGGACACGGTTGCCCGGTTAAGTTCGAAGATTGTTTGAGGACGTGGAGCACGCGGGAGTAGTCCTTCCAGATGTCGGCGTCGGCGGGCTCGGTGGCGGTCGTGGCCAGGACGGTGGCGCGTGCGCACGCGACAAATCCAGGTTCGGTGTCTGGGGTTGGCAGGGTCACGCAGAGGATTCGGTCCTGATCGGCGTGCGGGTATCTGGGCGAACGCGACGATGCTGGCGCCGGCGTGCTGGTCTGCGGGTTGCAGGATCAGTGGGTGGTAGGCCGAGCGCAGCTTGACGGCGAGGACGCCTTCGAACAGGACGTTGAGGTGCTCGTTGTGGCCGCCGTCGGCGCGGGCGTGCAGCAGCAGTTGGGAGTGGCCGATGCCGTAACGCCAGGGGCGGAACCGGCGGTGCAGGGTGATGGGCTGCATGGAACGATCATCCAGGGGGGACGCCCTGGGACGCCTCGCGGGATCATGGAGAGTTTCAGCGCGAGCCCGGAGCACGGAAGGGGCGGGGGATGCCGATCGCCGTGTTGCAGTCGCCGCCGTTCGATGTGATCCGCTGCGACGACCCGCGGTTCCGTGTGGCCCGCCCAGCGGTAGCGGCGTTGGGGTCGGCGACGCTCGCCGAGATGGCGTTGAGCGTGGATCCGGCCACGCTACAGGTGTTGGGCGACGCTGCGGAGTACCTGTCCTCGTGGGCGCGGCGCACGGCAGTGGCGCCGTTGGACGATCTGGTTGCCGAGTTGCTGCGGGCCTGGGAACGCCTGCGGCCAACGGACAATATCTACCCAGATCTTCCGCCGCGTCCGCGCCGTCAGCGGGGGCTGGCGCCGCCGCTGCGGCCCGCCGTGCGCCAGGCCATGGCCTGCCGGCTGGGGCTGCTCGGCGACCCACCGGCGACCCTGACGGCCTGCGTCCCCGGCACCGGCATCAAGATCGAACGGTTGCGTCAGCTCACCCTGCAACTGCAGGTGGTCGCGACCGGGTGGGTGTGGGCGCCCGCGCTGGACCAGGCGCTTGACCTGGGCCGCGACCCCGTCGACCGCCACGAGTACGCCCAGATGCTGCACCAGCGGGGCCTAGCCCGCCGACCGTGGTACCCGGAGGCGGTCGACGCGCTGGCCCGGCTGTGTGGCCGGGACCAGCGAGTGACCACCCACCCCGACCTCGACCGGCGGCACCTGCTGGCCGTAGCCCAACGGGTCATCGACCGTCACCACTACGGCGTCGCACCGGCCCGCGACGTCGCCACGGCGGTGGCAGAACACCAGCACCGGCCGGTCACCCCGCAAAAGGTCACGGCCGTGCTGGCCACCGGCGACTACGGTGTCGCCACCGACGGAACGTGGGTGTGGCGAACGGGCACCGGCCGCAGGATGCCCCGGATGCTGCACGTGGCGCGGAGCATGCTCGCCGTGGCCGGCAGCCTCCCCATCCCTACCATCTATGAGGGTTGGTGTCGGCGGCTGCGCGGGCGCGGCGTCCGCACCCAACCGCCTATCGAAGCCCTCGACGCGGTGCTCCGCGCCGAGGCCGCCTTCGTCGTTGACGACCAGCCCGGCGACGCCCCGGCGGTTGTACGCCTGGCCCATCCGCTGCGCCTTGAGCAGGTCCACGGCCCGCTGGTGGACGCGTTGATCCGGGCGATCCGAACCGCCCCGGCACAGGTAGCCACCCGCGGCGATCTTGACCGGGCCGCCGCCGACGCAGGCGCGACGATCCACGGCGTGTCGCAGTACCTGGCGTACCACGAGGTATTCGTCCGTTACGGACCGGGCCTGTGGACCCTGGTCGGGGTGCACGCTGACCCACGCGCCGCAGACGCGGCCCGAGCGCGAAACGATCCCAGATCCGGACTATGAGCCGGCCGACCTCAGCGAGGATCTGGTCGGTCCGCCGGTCGCGCGCCGTATTCCGGGAGACCTTGTCGGCCCAGTAGTCGGCATTAGGGTCTGTTTCATAAGTCAGAGCCATTCGTCGATTGCGGCGATCGTGACGGTCGCTTCATAGCGGACCGCGAGCTTGTCGTAGCGGGTGGCCACGGCACGGTTGCGTTTGAGGCGGTTAAAGAGGCTCCTTGATCGAACTTATGCAGGCCCTGGCCGTACATCCGTTGCACAGCAAGGGACGTGCCGTCACCCGCCCCATCAGTTCGATCATGTTTCCGCTTTAATGCCGCACTCGACGGCGTGTTGCTTGTAGACCTCCGTGTCGAAGGTGGGTGGCCGGCCGCCCTTGGATCCCTTCTTGCGCCGGTTGGCGGCCTGGTCGTCCTTGATCGGAATGGTGGCCTTGATGCCACGCCGGTGCAGCAGCGCTCGGTTGGCTTT
>WNGB01001048.1_pt1 | contig 69892 bp, 65 predicted proteins | sample 5400681 | NCBI WGS metagenome assembly WNGB01 (sample SAMN13153367, study PRJNA577476) | soil metagenome | isolation source: 115 cm soil or saprolite under grassland replicate 2 | place: USA:California | collected 2016-06-15 | reverse complement strand
TACCGGCACCGTGGCCTTCGGATTCAAAGGCGGCATCGGAACGTCTTCGCGAAAACTTCCCGCCAATCTTGGCGGATATACTGTCGGCGTCCTGGTGCAAACGAACTTCGGTGGTGTGCTGACGATTAACGGCGCGCCAGTCGGACGGGAATTGGGAAAATACTATCTGAAGGAACAACTTGACCACACAGGCGACGGCGGCGGCAATCGTGCGGATGGATCCTGCATGATCGTGGTTGCAACCAATGCACCCGTGGATAGCCGAAATCTCAGTCGCCTGGCCGCACGAACGATGATGGGTTTGGCAAGAACTGGATCCGCAGCATCCAATGGAAGCGGAGACTACGCGATCGCGTTTTCCACAAACCGACAATCCACCACGCTCCTTTCGAATGACGACATGTCTCCATTATTCCTGGCGGCGATCGAGGCAACCGAAGAGGCTGTCTATAATTCTTTGTTCAAAGCGAAAACGACGACAGGACGCGGCCACACGGTGGATGAACTTCCGATCGACAAGACCATCAAGATCCTCAAGAAATACAACGCCGTTAAGTGAGACTCGCGCGATTGTGCCGATGACCCGGTTCTTCCAGCTGCTTCTTATACTCGTATTGCAGATAAGCGCTTCTGCTGAATCAGCAGCACCAAAAGAGTCTGCCCGGTTGGTCGATTACGTCCGCCCCTTCGTTGGTACGCAGGGAGAAGGGAACACGTATCCGGGTCCGTCGGCGCCGTTTGGCATGATTCAACTCAGTCCAGACACGGACGACCAACCTTGGGAGACGGCTTCAGGTTACGAGTACTCTGATCCCTCAATCATGGGCTTCAGTCTGACGCATCTTTCCGGCACCGGAATTCCTGATCTCGGTGATTTCCTTTTCATGCCTCAGATTGGGAGCCCGAAGCTTGTCGCCGGAACTAAAGCTGATCCTGATTCTGGTTATCGCTCACCCTACTCGCACGATGACGAGGAAGCCTCCGCCGGTTATTACAAAGTGAAGCTGCAAAAGTCCAGCGTCACGGTTGAATTAACGGCCGGCGAGCGGGCCGGCATGATCCGGATGACATTCCCGGCGAATGCTGAAGCATCCATTCTCACTGATCTGCATCACGTCCTGACCGGAAAAAAATGGAAGGTGATCTGGTCGCACGTTCGCGTGGAGGACAATTCCACAATAACCGGCTTTCATTTGGTGAACGGCTGGGCAAAGGAGCGTTCCCTTTATTTTGCGGCGCGCTACTCACGGCCTTTCGATAAAGCGGAAATCCTCAGCGATGGCCAGCCGGTCATTTACAACACCTATCGGTTTCGCAGCGATAAGGAGGCTAGTGGAGCGAATCTTCAATTTATCGCCAAATACAAAACGCGTGAGAATGAACCCATTACCGTAAAGGTAGCGGTTTCCGCAGTCAGCGCGGCGAATGCATTGAAGAATTTGGATGCTGAGATTCCCGGCTGGAATTTCGAAGAGTTCCGGGACAAAACCCGAACGAAATGGGAGCGCGAATTAAGTCGAATCGAAATTGAAGGCTCCCCCGAGGAGAAAGAGACTTTCTACACGTCGCTTTACCACGCATTCCTCGCGCCGAATCTTTACCAGGACATCTCCGGCGAATATCGCGGTCTCGACCAAAATATTCATCGAGCGCAGGGCTTCACGAATTACACCGTGTTTTCACTCTGGGACACTTACCGGGCGACCCATCCGCTCTTCGCCTTGATACAGGCGCAACGCGACGCGGACATGATCAATTCGATGCTGGCGCACTACGACCAAAGCGTGGAGCACATGCTGCCAATCTGGTCGCTTCAAGCCAATGAAACATGGTGCATGATCGGATATCACGCGGTGCCGGTCATTGTGGACGCCTACTTGAAAGGAGTGAAGGGCTTCGATCCCGCCAGAGCTTACGAAGCGATTAGGACGACGGCGATGAATCCGAATTACGACAACGTGGCGACCTACGCGAAATTGGGCTGGGTTCCCTTCGAAAAAGAGAACGAATCCGTCTCCAAGACGCTCGAGTACGCCTACGACGACTTCTGCATCGCGCAAATGGCTAAAGCGCTCGGCAAAAAAGATGATGCGAACTATTTCGCGAAACGCGCCGCCAATTACAAAAATCTTTTCGATTCCTCAGTGGATCTGATGCGTGGCAAGGATTCGCAAGGTAAATGGCACACTCCGTTTAATCCGCATTTTTATGATGAAAGCACGGGCGTCAACGACTTCACCGAAGGAACCAGCTGGCAGTATTCGTGGTACGTCCCGCACGATGTCCCCGGGCTGATTGCATTGATGAAAGGCAAAGAGCAATTCACGCAGAAATTGGACGCGCTTTTTACTTTTCGCGAAGCCGATCAGAGCAAAGGCGTTTCCGATATTCAGGGGAGGATTGGCGAATACTGGCACGGCAACGAACCGAGTCATCACGTGATCTACCTCTATTCATATGCGGGCCAACCGTGGAAAGCAGCCGAGCGTCTGCACGAGGTGGTGAAAACCCAATACGGCAGCAAACCCAATTCGTTGAGCGGCAATGATGACTGCGGTCAGATGTCTGCCTGGTATTTGTTTACCTGTCTCGGGTTCTATCCGGTCTGCCCCGGCAGCGATTATTACGTGATTGGGGCTCCCCAAATCAGGAAAGCGACAATGCATCTTTCGAACGGAAAAATCTTCATGATGAGCGCGAACAATCTTTCCGACAAAAACATTTACGTGCAATCGGTTGCGCTGAACGGCAAGAAGATCGACAACCCGTTTCTTCCCTACAGCGCCGTCAGCGGCGGAGGAATTCTGACTTTCGAAATGGGACCGGAGCCAAGTAAGTGGGGAACGAACCCGCAAATCCCGAAATAGCTGCTGGCTGGCACCGTACTACATCCAAATGGACGAGTCTCCGCGTGGTTTCGCTAAAACATGGTTTTATACCGCGGTCGAAGCACCAGGATTTGTTTAGTCGACTCCCTTTGCGGGACCCGGCAAAACTCGTTCGAGGCGACGGAACACGGAATCAATTCTCAAAGACCGCGTGGATCTGCGGCCGGACACTTGGTAGCGTCGAAGGCTAAGTTTCGCTACGATGCTGCTGGTTCAATGTCGGTTATCGCGACGACCTCGACGGGTTTGATACGCCAGTCGCAGATTAGCTGGATATGCGCTCGTGGATTTTCAACGTCTCGATGAATCTCAAGAACACGAAAGCGAAATTTGCCTTCCTCTTCGTTCTGCGGGCGCGAATACCTGACTACATCATTTACTTGCATGGCCGGATTGTCGCGCGCGCGCACTAGTTTCGGGTTGGATCGGAGGACAAGTCGACAAGCAGCGCAAAATCTTTCTCAAACTCTAAAGACAGAATTTCGGCGGTGCAATCGGGCGAAACAGCCCACAAGTTATCAGCTGAACCTTGGCCCAAGCACACGCCTTCTTCTCCTTTGAATCTACCGGTCAAGATGAGCACACGGGCGCCTTCCAGCTCGGCGCGAGAGCCACGGTGCCCGACAGCCGACTGCTTCGAAACACCTGCTCTGCGACTTGACTCATCGTCCATAGACTTATCGTCTATGCTGGCCATTGTTCGAACAATGTCAAGCCGGCAGCGATCCCTCACATCCTTTGGGCAAAATGTTCGCAGACTGCGCGGCGTTTCAGGATTTACACAAGAGCGCCTCGCAGACAAAGCTGATCTTGACCCGACGTACATCAGCGGAATTGAACGGGGGATTCGTAACCCGACGCTCATGATCATTGTTCGTTTGGCGAAGGCGCTCGGCGTTCCCCTTAGCGAATTGTGCAAGGGAGTTTTTGTATGAGTGGTCGCGGGCGGGGACTCGCGGCGACTAAAGCGCCGACGTTTATTGATCTATTTTGCGGATGCGGAGGATTCACGTTGGGAATGCAGCGCGCCGGTTTCCGGTGCCTTGCCGCTATTGATTCAAACAGTGAAGCAATCGATGTTTTTAGCGCGAACTTCCCGTCGGTTCCGCATATCCTGCAAAAGGACTTAAAAAAATTTGGTCCCGCCAAACTCGTCGCGTTAGTCGGTAGTGCGCGAATTGACGCTATTGTTGGCGGACCGCCTTGCCAAGGGTTTAGCACAGCGCGGCAGGTCGATTGGGCAAATCATGGGTCTAGGGTGAAACGTGATAAGAGACGCTACTTATATCGTGAATTCCTAGAGTATGTCCGCTATTTCAAGCCTCGCGTTTTCGTAATCGAAAATGTTTTGGGGATTCAAAGCGCAGCGAAGGGCGCGATTTTTACGCGCTTACAAGCCGAAGCTCGCAGTGTTGGCTATCGCGTTCATCCACAAGTCGAGGAGGCTTGGAAATTGGGCGTTCCTCAGAAGCGGCGGCGACAGTTGATCGTTGGCGTTCGTATTGATATTCCAGGCTATTTCCCGGCACAGCTACTCCCTGCCAAGCGAGCGGGGTTTACCGATGGGCGGGAACAGCGTGTCACATTGTGGGACGCGATTGGAGATCTACCGCAGCTGCGAGCGGGAGGCGGTTCTGCTGATTGTGAATACGACATTCGCCGACGACAGAGATTCCTAAAAAAGCGAGGACAGCGTGCTGCGCACTACCAGAAAAAAGTGCTGGAGATCGCGCGGGCAAAGCGGCTGACTGCACATCGAGCGCGGCCACACAACGAGCGGGATCTACGCGACTTCGCGCGCTTGCGAGAAGGAGAACATTCGGCCGAAGCAATTAAGCGCGGTGAACCGATGGAATTCACTTACAAGCGAGAGATTTTCAAAGATCGATTCAAACGTCAGCATCGTGAAGAGCTCTGCTCCACGATTGTGGCTCATCTGAGCAAGGACGGGTTGATGTTCATCCATCCAACACAGAATCGATCTTTGACACCGCGCGAGGCCGCCAGAATCCAGAGTTTCCCGGATTGGTTCGTTTTTCCGGTCACGCGCACGCATCAGTTTCGCATCATTGGGAATGCCGTGCCGCCGTTGGTTGCGGAAGCCGTAGCGGAAGAAGTAATCGGCTTCATGAACGCCGCATCCAAACGGTCGCCTCAGAAGGGATCGACGAAAACAGTCCCGTCAAGTCGAACCGAAGCGATTAAGACGTTGTTACCCATTGTGGAAAAAAAACACCACGCTCTTCGGCGGATTTCTGCCGATAAGTTTAAACGAAGCTGGCACGCTGTGGCTTTCCTTCATTATGGACTCCATCCGGCTGCAGCGCTTGATCACGGCAAATTGGTCTGCTGGAATTTGCCGGGCTGCATTGAAAACGAGTCGGATGAGAGACTTCGCCTTTTCGCGCCTTATTTTGAGCGAAGCGGCTGGCCGGTGGTTCTTGCACCGATTGCAAAGGAAGCATGGCGCCGATTCAATGCCGGCGAACTTAAGCTACACGAGTTTTACGCTGCTGCGGCCCAAGGTGCCGGCATCGCTGCCTCCAATGGCGCGGTCGGATTGAAGGGAAACCAAGTGGGCATTCAAAGTGTCAGTTAAAACTGTTCGGGACGCCGTGTCGAAACATGCTTTTTGTCGAAGGCAATCGAGATTGGGAAGATGTTCCAACGTGGGTGCGATTTCTAATTTCCGTCGGATACCGCTGGCAGCAGGATCTGTCGATTAGACGCCTTGGTTTAATTTCATTGCCATCTGACTCCGCGGCAGCGGGTTTGGTTACGCTCGGAGCGCTATTGCGCGATCTAGAGAATCCCAACGCAAATGATATTGCGGGGCACTACGCTGCGCTTGCGCGTCATGCACAACAATACCTTACAAGCTGCCGAGATTGTGAGTACCGATGCCGTCCCGATATCAAGAAGTGTGGTTATGTCGCAGAAGCTCGCGGAAGGGTCCGATCGGTAAATTCACCACACAGGGTGTATGTGGTTTCGGATCGAACGAATATTGAGCAGCGCGAACTCGCTTTTGTTTATAGGGATTTAATTGAGTTCCCGAAGCCACAATTCGCAACCGACTGGTATCTGGATAACGAACCGCCGCTTGTTCTGGCCGCTAACGAAGGCGAATTGTGCTGTGATCGATACCGCGGGTTCTTTCCGGAGCAAAACATTTTCGCTGAAAACCTGCGGAAGACCTATTCCGGTCTTTGCCTTGCAGGGCGCGCGGCGGGCGAAAGGTCAACACGCGATTCGTTTGCAACGGTGCGGTTCCGGCAAGAAGGATCGGACTTTCGGTTGGATGATCTGCTCACCGTCAACGGATGGTCGGATGCCGCAGTGTCGAGGGTTAGTTTTTTCAATGTAAGAACCGAGAAATTTGACCGGCGAAATGAAAACCCGGCGTTAGTTGTCGCGGATGGGCACGTATCGTTCTTGAAGGCCACTGGCCGAAGTGAATTCCAACAGGGCGATATCTTAGGCATGTTCAGTCGAACGCTAGAGCGTGACGCGCTTGAAACACTAGGAAACAAAATCCAATCGTGGAGCCAATGGTACGAGACTGATCATGAGCTTTTATCGAGGATTGCACCAATTCCGCGTGGCATCGCGGTCACGGTCTTGCGAAGGAAATCCCTTCAGTAATGATTACTGCGTCGGAAATTTTTCAGTTCCTTGCCGTCACCGAAAATTGGTCGGTCGAACGGCGCGAATTAGCCTCAGTTAGCTTCGGCAATTTGCGGCGACATCTGCGCTTCATGTTTATGCGACTTCGCTCGGCCGACGATCAGGAATCCCGCGAGATATCTGAAAGGCTGCGAATGCACATATCCGAGTGGCTGACCGTTCCGATCTGTTTTGATCACAACATTGTCGATGCACTGGAGACGCTCGGTGAACCAGCTGCTATTCATGAGCGATGGGGCTCGGAAATCGGTAGGGCGTTCGCGGGTGCATTAGTCGCTGCTAAGGAAGTCTCACAGACAGAGAATCCAGTTCGCATCGAGCTCCGCAGTATCATTACCTCGCTGCGCGAACAGAACGTATTGTTCAAAATTTGGTGTCACCGCAGAGCACGCGTTCATTTTGAATCCGTCCTAGAACCGCCCGGCGGGGCATTAGACGACACGGCATTCATTCATTCATTGGCTAATTACAAAGGGGTGCGGCCATTTGACACCTTGATCAAAGTTGGACCGCTCCGATCGTTTGGCTGGAGTTCGGCGCCGGACGCCCTCATCACTGCACCCCGATTTAGCAAGCTCATACAAATTGTTTGGTCCGGTTGCTCAGACGAGCAAAACTTTGGATACGATCCCGTCGCCACAGTGGTAAGCGCAGGCAAGCAGTCTGGTGTCCAACAAAACCGAATCTCGTGGTCTTCACGTACGATTCATTTGGGTCAACACTCCCGAGCAGAAAATGAAGGCATCGATGAAGACGAGTTTGAATTGTTTAGGCAATCAAAGCCAAGCGATGAACATCGCCAAGCGACACTGATCCAGATCGATGACGAGCACGGAATTTTGTATCCGAACCACGCAAAGGTTCTGACATTTGATCCTATCCCGGCTGCACCCGAGCCAATCGCGCTACGTTCGCTTGGGGCCGACGTTGTTGAGGGAATGTTTTGTATTCTTCCCCGTCTCGGAGATGTCGATCTTGGAGAGCTTCAAGCGGGGGAAGGGCAGTTCAGTCGCAAGTGGAAGGAAAGACTTCGCCATGAATTGGCGACAAATCCTGATGGCATTCATCGCCTTCTTCGGAACGCCGGCATCAAGTTAGTCCACTTGCGCTCTCGGATGGCGAACTGGACAAAGCCGCCGACAACTGTGATTCACGCTCCGCAGAATCGAAGCGACTTCGAAATCCTGATCAATGTTCTGGGAATTGCTTTTGATCCGGGCGACCCTCGCGCACACAAAGGCATTCCTTGGTGGCAGTATGCCTGGAGGGAGATCCAGCGCGCACGTGGCGAGGCTATTCAGATGGGCCTAAAGGAGCATGAAATAATCCATGAGGAATTGCAGGGTTTTTTGAAGGGTTTATTACCGGAAATACGAAGCAACGCTGCTAGGGCGGATACGTTCCAACTTCCTATCATCGCGGGTCGCGACGTTTACGGTGACTTTTTGTTTTTCAAAATTGTAACGATTGAGGACGGGTACCTTGCGCCAGACAGCGAACTAAAATGCGTTCGCGAATTCAGTGTGATTGAGCAATGGCGCGTTTAATTCCAGCATTCATGGATGACGCTACGCCTCCGGGCGAGCGCGATGTGTTCAATATGCTGGCTGGCGGACCCTCAGATTGGGTCGCGCTGCATTCGTTGGACGTTGCGCCTTGGAATCGCGGCTTGCGAACCGAGATCGATTTTGTAGTGATCGCACCTGATAGCGGCGTTCTTTGTATTGAGGTGAAATCGCATGACGCCATTTCATTTGAAAACGATCGGTGGCTGCCGACCACAATTAAACGGTCGCCGTTTAAGCAGGCATCTGATGGGCGTCACGCGCTGTATAGGGGTCTGAGAGAGGTCGCGCCACAACTCAAACACGTGCCGATTGTTCACTGCTGCATATTTCCTAACGCTCAATTCGACGTGGGACGCAACCTATCCGTCCATTCATGGGAATTGATGGATGTCAGGGTATTTCGCGGATTTGCGAGCGCGGAGACTTTTTGCGCGGAGTTAAAAGCACGGATGATAAAGAGCATTAAATCCGATGCTAATCTTCACCGCTTAACAAACCCACTCTCGCAATGGCAAATTGATGACCTGATCAGATCATGTGTGCCGATCCAGAAACGACGGCCTGACGCTCGGGACGAAATCATTCGCAGGGAGCAACATGTCGAAGCGATCCTTCGTGAGCAGCAAAAGCCAGTTTTGCGGCTGGCCGCACTCAACGACCGAATTGTGGTATCCGGAGGAGCAGGAACCGGTAAAACGCTCATTGCGCTAGAACTTGCTCGTCGCGGTGCCGAGGATGGTCGTCGCGTGGGACTGTTATGCTTCAACCAGATGGTGGGAGACTGGTTGGAGAATAAAGCTCAAAACTTGGAGCCAAAAATACCGAATCTGGTCGTTGGTAGGGCAGTGCGCGTCATGGCGCAAATGGCTGAAATAGAAATACCCAAGCAGCCAGCGAGTGATTTTTGGGAGAACGAACTTCCGCAAATGCTCGAACAGCGCCTGACTGATCCAGACTTCGCGGCCATCGCATCTTTCGATTATCTGGTGATTGACGAAGCGCAAAGCTTGCCGAGAACTGTCGAAATTATCGTATTGTCGGCGATACGGCACTCCAATTGGCGGGCTTGACCGGCAATGTCTACTCGGGCTACATGCGAGTGGGCGGAGGAGTTCAAAATTACAACATTTCATTCTATACAAGTGAAACCGAACAGTTGAATCAGCTTTCACAGTGGTTGAAGGAATTCAAAGCTCAACGGTATAAGCCATCGGAGATCACAATTTTATCTTTTCGTGCAGGTGAAGCTTGCGCTGCCACACAACTGAGAGATCGCGGATTGAAGATAGGTCCCGCTTGGCACCGCGGCGATCATATTGGCTATGCGACTGTTCACGCGTTCAAGGGCCTCGAGAATAAGATCATCCTATTGACCGACGTGTTGCTGGAAGAAAAGGATTTCCACAGATACTTATTCTACACAGGAATGACCCGTGCGACCGAAGTGGCCCGCGTCTTGTGTGACATTCGGTCAAAAGAGACCTTATTTAGTTGGCTAAACATATAAAACCGAAAGATGCCTGACCGATCTGAAATGATTGCCTGGATTCGCGGGGAGCTGGTTGGTCCCACCCGGTGGTTAACGGATGCAGAAGTTATCGAATTTACGAACGGGGAATTCGTCGACACGGTGCCCACACGTCGTGGTCCCTTGGCATGGATTCCGCCTTCTATCACGCAGGCACAGGAAGTTTTATATTATGACCGCGAATCCCCGCATCGAAAATATGGAGCTGGGCTTTTGCATCCAACGTCGGCTTACTTAACGAGCATTCCTGCAGCGAGCGAAATCGCCGCGCACGCGACCGATACCCTCGGTGTCGAACCAGCGCCGGAAGAAGAAATCGCAGGCGGTGCGCTAGCAGAAGGAGAGGTTGAAGAAGATGTAGGTTCTGACGCAAACGAGATTGAAGATTCTGATTCCGTCGACGCATTAGACGATTTCGAGGTAACGAGCCCCGATGTGCGACACCCGTCAACGGTAGGAATTTCGTTCTGCGTGCAGTTAGACGGTGATGGCCATATCGTGGTTCGAATTCCGCAAAGTCGACGGTTTAGCTGGCAGTCGGAAAGCGCCGTCCCTTCCCCGGTCAATGGGCGCTACGAGCGCTGCAAGAGACGTTGGACTGATGACGAGGGTCGAGAACACGAGAGTGATGCATGGCGGCGCCAGCATGCGGTACTAGATGAGACGGTGGTGAGTTTCGATCGTGCGCACTTGGTTGCAGGTGAACCGATTCTCCGAGATGTCACAATGCCGGAAAATTCACCGATAGCGTTACGGATGGACGCTTTTCCGCGCAGGGTTCATGGTCAGGATAACGTTTGGCTTGTGACAGTGGTCATGCGGAATGTGACGCATACACCAGAGCGTCGCGAACCGCGCGAATCAGTTCTTTATCAAACCTATTTTGAAGTGACAGTAGAAGGCGGAAAACTACAGAAATACCCAGAAAGCAAGCGTCCGTTCGCAGAGCTCGATGCTGAGGAACAATCGTTAGCTTTACTGTATCGCGAGTCCGCAACTTGGGGAATTGGACATGGCTGCGCGGCGGGTTGGGACGCAGAGCCCGGTGACGCGGCGCGAACAGTCTATGCGGATGTATTTCCGGCAGTTCAGCTCCCAAGCATGACGCCGGACATTGAGGACCGGCAAGGCAATCGAATCGCACTTTCAATGCGAACATTAGCCAACCTTTCAGATGATGGTGTGGGTGAAGGTTGGCAATCACTTGAGAATTTGGCCGGTGAGTACGCGGCATGGATAGAGCGTAGCCGAAACGCACTAAATGAGCTCACTCAAGACGCTCCGCATCTTCGCCCCGTGGGAATCGCCCACTTGGATCGATGCGCGGCGTGCCGTGATCGAATCGCTGCCGGTATTGAACTACTGAAAACTAACGATCTAGTGAGGCGTGCTTTTAGGTTCGCAAACTTGGCAATGCTGCTTCAACAAATTGCGACTAAGCAGCTTCAGCGGCGGTCCCTAGCTTGGAATGATTCTCTACGATCTATCACAATTGAAGGTGAATACGATTCTCCGTGGAATGTCTACCGAGATGAACGCGAGAGCGATCAAGTTGGTTCGTGGCGAGCGTTTCAAGTTGCATTCTTGCTGATGTCACTAGATGGGGTCCGCGACTCCCAAACGATTGCGCGAGAAGTCGTGGACTTGATCTGGTTTCCGACGGGCGGTGGCAAGACGGAGGCATATCTCGCCGTAATGGCCTTCTACATGTTTCACCAACGGCTCATATCGCAAGGCGGGCCGCATGATCTGCGGCGCGATGGGACAAACGTATTGATGCGCTACACACTACGAATGTTGACGACGCAGCAGTTTCAGCGAGCCGCTAGCTTGATCTGCGCAATGGAGTTCTTGCGACGAAATCCAAATGAGCATCAGATGGGAGACATTGCCGGCGAACGATTCTCTTTGGGGCTGTGGATCGGTGGCGATGGGTCGCCTAACAAAATCGACGAGGCAAGAATTGAACTTCGAGCGTTTCGCAAAGGAGATACGGAAGGCAATCCGCTCGTTTTGACAGAATGTCCGTGGTGTCGTGCAGAAATCGGACGGTATGACGGCACGCGACCGACATTGAGACCGCCACTCACAAATGCAACGTGGAACGCAATGCGAGTGCGGGGAATTACAGACGAGTCAACCGAGGGTCCGCTTCTGCACTGTGCTGATGGACGGTGCGAGTTCGGAGCGGAGCAAACGCAGCGTTGGTTGCCAGTCGAAGTGATTGATCAACGCATTTACCAGAGGCCACCTTCGCTAGTAATCGCCACAGCCGACAAGCTCGCGATTATGGCATATCGGCCCGAAGCCGGAGCGCTGTTCGGCCGCCGCATTATGGATGGCGAGTCGCGTCAGATTAATCGGCCGCCGGGTCTGATTATCCAAGACGAACTCCATCTTATCTCAGGTCCCCTTGGCACGATGTACGCACTTTATGAAGGAATCTTTGAAAGGCTATGCTCCTTTGAGTCGAATGGCGGTTGGATTAAGCCGAAATTAATCGCATCGACCGCCACAATTCGCGGTGCGGCAGATCAAGTAAAAGCGCTTTATGCCCGTGAACATATTCAACTTTTTCCAAGCCCTGGTATTGCGATGGGCGATTCCTTTTTTGGAAAATACGCGCGCGATCAGGAAGGCAGACTGCGAAAGGGTCGGCTGTATTTAGGAATTCATGCAAGCGACTATGGCTCAGTATTGACCACGCAAGTGCGCACTTTTTCCTCCGCGTTATTCCGCCCATTTTCTTTGCCCCAGGAACAACGAGACCCTTGGTGGACGCTGTTGGTTTTCTACAACAGCATCCGCGAGTTAAGCGGCGCAAAGACGCTATTCGATTCGGATATCCGATCACGTTTAAAGTTCTTATTTAATCGCGAAAATTTCGGCCCGCAAAACCGGCGCAATCTACGAATCGTCGAGGAGTTAACGAGTCGCCTTTCGCAGGCGGAGATCGTAGCAATGATGGATCGGCTGGCGAGGCGATATTCCGAATCTGAAAGTGATGAAGTTCTCGACGCTTGCTTGGCTTCAAACATCATTGAGGTCGGGGTCGATATTGATCGCCTTTCGCTTATGGGCGTCGTTGGACAGCCTAAGACGACCGCCACCTATATCCAAGTTACTGGACGCGTAGGGCGTCGCTGGTGGGAGAGACCGGGGTTGATTCTGATGATCTATAATCCATCAAAAAGTCGAGATCGTTCCCACTTTGAACAATTCCATAGTTATCACCGGCGACTATATGAACGCGTTGAGCCGACATCAGCAACACCATTCGCTGTTTCGGCGATCCAGCGGGCACTGCCAGGTGCATTAATCCTTTGGGCTAGACAACAAAGCGACGCTGCAGTCCAGAACGCCGGCGCATACGCTGACGGCGTGGAATATGGGTATGAACTTCTTCGTCAGCGATGCGAAAACATTCAAATGCCCGAGGATCAAGCTCGTTCTCTACAGGAACTGGAGCGGGTGCGTGAAGAGTTGGAGCATAAATGGGGCTCGAATCCATTGGAGTGGGAAGAATTTCCGCAACGTATGGATGGCGAATACTTGATGCTTTGGCCTGGTCGCTTCTACACGCGACTACAGAAAGATCGTGGCGTGGTAGTGCCAAGTAGCATGCGGCAAGTAGATGGTTCCGCCGAGCTCAGTATTACGCAGGCGTATGCGCTTTCGGAACAAGCTCCTAACCCGTAGCCATACGACGTGGGAAATCGACAAATTCGCTTAGGGCAACTCATCGCGCCGTTCGGTCCGGGCAGTCTTTACACAGATCGCCGAGGTATTCCCCACGTTGTCTGTGGTCTCGATTATTGGTTTATGAGGCGAGATCCACATCTCGGCTTGGTTTCATGTGAGAATCGCGCGGAATTCGAGAGATTTGAGCCGCGCTTGTCAGCACTCCTGCGTGTCGATCGCTTTTGCTCACCACCAGATTTTCGCGAGTTTCGCCCGACTCATCCAGGCGAGACACCTCCTCCCAATGCGTGGCTTTATATTCCCGCGCATCGCTTTCCCCGTTGGTATCGGCACACACGAACCGGCGAAATGCGGCGATTCAATCTTCATACAACAGTCACGGGCGCCGCGGAGGGCGGAGGCAGATGGCAGCCGGTGCGTTTTATATCCGTTTGCGCCGGCGGCCACTTGTCTGAATTCCCTTGGAAGCAGTGGGTTGGCTGCCAGTGCGGCGACGACGGACAATTAATTCTGACCGACCGCGGAGGCTCGGAATTGACCAGCATTCGCATTCAATGCCGGTCATGTCCCGCGGATTCTCCTGGCAGAGGAGGCAGAAATTTAGCGGGCACAACCGTAAAGCCGGACGTAGACCAAGGTGAGCGTAGCGCATTCCAGCAGGCGGGAATCAGTTGTCCAGGCGAGCGGCCATGGCTTGGCGAAGGCGCGAACGAAAATGACTGCGGTCATCCCTTGGTGGGAGCACTGATTAATCAAACGAATATCTATTTTCCGAGAACGATCTCAGCTATCGCATTACCAGACTTGCAACCTGCGGGTGCCGGGATCGTCGAGTTGCGTGTCCAAATTGAAGAGGATCAAGCGAAGTTAGGCGTGGCTCTAACGCTTTGGAATTTGGGAGACCATGCCGGGGCACAGGCGCTTATAAGCGCCGGCTTGGTTACTCGCGGAATTACCGCTGCGTCAGAGGAAGTCACTGAAGCTCTGCAAAGTTTGTTTAATCCAGCGGCAGCGGCTTTGCCATCAGCAGCTGCTCGCCCGAGCGATCCAGAATCTGATCTGCTCGCGTTCAGGCGAGCCGAATTCAATATCATCAGAAACGAAGTTAACGACCCAGAGCACATTCCAAATCTACGCGTGATCCCAACTGCGGTTGCGGAGGAACTCGCGTTGTGGTTTGCGAAAATAAATCTCGTTGAGCGGTTGCGAGAGACGCGGGCGTTTCATGGTTTTGACCGTCTTGAGCAAAGTAGAAATCCTTTGATCGGCATGCCTCAGACAGCGCTTCGACAACTTTTTCGAAGAGCACCAAATCAACGGCAGAACCAATGGCTCCCAGCAATTGAAACGTTTGGAGAAGGAATCTACTTGGAGTTTCGAGAAGAGCGACTGACTGGATGGCAGGAGGATCAGTCAGACTGGTTGCTGCATCGATTGAACGATAGTTTTATCCAGCGGCTGGCCGGCGTGTTTCAGACGCTGCCGCCGCTGGGCGCAGCGAGCCGCACTTGGGCATCAAGATACCTCCTAGTGCATACCTTTGCTCATATTCTAATCAATCAACTTGTTTTTGAGTGCGGTTATAGCACGGCTTCGTTGCGAGAACGCTTGTATATTTCCGAGGATCCGAGCGCTCCCATGGCCGGCATACTGATCTATACCGCTGCTGGCGATTCCGAAGGAACATTAGGAGGACTTGTGCGTTTGGGCCGACCTGAACGGATTGGTGCCGTGTTTTCTCGGGCACTGTCGCGGGCGGGATGGTGTTCGGCAGATCCTGTATGTTCAGAACATTTGGGAGGACAAGGCTCACGGCTCGCGAACTTGGCCGCGTGCCATGCATGCGTGCTTTTGCCGGAGACATCGTGTGAAACTATCAATCAAGGTCTTGACCGTGCGATGTTGGTTGGAACCCCTGATAATCGCGATCCTGGGTTTATGTCGGAACTGCTGACAGCCGCTTATCTGCTCGAATGATCAAGCGAACAGGTTTTGGCGAATCTCACGATGTTTTCTCGAAAGCAAAGCGATCAGAAGTCATGTCGCGAATTCGTGGCAAAGAAAATCGAGACACGGAACTGCGGATGATTGAGATTTTCAAAGCGCAGCAAATCCACGGTTGGCGACGTGGGCAAAGGGTTTTCGGAAAACCGGACTTCGTATTTTGGCGCGAACGGATTGCAGTTTTTGTCGACGGTTGTTTTTGGCACGGCTGTCCGCGCCCGAAACATGCACCGCTTCCAAAAAATCGGGCTGATTGGTGGGCGAAAAAATTGGCACAAAACAAAATGCGCGATCGACTCGTGACACGCACGTTGCAATCACGAGGTTGGCGAGTGATTCGCGTGTGGGAGTGTTCCCTTACACCCAAGAATTTGCGTAGAACGGCAAAGCGACTGAAACGCAAGATTAACCGGTTTGCGAAGCTTGTCGCAGCTTAGCGGAAACTTTTTTGATGAAAAGCGGAGAAGCCTAGGCCACCCGCGTCGAAGCATGTCCCATTCCGCAAAGACATTGAACTTCTCCGTTGCGGCTTCCGCTTTGCGCGGCTCCTCCCTCCAAGAAGCTCCAGCGGCTACAGCAAATCGTCACCGCCCCAGTCGAACATCCATCCAAACCGCCAGAGACAACACCGCGCCGCGCGCGATGAACTTAAACTCGGGTGAAACGGCGAGCAGTGTCATGCCGTTGAGCAGACACGCCATGATGAGCGCACCGAAAAGAACTCCCAAAACTGTGCCGCGTCCGCCCTTCAGACTGACTCCGCCAATGACACACGCGGCGATGGCGTCGAGTTCCATCAGGTCACCCACAGTAGTTGTCGAAGCGCCCGAATAAGAAGTCTGCATGAAACCGGTGATCGCAACGATTGCTCCCATGATGCTGAAGGAGCCGACCACCACTTTCTCGACGGGAATACCAGAGATGATCGCAGCTTCCTCGTTGCCGCCGATGGCGTAAAGATAACGTCCGAACGGCGTGTGGGTCGTGAGAACATGAACCGCGAACGCAATGACGCCGAGAATGCCCGCTGACAACGGGATGCCGCGGAATTTGTTTGTCACAACCACAAAGAGAAAGATCAGTTGCGCGGCGAGAAACAATTTCAGAAAGACGAGTTCCCGATCTTCAAGGGCAAATCCGTAAGCCTGACGCGCGTTGCGGGCGCGAAGTTTTGCGAAAATCAGAGCGATAACGATCAGGGCTGCGAGCGCGTATCCGGCAATCGGCGGCAAATAAAACGTCGTAAGAACCGAGTAAAGATTCGCGCGCCCGCCTTGCACGATCGGGATCGTGGAATTGTGAATGACGAGCCAGAACAGTCCCTTAAAGATAAGCAGGCCGCCGAGAGTAATGATGAATGCCGGTATCTTCTGGCGCACGATCAGGTTGCCCATGCAAAACCAGATGAGAACGCCTGTGACCAACGCGGTGCCCATTGCCAGCGGCGCTGGCCAGTTGTGCTCGAACACGAGAACGCTCGCGATACCGCCTAGCAGACCGACACCGCTTCCGGCCGACAGATCGATGTTGCCCGGAAGAATGACGAGCAACATTCCCATCGCAAGCGTAGCAGTGATCGACAGCTCGGTTATGAGCAGGGAGAGATTGCGTGCGCTCAGAAACTGCGGCGACACGATGGCGAAGAACGCGCAAATGACGACGAGCGCGATCACGAGCGAAAAATCGCGAAATGATCTTTTTGATTGCATCAAAAGAATGACGAATTCCGGATGACGAATGACGAAGGAATGAGATTCATTCGGCGCTTCGCCAGATTTTCGCGAAGATCAGATGGAGTTCTTTTGCTTCCTGCCAAAGGGGGCGGGCTTGCGACTTCAGTTCCGGGACGGCGCGGACGATCATCCGCAAGAAATATTTCGCTTCACGCGCTTCCTTTTTGCACGTTCCGCAACGAAGTCGAAATTCCTTTTTTGAGACTGCATCGTCAGCCTCGCAATAATTCGCGCCAACGCTGGTCCCACAGCCAACAAGTTGTTCGATCAAGGGCCGCGTCACTGGTGTCCGCGGAATAATGTTCGCAAGATCGATTATCGCTTCGCCGAAACACGCCGTCCGCTCCTCCAGGTCGTAAGGTCGTTGCAAAGCTGGCTCAATGGTCTCGCGAACTACATAACTCTCGCGGCCTTCATTCCAAAAGGCGTCTTCTAATTCGTCATTCGTCATTCGTCATTGGTCATTCGTCATTTCAGGTGAGTATCACCTGTCTCTGTCCCATGGCTGCAGCGAGCAGTCTTTCCTGGGTGGCTTCGTCGCGATCAAATTCACCGCCGATGCGGCCTTCATGCAGGATCAGGATGCGATCGCTCATCCCGATCAATTCAGGCAGCTCGCTTGATACGAGAAGGACAGCTTTGCCTGCATCGGTTAGTTGGTTAACGATTTCGTAAATTTCCAGCTTGGCGCCGACATCGATTCCTCGAGTCGGTTCGTCGAGAAAAATTACGAGCGGCTCGGTCATGAGCGCCTTGCCCAGAACAACCTTCTGCTGCGTGCCGCCGGAAAGTTTCGCCACCAGAGCCTCGAGTGTCGGCGCCTTCACGCGCAGCGATTGAAAGAAGTGATTGTTCTTTTGGAACTCCAGTCCCTGATCAATCAGCCGGTTCTTAGTCAGCTTTGCCAGAGAGGAGAGCGAAAGATTGAAGCCGATCGTTTTGTCCAGAATCAATCCGTAGCGGCGCCGGTCTTCGCTCACCAGCACCATGCCGCGTCGAATAATTTCTTCCGGTTTTCGCGCCAGCAGTTCCCAGCCATTGAGACGGACGGAGCCGCTCAACCGCGTGCCCCAGGCGCCGAACAAATGCATCAGCAGCTCGGTGCGACCCGCCCCCATCAGACCGCCAACGCCCAGCACTTCACCAGCGCGCAACGAAAAACTGATGTCGGCGAGAAAAGGCTCCCCGGAATGAGGATCGGCTACGGTTAGGTTTTCAACTTCAAGAGCTGGCGAGCCCGGCTTCGATCCGCGCCGCGGAAACAAGTCGCTAATTTCCCGCCCGACCATGTGCTTAATGACTTCCGCTTTGTCTGTTTCGTTGGTCTCGAGCGTGGCGATGGACGCCCCATCGCGCAGCACGGTAATGCGGTCGCAGACAGCAAAGAGCTCGTCGAGTTTATGCGAGATGTAGATACTGGCGATTCCGCGACTCCGTAGATCACGCAGGATATCGAGCAGAATAAGGACTTCGTGTTCCGCCAATGCCGCAGTCGGCTCATCAAGAACAAGGATGTTCGAATTCTTTGAGAGCGCCTTTACGATTTCGACCAGTTGTTTCTGGCCCATTCCAAGCTTCGCCACCGGCTCGCTTGGGTCGATCTCAACGTTGAACTTTCGTAAGAGCACCCGCGCCTCGTGATAAACCTTGTGCCAGTCGATCAAACCCAGTGGTGTGCGCGGCTCCGAGCCGAGAAAAATATTTTCGCCCACTGTCATGTCGTTAACGAGCGCGAGTTCCTGGTAGATGACAGCAATTCCGGCGTTCTGGGCGTCTGCGAGCGAGCGAAATTTCACAAGCTGTTCGTGGACAAAAAAGTCTCCCTCGTATGAACCATGGGGATAAATGCCGGAGATCAGTTTGATCAGGGTCGATTTGCCCGCGCCGTTTTCGCCGCAGAGCCCGTGAATTTCGCCTGGGCGCAGGTCAAAGCTGACACCCTTGAGCGCGACGACCCCGGGAAATTTTTTCGTGATGTTCTCTGCCTGAAGCACGACCGGATTCATGCAATTCCTTACGGCAATCAGGGTGAGGGCTGACCGGGCAGACTCCGATAGACGTCCGCGGCCTTGTGAAAGCCGTCTTTCACAACGGTGTCCATCATGTTTTCTTTTGTGACCACAACGACGTCGAGCAGAATTGACGGCACGTCGATTTTTCCATTGTTGATTTTGCCGGGCGCGAAAACCGGTTTGCTTCTCGCCATCTTCGTCGCCGCTTCCGCGGCCTGTTTCGCAAGCTGCGAAAGCGGTTTGTAAATCGTCATTGCCTGAGTGCCGTTGACGATCCGCTGGCAAGCGCTCAGCTCGGCGTCCTGGCCAGTCACGAGAATCTTGCCGGCGAGTCCTTCTTCGCTCAGCGCCTGAATCGCGCCGCCGGCCGTGCCATCGTTCGACGCCAGAATTGCATCGAAATTGGCGCCCGCTTTTGTAATTGCGGCACTCGCGATTTTTTTCGCGTTTTCCGGTTTCCAATCCTGTGTCCAGTCTTCGTGCACGACCTCGATCTCGCCCCTGTTGATCAGCGGAGTCAGGATCTTGTCCTGTCCTCGCTTGTAGAGGAGCGCGTTATTGTCCGTTTTCGCGCCATAGATTCGGACGATCTTTTTCTTTCGATCCTTCGGCAGATGATCGACCAGGAATTGGGCCTGGAGCTCGCCCACTTTCTCGTTATCGAACGTCATATAAAGATCGAGATCGCAATCAGTGATTAACCGATCGTAGGCCAGCACAGGAATTGCAGCATCGTGCGCCATGTTGACCGCTTTCGCCATTGCGCCGCCGTTGTGCGGAACAATGACCAGCACATCGACGCGCCGGCTGATCAGCGCCTGCACGTCGCTGATTTGACGGGTGTCATCGCTGTTCGCCGATTGGACCAGAACATCAGCGCCCAGTTCCTTCGCGCGCGATACAAACAGGTCGCGGTCTCCCTGCCAGCGTTCCTCTTTCAACGTGTCCATCGAAAGGCCGATGAGAGGTTTGGCGCGCGTCCTGACGCTCTCGGTCGAAGAACCACTGCGCGAAATGACAAAGCCTGTGATTAGGCTGACGACGCACGAAGCGACAACTAGGAAAATCCTAAATTTCATTTCAATTGGGAGCCGCTTTGAATCCCGCGCTGGGTGGTCAGATAAACCGCAAAACTTCCGAGCCAATGTCCGCCTTCGTAATGCTCACCGGTCACGGCAGCCAATCCCGCGCGACGATGAGCGTCGGCCGCCGCAGCAAGCGCAGGTCGGCGTGGATCGTCCGCAGGCAGCGCGGATATAATTCCTTCCAACATCCACGCCCGGCTCAAATTCAATCCGTCAAGGTGCGCAAGCTTGGGATCGCTCGGATCAGGCGACACCGTGACCGGTAGCCAATCAGCATTCCTAGTGGTCGGAATCTGCGGCATAAACTCTTTCAACCACGTCGCGAATTCAACTGGAGAAAGCACGCGGCGCATGACGTCTGCTTCACCGAGAGATGGTGAGAGAAAATCTTCGCCCGAAGGTTCATAGACGAGCGGGCAATTCTTGTCGGCGAGAAAGAATTTTCTCGCCGAATCGGTGACCAGTTTGGCGAAAGCTTCGTTGCCCGTTACGCGGGCGTAATCCAGCATGAGGCCAAGCCCGAACGCCGTTTGATCGTGTTCACCGATGCGTACTGGATGCGAGAGCTTCGGCAGCCACGTTTTGAGTCGCTCGACTGAAGCTTCTTCCAGCGGGCGTAGGTTCGCTGACATCTCGCGCGCTTTCTCATCATCCCACTCCCGGAGCTCGGCGCACAATTGAAGGAGCCACGCCAATCCATATGGGCGTTCGAAACTCGCGCGGCCCGCTCCGCGAAGATAAGCAGCTTCCTGTTTCAGATTTTCCGCAGTGAGGCTCTTGCGTAGCGCGTCGCGCGCCGGTGTGGCAAACGACGCGTCCGGAAACGTGCGCAGCAGCCTGACGAGCAGCCAATGTCCATGAACGGATGAATGCCAGTCATAGCAGCCACAAAATGCGGGGGTGAGTTTACGCGGGGGCGCAACATCGGCGTCGCTGTTCAAGACATGACTGATCTTGTTCGGATATTCCTTCCCGACGCAGGCCAGCGCCAACTTCGCGAATCGCTCTGCGGCAGGCGCATCAAACTTTGGAGCAACGTTCTCAGCGCCGATACTGATCAATGGAATCAGCAGGATCGCGAAAAAAAATCCCTTCATCGTGCTCGGATTTTATGTCTGGGGAGCACACTTTGCCAGTCCGCCCGCCTCAGGCGGGACGAATTCGCCGTGGCGAACATGTATGTTTTGGCTGCCCGCCAAAACGTGATTCCCGTAGTTGCGTGCAATCACCGTCGCGTGCACAAGTGACATTCTCACCATGAATCAATCTCTCTCTATCGCCGGGCTGCTGCGCATCCTGGCAATTCTATCCGCCATGCAAATAACCTCTGTCTCTCTTAACGCAGAGAAACCGTCCGCGAAAAGTTCACCGTCCCCGCGAACTGCCGGCGACAATCCACTTCTGGTGGAAAGCACTCTCCCGTATCACGCACCGCCGTTTGATAAAATCAAAGACGAACATTTCGTCCCGGCGATCGAAGCTGGCATGCGCCAAGAGCTCAAGGAAGTTGATGCCATCGCCGTCAGCTCCGAAAAACCTAACTTCGACAATACCATCGTCGCCCTGGAGCGAACGGGTCGACTCCTCGATCGCGCTGAGCGGACTTTCTCGAATCTCAACGCCGCCGACACGAATCCAACCCGCCAGAAGATCGAGGCCGAGATGGCGCCAAAGCTCTCGGCGCATCGCGACGCAATTTATCTCAACGGTAAACTTTTCGCGCGAATCCAGGAGCTTTATTCCAATCGTGATAAGCTCGGCCTCGATCCTGAGTCGGCGTATCTGCTAGAGCGCTACTACAAGGATTTCGTCCGCGCCGGCGCGAAGCTCTCCGAGCCCGACAAGGAAAAGCTGAAGAAGATCAACGCCGAGCTCGCGACGCTACAGACACAATTCGAGCAGAATGTTCTAAAAGAGAAGAACGCTTCCTCGGTGGTGATCGATCGTCGAGAAGACCTTGCCGGTCTTTCCGATAACCAAATCGCCGCTGCTGCCGCCGCCGCCAAGGATGAGCATAAGGAGGGCAAGTTTGTGTTGCGCCTTCAAAACACCACGGGCCAGCCCGCGCTTGCGTCGTTGCAAAACCGCGCGCTCCGCGAGCACATCATGCAGGCATCGCTCTCTCGCAACAGCAAGGGCGGGCCGTTCGACACTCGGGATGTGGTCCTTCGCACCGCGCGTCTTCGCGCCGAGCGTGCCAAACTTCTCGGCTACGAAAATCACGCAGTCTATCAACTCGAAGATCAGACCGCTGGAAACGTTCCCACCGTGAACAAGCTCCTGGCCGATCTCGCGCCACCGGCAGTCGCAAACGCGCGTCGTGAAGCCGCCGACATGCAGAAGGTTATCGATCAGGAAAAAGGTGGATTCCAAATCGCTCCCTGGGATTGGGATTTTTATTCGGAGAAAGTGCGGAAAGCGCGCTACGCCTTCGACGAATCCGAGCTGAAACCGTACTACGAATTGAATCACGTCCTGGTCGATGGCGTTTTCTTCGCCGCGGGTAAACTCTACGGTCTCACCTTTAAAGAACGGCACGATCTCCCGGTCTATCAGCCGGATGTGCGCGTGTTTGAAGTTTACGATCGCGATGGCAAACCGCTGGCCCTGTTTTTTGCCGATTACTACGCACGGCCTTCCAAGCGCGGCGGCGCATGGATGAATGCCTACGTCCAACAAAGCGACCTGTTCGGAACCAAGCCGGTCGTCGCCAACCATCTGAACATCCCGAAACCGCCGGCAGGCGAACCGACCTTGCTGACTCATGATGAAGTGCGCACCGCGTTTCATGAGTTCGGTCACGCGCTCCACGGAATGTTTTCAAATGTGAAATATCCGCGGTTCAGTGGAACGAGCGTGCCGCGCGATTTCGTCGAGTATCCCTCGCAGGTCAATGAGATGTGGGCGACGTGGCCGGAGGTGCTGAAGAATTACGCGAAACATTACAAGACCGGCGAACCAATCCCGCAGGCGCTACTCGATAAAGTCGTTGCCGCGGAAAAGTTCAATCAAGGTTTCAAGACGACTGAGTACCTTTCGGCCACGCTCTTGGATCAAGCCTGGCATCAGTTAAACCCTTCCGATGTGCCGAAAGACGCGATCGCTTTCGAAGCGGATGCCCTGCACAAGGCCGGCGTGGATTTTTCGCCCGTTCCGCCGCGTTACCGCAGTCCATATTTCTCGCACGCCTTCGCGGGAGGATACTCCGCGGGTTATTACTCCTATATCTGGAGCGAAGTGTTGGATGCCGACAGCGTGGAATGGATCAAGGAACACGGGGGATTGAAGCGCGAAAATGGCGACCTCTTTCGCGCAACTTTGCTCTCGCGCGGCGGATCGGCCGACGCGCTCGGGCTGTTCAAGAATTTCGTCGGCCGCGAACCCTACATCGAGCCGTTGCTAAAACGCCGGGGATTGGAACGCGCTCCGGGAGCCGACGATTCCCATATCGAACCTCAATCCTCGACTCGGTAACTCGCCGGTTGTAGCCGCTGCCGCCGGCTGCGCAGGTGGATCGCGCTCTCCGAGCGCGATGTTAAAATAAAACCGGAGTCACCGACCCCGGCTACAGTTGGCGATCTCCTGCCAGTCCGGCTCGGACTTTCCTCTGGAAAAATCGGCAACATGGCCTGAGATTGCTCACCCGAGGTTTTCCAATTTTGCCACAAGACACTTCAACTCCAGTTGTAACCGAGGCGGATGCTGCCAACAGCTCTCCAACGGCTGCCGCCGCTCCAGCTCCGGATCGCGCCGATTTGCGTCCTGAAAACATTCAGGATGCAGTGATTCGGCTCGCCGGCAATTCACAGGACGGCATTCAAACGGCCGGCGCTTTTCTCGCGCGCCTGGCCGGGCGCAGCGATCACGATGTCATGACTTACATGACGATCCCGGCCACGATCTCGGGTGGACCCTCCATTTTTCAGGTGCGCATCGGTTCTGGCGAGGTGTTATCAGCTGGCGATGAAGCCGATTTTCTCGTCGCATTTTATCAGCATAGCTATCAAGACCACCTCGATTTTCTGAAAGAGGGCGGCGTGTTGCTTTACGATTCCGATAACGTCGAACCGAACCTCGACGACAAACGTTTCGTTTATGTTGGTGTGCCCATCACCGGGCTAACGGTGGAAGCGCTCGGCGGCACGGCCAAGGACAAGGGCAAGAACATTTTCGTGCTCGGTCTAATTGCAAAAATTTTCAATCTCGACGCCGACAAACTCAAAAAGCTGATCAGCGAAAAATTCGCCGGCAAGGACCAGAGCATTGTTAACACCGCGTTAATGGCGTTCCAGGCCGGTTACGCTTATCCAGTCGGCAAAGTGCTGACGCACCATTATCGATTTGAGCACATCCCGAAACCGAGCGGTCGTGCGCAAATCACGATGGACGGCAATCAGGCCCTCGCCTACGGCTTGATCGCCGCCGGTGTGCGTTACGGCGCCGGATTATGGAAACGCTCCGGCGCGAGTTGCCGAAATACGGCGGAATTTTTGTGCAGGCCGAGGACGAGCTCGGCGCCGTCTCGATCGCACTCGGTTGTTCCTATTCTGGATATCTCGCCGTCACGGGGAGCGCCGGCCCGGGCATCTCCCTCAAAGCCGAAGCGATCGGTTGGGCGTCAATGGCCGAGATCCCGCTCGTTATTTGCAATATTCAACGCGGCGGCCCGAGCACCGGTTTGCCGACAAATGTCGAGCAAAGCGATTTGCATCAGGCGATCTACGGCAGTCATGGTGATAGTCCGCGCGTTGTGCTGGCGGCAGCGAGCGTGGAAGATTGTTTTTACATCGCGATTGAAGCAGCCCGGATCGCGCGCAAATACAGCACGCCGGTTTTCATTTTGAGCGACACCTCGCTCGCCACGCGGATCGAAGCGTTCGACGAACCCGATCTTTCCAAATTGATGGTCGATCCGAAACCCGATCTCACCCCGCGCGAGGGCGGTTTCAAACCGTACGATCTCGAGCGTATCACCCAACACGTGCCGCCCGGAACGATCATGCGCGACGGGAAATATCCACTTATCGGCGGGCTCGAACACGACGAGATGGGGCATCCGACCGGCAGCCCAAAACTGCACATGGCCATGACCGCGAAGCGTCGCAATAAATTGAGGAAACTCGCCGAAGAAATTCCGGTGCCGGAAGTTTACGGTGACCAGGAAGGCGACACGCTCCTCGTCGGCTGGGGATCAACTTACGGGCCGATCCACGATGCGGTGAAGATGGGACGCGACCACGGCCAAAAACTCGGCGCAATACATTTGCGCCATGTTCATCCGTTGCCGAACGGGCTGGAGAAAATCTTCGCGAAATTCAAACGCGTCGTCACCGTCGAGATGAACGACCAGGGCCTTTATGGGTTTGGTCAGCTCGCCACCATTTTGCGGGCGCGCTATTGCGAACCGAAAATCCAGAGCGTCACCAAGACCGACGGTCTCACCTTCCGGGTGAGAGAAATTCTGCAAGGCGTTTTCCCCGGCGAATTTGTTTCAGCCAGGGGTTATTCACCAAATCGTCCGGTTTCCGGAAACGGCGAACAAGATGTCGATGTTGCTCGCACGGAGTCCATCGCCCAGGGAGTGGGATAAAGGATGTTTGAGGTTTGAGGTTTGATGTTTGATTTGGTTATGAGCGATAAGGTATTCCTCTGGGGAGCACAGGCTGCCAGCCTGTCCATTTCGGCTGCCAGCCGAAATGCTCTTGCTCGGGTAGCGCATGCGCCTCGCGTGCTGGTCTCGGTGCCCTCGCCGAGACGAACTTTGACTTCGTGATTTCATTATGAGTGACACAGCTACAGTCGAAATTCCGAGAGAAAAGTTAACCAAGAAAGCGATCACCGCCGATCACCCGACCTGGTGTCCAGGGTGCCCCGAAAGCTTTCGGGGTGCCGCGCCAAAACCGCTTTAATTTGCATATGAGCAACGAATCCCTAACTGCAACGGTTGAAGCACCGCGAGAAAAGTTAACCAAAAAGGCGATCACAGCTGACCATCCGACCTGGTGCCCGGGTTGTGGAGACTTTGCGGTTTTGGCCGCGTTTTACAAAGTCCTCGAGAAACGCCAGCTCGATCACGAAAAGATTGTCACCCTCGCCGGGATCGGTTGCTCATCGCGCTTTCCCTATTTCGTGAATGGCCACGGCGCGCATTACATTCACGGTCGCGCCGTCCCGCTCGCGTCCGGGATCAGTCTGGCCCGGCCCGATCTGCACGTCTTCCTGTTCGGCGGCGACGGCGACGGTTTCTCCATCGGCGGCAACCATCTCGATCACGGCGCGCGCAAGAACATCAACATGACCTATTTCATCATGGACAACTTCGTCTATGGCCTGACCAAAAAACAGACCTCGCCGACGTCGCCCATCGGCTTCAAGAGCAAGACCGACCCGACCGGCGCGATCGATCAACCGGTCAATCCGATGAAGAAACTCATCAGCGCCGGGGCCACGTTCGTCGCGCGCACCCACGCCACGCAGGTCAAACACATGATGGAAATGATCGAGCGCGCTTTTGATCATCAGGGCTTTTCGGTGATCGAATGTTTGAGTGAATGCGTCGAATTTTTCCCAGACGTGTTCGATCCGGCCGATCCGAAGAAAGGCGGCAGCTTCGAAGTGATCCAGGAAAAGAAATGGGACAACAGTCCTGAAGACGAGCTGCGGCACGACGTCACCGACGAGCTCGCCGCCTACAAACTGGCGCAAATACCGTTCCCCGGCGTCTTCGGCGTCTTCTACCAGAGCGACCGCCCAACCAAAAACGCGCTGGAAAAAAAGTGGATTGATAATACGCGGGAGAAGGTGGGAAACGCCTCAGACTTGGAATTGTTGCAGAAGACGTTCGACCGAATGAAATGAACTCGCTATGAGTCTGACCGAAATCCTCGCCGAAATTCCCAAGCTGTCGTTCGCCGAGCGACAAGAGTTGGTCCGCCGTGCGATCGAAGTCGAAGACGAAGGACTCACGCCTGAAGAAAAGGCAATCCTCGATGAGCGTCTCGAAGATTTTCATCGCAATCCGGAATCGGGAATTCCTGCCGGCCAACTAAAAAGCGCGGTTCTGCAGCGGCTCAGGCCGCGATGATTCGGCAAATCATCGTCCGCGGACCGGCGGTCGAAGATCTTGTTGATGCCGCTGCGTGGTATGAGGCGCAATCGCCGGGACTCGGAGAACAACTAATCGACGAAGTATTCGAGCCATAAATCGAGCCGGAGCTCAACCGGAATTGTTCCGCGTAATTCATCGCAACGGAGCTATTCGCCGAATCCTCACCGAACGATTTCCATATCGAGTCTTTTTCTCACTCGTTAACGACACGCTTTACGTTCACGCGGTCCTTCACGGCGCACGCCACGATCGCAGGTGGACGGAACGACTGTGATTTTTATCGACCAATGATCAACTTTTCAACGATCAGCCGTCGTCCTTTCTCTTTTCCATTGTAACGATTCAACGTTTCAACGAGTCACGCAGCTGTTGCCCGATCGAATGAAATGATCGGGTAGTGCGTGCGTCTCGCGTTGTCTGGGTAGCGCATGCGTCTCGCGTGCTGGTCTCGGTGTCCCGCCGAGACGAACTTTTTTTCCGAACTTTGTTCCGCGTCATCTCTTTTGATAATCTGTGCAGGTGCCCGATTACAAATTCACTCCGTATTTCGAAAAACAGGTTATGCGTAAGCGGCCGTATTTGACAAAGGAGACGTGTATTCGAGTCCTTGAATCGCCCGTTCGCGTCGAGTCGCGAGAGCAGGATCGTTATCGGTTTTGGGGCGCGGTGGATGAGCTGCAAGGCCGCTTCTTGCGAGTCGTGACCCTTTTCCGATAAACTTACCATACACAACGCATTCCTGGATCGTAGGTTCCGGCCATGAAATTGAATTATTTTCCAGATACCGATTCCCTCTATATCGACCTCTCCCATAAGCCGAGCGTGGAGAGCCAGGAGGTTTCGGAAGGCGTTGTTTTAGATTACGACGGCGAAGGCAACCTGGTCGGAATCGACATCGATCATGCGAGCCGAAAACTGGATCTACGCGAACTCGTCACCAGTCACATTCCTCTCGAGGCAAAAGCGTAGCTTTTCCACTGGTCATTCGTCACTGCTCACTTTTTGAAGAGACATGCAGCCCGACCCTCGCGACTACGAAATCCGCATTTGGTACTCGGCGGAAAAAGGTGACGAATGCTTCGTTGCCCAAGTCGTCGAGTGGCCCGGCATCATGGCGCACGGCGACACGCGCGAGGAAGCCGCGCGCCAGATTCAACTCGCTCTGGAAGGCGCTCTCGAACTCGCTGCCGAAAAAGGTATCAAGCCGCCGGCACCTGCACTCGCGCACGCCTCGTGAAGGACGCGGTTGATGTTAAATGCACTGATGACGAGCTGATCGTCACGCTCGTGGACGGTCGCCGCGTTTCCGCGCCACTAGCTTGGTTCCCGCGACTTTTGCGCGCCACGCCCAAACAACGCGCCAACTGGCGACCCATCGGCCGCGGCATCGGGATTCACTTGGACGATGTGGACGAGGATATTTCGGTTCGCAGCCTTCTCGCTTCGTGACGCCGATCAACAACCAACTCTCAACCCTCAATTGTTTCTGCGCGCATGAAAATCAGCTACGACCCGGAAGTCGACGCGTTAAGCATTACGTTCCGCGAAACCACCGTCACGACCAAATATTTGGCGGAAGGATCGCCGCGGATTACGACAGTGAAGGGCGGCTAGCCGGCCTGGAAATTTTGGATGCGCAAAAACGCTTCGGGGGAACCGAAACCATGCACCGCGTCGAACTCGAAGCTGTCGGCACTTGAACTGATTTAACGTTGTAAGGTTTTACCTGTCGCGCCGGCTCGTTACGTCGGAGCCTGGGCGAAGGTGGAAGCCTTGGCGACGGCGGCAACGATTCAACTAATCACGTGGCGACAGCCCAATTCAGATCCTCTCTTGATCTGCGTCCGGTTACATATTAAGAAGATTACAATGATGAAATTACGTTCCTTTGTCTTGGCTGGATTTCTATTTGTAGCGCTGCCTTTGGCCTCCTCGTTCGGCCAGGTAGGCATATCGGTTGGTTTTGCCCCGCCCGTTCTGCCGGTGATAGAGCAACCGCTTTGTCCCGTCGCAGGCTACATCTGGACTCCCGGGTACTGGGGTTATAGTTATGATTCCGGGGATTATTATTGGGTCCCGGGCGTTTGGGTCGCTCCGCCGACCGTCCGTGTGCTTTGGACACCGCCTTACTGGGGCTGGAACAACGGCGCTTACGTGTTTAATGAGGGCTATTGGGGTCCGACTGTCGGTTTTTACGGAGGCGTTAACTACGGCTATGGCTACTCCGGGAACGGCTACTGGGGCGGCCGATGGGAAGGAAACGCGTTCCGTTACAACACCGCTGTGACGCGCGTGAATACCACCGTCATCCATAACACCTATGTCGATCGCAATGTGGTGAACAAACAGGTAAACGCTAACCGTGCCAGCTTTAACGGTCCGAACGGAGCGAAAGCGGAGGCAACTGCGGAACAAAAAGCCGCTGCGGCAAACGCCAAGAAAATGCCGCCAACCTCCCAACAGCTCGCGCGACAGGAGGCAGCAGCCAAAGACCCTAATCTCCAGGCGTCGAAGAACAAGGGCCATCCGAATAACGAAGCGATTAAATCATTCAACAAAAACGAAGCTGCAGGTGCGGGGAAAGGCAAGGGCGAGGGACTCGGGGCGGAAGCCGGAGCCGGAAAAGCTGGAAACAAGTCCGGGAACGTAGCTGAACATCAGGGTCAAGGGGCAGGCGGCGCTGGAGAACACGGGAACAAGCAACGAAGCCCAAAATCAGCAGCACAAGGGAAACCTTGAGGGAAACCAAGGGAAAGCGCACGCCGGCAAAGGAGCCGGAAACGGAGGTCAGGCTCACGGGCAGCATGCGATGAATCAGCAGATGTCGCATCACTCCCAAATGGGGGCACAGCATCATCAGCAAATGAAAGCGGGCGGAAACCGCCCACACCCGAGCGGCCAGCAGCAGCAGCAAGGCAAGAAGAAGCCAAAAAAACCCTGACCAGGTTTACTTCTTAATTCTTCCTTCCTACTTTTTACTTTCTGTCGACCGTGACGCGCAGGAAGGTCGCATGAATGGATGTACCATGCTGGCTCTTGTTTTGGCTGTTAAACAGCTCTTCGAGTTGTTTCTGCAGCTCAGTTGCTCGGCCTTGTTTTTCCGCGGCTTCGAACGCATTCATGGTCGGCCCGTAGTATTTCCTGAATTCATCCACGAACGCTGACGGTGTGCCCGGGAAATTGAAAGTGAACGTGTCCCGGGCGAAGGAGATCTTGTCTGCCGGAACGGCCGCTGCGGCGAAACGCTCGATCACGTTGTTCTCGACGCCCCACGTCATTGGGCTAACGAAACCTTCCGGCGGCGGCGGCGTGTAGCTTGAACTGATCTTCAAAATCTGCGCGACGAGCGTCGGATCGTTAGGAATCCAGTTGCCCATCACGATCCGACCTCCCGGACGCGTAATACGCACGATTTCCTTAGCCACTTCGAACGGCTTGGGCACAAACATCGCGCCAAAGATACTGACCACGAGATCAAAGGTCTTGTCCGGCACCTGGTTCAGATTCGACGCGTCCCCTTCCTGAAACTTGAGGTTGGTCAGGGCGTGCTTCGCCGCGCGCCTGTTCCCAGCCTCGACCAGGTTCCGAGCGATATCGATACCCAGAACGTCAGCGCCGAGTTTCGCCGCGGGCACAGCCGTGGTGCCATCGCCGGAGCCGAGATCCAGTACTTTAAGTCCTTTGGTGATTCCAAGTTTCTGCACGAGCGCTTCTCCGCTTTCGCGCATGGTCTCGGCAATGCGCGTGAAATCGCCTTTTTCCCAAAGTGCTTTGTTTGGATTCATAGGAGCATTCATCATACGATCTTATCGGTTTGCTTGTGTGGTCGCAATTATTCTGAGCCATGACACTTCTTAATTCATCCTTCTTACTTCTGACTTTCCTGTGACTAACGCCGTTCCAATTCGACGCGCATCGCCGACAGACTGACCTCGGTCGGCATGAAGCCCGTGTCGGAGTAGGTGATGGTTAGATGCCCGTCTTCTTTTGAGAATAAGAGTGTACCGCTCATGCCTGCCATTGACGCGACATCTTCTTTCCAACCGGCATCGCGAAACTGTGTCCGAAAGGATTCAACGGCCGCTTTGGCTTTCCCTTTGCCGACAGTGAACTTGATCTGGTCCGTGGTCTGCTTCACGACTTTCGCATCCGCGGGCAGAGTGACGGCGACTTTCGGCACCTTGTTCTTTTCGGCCAACTCGGCGGCCTCCTTCGCCTCCTTCACTGCTTCCGCCTCCGCGGCGGCGCGAAGCTTTGGAGCCGCCTCTTTTATTTTGCGATTGCGCTCGGCGATTTCAGCCGCGCTTTGAAAACGAACCGAGAAGAGCAGCTTGCCGCGCAGCACGCCGGACGCCGCAAGCGTCAGCATATCCTTCGCGGGATTGCGAAAGATCATCGTTGGTTTCTCATCGACGTCGACCATGTGATCCATCGTGGATTTCCAACCCGAGGTCGCCAGCGTCTTTCGATAGAAATCGACGATGGCGTCCTGGTTCGTCGTCGCAAACGTTAATTCCGGGGGCTCATCGACATAACGCAGATCCTCGACGTTCGGCGGCGCGGGAATGTCAGCCGAAATTAACTGATTCGAATACTGGATCATGGTCTTCCCGCCCTGCGCGGGTGCGGACGAGACAGTCGCGGTGACGAGGTTTGCGTTCTGTTTGAAGAAGACGGTATCCCCACCGGCGTCGCCATAGGGCACCCAGCCTTGCGCGACAAAGAGATTGCGGCACGCGTCGACAGTCGCGGGCACAGCGGCCTCCGTTTCATACATCGCGGTGGAGTCGCCGACATACACTGGCTTTGCGTTCGGAGGAACCGGGAGCTTGCCGGGCTTCACGTTGCCCTGATTTAGCAGCCTGACCTGCACACTGCCGGGCTCACCATGGGGAGTCACCGTGACAAAAACGACGAACCCGTTACGCGAGAACATCGCGCTAGCCGATTGGCCAGTGACGGAGCTGTTCGGCAATTCTTTCCAACCTTGCGCGAGGAGCGCCTTCCGGTTGAATTCGAAGGCCGCCTTAACATCGCCCGTTGCGAGATAGAAAAGGTTGGCCACCTGGGGCGACTCGAGGGGCTTCGCACCGTCCATGAGCGGGAACGTCGAGAGATCGAGGACCCGGGCCGCTTGTTCGACTGTGGCCGGCGTTTTGATCGCATCGGAATCGGTCGTGTCATCCGCGGCCCCTTTTTTCGCTCCACATCCGAAGAAGCAACCAAGTGCGCAGGCCACGAAGACCTTTCCTATCACGGTGCGAGAGCAGAGGTAAATTACGTTGTCCATAGGCCGCGATCATATCTGCGACGATAGGCTCGCTTCCAGCGCGATTTTACTTCGTCATTCTGACTTCTAACTTTGCTGACGGGCGCCATCTTTTGCTGTAGCGGCCGCTGCCTGCTCGCGAACGCTTTCGGAGTGACCGTCGAAATGCTTGTCGTCGCGAACTCCGAGTCGCTGCTTCGCGGCGGCGCAAGAGCCGGGCACTGCGTTTCAGGCGACCGGGACGACGGTAGCCGCCGCCATTTCCGCAGGCGGTATCTCCGCTTTGTCGGTGATCAGCCTGCGCAGGAACGGAATGAGCAGAACGAGCGCGACGCCGACCACGAGGCTGCCCGCGCCGAGCGCGCCGAAGAGCTTCACATATTCAGGGTTGGTCGCGACCGCCGTGGTGCCGCTCGGCTCGGGGATCATGCCCGAGAAGTCGCCCGCGAAGAGTGACGCGAGGCCCGTCACGAGCATCCAGCTGCCCATCATCACCCCCTGGTACTGCTTCGGCGCGATCTTGCCGATCATCGCGTACCCGATCGGCATGATGAGCAGCTCACCGATGCTCTGCAGCACGTAGCTTGCGAATAGCCAGACGAACGCACTCTTACCGTCGGCCCCGGCCAGCTTGATCCCAAGCGGGAGAATGAGAAAGGCGAGCGCCATCAGGAGCAGCGAGGTCGCAAACTGCTTCGGGATGTCGATTCTCCATCCCCGCGCGCGCATCCGGGTGAAGACCCACACGAGCAGCGGTCCGCCGAGCACGATGCAGACGGTGTTGATGTTTTGGATCCACTGCGGCTGAATCTGCACGGCACCTATCATCAGGTTGACGTTGTGGACCGCGAACAGCATCAGGCCGTTCGGTGCCATTTGGTAGAGCGACCAGAACATCAACGAGCCGATGGTCAGAATCAGGTAAGCCGTCATGTTCCGCCGCTCGCGGCGATCGCGGTGGTGGACCGTGAGGTAGATCAGCGCGAGGGCGACCGCGGCGCAGATCGCCTTGAGTATCGTCTCGGTCCCGCCGGGCCGCTGGAGCATGAACCAGACGACGGGGACGAGGCCGATGAGAATGGCGAGACCGGCGAGCTGGCGCAGCCGGAACTGATTTCGCGTCGCGTCGAGCAGCGGTGTGTTGCGGTCGGTCAGCGTCTTCCAGTTGAACAGGGCGAGGACGATGGCGCCGAAGTTGCCGAGCGTAGCGAAGATGAAGAGACTCGAGTAGCTCTGGGTGGCCTGGAAATAACCGGCGACGCTGAACCCGACGAAGAAGCCGACATTCATACCGGCGTAATTCCAGAGGAAAGCTCCTTCGCGGCGCGGGTCCTCCGAGGTAAAGCGCTGCGTGAGCATCATGTTGATGCAGGTGACGTTGAGGCCGCTGCCGGTGAGGAAGAAGGCGAGACCGACGTAGAACAGCGCGAGCGTGCCGGTCGCGATGCACCCGCAACCGATGACCTGGAGCGCCATGCCCCCGACGAAGAGATTCCGGTTCGAGAGGAAGCGGCCGCCCAGGTAGCCGCCGAAGAGGTGCAGGCCGTAGTTGAAGGCGCCGAACACGCCCATCAGCGTAGTGGCCACTTTCACCGGGAGCTGCAGATGCTTCGTCGCGTAGAGGACCAGCGTCGAGTAAAGAACGGCGAAGCCGAGCGTCGAGAAGATCTGAATAAAGAACAGCGCGGCCGTTCCCTCCGGAGCCGCAGAGAAAAGGCGTTTGAGCGATTTGACGAGCTTCGTCGCCCCGCGAATCTCGCCCTGCGGGTGACCTTTAATGTCATCTACCCGGCCGCTCCCGCTCGAATCCGTGTTCATCGGGCGCTTTTGTCGCTCGCCGCCCCCGGCAATGTCAAGCCTCCCCATGGTGCCAGGAGCGAAAAGGCGTCGCGTTAGTTCGTCAGCGGAGACTTGTCAAGATTTGTTGCCTGACCCCAATTCTCCCTCGCAGGTTCACTTCATAATTCTTCCTTCTTCCTTCATACTTTTTAGATCCTTCTTCCTTCTTACTTCTGACTTTGTTGGAGGGTCCGTTTCGAGCGCCCTCTTCGCGACGAGCTGGAATACGCAGCCTCTGGGGAGCGCACGCGTCTCGCGTGCTGGTGTCGGCGTCCTCGGCGAGATGAACTTTTCTGCTTCTTGCAGTAATTCTCGCTTTGTCCGAAGTTCGGGAACGTGAGCCAATCAGTCGTCAAAATCGATCCCGAAATCATGAGCGGCGCGCCTTGCTTTGCTGGCACCCGGGTGCCGATCCAGAATTTTATCGATTACCTCGAAGGCGGCGATTCGATCGAGGATTTCCTGGAAGGTTTCCCGAGCGTCTCTCGCGAGCAGGTCATTGCATTTCTTGAGGAAGCCAAAGATCGCATGCTCGCGGCCGCATCCAAGTGAAGGTGCTGCTCGACGAATGCGTTGATAGGAGATTCGCGCACGATCTGGTCGGTCACGAAGTCAATACGGTACCGCGCAGAGGCTGGGCTGGAATTAAAACGGCGATTTGCTCGCGCTCGCGGAGAAAGAATTTGACGCGTTCGTCACAGTCGATCGGAAGCTTTCCGTTCAACAAGACCTGAGGAAGTTTCGGATTCCGGTGTTACTGGTTCGTTCGCGAACAAATCGACTCGAAGACATTCGGCCTCTCGCAGCCGAATTGCTTGAAAAACTTCCGGCCGCCTCCGCTGGAGTATTGACTATGATTGGCACGTAAAGCCACTATCGCCCGCACTGGCGCATGCCTCGTGATGTCGATCAGCAATCAGCTCTCAACTCTCAACCGCTTCATAATTTTCCTTCTCCCTTCATACTTTTTAGATCCTTCGTCCTTCTCACTTCTTACTTCTGACTTTTTTGGCGGGCGCCATCTTCGGGACGACCCGGAATACGCATTGAAATGATGTTCCGGCTTGTGTTTTGCCAATAACCGGTAACGATTAACGGATAATTTTCCCCATGCTTCCCCAGAAGACGTTTGATCGGATGAAGTAAGACGATTACGCGATTTCGAGTTGGCAAACTAATGGATCCCCTTGAAACAGTTTCGTTAGCCATCAGCCGCATCCGAGAACCGCGGCTGTTTTCAACGGAGCGAGGCTATCAAGGGCATCTCGCAGCGGAGCTCGACAAATTGCTGGAAGGTGAGCCAAATAGCATTGCACGACCGCTGATCGAGGAGGAGTACCAAAAGACAGCCGATATTCACGGGATCACTCTTAGACCAGACATCATCGTGCACATACCATTTGAGCGCGGTGTTTCACCTACCCGCCAACACGACAATCATTTAGTGATCCTGCTCAACCTGGCAGCAAAGCAAAAAGAAGCCGGGAAAGATTTCACCAGTCTTGAGACGATATGCTCTGTGCTCCACTACCCTGTTGGTGTGTTTGTAAATATTGCTTCGTCGGATTTATGGCTTCCAAGTTACAAGCGTCAGTTCGATCAGAGCTTTACGTTGCATGAGATCGCGGTTCAGCTTCACGATACAGAACCGAGACTTCTTGTTGCGACTCAGTGATCAGAAATTTGTAAGTAGTAGTGATCCCGGCGTCTTCTACCAGAGCGATCGGCCAACCAAGAACGCGCTGGAAAAAGAGGGATCGAGAGTAGCCGCGAGAAAGCAGGCAATGCTAGCGATCCGCAATAACTTCAAAAGACCTTCGATCGAATGATGAGTAGCGCTGCTCGATGCTATTCAAGTAGTGCCAACAGTCGGGCAAGTAGCAGCCGCAAAATCATTCGTACCGGCTGAAATATTCCGGCGCGCCGCCGTCGTCGATTAGGCGCACGCCGTTGTCGTTCGCGCGCGCCTTCGGCGGCATGATCTCTCCCACGCAAATGAAAGTAGCGATCTCCTTGTGCCACAAGGGTATTGATGTCGCAGTATTTGTTGCATCGTTTTTTGACGTCATACACAAGGTGGCCTGGATTGTATCTGAAACGCTGAATTCCGAAGTTCCCAATTCCGCCCGCTTGCGTCACGAACTCAATAAACTGTAGGACCTCAAGCGATGCGAGGTTGGCGCTAAATGGAAAAACGTTTTCGCTCCTTTTAAACCGGTGATTGGCCGGCAAGCCGCGCATGTACGACGGATTATCTAACATGCCGGCTTCTTCAGTCGAAGCGTCGTCCGACGTAAACGCTCCAATACATTCAAGGCAGGGCCGGGTCGGGGCGACGGTTTGCAGTTGCCAATCTACCCCTGTGAACTCGTGATTTTTATCGAATCGCACATCAATACCTCCATCGATAACCGGGATGAGGTGAGCGTATGCGAAGTGATTTAGTATTTTTCGAGGCCGCGGACGGTCGACGCAGCAAAAGATCACATCGCAATCCAAGGCCGCTTCGTACCCCGCGCTTTCGGCCACGCTGTATGGAACTTGCGTCACAAAGCAGTGACTCGCCGTTGATGACCGTCGGATCTGGCGAGCGGCAATCGCGACCTTAAGGCTGCCGATGTCGTCTGCCGTTGCACCAAGCAAACGGTCGAGATTGTGTCCCTGAAGCTCGTCGAAGTCGATTAGTACAAAACGCTCTATACCCATGCGAGCGAGGGTTTCTGCAACCATGCTGCCAACGCTGCCGAGACCCACAATACCAACAGTTAACCGTGCCAAATTCGCATGATTTTTCGGTCCCCAAACGGTGACCGTCCGTTTGAACATCTCACGGAATCTAGGCCTCGGTATAAGGGCATCGTTAAAACTTACGTTCATGCTTTGACCAACACTGCGAACTGATTCGCACCAAACACGCTCGAAGCGTTTGCCCTGGACATGACACCACATCCGAGCGCTCCAGACGCCATCGTTTGATACCGTCATTCCAAGGAGCGGCAATTCCGTCAGGGCCTCAGTCGCTCCAGCTATGCGTGTTTCGGCGACGATGTCGTCGGGACTCATCCCCTGCCATCCGGGGCCTGGATGGCTGTGCAAAAACGCAATCCCGCTGTCGGCTCTTATTGCTTCGCGACACGCCCGCTCAAAAAATTGGGGATTAAAGCTCACATTCCCGTGTCGTTGCCGATCCCCATCGCCGGGATACAGCGGCGTGTGGAGCAGCGCCGTTAAACGCTCGTCGCCTTCGGAGACATTCCAAAGCCCGAATAGCAGGTCTTCATCACCATCCTCTCGAATCAGAAATTGCTGTAGCTCCTGGTCGAGCTCGTTCGTTAGCGCTGTGCTTAAACGTCGTTTACGCACGCTCGAAAATTGTGTTGATTTGTGACATTAACCGTCGCGCGGATCGTTCGTCGTTGCCGCTCCAACCGAAGTTGTTGCTCCAGTATCGCCAATCCGACCCCAGAGGGCTGTCGATGATGTTGCGCACATTCGGGATCGTATCACTCTTATCAAGCAACTGGGGCTCAGCTCGTACGTGAATTGAAGAATGGACGCTACGAGGAAAATCCGGTGTCGCTTGGAGCCCAAGATCGATTATCCGCCCGGTGAATCGACCGACTTCGATTTTATAGGGATGAATTACAACGAAGGTGACGCCGCTGTTCAGCACTCGCTTCTCGACGGCGTGGCCTAATCCCTCAAGCTCGGCAACAAGCCGATCCGGTCCGTAGTTCATGAAACAGGTGTCGGCGTGTTATGCAAAACAACGAATTTCATCCCGTTCTCAATGTGGATGACTTCGTCGAGGTTCGTATACTTGTGCAGCTCATTGCCGTGCTTGCTTGCAAGTGTCGTTTGGCTTGGATCTTCCTTGGCTAAGTCCACCAATAGCGTGCGAACGCTCAAGTCGGGGTTTTCCGACTTGAACTGCTGCTTGTCGATGAAGAACACCACTTCGTGTTTTGTTGAACTTTCTACAGTCTTCATAACGATTAATAAGGAGGCGGGGTTGTCCGCACTCACCTTCTTCCGCTCCAAAATCGAAAGTTTCTGGAAAACTTTTCCAAAAAACTTTGCATGCGGAGCGGGTACTGAGAGAACCACTACTTGTGAATGGAATGAATCCCGCACTAAGGGCCGCCCTTATGCAGCCCGGTTACCGGGACATATTCGCACGGGCGGTGCTTCATGCAGACACCAGGATCCGGCGGTATATCTGGCGCGGATATCGGCCAAAATACACCGGTTCAAATGAGATTATGGTTGGCGATAAAACAGCTAAAGACTTTGTCTCTGAAGCATTAGTGCGGCTAATGGACGGCAGGCGCACGTTCGATGCGAGTAGATCACTACTCGAAAATCTCAATTCCGTTACAGACAGCCTAATATCCGCAGAAAAAAAGCGCTCCGATAGGAGTGGCATTGTCGACTACACCGACCAAACGGATGATGAGGGCAATCCGACCGATCCGATTTCGACCGCCACCGAAGAGATCGCTCTTACGCCAGACGAGAAGCTGCGAGGAGATGAGCTTCGCGAAGACCAGCGGCGCTGTGTCGACGCTATAAAAGCCTCTTTCAACGGCGACGATGAAATGCAGGCATATATCGAAGCGCTAAGCGCCGGCTTCAAACGATCAGAAATAAGTGAAATAATGGAAATCCCAGCCGCCAGAGTTGACGAACTTCGGCGGAAATTAGCAAAATATGCGCCCAAGTTTTTTGGAGTCACAAGTTTCGAAGAATTACAGCGCCGTTTAAATGAAGGAAAATAAAATGATAAATGAAGAACAAGGCCCAATGGAGAACCTATTGGACGGCTTGGATCAACAGTCGGATGCCCTTTCATCCGATCAGTTGAAGGCCGAGCTGCAAGGCCGAGGAATCGATATCGATCCCTTCCTGGCCCGGATCGACAAAATGATAACTGATCAGGACAAGGAAGAACGGCTCCGCTGGATGCGAGTCGCCGACGAAAAGAAAGCGTCACTTCGAGTAGCAGAGACTCCGCAATCAAGTTGGATCAAGAGAAAGCCGCAAGAGATACTTGCCGCTTTCGAGGCCCTCACGTCAGCGAGATCGGAGACTGCTCTCGCATTTCGAAAGAAAGGTAGGCTTTCAATTAAGGATATGGCAGAAATTCTCGAAGCGCAGGACCGGCTAAACCGAAAATCCGCTTCCAAAGGCACATTGGAGTAATGGCGTCGAGCGAACGCAAAGCAATTGCTGTCGCCAGAGCAGATGACCTGCTTGCCGAGCTCCATATCCAACGGCCGGAGGAGATCGATATAGAACGTATAGCCATATTTAAAGATGCCGATGTGCGGTACGCTGCGCTCGAAGGAATGGACGGATGCTTAGTCCGCCAAGGCGATTCGGCAGTTATTACAGTGCGCAACTCGATTCCGTACGACGCTCAAAAGCGATTTGTCATAGGTCACGAACTCGGACATTTCTTCCTTCACCCTAATACGAGGCAGATCGAGACGGTTGATAGTGAGCAAACTGCCGACTGGTCAGAACGCCAAGAGACTGAGGAATACGAGGCTAATCTTTTTGCGGCGGAACTGCTGCTCCCAAAATTGCTAATCGAACAGCGAATACTGGCCAAAGAACCTTCTTTCGATCTCATCAAGGAACTAGCCGCCGAGTTCCACACCACACTAACCGCGACTGCTGTTCAATTCGTTCGGACTACAAGCGAGGAATGCGTGCTTGTTTCGTCCGCGAACCGTCAGCGCCTTTGGTTCATACCCTCCCGAGGATTCTCATTCACAATGCTCGAAGATGGTTATATCCATGGCCACAGTTGTGCAGCCGAGGTGAACGAGTCGAAGAGATCTTCGCGGTGCCCAGAAATCGAAGCAGGATATTGGCTCGACGGATTTCGGGGCGATCACAAATCTTTCGTGACAGAGGACGCGTTGTATTTCCCGACTCTGCGGCGCGCGTTATCCCTAATTTGGATCCACGAAGCGATCTAGTTGTGGTGGACGTGTGCCGCGGCTGCGACACCAGCGAAAATCCATGGGGCGATCGTCAGAATCTTATCTGATTTCTGCAGATTACATTTCGCGCAAAGCAATCGAACATTAGCTGCCGTCAGACTGCTTCCGCCTTTTGAAAATGGAATGTCGTGATCGAAGTGCAAGTTCTTCGTCGAGCCGCACTGCACACATTTACCGCCATCGCGTCGCCATACTTCAACTTTCACCGGCGTCGGGATCAATCGGTTATGCGGTAGTTCGACAATGCGGCCGAATGATTTCTTCTCAACCGGCTTCAGCGAAAACTTGAATACCTTCCGCTTTCCGTCGGAAACCACATTCGCATTCGATCAACTCGAAGAAACCTTTGTAGCTCCAGATTCCGCGCGAAATCTTCTCGTAAACTTTGATCAACTCCGGTTTCTCGCGCAGGCCGCTTTTGAAATCCATTGCTGCGCGAAAGAATTTTCCATTCTCGGTCCACGATCCTTTTGGGGTTGTTAACGGCTGATCAACCTCTTTCGGATTCGGTCCGCCTCGCCGCTGCGGTTCGTCATGACCTTCATACGTCAGCATGCCAGTGACTTCATCCAGCACATCCGCATACGGCGCATTCTCGCGCAACGACATCAGGAAAACGGAATATTTCTTTCCCACGCCGAAGTTCATTCCTTTCTGAAGCGCAGACTTCTCCTCCGTGACGAGGTCGTGATAACTAATGATGTCGTCTACTTCCACGATGTCGATGCTAGCGGCGGGAAACTGGACTAATCACATTCCGGCACTCCGGCCTCCTGCCGCCGTGTCAGTTAGCCACTTGAAAAGCGCAGGGTGCTCGAAGACGAGCGCGTTGGCCCAGGCCTCAATTCCCGCAGCCGCGTCGCCAAGTTCGGCAAGGCGGCTCTCTGGGCCTTCGCCCGTGACCGCCTTCTTTAGATCCTCGCCAATTTCGTGCGCGATCTCTTTCGGCGTAGCCTTCGTCGCTTCGTCGCGCAGATAGTCGGCAATAAAATCGAATTCTCCACGGTCAAGCCAGATGCCATGGCAGGTAGGACACCAATCAATCACCACACTGGAGTGGCCAAAAATGATCGAACGCAACTTGCTCGAAGAACATTTGGGGCAAGATCGCGAAGACATTATCGCGCTTGTTTTTTCGATGTTGTCGACCTCGCGGTTCAACCAGTGCAGCTGGCCATCGTTCACCGTGTTCTTGAGCTTTCTGAGTTCGTCCTTGTCCAGCCACATGCCGTGACATCTCGGACAGCCTTCGAACTTTATGTGAGACAGCGCATAGAGGTCGAGTGTCGCACCATCCGCCGGACATTTCTTGTCGGTAGCTCCTTCGTGCTTTGCGCCTCTAATCGGCTGCACCGCTACCTTGAAATCGGTTTTGGTGCTAGGGCGCTTGACCCGCTTATACCAAAACGGAAGGTGCACATTGTTTACGAAGTCGGAAAAACCGTGACCGCTCACCGGCATTATTTTTTCGAGTTCGCGATCGATCAGATTCAATTCACCGCCATCGAGCCAAAAACCCCCGCAGTTTCCGCAGTGATCCAGCTTGATATCAGTTTCACCGAGAAATTTTACCCGGGAAAGATCGAAATCGTCGCAACGCGGACACTTTCTCGTCGGCCGTTCCGCTTTATCCTCCTCTTCGGAACAAAACTCGATGCTACCGGCAACTTGAAACGCCATCTTATCCAACTCCCCGGCGTCCAACCAAAGACTGCCGCAATTCTCGCACATGTCGTAGGACAACTCGGCTTTCTTCGTGGTGACGTCGTAATTCACCATCTCGGCATTACAGTTCAGGCAGCGCATGCGTTGGTTTCTCGGACTACGTTGAGATCATAGCAGCGCTTTACGCCTTGTCAGTTTTAAGTCCGCAAAGCTGCACGTTTACCAAGAAATGACTTTTCGATCACGCCACCCGCCTACGCTTAAGCTACGGATGTGGCAGGAAATTTTCCGGTTATCAAGCCGGCAAAATTACCGGGGGATTACTTTGTGATCTCTAAAAAATTTGGCGGTCTGATTTTGGGGCGCATCCGCCGCTAAGACTCGTGCATCATAAGCGGCTTATGATGATCAGAGATTAGGATTCCGAGAGTCCAGCAGATTCCGCTTTGGCGAGACACCAAAACCAGCACGCGAGACGCATGCCCTACCCAGTATCCAAATATGTCGTCGACTTCCATCTCAAGCAGAGTCAATCAGAATCGGTCTCCCTTAACCAGATCGGATCCGCCAATTTCACCGTGCAAGCATGACGAGCGAACGGTTGAAAGTGAAGTCGCACGCGTTGCTTCGAGTTGAAACTCGTTCGCTACCCAACTCACTCGCCGCTACCCTCGCGACTTTACTTCTATGTCGCTAAACCCATTAGCTCCATTCCCGATCTCGGTGCCCGGCCTCCCTCCCAGGCGTGTCCCCGTCCAGCCGTAAAGTTCGCCCTAACGAACGCAACCTCCGCATTTGACGATCTTAGCCAGTCGCGATACGACAAGCTATGGCGCATAAGTGTACTTCGCCTGGTTGTGAGTTTTCTCTTCCGGACAGCTATCCGCTGCCTAAATGCCCATGGCATATGGTACCTGGTCGCGGGCCGGCAAAAATTGCAGCGGCACTGGCAGTTGCCGCCGCTGGTTTCGGCGGTGGTCTTGCCTACAAAAAATTCAACGCATATTTGCACCAGAAGCAGCTGCGTAAGGAACGCAAGGAACGTCGCCAGCGCGCTGCGTCCGCTTCCGGACATGAGCAGAAAATTTCTGCTGGTCGTAACGGCGCTGCTTCAAAGTCTCGGAAAGGGCCGCGCAAACGAAAGACAGCCGCGACGAAATCGAAGCCAGCAGAGTAAGCGCCGACCTGCCTTCGCACACCGCTTCGGCATGGCAGGCCTGCCTTCGCACACCGCTTCGGCATGGCAGGCAATCGGTGGTTCGCGGGACACTCCTTCGACTCCGCTCAGGACAGGCTTCGCCACGCGCAGCCCTCGGCGCTTCCAAACCCTCAAACCTACAGCCGCAGTTTTCATGCATCGTTAGCCGCTTATGATAGATGAATTCACAACGCAACAGGTTCGCCGCGGCGAATTCGTCCTCTGGCGGAGGAGACGCACGCACCGCTTGAACCCTCCCACGCTCCTCTAATATATCGTAAGCGGCTTACGATCGATAATTGAACACTGGTTTTCACGAGAGCTTCAGCAGTTTGCGATCGCGCGGTGGCCACGGTTTGCCCGCTTTGATCGCCGCGCGTTTCATCTCGCGGATCGCGACCATTTGTCGCGCGTGCGATTTGGTCAGCTCGCGCCGGCTGCCGAGACCGCCACGTCGGCCAATCTCGGCGAGATATTCACGCACGTGTTTTTGAGACTCGGTCATACCACGCCAAATGACGGCAGACGGAGCGCCTGCCCTACAATTTATTCACCGATTCAACCATGCATCATAAGCAGCTTACGATGCAAGCTCCAAACGAAAGAGGGGAGCGGCCTGTGCTCCCCCCTAACCGTATCCAAAAATGTCGTCGCCCATTCGACTTCTCTCCCGCGTTTGTCCAGCTTCCGCTGTGGCAGACAGGCAAGACTTTCATTGCTCGGGGACAACGGCTCGGCAGCTACAACATATCCGGGGCCGTCGTTCAAGCGCTCATCGGATAAAGGGACGAGGATCAAAGTACGGCCGAATCTCAGCTATTTTGCCGTCCACAACGCGAAAGAACTCACAGAATGGGACCACTATTCCTTCTCGAGTTTCGAAATCGGCTAGAACGCAGGCGAATTGACCATCGATTATCTTTCGCTTCACCCGCACGTCTTTTGCGCGGACGGTCAAAAGAAACGTCCGCACCGCGGACTCGCCGCGGATTGGTCCTTTCAGAGGACCTTCAAATGTAACGCCCGCGGCAAAACGAACCTTTCCCCAATCGCCCGCCTTGTAACCATCAATATAGGCGTCGAGCAGTTTCGCGGTGGCCTGGCGTTGTTCTGATTGCGCAGGACCTTTTGAACAATTGTTCAGCCCCAAGCCAGCCCAAACGGACAGCAGCAATGCAAGGAACAGGGCCAGATATTTATTGTTACTGTATCCAAAGATGTCGTCGACTTCCATGATGTCGATCTTATCAAACAGGTTCGGCGTTGTTCAGAAAAGAATCGTGGTCACCAAGCAATGACCTTTCGATCCCTCCAAAACTTACCCGTCTCGCTTTGAGGAGCGTCGGCGGCGAGCCAAACGATACCTGACGCGCCTTCGGCGACTGAGCGGGTGGCGCTCGGGCCACCCATATCGGTCCGCACCCAGCCCGGACAAACAGAGTTGATCGCGAACTTCGGTAAGGCCGCCGCGAGTTGTGAGGTGACGCTGTTGAGCGCTGTCTTCGAAATGCAATACGCTGGGGCCCAGCCGTCGGCGCCATCGGCCAATTGGCCGCCGCCGCTGGAGACATTCACGATGCGCGGCGCGTCGCTCTTTTTCAGGAACGGGACGAACGCCTGCGACACCAGCAGCGCGCCGAGTGCGTTCGTGCGCAATGTGGTCTCAAACATTTCCGGCGTGATGGTCAGCACATCCTTGTCGTCATCGAGCAGAATGCCGGCGTTGTTCACCAGCGTATCGAGACGATCGCTTTTTCTCGAAAATTCTTCCGCCGCGCGCCGAATGCTGTCCGGTTCGGAGACATCTATCTTCAAAAACGTGACAGCGACGCCGCTGTGGCCGTTACCGTAATCTTCCTTTTCGCCTTCCTCGTTGAGCTTCTGAACAGCCGCCTCACCGGCATCGGAGTTGCGCGCGCCGAGGAAAACATGAAAACCTTTGCGCGCCAGCTGCCGCGCGACTTCAAACCCGATCCCTTTGTTCGCGCCAGTCACAAGCGCGATGTGTCGTTGCATTTTCATGAGGAAATATCGCTCAGGAACACAGGAACGCAGGAACGAAGATGGGGACTGATTTCCGCTGAGGGCAGCGGACACTACGGCAAAGATTTTTTGAAAAGAAGGATGGCGTCTGACACTCCGAAAGGTTTCGCGAGCGAGGCAGACGCCCTACAAAAACTCGTTACCTGTCGGTGCGAAGGCTGACAACGTTATCAGCGCGACGCATACTAGGTGGAAATGCTCGATCCTTCCGCCGACGAAATACGCGATTGGGGTAATTCCGTTATTCAATTCATGATCGAGTATCTCGGCCATCTCGACGATCGGCCCGTATATCGTCAAACGTCTTCACGCGAGATTCGAAGCGGGCTCGACTCGAAGCTTCCGATCAAAGGAACCGATTTTGATTCGCTGCTGAAGGTGTTTCGCGAAACCATCGTTCCATTTAGCCGGCAGAACGCGCATCCGCGCATGTTTGGCTACGTGCAATCGCCAGGGACTCCCATTGGTGCATTCGCCGATCTGCTTGCTTCGACCTTGAACGCCAATCTTACGATCTGGCGTTCGGCACCGGCGCCGGTGGAACTCGAACGCCTGACGATCGATTGGGTCCGGCAAATTCTTGGATTCCGTGCTGAAGCCGGTGGGCTCTTTGTTAGTGGCGGATCAATGGCCAATCTCATCGGGATCGCTATGGCGCGGCAGACGAAAGATTACTCGCCAGGCCGCTTGCGGATCTATGCGTCGAGCGAGACGCATTTTTCTATCGTTAAGGCAGCAGCGCTTTTGGGGATCGGGCGGGAAAATGTGTGTCATGTCGCCGTGGACGAGCGCTTCAGGGTGCGGACCGACGATCTCGTTGTGAAAGTCACCGCTGACCTGGAGGCGGGGTACGTTCCGTTCTGCGTGGTTGCGAATGCCGGAACCGTGAACACGGGCGCGGTCGATCCTTTAGCGGAGATCCGCGACGTAGCGAACCGCTTCAAACTTTGGATGCACGTGGATGGAAGTTATGGCGCCTTCGCCGTGCTCGCGAAATCGGCAAGAAAATTGTTCGCGGGCATGGAGCAGGCGGATTCGATCGCGCTGGATCCCCACAAATGGCTTTATCTGCCGGTGGATGTTGGTTGCGTGATCTACCGCGACCCTGAGATTGCCCGGGCGACTTTTGCTCATGAGGCTGAATACACTCGCATGTTTGGTGAGAAAGCAGACGAAGCCTTTGTATGTTGGGACTACGGGCCGGAATTGTCGCGGCGTTTCAGGGCGCTCAAAGTATGGATGCTGTTAAAAGGCGTGGGCCTCGATCGGTTGAGCGAGGCGATCGAGAGCAATCTTGCGTGTGCGCGCCATCTTGAGTCGATGGTGCAAGCCAGCGACGACTTCGAAATGGTCGCGCCGGTCGAGCTCTCGATCTTTTGCTTTCGTCATGTGCCGGGGCAGCTCAGGAATCAATCGCCCGAAGCGATCGATGGCTTTAATGAACGCCTGTTGGTCGCTCTGCAACGAGATGGCAGCTCGTATCTCTCCAATGCCACGCTCGGCGGTCGCTTCGCCTTACGCGGTTGCGTGCTGAACTATCGGACCACGTTGCGCGACATGGAGATCCTGCTCGACGATTTGCGACGCGTAGCAAGATCGTTACCGGTTTCTGCATAGGCTTAGGGGTATCGCCCACTTCGCTTTGCCTTTGTCGAGAATCGACAGGTCGGGGCCGCCTGCGTTTTTAATCGGCGCGACGTTGCTCGTGAAGCGCGACTCGCAGACGCACTCCAATGGAATAGACGAGATAATAGGCGATTGAGCCGGCAGCGACCGCCAGGGAAAGCTCCGTGCCGGAGGCGGTCATTAACCAACGTTGTTCGCTGGGGGCGCTGCTGCCGGAGTGCGTGGCGTGCCACCAGCCGTAGACAAAACGTGCTGCGATTGCCAGCGTGACGAGAAGCGCGAGCCAGCGGCTCGGAGTGTAGAAAAGTCCTTCCGGTTGGCTTTCCCAACGGGTGATCGCCAAACCGAGCAAGCCGAGAATGGCTCCAAAACACATACCAAGCAGAGCAAATCGAAAGGCTGTCCCGAGCCAGAAGGAGATCAGGAAACTGAAGGAGAGAAAGAAAACGGCCGAGAGACTGGTCATCCAGACATTTAGGCTGGCAATCCAGCGTCGGCCTTGCCGTCGAGCAGTGCCGGCGCGGTAGCGCAAAGCAAGGGAAAGCAAAACAACACCGGCCACGGCGAGGAGAACAAAAAACAGCAGTGCAAAGAGAATGATCGGCACAGCTGGATGGTAGCACGAACCGCCGGGGAGGCTTCGGCCCGTTGCCTGTAATGCGTTTCGGCTAGCAGCCGAAAGTCCGAGCCGGACTGGCATTAACAGGCTGGCAGCCCATTCGACTGCGCTCCCGCCTTCGCCGTATGCTTCGACGTGGCAAGCAGGGCAGGACTTTCCATTAGATGACTTCTGTTCCCGTTGGAACTTGTCCAGGACCGAGGAATGTCTTCACCAGCTCACCTTCGCCGCAAACAGTCATTCCGGCGAATCGCTTGAACCATTTGCCTTCTGGAACCTCCGGCTCGGTGTCGAGCCAATCAGCGAACGCTCCGAGTTGATCCGAGGAAATATGGCGTGACTTGATTCGATCGAGCAGATGATCAAGCAATGACGGCGGTAGATTCTGCCGCCGAATTTTAGGCATTGTGACGTTGACCGTAAAAACCGCGAACGATCGCTTCGCGAATCGTCGCTTCTTCCGCTGGATCGCTGGCATTTACCATGCGCTCTGCCAGGCTCGACAGCTCCTTTCCCGTCAACCGTCGCTCTGCGTCCAACTGGTAAGCAAAGCGAATGACACCCAATTGCTCGTTTGGATCAAGCCGCTTGATTTCTTCGATGATTTCGCTCGCGGTCATTACTAAGCCGTGACGACTTCCATTTCCCGAATCTCACACCGCGTCTCAGGTTCGCCATAGAGATCGATGTAGCCGCGAATCGCATCCTGGATGTTTTCGAGCGCCTCTTCGACGTTGGCGCCTTGCGAATGACATCCCGGCAGCTCGGGACAGCTCACTGAGACGCCTTCTTTGTGTTCCAACAGCGTTACGCGGAATTTTCGCTTCACTGGCGTGAGCGTACGCTTCACGGGTGAGACCGTCAATCATCTGGTCTGTGCGGTTTAGTGGTCGAAATGCAGATTTTTTGTTGAGCCGCACTCCACGCGTTGCCTGTGGTCTGCACGCGAGATACCCTTGGCAGTGAAGTTGTTTAATCGATCCATTGTTCTTCTGATCACCGGGATTATTGCAAGCGCCGCCGCCGGTCGCGCGGATTCCGCTTCCGGAACACGCGAGCGGAAGGTGGATGTCGGCGAAGGCGTGTCGCTGCGGGTGATCGAAGCCGGCCAGGCCGGTCTAGGGCCGACCTTGGTTTTTATTCCCGGCTGGAGCACCGGCGCCGATATTTGGCGACAACAGATCGATCGTTTTGCGCCCAATCATCGCGTGATCGCTTTCGATCCGCGCTCAGCAGTTGCAGGGTCTTCCCAAAAAAGCGGAGACTTTCCCAGGCCGCTTCTTTAAGTCGTTCCGGAAACTTTTTGGCGGAAGATAAATTCTTGGGCAGTGTAAAGCGTCCACGCCGTTGGCGACCCGGTTTCTTTTTCCGAGGCGTCGGCGGGGCATCCAGTGCCGAATCGTTCATGGTCGAACGCGCTCGCAAAGAACATCGAGTACTGCAGTCAGAACCTTAGATTCGGCACCAGAGTTGCCGACTATCGCATTACTCTTCATCCCAATGACAACACGTTCAAATGTGCATATAGGCTACTGCCAGTCGTTAGGGCCACCATCCCGGATGGCCCGAGATCGATTGCCAGCCGTCGTTCCTGCTGCGCATCCATTTGCCTTCTTCGGCCGCCATGGCCGCCGGCCTTGGACGGATTACAGTTGTCGTAGTTGTAACAGTCGTCGGTTCGGTGGCGCAGCCGACAAACGCAAGCGATGCCAGCGTCAACACATAAATATTGATTCTCACATAAGCCTCCTTTTTTTTGGAAACACCTAAAGCTGCCGGATGCCGTCGTCGGCGCGACGGCCATGGAATTCGGAGTGGATCTTTGGACGAATGATGCGACGCTCGCAAAAGTACCGGGACTGACTTGCCACGGCGGTAGCCTTGTCCGTTAGCGTCGCTACTTCTTGTGCGTGTAGCTGACTCCGAAAGCTTTCGCGAGTTGATCTCGATCGTCCTTGCTCCCTGGCTGTCGCGGTCTCTCAAGGGGTCTTGGGCAAACGGGTTGAGGCCTGGCCGAACACATAGCGCCACCCAGCCGGAGCACGAACATATGTGTCGCTAAACCAAAGCTTGTAGTCGAACGCCTTGCCATCTTCGGTTCCCTTTGCCCACAATAGAGCGGTCACAACCGCGGTATCGCCCCAGACACGCACCTTCTGCCCGCTATCTTCTTGATGTTCATAGACCGTGCGCTTGCTTCGCGCTTCCTTCAGAAGATCAGCTTTTGTGTAGGTTTTGCCGAGACCCGTTACCAGCACAAAGTCATCGGCCAAAATACGATCCATCGTGGCCACATCGTTCTTTTTGACCGCCGCTTGGTATTCGGTATCGAGCGCAGCGACGGCCTTTTCGTCATCGACCGAGGACCCGGCCCTGCCAATCGGTCCAGTCGTCATGAGTATCCCAACCGTAAACGCCAAAGCGCGCGTCGCAAAAGATCGACATGCTAACCGGAACAAAGTCATTTTCGCGGCGTTCTGCCTTCTTCGGCGTCATGCAGATCCACCCAGGTTTGGATATCGTCGCGATCGGGCAAACCTGATTGCTTCTTGGCCTCTTGCAGGTCGGTGCTGCTTTCATCACGCCAGCCACGTTTGGAAAGAAAGGCATTCCAAATGGAGATTTCTTCTTCGGTCGGTTTTCTGCCGCGCTCAACACACCAATCGAGAATCTCCTCATCCGATCCTCCTTGAAGGGTTCTGGCGACCAGCTCATCATAATTGATTCCCAGAAATCGTGTGCAGCGCGCATCGAAGAAGGTTGGATCGTCCGCCACACCAAGAAAATAGCCAGGCGCCAACTGTCCCTGAGCATTTAGCCGGATCTTGTCCAGCATCCGAGCAAAATAGATCAGACCTTTCGTCTCGCGGTAATCGCTACATGGAGTCTGCATTTCGAGAAAAGCTTCCGGCCCTGTGGTAAGGTGTCAACAGTCCACTTGGGGCGAGTGAGGCATACCACTTCGCCAGCGGGTTGAGAAAAGAATCACCCATGCGCTAGGATTACCGGAGCAGGACGAGCGCAATCCGAATTTTGAAACCAGTTACAGACAAAACCCTTACCAAAAAGCGGCGTCGCCGTTCTATCATGGCCTTCGAAATGATTCGGCTCGATCGGACGGCGGCGGAGCCGCTCCATCAGCAACTTTACCGCCAAATTCGCGACGAACTGATCTCGGGCAGCTTTAGCGACAGCTCCTCGCGACTTCCGTCCTCCCGATCATTGGCGGCAGACCTGGGAATCTCGAGACTTACCGTCAACCTCGCCTTCGAGAAGCTTCACGGGGAAGGTTATCTTCGCTCCCGTGTCGGATCCGGCACTTTCGTCGCTAATTTGTTACCCGAAACTTTCTTGAGCGCGCGGAGGGCAACAGCGGAACCTCAGATAGAACGTCCAGCCCGCCTGTCCAACCGTGTTAGAAATATTCCGGATAAACGGACTGGAAAAGATTTTGATCTCGGCATCGCCGGCCCGCCTGGTGTTTCGCTTATTCCTGCTCTCGCAGCGCTCGACGAATTTCCTCTGGAAATATGGGAGCGGCTCAGAGCGCAAGTCCTCGCAAAAAAAGGAGCTCATTTGCTCCAGTATGCATCGAGTCGGGGTGACGCCGACCTGCGCAAGGCCATCGTAGCATACTTATGCGATTTCAGGGGCGCGCGCTGTCATCCGGATCAGATCGTGATCACAGCCGGAACACAACAGGCGTTGATGATCAGCGCGCTCGCCTTGGTAAATCCGGGCGAGGCCGTATGGATCGAAGATCCAGGATTTCAGCAGGCCCGCAGGGTGTTTGGTTTCGCTGGTGCAACGCTAATTCCAAGACCAATCGACGAGGAAGGGATTGTAATTGCGCCATCATCGAAAGCACGGTCGCCCAAAATCATTTTTGTGACGCCCTCTCATCAATTTCCCCTGGGCATGACAATGAGTCTCGCGCGCAGGACGGCGCTGATCAGTTATGCGCGTGCGCACGATGCTTTCATTTTCGAAGACGATCATAGCTCGGAATTTCGGTTCACCGGTCCTCCCCTGCCATGTTTGCAAGGATTGGATAACTCCGGCCGGGTCATCTACGCAGGCACGATGAGTAAAATTCTTTATCCTTCTTTACGTTTGGGGTATCTCCTGGCCCCGGAGCAACTGGTTGAACCGATGATCAAGATTCGGGCCGTGATGGATCAACATTCCTGCGCGATCGATCAGGCGACGCTGGCGCGATTTCTGACCGAGGGATTTTTCCTGAGTCACATCAAGCGGATGCGAACGCTATATGCCGATCGAAGAGAGTTCTTCATCGAAGAGTTTAACCAACTGCTCGGTGAACGATTCATTCTGCAACCTCCGGACGCAGGATTACACTTCGTCGCCTGGTTGCGCGGGAAAAACGATTTACGGCTAATCATGCGCGTTTGCGCGGAGATCGGACTCAGGCCCATGGCACTCTCCTCTTTCTGCATGAAAGCGGAGCTCGACCCCGCGCTCACTTTCGGGTTTGCTGCGTGGTCGCGCGCACAAATTCGCGAAGCCCTCCGTAAGCTCGCGGCGTCGCTTAATCTAAAATTGAATTAAATATTCGAGTGCCTGGCCACCTCTGGGCAGGCGCTCTTTGACGACCTAGTCTGGAAGCCATCTCATAGATTGTTCGTCATTCTGATCCCGCGGTCGTGGGAGAAATCTCCAGTTTTCTCCGATCCGATAGCGCTGCACGCGAAGGTGCAAGTGGTCTAGGGCAAAAACACGAAGTGGCTATTTCCAATCTAAAACCAGCGCCTCAAAATCACTCAGTAAACATTCACTAACGGAGAAAAAATTATGACCACACAAAAACCAATTAGCTACGTGCTTTTAACCTTGTCGATCGTCGCATGCTGCTGCGGACCGGCTCTGGCACAGGCACCGGCACAGACACAGGCAAAGCCAAAGGCGCAATACCACGTATCCAACCTCGATTCGCTCGGCGGAACGAGTAGCGGGGGAAACAGTATTAATGACCTGAGCTGGGTGGCAGGCTATTCCAGACTGCCGGACAACCAGAGCCGGCACGCTACTCTGTGGCGAAACGGATCGACCGCCGAAGACCTCAGCACACTCGGCGGACCAAACAGCAGTGTAACATGGAATGTGAAAAATACCGAGGGAATCATCGTGGGTATTTCCCAAACTGCCACGCCGGAGCCGTTGGGTGAGTGGTGGAGTAGCTTCGCTTTCTACGGTGGGCCTAACAATATCGGCTTTATCAATCTCGGGTTCGTTTGGGAAAACGGCGCGATGAGGGGACTTCCCACATTTGTGGGTGGAAATAACGGCTTTGCAACCGGAGCCAACAACCTCGGTCAGGTAGTCGGATGGGCGGAGAATGACGTTCATGACCCCACGTGTTGCTGCCACCAAGTACTCCAGTTTCGTCCAGCCGTGTGGGAACTCGGACCACCAGACCAGATCCACGACCTCCCTTTGATCCCCGGCGACACTTCCGGAGCCGCCACGGCGATCAATGACAATGGTCAAATCGTGGGCATTTCGGGTATCTGTGACCAGGCCGTTGGAAGACACACCGCGAAGCACGCTGTGCTTTGGGAAAACGGCGGCGTGATTGATCTTGGGAACCTCGGAGCTCAGTGGTGGAACACGCCCACGGCGATCAATCAACGAGGCGATGTCGTCGGGTTTGCTGGCGACCTGGCGTTTGTTGAAGGCGACATCGTACACGCTTTCATGTGGACTAGGGAAGATGGCATCCGACATCTCAAACCGTTGCCGCGACGTTCGCCAAAACATGTAGACAGTGAGGCCTATGGTATCAACGAAGCCCGTCAGGTAGTCGGTATCTCATGCGACGCGGACTTTGTTGATTGTCGTGCAGTTGTTTGGAATCAGGGCAACACACCCACAGACCTAAACGAACTCAAGGGCGGCTTTTCTGCTCGGCTCGAAAGCGCCAAAGACATAAATGACAACGGAGAGATTACGGGTAGAGCTATCGATGCAAATGGCGTGAGAACAGCGTATTTGGCAGTGCCGACACCTTAGGCATGAACGAGACAGTGACGAGCTCGACATTGCTACATCACCGGGGCGGCGGGGAAAAGGGACGATGTCATTTTTTTCGCCGCCCCTCCCCAGGAGACATCAATTCCTCTCATCAATAAAGATTTGCCAACGCTTTACACTCTCCAGTTTCAGAATGCCGTGCTCGGACCAGGGGTCGTTCTTCAATTTCTCTCGCACTTCAGTTTCATTTTCAGCATTGAAGATTAAAAGGGAGCCGCCTTCATCAACCAAGGGGCCACCCATCCAAATAAAACCGTCATCAACGAGTCGATCGATAAACGCCGCGTGTTCATCCCACAGAGGTTGCTCGCGTGTGTCCTTCGACAAATCGCGATTGGGACCGGCTGAAGAAATTGCCACGAATGTATTTTTCATTACAGACGAACCTGAAACGTCCGCGCGTTGCGTCAACCACTGCGCGAACGTCACAATAACAAAAACGAATATTCGCGCGGACAGTTTTTTAGTTCTGCGGCTGACACAGCCGCAGCTACAGTAAAGATTCGGAAATATGAAACGAGAAAATCCGTCAATTGAGATTTGCACTGGGATCACACGTCGCACAGTTGCGAACGGCAAGACTATGTATCAGATGATCGCCACGTTGGCAGCCGGTAGCCGGATGCCTGAGCACCGGCACGCGCAGGAGCAGATCGTTCACATCCTGGAAGGTCAAATGACTCATTGTTGATGGCGTTCCGCATGAGCTTTCCACCGGCGATTCCTTCTATCTGGCCAGTAACGTTCCGCACGGAGTGGAAACGATATTACCGACACGCGTGCTTGATACCTTCAGTCCGCCACGCGATGATTACCTGGCCATCGACGAAGAGAGAAGGGTGAGTAATCGGTGATCCGTTATCGCCCGGAGAGCGAAGGAAACAAGGTCGTTCTGGCGGGCTACTCCTCGCGCAACGCGACGAGCGGGTCGACGCGACTGGCGCGCCGAGCTGGAATCCAGCACGCGATAAAGGCCACAGCAGAAAGAAGGAGACCGACGGCGAGATAAATCTTTGGATCGGCGCCTTTGACTTCGAAGAGAACGCTTTGGAGCAAACGGGAAAGCGCGACTGCACCGATCAGACCGATGACGCAGCCAATCGCAAGCAATTGCATTCCGTGAGACAGAATCAGGCCGCGAATCTGTCCCGGGCGTGCGCCAAGCGCGAGGCGAATGCCGATTTCACGGACACGCTTGAGGGTGTTGTAAGCGAGAACACCGTAAAGGCCAATGGTGGCGAGAATCAGCGCCAGCGCGGCGAAGATCGAAACAAGAAACGCGAGGAGGCGTTGGGTACCCCATGTTTCCCGGACCCGATCTTGCATCATGCGCACGTCGAAAACCGGTTGCGCAGGGTCGAGCGAGCTGACGATGTCGCGGATTGGTTTTTCGAGTGCGGGGGCACCGGAGCCAGCGCGAACAAAAAGCCCGAAGCCGGTGCGCTGCGCTTGCGCCATCGAACAGTAGATCAACGGCAACGGCGCCATTTCATCAATGGCATGAAAGCGCATGCGCGCCACGACACCGACAATCTCGTGAAAGACATAGCCTTCGTCATCGTTGCCGGCATCGACATAGAGTCGCTTGCCGATTGGGTCCTCACCCGGAAAATACTGCTCGGCCAAAGCCTGATCGATAATGACAACGCGGGGTGAATTAACTGTGTCTCCGGCGTCAAAAAGACGGCCGCGAAGCAGCGAAGCTTTAAAAGTCGCAAAGTAATTGCCGGTGATGACCTCGAGGTCCGCCGAGGGCATTTGACTCGGTGAAAGTGTCGGACCGTTTTCGCGGCCGAAGCCGGTCTGCCAGCCGCCCATGAGCGGTGAGTTCGACCCAATGCCGGCACTTTGAACTCCTGGGAGCGCGCGGACTCGGTCGAGCAACGCATTAGTAAATGTGACAACTTTCTCGCGAGTAGAGTAAGCGCGGAAAGGCAGCTCCACACGTGCCGTGAGCAGGCCACGTGGCTCGTAGCCTAGCTGAAGAGCCTGCATGCGCGAGAAGCTTTTTAGAACAAGCGCTGCGACAACGAGCAATGTGAGAGTGAGCGCAATTTCGCTGATAACGAGCCAGTCACGCGTGCGCCTCGCAGAAGCAGCTTCGCCGCTCCCAGGCGATCCAGATTTCAAGGCGAGCTGAACATCGGCGCGCGAGGTCTGCCACGCCGGCCACAGGCCGAAGAGGACAGTGATAAGCGACGCGATAACGAACGCAAAGCCGAGGACAGGAAGATCGAATGAGATTTCCTGGAACCGCGCGACGCCCTGCGGGGCCAGTGCGACCAGAGCGTCGCGCACCCAGACCGCGATGAAAAAACCAAGTAATCCCCCAAGCAGCGCGATGACAAAACTTTCGATCAGCAGCTGGCGAATAATCTGCGCGCGACTGGCGCCAACCGCTGCTCGAATGGCGAATTCGCGCGCCCGCGCCGCACCGCGCGCGGCGAACAGATTGGCGAGATTGGCACAGGCAATGAGGAGGACCAATGAGACCGCGCCGAGGAGGAGAGTTAGATTTGTGCGATATTTGCCGACCAGGTTCTCGAGCAGCGGAGTAACGACCACGGTTGTTCGCGCGTTGGTGGCCGGATACAATTTTTCCAAACGCGCGGCGATGTTCTTCATTTCCTTCCGCGCAAGATCGACCGTGACACCAGGCTTCAATCGGCCCCAGACAAACAACATCGGGTGAATGTTTCGATCCTGCCAGACCGACACGACACGAGGGCCAAATGGAAGCCACACGTCTGGGTCCTGCGGAGAAGCCATTTGCGGCGGCATAACGCCGATGATGGTGAAGCTCTGATTGTGCAGCGTAATGGCGCGACCAAGGATAGCCGGATCCCGATCAAACAGCCTTCGCCAGAGCCGATCGCTAATGATGACCGCGAGCGGCCCACCCCGTTGCTGCTCCTCCTCAGTGAAAGTGCGGCCCAATTCCGGTGAAAGACCAATCACCTTAAAAAAACTCTCGCTCACAAGGGCCGACGAGATGCGCTCCGCTTCACGACCCGGAATTCCGGTAAGATTACGCGACTCTCGACGCGTGACGGCAAGATGTTCGAAAACGGTATTGTCCTGTTTCCAATCCAGGTAGTCGGGTAGCGCGACGGAAAAATCCTGGCCCGGCCCGGAGGATTCATTCAATACCATGATCCGATCGGCGTCAGGATACGGAAGCGGTCGCAACAGAACCGCATTAATTACGCTAAAGATCGCGGTGTTTGCACCGATGCCGAGCGCGAGCGTCAGCACGGCGATCGCCGTGAACGCTGGCTGTTTCGCCACCATGCGCGTGGCGTAACGAAGATCTTGCAGGAGCGCGCCCATCTCGCCGCGAGTAAAACGCAAGCGGAAACCGCGGGAGATTAGCTTCGCTGCGGCTCGATCGCGCAAACTGTTGCGTTCGCCAGCTTGTCGATCGGGAATGCGACGGTTTGATGCGCGAACTGCCAGATCGAAAACACTGCGCTGAGAATGAACAGAGCGTAGACCAGTATCTCCAGCACGTTGCGCTTTTTCTCTTCCGAACGAACCAACAGAGCGTAAGTAGATTCAAAGTTTTGCATAAGGTTTGGTTGATTGATGCCAATTCCTTATGCAATGCCCGTGCCAGGAGTTCGATTATCAATCTAAGCCGCTGGCAATGAGTAGATTGGGATTTATTCGGATTAAAACGGTGGCGTGCCAATGTTCCGCGCATGGGAACGACCGGTTCCGTTTTTGGGACGGCAAACCCGACTACTCCTTGTCGATCTTATTTGAGCTAATGAAGCTCAGCGGTCATTGAGCCGCGGCGGCCCTGGCGAGCGCCCGCTGATTACAGTCGGCGCGCAACGCTTTCATCTCAGCGCGCAGCAGCACCATTCGCGACCCGACGCCTTTATATTTTTTCGTGATTCCGGAGACCGTCCGGTTGACCGCACCCTGGTTAACAAGGCCCTGAAGCTTCTCGTAGGTCCGCAAGCGCAGCATCTCTTCGCCGCCGCTGGCTGCGTTGCGCTCCCGCAGATTGAGCAGAATAATTTCGAATAACGGTTTGAATTCGAACGAGGCCTTGGAAGAAAGGACGGCCACCAGTTCTTCGGTAATGTTGTCGGGCGCGCGACGGCTGAAGGAGACGCCAAGTCTCTTAGACATCGGAGACTATAGCACGGATCCGGGAAATAGCGACTGAGCCCCCTGAACAACGCGGACCTGAGGTCAGAAGCGAAAAAGTGAGATCAAGAAGTCGAATTACGCGAGGCTACTTCTTCCGAGTGTAGCTAATCTCCATCGTTTTTACTTCTTTGCCGCCGCGGTCCTCGTACCACTCAAAGGTGTGATGGTTCTTATCGACGATCTTTACGACCTCGCGAATTTTTGTCTTCATCCCAGGGATTGCCTCGTATTCGCTGGCGTAGGTGAACGTCTTCGTGGCCGGATCGTAGTCGCCTTCCGACATCATGACGCCCGTGCCCATGTTGTCCATCCAGGTGCCGACGAATTTCTTTTTCACATTGTCGTAGCCGTCGATGCCCATTCCTTTGAAGGTCATCTCCTTCTTTTTACCGTCCGCTCCCGGCATCTCCATCTTGCCAGTCACGTCCACGACGAAAAAGCGCCCGTCCATCATCGATTTTCTGACTGCCGTGCCCTTTGATTCTTCCGGCTTCGCATTTGGATCGGGGTTCATCCACATCTTGACGGTGTAGCCCCACGTCCCGACGAGATCGGCGAGCAATTTGTGATTTTCGTTCAGCTTCGACAGCTCCATCATTTGAGTCATCATTTTCTGCATGTCCTCAGCGGTGGGCTGGCCACTGGGTGAGGCGGCTGGACTGGTCACGGTTGATGTCGACGACGAGGTAGCCGTCGCCGGACTGTCGCTTGGGATAGAAGGAGCGCCCGGCGAACTGCTGTGTTCCTGCGCGAATGATGGGATGACGGCCAGTGTTGAGCAAAAAAGGATCGCTAAAGAGAGAGGAGTTTTCATGGGGGCAGTCTTTCAGGATGCCACGCGGAGTCAAGCGGGTTTGCGAACCGACGCGCGGGCGATACGCGTTTACCAGCCGAGAACTTTCGCGAAGATGAGCGGTGCGACGATGGTGGCGTCGGATTCGATCATGTATTTCGGCGTGTCGACGCTCAGTTTGCCCCAGGTAATTTTCTCATTGGGCACGGCGCCGGAGTACGATCCGAAGCTGGTGGTGGAATCACTGATCTGGCAAAAATAACCCCATTCGGGAACAGGTGTGCGGACGACGTCCTGATTAAGCATCGGCACAACGCAAATCGGGAAATCACCGGCAATGCCGCCGCCGATCTGAAAGAAGCCAATGGAAGAGTCCCGTGATACGCGGCCGTACCATTCCGCAAGCTCGATCATGTATTCAATCCCAGAGCGCGCTGTATGCACGTCGCTGATTGCTCCCGTGATGCAGCGCGCGGTGTAAATGTTTCCGAGAGTCGAGTCTTCCCAGCCGGGAACAAATAACGGAAGATCTTTCTGCGCAGCGGCCATCATCCAACTGTCGGCAGGATCGATTTCATAGAATTTCTTGAGCCGGCATTCCCTTAAGATCCTGAAAAGAAATTCGTGCGGAAAAAAATGCTCCTTTTCCCGGGCGGCGACGACCCACTCGTCTATGACCACCTTCTCGATTCGTCGGATCGCTTCCTCTTCCGGAATGCAGGTATCGGTCACCCGATTCAAATGACGAGCCAGCAGCTCTTTCTCCTGCTGCGGGCTTAACTCCCGATAATTCGGAATGCGCTCATATTTGCTGCGCGCGACGAGATTGAAGAGGTCTTCCTCCAGATTGGCCCCGGTGCAGGTAATGGCGTGGACCTTATCCTGACGAATCATTTCAGCGAGCGAGACGCCCAGTTCGCCTGTGCTCATCGCGCCGGCGAGCGTGATCATCATTTTTCCGCCGCGATCGAGATGCGCCATGTAGGCGTCGGCAGCGTCTTTGAGGACGGCCGCGTTGAAGTGCCGGTAATGGCGGTCAATGAACTGGCTGATGCTACCTGCCTTCACGCGATCAACTTTTGCGATTTGTTTGTTCATTGTCGATCCACAAAAGATTCAAGAAGATTTATAATGCGGCGCGTGGCGATTGAGCACGCATTTTTTTCGGCGCGGCGACAAGTTCTACGGCAGCGAAGCAATAATCCGGGCGGCCAATGCTTCGGGGGTTATTCCGAGCAAGAGAACGAGCAGGGCAAGCACTGTTAACGACATTCGCGACAGCAAATCGACTTTGACAACTGATGTTTGGGTCGCTGCTTGATCAACGAAAATAACTTTCAGCACGATGAGGTAATAGTAGAGCGAAATCAGGCTGCCAAAGAGCGCCAGCGCGACGAGCCAGAGCAGGCCGTGATTTCCGCCGGCGCCCAAAGTGACGCTGAACACGTAGAACTTCCCGAAAAATCCGGCCAGCGGTGGAATGCCGGCCAGCGATAATATGAAGATCGCCATGCATCCGGCGAGCAACGGTGAACGCGACGACAGTCCGGCAAAATTTTGGAAATCGTCGCCCCCAGTTTCGCGGCGGACCAGTGCGACGACGCCGAATGCGCCGACGAGCGTGACGGCGTAGATGGTCGTGTAAAAGAGGGTGGCGGAGAATCCAGCGCGCCCACCAGCGACGAGTCCAAGCAATGTGTAACCCGTGTGCGCGACAGCGGAGTAGGCGAGCAGACGACGCACATTGGTCTGCGCGAGCGCGACGAGATTGCCAACCAGGATCGACAATGCGGCGAGTGCAGCGAGCACGGGCGACCAGCCGGCTACCATCGCGTGCCAGTCTGCGCTGCCGTGCGCGGGCGCGAAGCCAACCAGCACAATTTTTCCGAGCACCACGAACGAGGCGACCTTCGAGCCCGAAGCGATAAATGCCGCGCTCGGCACGGGTGCCCCCTGGTAGGCATCGGGCGCCCACAGGTGGAATGGCGCAGCGGCGATTTTGAATGCGAACCCGATGAGGGTCATCACGATGCCGACAGCGAGCAGCGCTTGGATGGGCCCGGAGCTTAGTTTCTGCCCGATCGCAGCAAGGCTGGTCGTCCCCGACATGCCGTAAATGATGCTGATCCCAAAAAGCGTGAACGCGCTCGCCGTGCTGCCGAACAGGAAATATTTCAGACCCGCTTCGGCGGAGCGGACGTCGGTTTTGTCGAACGCCGCCATAACATAAAGTGAGAGACCGGTGAGCTCGAGGCCGATGAAGATCATGAGCAGTTCTTCGCTGCCGACCAGCAACATCAGTCCGATCGTGGCAAGCAGGAGCATCGCGAGATACTCGCCGGGATTGCGCGAGGAGCGGTCGTTGCGCGCCAGAAACACAGTGAAAAGGGCGAGCGCGAGACAGATAATCTTGAATAACGACGTTAGCGGCGTGATCACGAGCATCCCGCCGAACAGGGTTGCGTTCTGCGGCAACATGAGCACCGCGCCGATTGCGATAGCGAGTCCGACCGTGGCCGCAAGAGAACCGATTGCCGATGCAGTTGCTGTAGCGGCGGGCGTGTCGCCCGCGTTTTCCTTTGACTCCGCAGCCGGCACGGCTGCCTCTACAGTTCCCCGACCACTTGTCAGCCCGATGGCAAGAACGACGAGCGCCGTCAGGACCACGATGGCTTCGGGCGCAGTGAGCTTGAGCAATTCAAAGTAACTCATTTCAAAAATCTCATCGCTTCAACGGCCGGCTGGATGCGATCGAGCAAAAGTTTCGGATATAGCCCGACGGCGAGCGTTGCGAACATGAGAAGGCAAGCACCCCATTTTTCCGGCGCCGTAATCGGAGCAACATCGGGCGGGTGGATCGAGCGCTCCGCGTTCGATGTTATTGATGTCGGCGAAGCCGAGTAGAATTTAGCATCGCCCGACGGAGCGGACGATCCACCTGGCGTTGTCACGGCAATCTCACCAAAGAAGGATTTCTTGAGAGCGCGCAGCGTGAAGGCTGCCACAAGCACCATGCCGACGCCGGTGATCCACACCGCAATCGGAAAAGTTTTCCACGCGCCGATCAGGATCGTGATTTCAGCTGCAAACCCACTGAACCCGGGGATGCCAATTGAAGCGGCGGACGCGATGACAAAGGTAAACGCGGCGAACGGCAGCGCGCGGCTGAGATTCATTCCAGAGAGCGCGTCCAAGTCGCGCGTGTGGGTACGGCGATAGAGCATCCGTCCAGCCACGGCGAAAAGTAGAGCCGCGATCACGCCGTGCGAAAACATTTGCAGCACTGCGCCCGAGACACCGAGAGTGTTGGCAGTCGCCAGCCCGAGCAGGACGAAACCCATGTGGCTGACACTCGAATAACCAATGACGAATTTGAGATCGCTTTGGCGAAGCGCCACCCCCGCAGCGTAAAGAATTCCGATAACGGCGAGAACAGCGATCCAGTGACTCCACGCATGAAAACCTTGCGGAAAAAGATTCATCGCGACGCGCAGTCCGCCGTAGGCGCCGAGTTTCATTACAATGCCGGCGAGCAACATTGAACCCGCAGTCGGCGCGGCGACGTGACCGGTCGGCGCCCAGGTGTGCAACGGCCAGACGCCGGCCAGCACAGCGAACCCGAGAAACAACGTGGGAAATGCCCACAATTGCAGTTGCGGTGCGAACTGGAATTGCGCGAGCTGATTCAGATCCAGCGAGCCCGCTGTTACATAAGCGGCAAGAATACCGATGAAGACGAGGGCACCTCCGAAGAAGGAATAGAGCGTCAACTTCATCGCGGCGTATTCCTTGTTGGTCGATCCAAAAATCGCGATGAGAAAATACTTTGGCACGATTACCAGCTCATAGAAGACGAAGAGCAAAAACAAATCGGCGCTGAGAAAAACGCCGTACGAACCGGCCACCACGAGTAGCAGCCAGAAGAAAAATTCGTTCTGCCGATGTTCGATGTCCCACGAAAAAAGGACGGTGCTCACCGCGACGATGCCGGTGACAAGGACCATCGTCAGGCTGATGCCATCGACCGCGAGATGATAATTCATCCCGAGCATTGGCACCCACGGGATGCGGACAATCGTGGTGAACTTCGCAAGATCGACAATTGGCGTTTGGAATAACGCGATGAGACTGATTGCAAATCCCGCGACAGTAGTTAAGAGCGCGAGCCAGCGCGAAAACGCGCGCGGCAGAAACAGCAAGAGAACCACCCCGGTAAACGTGATGTAAATGGTCCACGCGATCATACGGTTGCCGGCTGGAGCGAGCGGTAGAATCCGGCAATCGCCAGGAGTGACAGTGGGAAAGAGATGATGAGCCCGATGCCGAGGAAAGCCATCCCGGCGATGTTGAGGAGAAAAGCAATGAGAAACAAAGCGCCGAGCGGTGCCCAATTGCCGTGCGCCAGCGCCGCAGCTTTTCGCAGGGCCGCTAAAGCGGACGCTGATGTGTCCGTAATGACCTGTGCAAACAGGCAATAGCGGATCGCCAGATAAATTCCGGGAACGATAAGAAGCACAAGACCGCCACTGACGGCCAGGCAGTAAATGCCGAGCGCGAGCAGGTAGGCGGGGCCGCGCTCAAGCGATCCGAACAAGTTGCCGACGCGCGGAATTTCACCGTCGACGCTTTTCAGCGCCATCACATGCAGTCCGACCAGCATGCCCGAGAACAAAAACAGCCAACCAAGATGAAGCACCAGCCAAACGGTCAACCCCAGTCGCTGCAGGAAGATGACTGCAACCTCAAGAACGACCCATGACAGAAAAAGAAGAAGCATCGAGACGACGAAGATGCTGGCGTGCGATTTGAATAGGCACCAGCCAATCTCAAAATGGGATGTCACTCGATTAGGCATGCCGAATCGACATTTTCCGTGTCCGGTAGCACGCTGACTTTTCGCGCACATGAAACCCGATTTCGCGACGAGGTTTCTCCGGCGGCGCCATTAACTGCCGAATCGTCTCAATGATTCCGGCAATTTCCTCGTCATGTTTGCCGACACGTCTTTCGAGTTGCTCGAATTTTCGCGCGAGGTCGCGATTTGTCTCGAGAGTCTGGCGCAATCGTACAAACGCCCGCATGATCGCTATGTTTACTTTTACCGCACGTTCACTGCTTAGAACGCTGGAGAGCATGGCGATACCCTGTTCGGTAAAAGCCATCGGCTTGGCCCCGCCTAACTTTCGACGGTTTGGTATCACAAATTGTGATACCACGATTTCGACCTCTGCCGGGGATAGCTCAAACATGAAATCGCTTGGAAAACGATTACGATTGCGCCGGACAGCCTGCTTAAGCGCGCGCGTTTCGATCCCATCGAGAACAGCCAAGGCGAAATCGAGCATTACCTTCTGTTCGCGGAATAGGAAAATTGTCCGCGCGATTCGCTCAATCGGAATGATTTCTTTCTTCATTCCGCGGTCCTCAGGCAAACAAGCGCGCCATTTGTGCGACGGTGGCGTTGAAGATGTTGAAGACGAACTGCGGCGCGATGCCGATTGCGAACATGAGTAGTGTAATCGGAACGACGACGAGCTTTTCGCTTCGTAGAAGATCCGGAAACGCGCTGCAACTTTCAGCCAGGGGACCGCTGAAGAGCGACTGCATCGCGCGCATAAACGCGATCGCAGTGACCAGCAGGCCGATAACCGCGACAGCTGTGAACGAAGCCGCAGTCGCGAACGAGCCTTTGAAAATCAGAAATTCGCCAATGAATCCGTTCAGCCCAGGCAAACCGAGCGATGAAAACATGGCGACGCTCATCCAGCCGCAGAGGAGCGGCGTTCGCTGCATCAACCCGCCGAAATCATTAATGCCGCGCAGGCCGCGTCGCTGCTCAAGCAGACCGACGTAATAGAACAACGCGGCCGCGGTGACGCCGTGGTTGAAGATTTGCATGAAAACACCGCTCAACGCCGCGTGCGCGTCGATCTTGGCGGCGACGATGGGCGAGGCGGTAACGGCGAAGAGACCGAGCATGCAGTACCCGAGATGGTTGATCGACAGGTAGGCAACCATCCGTTTCAAATCTGATTGGGCCCACGCGGCAAGTGATGCGAAGACAATCGAGCAAACCGCCAGTCCAAGCAGCCATGGACCGAGGATTTTGATTTCGTTCGGGAAAAGCGGAAGCAACAGACGCACGAAACCGTAAACGCCCATCTTGGAGAGAACACCCGTAAGCACCATCGACACCCCGGTCGGCGCGTTCTCATAGGCGTCGGGCAGCCAGGTGTGAAATGGAAACAGCGGTACCTTGACCGCGAGTCCGAGAAAAATTCCGGCAAAGGCGAACCACGCGACATTGCCGGTGAGCAATCCGTTTTTTCCGAGCGTCGCCAGCTCAGCGAAATCGAACGTGCCCTTCGCGAAGTAAATTCCGAGGAAGGCCAGCAGCATCGCAACGCTGCCAAGAAATGTGTAAAGGAAGAATTTCGTTGCCGCCCGGTCCCGGTTTTCGCCGCCCCAGATTTTGATGAGCAGAAACGCGGGGATAAGGCTCATCTCGTAAAACAAAAACCAGAGAACGAAATTTTGCGCCGTGAACGTGCCGTAGAGCGCCGATTGCATGACCAGCATGAGCGCCGCGGCCCCGCGCTCCATGCGTTGCGCGAGAAACGCGAACGGAATTACGAGCGAAGTGAGCAATACGAGCAGGAGACTCAGGCCATCGATACCGACCAGATATTCGGCGCCGATCGCGGGTATCCATGCGTGACGTTCGATCATCTGGAGGCCGGCGGCACCGGGATCGAAGCTTCGCCACGCCGTGAAAGCGACGATTGCGGTAATGACGTTGCATCCGAGAGCGATCCCGCGGGCATAGTTTTTCGGCGCAATGCTCACGAAAAGAGTCCCGAAGAGCGGCAAGAGAAATAGCGCTGTGATTAAACCAGCCATGCGTAAAGAAGCAGGAGCGCGAGCATGCCGACGGCGACTACGCCGAGATAGGTTTGGATTTGTCCAGAGTGCCAACCCGAGATCACCCGGCCCAGGCCGCGCGTTCCGGTCATAGTTTCATCGACTCCGGCATTGATGCCGCGCTCATCCACGTCGCTAGTGAAAATTCCAAAGAGCTGACCCAGTCTCCCAAGGACGCGCACGACACCGTCCCAGACACAACGATCCATCCAATCGGAGGCGCGAGCGGAAATCACGGCGAATGCGATGACGGTTCGACTGTAAAGTTCGTCCAGCCACATTTTGTTTTCGAGGAAACGAAACAAGGCTGGCTGTGCATATTCGAGCGGATCGGTCTCGGCTGGACGATATCGATCTTGGACGCCGGCGCGGCGATACAGCGAAACTCCAAGTCCGATGCCGGCTGCCACGAGCACAAGCGATACAAAAAGCATCGGCTGGATCAATCGCGTGAGATCAAACTGCTCCGGTTCGCCAGTTAGATAACCATGCAGCCATGGCCACGCAGGCGTGAGCACTACGCTGAAGAAAATTGCGCAAAGCGCGAGGATGATCAGCGGCGTTGTCATCACAACCGGGCTTTCTTGCGCGTGTGCGGAAGCAGCGCGGGACTTTCCGAAAAAGACGTAGATGATCTGGCGCGTCATGTAGAGCGCGGTCAGGATGACGCCGGCCAGCAGGAGATAATGTGGCACGTGCGACTGCGGCCAATGCGCCGTGGCGTGCAAAATTTCCTCTTTCGTCCAGCCTCCGGAAAAAAGGAGCGGGACGCCGCTGAGCGCCATCATGCCCACTGCATATGTTAAAAACGTGACCGGCATGAGCCGACGCAGGCCGCCCATTTTGCGAATGTCCTGTTCGTGGTGACAACCGTGAATCACCGAGCCCGCGCCGAGAAACAAAAGCGCCTTGAAAAAACCGTGCGCGAGCAGATGCATGATACCCGCCGCAACACCGCCGACGCCAAGCGACACCATCATCAGGCCAAGTTGGGACACCGTTGAGTAAGCGAGAATGCGTTTGATGTCTGCCTGAGCGATTGCGATGAGTGCAGCCATCAAGGCAGTGGTTATGCCAATCCAGACGACGACAGTAAGCGAAGGGGTTACGCCGTTGATAGCACCGAGAGAGAAGAGCGGATACACGCGTGCGACCAGAAATACGCCCGCCGCAACCATGGTAGCGGCGTGAATCAACGCACTCACGGGTGTCGGGCCTTCCATTGCATCCGGCAACCAAACATGGAGCGGAAATTGGCCCGATTTTCCGATCGCGCCGCAGAAGATCAGCAACGCGATAAACGTGGCGCTCGCGCCGAGCATGGCGAGTCCGGCGCTTTCAAGACAACCGTTTCCGTCATCATAAAAGAGCAGTGTGCCGCTGCTGTGATAGAGCCAGAGAATGCCGAGAAAAAATCCCATGTCGCCGATGCGCGTGGTGATAAAGGCTTTCTTTGCGGCAGCCGCGGCGCTCGGCCGCTCAATCCAGAAGCCGATGAGCAAATACGACGCGAGTCCGACGAGTTCCCAAAATACGAAAAGAAGTAGCAGACTGTTCGCTATGACTACGCCGAGCATGGCGCCGGAGAAAAAGGAGAGATACGCGAAGAAGCGGGTGAAATTTTTGTCGTCAGCCATGTAGCCTATGCTGAAGATAAAAATACAGAGCCCGACGAGCGCGATCATCATCAGCATTGCCGCGGCGAGCGGATCGAGCACCCAACCGATGCGAAGCGCGGTCTCGCCGAAACTGAACCAGGTGAAATTCTGAACCGCGCGGAAGCCGGTTGTTTGCAGCGTCGGCAGAAATGCGACGATCGACAACGCGAGTGCAATAACCTGGCCAATGACTGCAAGTCCTGCCGCGCTTTTACAGCGCGATTTCGCCAAACTGAGAATTACGAGCGAAATGGCGATCGGTACCGCCGGAATGAGCCAGAGGTTAATGATGATCCAGCTCATGGGACGATTACGAGCACGAGTTTGGAATTCATCCTTTGAGCTGATCGAATTGATCGACGTTGGTCGTTCGATAGTGCCGGTACACGGAGATGACCAAGGCAAGCCCGACTGCAGCTTCCGCCGCGGCAATGGCGATCGAAAAGATCGCGACCATTACCCCGGTGGGTTGATGCGGTTCGGAGCTGAACCGCCAGAACGCAATGAAATTCAGGTTCGCTGCTGCGAGCATCATCTCGATGCCGATCAAAATGAAAATCGCATGACGCCGGCTGAGCGCGGCGAGCAAACCGATACAGAAAAGCGCTGCAGATACGATGAGGAAGATTTGGAGTGTGGGTGTCATTGCGCGTGGCTGCTGTTTCTGGGGAGCACAGGCCGCTGGCCTGTTGTTTGCGGCAGCTTGCCGCAAACTCCCGCCTGCGCGCTCCATTTTATTTTTATGTTTGAAATTGTGCTTCGCGCAAAAATGCATTCGGCGCGGCGGCCGAATGCGACAGGCTGGCAGCCTGTGCTCCCCAGACGAAGAATCGCACGCGGCATCATCGCCTTTCCTCCATGACTAGAATAAGCGCACCGATCAGCGCGGCAGTAAGGAGCAATCCGACGCATAGCAAAGGCCAGACATAACCGGTCATCAGCGCTTCACCGATATGCTTAACAGTTAGCATCGGCATTTCCGGCGCCGCGACAGAGAGGGATTGCGTTTTGAAAATCGCCCAGATCAACCCGCCAAATACGGCGATCGCGACGACAACCCCGCTCCAGTTGAACCCGCGATCTTTTTCGACGTCACGCCGCGTTAATAGAATCGTGAACACGATCAGGACTGCGACCGCGCCGATGTAAACAAAGATTTGCACCAGGCCGACGAACTCCGCGCCGAGCAAAAAGAAGAACGCGGCCAGGCCGACGAATGCGACGGCGAAACTGAGCGCCGCGTGCATCAGCTTTCGCAACGTCGCCGCGGCGAGCGCGGCGGCGAGCGTGAGAATGGCAATGACAATGAATGCGACGCTGTTCATTCGAGACAGGATTTTCCGGAGCCAACTTGTAGGGCAGGCGCATCGCCTGCCGAATTCAATACGTTGGCAAGCGAAGCGCTTGCCCTACAACAATTGCCGCGACAGAAAGGGAAGACTTGTTTCTTGTCGAGGATGAAGCGGTGATTGAAAGCTAGATTGTTCATTCGGCAAAACGATAAGTGCGCCGCGCGAATTTCTTTCGCGTGTCGAGAAAGATCGACAGGGCGGTGTAGACAACTGCAATCACGACAAGCGACCAAAGCCATCCGCGCAGGCCTCGTCCGGCATAATGCCAAACGGCGGCAGCGACGACGCACGTGAACGCCATCGGCAACATGAATTTCCATGCGAAGTTCATAATCTGATCAACACGCGTCCGAGGCAACGTGCCGCGAAGCCAGATGTAAACGAACAGGAGCGCGCCAAGTTTCGCGAAGAACCAGACGTAGGAGGGAACGAATTCGAGCACGCGGACCGGCGCGTGCCAGCCGCCGAGAAATAACGTTGCCCCCAACCCAGTGATGGCGAACATCCCAATGTATTCCGCCATGAAAAACGTGGCGTATTTGAAACCGGAATATTCGGTCATGTGTCCGGCGACAATTTCCGATTCGCCTTCGGGTATATCGAATGGAGTGCGGTTCGATTCCACGAGCCCGGACACAAAGAACAAGATGAACGCGACCGCGCCCCACGGCGTGAAAACGAACCAGCGCGGCACGACGCCAAATGCGTAGCCACCTTGCGCCGCAACAATCGTGTCCGGAGTGAGCGAGCCGACGATCATCACCACCGGCAGTACTGTAATAATGAGCGGCAGCTCGTAGCTGATCATTTGCGCGATCGCCCGCATCGCGCCCAACATTGAAAACTTGTTGTTACTCCCCCAGCCGGCCATGAACACGGCGAGCTCTGTTGTCGATCCAACGGCAAAGAAAAAGAGGATCCCGCCATCGATTGTAAACGGCGTCATGCCCCGACCGTAAGGAATGATGCCGAGAGCGAGAATCGCGGTGGCAGCAATCAGGACCGGCGCCAGAAAATGCACAATCTTGTCGGCCCGCACTGGCACGATGTCTTCTTTGATCAGCATCTTGATGCCGTCGGCGACTGGTTGCAAAAGGCCGAACGGCCCGACCCGATTCGGGCCGTACCGATTCTGTATCCGCCCGAGGATTTTCCGTTCCAGCACCGACATGAGCGCAAAGAGGGTGAGAAACACGGCCAGGAGCGCGGAAATGTTAATCAGGCTCGATGCGATCTGGACAAGCCAGTCGGGCGCACCGGCAAGCCATGAGAGCAGCCATCGCTTTCCACTGACGAAAATTTGATCGATGGAAACGCTCATCTTCGCTGAAGAAAAGCGGTGCCGGATTGTTTAATCAAGGCAGAATCGTT
>WNGB01000651.1_pt1 | contig 69929 bp, 61 predicted proteins | sample 5400681 | NCBI WGS metagenome assembly WNGB01 (sample SAMN13153367, study PRJNA577476) | soil metagenome | isolation source: 115 cm soil or saprolite under grassland replicate 2 | place: USA:California | collected 2016-06-15 | reverse complement strand
CCACCTTAAGGTCTCCCGCGCGCACGAGCGAGAAATTCAACTCCCCGATGTGCGCCCCTTCGCACGCCTTCTCGAACAGCGCCGGTGAGGCGGTATCCAGGGCCTTGACGATCAAGAAGTCCGAGACCTGCGTCTTGCGCGTGGCGGGGGACAGCTTGCCCGGTTGCGACGTCGCGTTGGTCGTATCCGTAAGGCCCCACGAGTAACTCAAAACTTCGATCCACTTCTCCTTCCCCTCGCGGGCCGACTCGCCGTCGATGCCGTCAATCTTCAGGAACATGTCGACTGCCATGACGCCTCCTCACTCCGTGACAGTAATGATGAACTCGACGAGGTCGCGCGTCTTCGACGGCGAGACCGCGGGCTGCTGGATATATGTACCGCGTGCGCCGGCAAAGCGCGCCGTGCCGCCGACAATCGCGTGTACCTTCGGCGCGCCCGGGGCGGCCGGTGCCGACATGCCGAAGAGCGTCCCGTCGTGCAGCTGCAACACCTGCATCTCGACGTTCGATGCGGCCGTCGTGTGCGGCCCGAACGGCGTGCTCAAACAGAAGCAGTTCGTGGAGAACTCGCCGACGTGCTTGCCGTCCGGTGCGTCGAACAGCTGCCCGGACGCGACGACGCGCGTGTCGGCCGGAGTGTTCCCGTTGCCCACTCCGGGAATGGGACGGATGCGCGCGTAGAGTTTCAGCGGTCCACGGCCGGCGGGCACCGCCTCCGCCTGCGCGCGTCCCCAGCGTGTGCCTGCCGCGACGGCCAGCCCTCCTCCGAGCAGCGCCAGCCCTGACTGCAGCAGCGTGCGGCGCCCCTTGGCAGTCTCGTTCATACGTCCTCCTTCATTGAGCGGGAACCAGGAATCCCAGCGAGACGAGACGCCGGCAGATCGCCGCCGTCGCCCGGCGCGTCGCGTCATGGTCGGTCGCGGTCTTGGCGGCGAGGTCTGCCGATATGTCGCCGAGCGTGCGGCGGCCGTCGCAGCACGTGAGCAAGTGGATCGTGTAGGGGTCGACGTCGCCGCGGAATTTCAGCCCGCCGTCCAGCGCGATCTGCGAGCCGTTGCCCGCCACGTAGCGGCCGTCGCGCAACGTGAGCGTCTGTTCGAGTCGATGTCCGGCCGGAACGAATGCGCGCGCCAGCAGCGCATCGTCGGTGTGCGCCTGCGACAGGAGATCCTGCGCGTCGAAGATCCGCGGAATCAGGGACTCGTCCGGTTCGAGCGAGCCATCCGGGAAGCGGTCCGTCCGCACCCATCCCGTCCCTTCGGCCCGCCGGCGGAGGATCACCGCTCCGAGGCCAATCTTCTCGAATCCGAGCTCGCGGTGGTACGCGGGCCAGCTCTCCAGCGCGCGCTCGTAGGCGGCGCGATCCGGACTGCTGTTCCACGTCGCGGCGTAGGTGAGGGGGTCCTGCGTGCCGCTGCACAGCATCCAGGTGTCGCAGCCCGACGACGAGACCCAGCGGCGCAGCGGCGCGGACCAGTCTTCGCCCGCGGCAATGCCCCAGTTGCAGAGCACCGTGGCGTAGCCCCCTTCCTCGAGGTGCTGCGGCGCGCGACGGACGACCTCCTCACAGAAACCGTGGCCGCGCCGATTGCCGTCGCGGAAGATGTAGCGTGATTCCGGCGAGATTACGTACGGCGGATTACAGGCGATGAGATCGAACCGCTCCCCCTCGACGGGATCGAACAGGCTGCCTTCGCGGAACTCGACATTGTGCACGTCGTTCAGTGCGGCGTTGAAGCGCGCGAAGTTCAGCGCGCGCGGATTCGTGTCGACGCCGACAACGCGCTCGCTGTGTCGGGCGGTCATCAGCGCGAGGACGCCACAGCCCGTGCCGACGTCGAGCGTCGAGCGGACCCGCCGCCGGACCAGCAGCGCAGCCAGCGTCCTGGTCGTCGGATTGACGTCGAGCACGTGATCGCGGCTGACCGATGCCCGGCGATCGTAAGTGTCGTGCGCGAGCACGAGTCCCGCGCAGCCCGAGAGGCGCAGACTGGCAGTGACACCCTCGGGACCACGCGCGAGAAGGCCCAGCCGCTCGATGTGCTCGAGGGACAAGGGTGCGAGCGCATCTCGTACGGCCGCGTCATCGACCGGCTGCAGCAGCACGAAGAGCTTGATCAACGTGTGGAGCGGCGTCGGCTCGGCCAGCCGACGCAGGTATAGAGGAACATCATCGCGGATATGCGCGTTCCCGCTGGCCGGCGGGGTGCCGAGGGCGGCGGGGACCGCGTCACCCGCGAACCCGTGAGAGACGAGTACGCGGCCGAGCTCGGCTGTCAGTGGCTGGTCGCTAGTCTCGAGAGGACCCGCGTCCGACGACGCGGGGCGAAGAACGGTGATGGCCACAGTGGCCGTGGACGTTATCGCCCCGCCTCATCGTTAGCAATTAGCCAAACGTCGTACGACGAAAGTTGTACCGCTGGGTGAACGTCCCTTGCACCCCTGACATGGGAGGAAATGCATGAAGCCCAACGAGTCATCTTCACTGGGTGAACAGCAGGCGGAAGGCAACCTCGGCAACGAACGCGTCCGTAATTCCGAGTCACGCCGGCGCAGCGAGCGGATGCGCAACCGCTCGAGCGACCGCAGCGAATCCAGCAGCAGCGAGAGCTCGAGCCCCAGCTCGGAGACGCACGACACGAACGATTCGAATAAGGGCGGCAGCGAACGTTAGGAGCACGTCACCAGGGATGCTCTTCCCGTGACCGCGCTTCCGCCAGCCATTCGCCGCTGACCGGCTCGGAACTCAGAAGCCGCGCATTGCCGCTGCGGCGGCGGGCGCGCAGGATGAACCCGGCGCCGAGGGCGAGAATGGTGAGTGGCAGGAGCCAGATGATGCGCATGGGGACTACCTCACGCGCAGCAAAACCGGTTCCGTCTCAGCTATGGCTCTTTTCGCGGCTGTCGTGATGCGCGGTCGCGATCCGCGTCGTATTTCGCGTCAGTAAGTTTTTCGCGGTTACTCAGCCTTTGAAGTAAATCGGCAAAATCGGCGGGCGGCGGCGCCTCGAACTGAAGCCGCCGTCCGTCGGATGGATGGTCGAACGCCAGGCGCCATGCGTGCAGCGCATGCCGCTCGAACTGGATCGACCGCAGCGTGCCTGGCCCGAACGTGTATCGCTTTTCTCCGACGAGCGTGTGGCCGCGCAACCGCGCCTGGATGCGGATCTGATTGCGCCGGCCGCTCTGGAGCCGCACTTCGATCAGCGAGGTGTCTTTGTACCGCTCGAGGACCCGGTAATCAGAGATCGCTTCCTGCGCATTCGGATCGCGAGGATGGGTTTCTTTCTGGATCAGCGCCTTCTCGTCCCATACAAGATGATCGCGCCACTGGCCGGACGCGGGCGAAGGATGTCCGTACACCACCGCCAGGTACACGCGATCCGGCTGCCGCCGCTTGAACTGCGCCTTCAGTCTCGCCTGCGATTCGGTGTCCTTCGCGAACACGACGAGCCCCGACGTGTCTTGGTCGATCCGATGAACGATCAGCGGACGGCGCTTGCCCGATGGACGCAGGTGGCGCTCCACCTCGTCGTACACCGATGGCGCCGCACTCTTGCGTTCCAGCGGCACCGACAGAAGGCCCGCGGGCTTGTTGACGACAATCAACGCGGCGTCTTCGAACAGGATTTCGACGTCGCCGGCGGTCTGCGGTCCCGGCCGCGGCGCCTTCGCGCTGCCAGGGCGGTCCATCCAGATCCGCACGCGATCGCCGTCCTCGAGCCGGCGCGCCGCCGCATCGCTCCGCGCTTCGTCGTCGTTGACGAAGATCTTGCCGCGCGCCAGCGCCGCCAGGGCTTTCGCGCGCGATCCAAGCCGTTGCGGCGCCGCGAGGAATTTGTCGAGGCGAGCGCCAGACTCCTCCGGCTCGACCGTCCATTCGTTGGCTGCCATCCGCCCTCGTACGTTACAATAGGAGGTTCTTCCAATCCTTTGTGGCCCGGGAGTACGGCCTCTTTCATGATTTCAGTCAGCGGCGTGTCGATGCGGTTCGGTTCGAAGGTCCTGTTTGAGGATGTCACGACGACGTTCTCGACCGGGCGGCGGTATGGCTTGACGGGGCCGAACGGCGCCGGCAAGTCCACCTTCATGAAGCTGCTGACCGGCGAGTCACAGCCGCAGTCGGGGACCGTCACGCGCCCTGAGAAGCTCGGCGTCCTGCGGCAGGACCAGTTCGCGTTCGACGAGTTCCGCGTCATTGACACGGTAATCATGGGCAATCAGCGCCTGTGGAAAGCGCTCGAGGAGCGCGAGCACCTCTACGCCGTCACGGACATGACCGACGCGCAGGGCATGCGGCTCGCGGAGCTCGAAGGAGTTGTCGGCGAGGAAGACGGCTACACCGCCGAAAGCGACGCCGCCGTGCTGCTCGATGGTCTCGACATTCCCGAGCCGCTGCATCATCGGAAGATGTCGGAGCTGCAGGGGGGACAGAAGGTCCGCGTTCTACTCGCCCAGGCGCTGTTCGGCGGGCCGCAGGCGCTGCTCCTGGACGAGCCAACGAACCACCTGGACCTCGAGTCGATCCACTGGCTGAGCGACTTCCTGAACCACTACAACGGGACGCTCATCGTCATCTCACACGACCGGCATTTCCTCAACGGGATCTGCACGCACATCGCGGACATCGACTACCAGACGATCATCACCTACACCGGCGGCTATGACGACATGGTGCTGGCGAAGATGCAGATCCGCAGCAAGGTCGAGTCCGACAACGCGCAGCGCGAGAAGAAGATCGCCCAGTTGAACGACTTCATCGCCCGCTTCTCGGCCGGCACGCGCGCCAGCCAGGTGCAGGCGCGGCGCAAGGAAGTCGAGCGGCTGCAGACGACGGAGCTCGCGCGGTCGAACATCCAGCGCCCGTATATCAAGTTCACGCCGGCCCGTCCCTCCGGACGGATGGCGATGGAGATCAAGGAGGTCTCGAAGGGTTTCGAGAACCATCCGGTGATCGAGGATTTCGACGCCATCGTCAACCGCGGCGAGAAGATCGTGATCGTCGGGCGCAACGGCGTCGGAAAGACGACGCTGCTCAGGGCGCTGCTGTCGGACGCGCCCGGCGCGATCGGCGCGTCACCGAAGGATATTGATTCCGGCTCCGTTCGCTGGGGACACGAGGCGTCGGTCGGATACTTCCCGCAGGATCACACCGGCGTGATCGAGAAGGGGATGACCGCGGTCGAGTGGCTGCACCAGTTCGATCCCGACGCGGCGCGGCAGGACATTCACGGCCTGCTCGGGCAGATGCTGTTCAGCGGCGAAGAGGGCCTCAAGCCCACGCACGCACTGTCGGGCGGCGAGACGGCGCGGCTGCTGTTCTGCCGCATCATGCTGCAGAAGCCGAACGTGCTCGTCTTCGACGAGCCGACCAACCATCTCGATCTCGAATCGATCAACGCGCTCAACATCGCCCTCCAGAAATTCGAGGGGACTGTGCTCCTCGTCACGCACGACCAGGACCTCATCGAAGAGGTCGGGACGCGCGTCTGGCAGCTCGAACCGGGGAAGATTACCGACTTCAAGGGCACTTACGAAGAGTTCACATCCACGCTTGCCTAATCCGAAGCTTGTGCCTCGACCCGGCGGGTTCGCCGGACTCGGTCTCTCGAAAGAGATCGTTGCGTCGCTTACTGTCCTCGGCTACGAAGAGCCGACTCCGGTCCAGCGTGAGACCATCCCATTGCTGCTCGAAGGCAAGGACCTGCTCGGGCAGGCCGCGACGGGCACGGGCAAGACCGCCGCGTTCGCGCTGCCGATGCTGCAGCGCCTCGAGGATGCCGGCGATGCCGGCCGGCGGCACACCGCCGGCCTCGTCCTCGTGCCAACGCGCGAGCTCGCCATGCAGGTCGCGGAAGCCATTCACAAGTACGCACGCGGCACGAAGCTGACCGTTCTTCCGCTTTATGGCGGCGCGCCGATGCACCAGCAGATCCGCACGCTCGAGCGCGGCGCCAGCGTCGTCGTCGCGACACCGGGCCGCGCGCTCGATCACATCCGCCGCGGGACGCTTTCGCTTGGCACGCTGCGCGTGCTCATCCTCGATGAAGCGGATGAAATGCTCGACATGGGCTTCGCCGAGGATCTCGACGCGATCCTCGAGGCAACGCCGGAGGCGCGCCAGACGGCGCTCTTCTCGGCGACGATGCCGCCGCGGATCTTGACGATTGCCAACCGTCACCTGAAGGATCCGGCGCGCGTGTCGATCGCGCGCGAGAAGGCGGCGCCCGGCAAGCTGCCGCGCGTGCGCCAGATCGCCTACATCGTCGCCCGGCCGCACAAGGCGGCGGCGCTGGAGCGCGTGCTCGAGACGGAGAACGCCTCGTCGGCGCTGGTGTTCTGCCGCACGCGTCTGGAAGTCGATACGCTCGTCGAGACGCTGAACGCGCACGGCCACAGCGCGGAAGCGCTGCACGGCGGGATGGAGCAGCGCCAGCGCGATCGCGTCATGACGCGATTCCGCGAAGGGAAGGCCGACCTTCTCGTCGCTACCGACGTTGCCGCGCGCGGCCTCGACATCGAGCGTCTCTCGCACGTCATCAACTACGACGTCCCGAATTCGTCGGAGACGTACCTGCATCGCATCGGCCGCACCGGGCGCGCCGGCCGCGAGGGGACCGCGATCACGCTCGTCGAGCCGCGCGAGCATCGCCTCGTCCGGAGCATGGAAGCGGTCACGAAGCAGAAGATCGAGATCGCACCGGTGCCGACGGTTGCCGACCTGCGCGCGCGCCGCCTCGAGCTGACGCGGGCGTCACTGCGGGAGCGACTCCTCGCGGGCGACCTCGAGCAGACGCGCGTCGTCGTGCAATCGCTCGCGGAGGAGTTCGACGTGCTCGACATCGCCGCGGCGGCGGTGCATCTCGCGCACGCGGCTGCAGGGGGAGAGGGGGACGACAAGGAAATTCCCGCGACCGGTGCGACTCCGGCCGGGGACCGTCCCGGCGATCGCCGTCCGTTGAAGCCGGCACGCGGACACGTCAGAGCCCAGACTCCACGCGGAGACGACGGCGACATGGTCCGGCTGTTCGTAGGCGCTGGCCGCCGCGGCGGCATCCGTCCCGGCGATCTCGTCGGCGCGATCACCGGCGAGTCCGGTCTCGAATCGCGATCGATCGGCGCGATCGAGATCAACGACGCGTTCTCGCTGGTCGAAGTGCCCGACGATCGCGCGGAAGAAGTGATCGCCGCGCTGCGCAGCACCAAGCTGCGCGGCCAGAAGGTCACCGTCCGCCGCGAGCGATAAGCTGCTCGCAGAGCGTCTCACCGCGCCGTACGCGCCAGCGCACGGCTAGCTTCACTTCGAAATCCCGCTTCGCGCGCCGGAAAAGCGCCCCTGCGTCGCGGGGTTTTTCCGGCCTGCGCAGGCGGGATTTCTTCGCGGAGCACCGCGCCCCAAGAGCGCTAACCTATCGCACGCGCGAAACCGCAAGTCGATACATATAAATGTCAGGGCGCGGACGTTCCACGTCGACGAAGCCCGCCAGCGCCAGCCGGCTGCGCATTACCGCAGCAGCTTCAGCCCGCGCACGCCTTTCAGATCGAGGCGCCATACCGCGCCCTTGCTGGTTTTCTCGTCGGCCAGCGCGCCGGTGATGAACAACTGGTCCATGTTCGGCCCCCAGAACGCAACGTTGCTGGTCGTCAGGTTGCCGCCCGGATAACTGCGCAGCAGCTTCCCGTCGGGGCCCAGCACCTGCACCGTGTGCATGCCGTAATGCGCGACGAAGAGATTTCCGTCCTCGTCGAGCGTCATGCCGTCCGGCGCGTTCTCGATCTGATCCCCCTGTTTGGTCGGCAGCGTCGCGAACACCGTGCGCGGCGCGAGCTTGCCCGGCGAGACTACGGGAAAGGAGAGGATGCGATTGTGGCCGCTTTCGCCGACGAGCAGTGTCTTGCCATCGGGGCGCAGGATGATGCCGTTCGGGAAGGCCAGCCCCTGTGCGATCAGGTGCGTCTTCCCCTGAGGATCGACGTAGTGCACCGTGCCGATCGGATTCTTCACGTCCGAGCCGCCGGGATCGGTGAAGTAGAAGCCTCCCTTTGGATCGATGGTCAGGTCATTCGGGGCGCGCAGGGGCTTGCCCTCGCACTCGGATGACGCGTCCGCCAGCTTCTTTCCGGTCGCGTCAAGGTGCAGGACCGCGCCCTTGTCGCAGACCAGGTGCGTGCCGTCGGAAAGGATCTTGTGACCGTTCGGCGCGGGCGTCCTGGCCCAGAGCGCGGTCTTGCCATCCGGAGCGATGGTGTAGATGGTCCCGTGCTGCGTGTCGGAAACGTACGCGATCCCCGAGCGGTCGAACACGATGCCTTCGCAGTAGCCGGGGACTTCGGCGATCTTGACCGGCTTGACGGCAGTCTGGGGTGGGAGATCGCCCGCGGCGAGCAGGCCGGCGGTGAGGGCAAGAAACGACACCATTAATTTCATGGTGCCGACTCTACAACAGCTGTCCCGCTATTTCCTGTTTTCCAGCCGCGCGTTCAGCGTTCTTGTTTTGCGGGCGCGCTTAGCGCGCGCGGGCGGAGAGCCGGCCTGGCAGCCGCCGGCCGGCAGCGAGACGCACGATGGGAATGTGGGCCGTCGCAGGACACGTCGATAACAATTCCGTCGTTTCCTGCGCATCATTGTCGCCGAGCGACGCGCCGACGACGATCAAGTCGGGCAGATGACAGGACGCCTTGACGATGGCCTCGAACCCGGTGCGGGCGACGGCGACGCGGAAGCCGCGCTTTTCAAGCTGCCGCACTCGCCGCGCACGGGACACGGGATTCGCGTCCGCGATGAGAACGAGTGGCAGCGCGATCGACGACGTGGTCGAGTCGGGGGAAAAATTTTCGGTCGTGAGCGTCTGCAATTCGGACATTCAGGGCGCCCTCCGCGGTTCGCGAGCGACGCTGAGCAAGAATGCTGCCGTGATTCAGGCGCGCAGAACGCGATTGATGCCGACCGCCGCGATGGCACCGACGCCGATCGCGACGACATCCAGATCGCTCGCCTGGTTGAGAGGATCGAACGCCGCAAGCAGGGCAAAGCTGAGGAGGCCACCGGCGATCGCGCACGCGAGGATTTCCGCGAAGACGAATACGGGGCGCCTCGGACAGCGATGTCCGTCTGTAAGGTGGCCCTTGCAGCGGGGACAAGTCGCCATTGGAATATGAAGTCGGCCGGTCGCCGACACGATAGCACAGGCGATTTGTGGCTGAGGTGGATTTTTCGCCGCACCGCGTATCATGGCCGCCACCAAATCGGTCGTGATGAACAGCCATCGCGTCGGTTCATTCGTCCTCCTCGCCGCCGGTGTGCTGCTCGTCTTCGCCGGGCTCGCCTCTGCGTTGGGATTTACCCTCGGCGGCATGATCGCCAGCAGCGCCGCCATCGTCGCGCTCCTGTACGCCGGTGGCGTGTGGTTCGGCCGCTCTTCCCACGCGGATCCGTCTGTGGTCCTCTTCACTCGAGGGCTCGTCGTAGCGAGCGGGCCGCTCTCGGGACGCGCAGTCGCGGATTTGTTCTCGCCCGAGATGCGTGGGCCCATCGAAGAGGGATGCCGGAAGGCGCTGCTGGGGCAGGCGTCGCGGTTCGCGTGCGGCGCCGCGCAACTTTTCGCCGCGAGCCCGGTCAGATCGAGTGAAGGCGCCGTCGTCTTCGGGCTGCTGCTGTCGGGCCGCGTGGCGGAAGCGGAAGTGGCGGCGGTTACGCCGCTCGCATAGGACGCGCGAGCAGCGCGACGCCGAGGGCGACGACCGCGAGTGAGAAGAGGTGGGCGACCGTGAGCGGTCCCAGCACACGCGTGTTCACTCGCACGAACTCCAGCGCAAACCTGAACGCGCCGACGCCGATAAAATACCGTCCGAGCACCGTGCGATCCGACAACCCGCGACGGCGCCAGCGAATCAACATCCACGTGAAGACCGCGAGGAAAATGGCCTCGTAGATCTGCGTCGGATGGACGCGTTCCGTGGTCGGCGGCAGACCCTCGGGAAACGCGACGCCCCAGGGCAGGGACGTAGGATGTCCGTAGTCGTCGCCGACGAGGAAACATCCGACGCGGCCAAGCATCTGGCCGACGGCGAGCGCCGGCGTGGCGGCCGAGAGGACGGCCATCATCGGCCACCGCTTCACCCGGATCGTCAGGTAACCGGCGAGCAACCCGCCGACGAACCCACCGAACCAGCTCATTCCGCCTCGATCGAGGAAAAGGCTCAGGAACGAGCTTTCATTTAAGTGTTCGAAGACGTAGAGGAGCTTCGCGCCAAGCAGTCCGCCGACCAGGCCGTAGACGGCAGCATCCATCGCTGCGTCAGGCAATCCCGATCGCGCCAGCTCCCGCCGGAATACCCAGAGTCCGGCGAGGGCGCCGAAGGCGACCATCACGCCGAAGCTGGTGATGTCGAGCGATCCGATGCGGAAGAGAACGGGGAACAAGCCCGTCTAGATTACTTCTTCTTCCCGCCGCCCTTGCGTCCCTTCTTGGCGGCGCGGCTGCGCTTCTCGCTCGCGCGGCGCTTGTTCACCGTGGCCGCCGCGATGCGCTTGGCAACTTTCGCGCTGCGGCCGCGCTTGCTGGCGGACGCCTTGATCTTCTCGTACTGCCGCGCGTTCTTCTTACCCTTGACACCACGTGGTGGCATGCAGCTACCTCCTCAAATGGCCGGTTTCTGGCCGGCGAGGAACCGATCAACGCGGGCCGCAACCTCCTTGAGATAGGCCGCGTCGCCGGCGGACACCTCGGTGGTTACGTATCCCTCATAACCGATCTCATGCAAAGCGCGCCGCACTTCGGGCCAATCGATGTCTCCCTCGCCGATGGGCTTCCACGTGAACCGCCCGTTCGGCCGGTCGAAATTGAAGTCCTTCAGGTGCACCTTGACGATCCGCCGACCCAGCGTGCGGATCCAGTCCTGCGGGAAGGCATAGATCACCACATTGCCGACGTCGAAATACGCCTTCAGCCACGGCGACTCGAACTCGTCTACGTAGCGCGCGAATTCCAACGGACTGAGGAGGAACTTGTTCCACGCCTCCTCGACCGCGACAATCACCTTGAGATCTTTCGCGAGCGGCAGCACGCGCTCGCGGATAACGCGCTGCGACCGCTGGTAGCCGTCCCGATACGGCGTTGCCGCGTCCACGACCGCCGGAACGAGCAGCACGGCGTCGGCGCCCCAGAGCGCGGCATTGCGCAGCGACGTCTCCATCCCCACGACGCTGCGGCGGACGACGTCGGGGTCGCTGCTCGAGAGCGGCAGCCGCCAGTGATCCATGTTCATCACGGAGTGAATGCGGAGGCCCGCCTTCGTCGCGGACTCTCTGACTTCCGCCGCTTCCTCCGGACGTGTCACGGTCTGCATCTCGATGGCCTCGAATCCCGCCTCCTTCGCCATCGCGAAACGGCCAGCATAGGAGAGATCCTTCGGCAGCATCGAAATGAGGATCGACTTGCGGATGCCCGGGGGCTGCGCCAGCACGTCGATGGAGTGGCCGGCGGCCGCGGCCGCCGCCATGAGCTTGATGAACGCGCGTCGGTCTGTCATGCGGAGCCTTATACTACCGATCGGTCTACGCGTCGAAAGGGAGGCACATGTCAATTTCAGACATCAGTCGGCGGCGGTTTCTCGGATCGGTTGCGGCGGCGGGCGCCGCCGCGGTGACGGTCAATGCGGCGAAGGGGGACGCACGCGCGTCGCAGCCGGCGGGCGGCAAGGCGCAGGCGCCGGATGGACGGGTGCTGAAGGCCGGACTCATTGGGTGCGGCGGGCGCGGGCGCGGCGCGGCAACGAACTTCCTGGACGCGGGACCGAACCTTCAGATCACGGCGCTCGCCGATGTGTTCCCCGATCGCGTCGCGAAGGCGCGCGAGCTTCTGAACGGGCAGCGCGGGCAGCAGATCGGCGAGGCGAATTGCTTCACCGGGTTCGACGCCTACCAGAAGCTGCTCGGCTCCGGCGTCGACCTCGTGATCCAGGCGACGCCGCCACACTTCCGGCCGCTGCACGCGGCCGCGATCGTCGACGCGGGGAAGCACCTGTTCATGGAGAAGCCGCTGGGCGTGGACGTGCCCGGCGTGCAGGCAGTGATGCGCACGGCGGAGCGGGCGCAGAGCAAGGGCTTGAGCGTGATGACCGGCACCCAGCTGCGCCGCGACAACGCCCGCATGGAAGTGTACCGGCGCGTCCGCGACGGCGCGATCGGCGACATCCGATCGGTGCGCGCGATCCGCAACCAGGGAGCGCTGTGGTACCGCCTGCCCGATCCCGGCTGGTCCGACATGGAATACATGATCCGGGATTGGGTGAACTGGGCCTGGCTCTCGGGCGACATCATCGTCGAGCAGCACATCCATCATCTGGACGCGATGCTGTGGGTGCTGGGGAAGACGCCGATCAAGGCCACCGGGATGGGCGCGCACGCGCGGAGGCGCACCGGCGATCAGTACGATTTCTTCAGCATCGACTACGAGTACGACGGCGGCCTGCACCTGCACACCACCATCCGGCAGCTCAATGGCTGCGCCAACGAGCGGCAGGAAGTCTTCGTCGGAACCAAAGGCTCGGCGAACCTTGACGGGATCATCTACGACCTCGCGGGGAAGCCGATCTGGAAGTACGACGGGCCGGTCAACGACGCGCTCGTCCAGGAACACGTCGACTGGGTCACCGCGATCCGGACGGAGAAGCCGATCAACACCGCGAAGGAAACGGCGCTCGCGACGCTGATGGCGATCATGGGGCGCGATTCGGCGTACACGGGAAAGGCGATCACCTGGGACGATCTGCTCGCCTCCACCGCTCGCCTCGGTCCGACCGAGTACACGCTCGGTCCGGTGCCGCTGAAGCCAGAAGCGCCGGTGCCCGGCGCCGATCAAGGACCGCCGCTCAGCGGCACAGCTTGAATCCCTGATCCCTGATCGCTAATCCTGAATCCTTGATCCGGAATCCCTGATCCGGATCGCGATGGTAAACTCCGGCACATGTCCGCTTTGCTGCGCGCCTCCGCGCTCGTGGCCGGACTGGCAGCGGCCTCCATTGCTCAACCGGCGCACGCGCAGGCGCCTTCGTCTCGCCGCGTAGAGGCGCCGCCCGGCGGGCGCGCCGCTGCGCATCTGGCCCGCGGGGCCGCTTTGGAGCGCGAGGGAAATCCCGCGGCGGCGGCCGACGAATACCGCGCCGCGATCGCGCTTCGGCCGGAGATGGCGCAGGCCCACGATCGCCTGGGATTCGTGCTCGGCCTGCTCGGACGTACCTCCGAAGCCCTCGACGAGTTCCAGCAGGCGGTTGCGCTGCAGCCGTCCTCATTCGACGCCCAATATCATCTCGGCGCCACGCTCTGGTGGACGAAGCAGATTGCGCCCGCGCGCGCCGCGCTGCAGCAGGCGGTGAAGCTTCGTCCGGCGCACGCCGAGGCGCGCTACTATCTCGCGCTCACCGAGAAACAAGCCGGCGCCGCCGACAAGGCGCTCGAAGATTTGCGGATCGCCGTGCGGCTGGGGCCGCAGATCGCGCTGGCGCACCTGCAGCTCGGCGTCGCACTGCAGGAAATTGGCGACGTCGACGGGGCGATCGACGAGCTGCGCCGCGCGAGCGCGCTGGATCCATCCTCCGCTGATGCCCGCAACAGCCTGGGTATTGCGTTGATGCAGAAGGGGGCCGCGGACGAGGCGATTCGCGCCTTCGAGATGGTCATCCAGGCGCAGCCCGATCATCCCACCGCACGGTTGAACCTGGGCACCGCGTTCATGCAGCAGGGCAACCTCCAGCAGGCGATCGAGACGTACCGCGAGCTGACCCGCCGCAACCCGGCGGATGCCGAAGGCTTCTATGACCTGGGCCTGGCCCTGAAACAAAGCGACGACTTCATCGCCGCCGAGGCCGCGCTGCGGACCGCGGCTCGCCTGGACCCTGCGCTGCCGGAGGCACCCTATACTCTCGGCGTCGTGTTGTGGCAGACCGGACGCGCCGACGAAGCGGCCGCGCTTTTCCGTGACGCGATCTCGCGCCGAGCGGACTTTGCCGATGCGCACTACATGCTCGGCACCATCCAGAAGCAGCAGGGAGAGCTCGATCGCGCGATCGATGAATTCCGCGAGACCATTCGCCTCCGCCCCACGTCCGCCGAAGCGTACACAAGCCTGGCGCAAATCTTCCGGCAGCGGCATGACGACGCGGGCGCGGCCGCGGCGCTTGCCTCCGCCGATCGGCTGAACCGGCGGAAGGCCGACGCGCAGGCGGGGGTGTTCGCGGTGCACGCAGGGCTGGAGATGATGAAGCGCGGCGCGATCGCCAGAGCGATCGAGAAATTCCGCGAAGGCGTCCGGCTTGCCCCCGACAACGCGCAGGCCCACTATCAGCTCGCCATGGCGCTGCGCCGCACGGGTGCGCGCGCCGAAGCGGCCGCGGAGTTCGAAACCGCCCGCCGCCTCACACCGTCTCTTCGGATGCCGGAGACAGGACGCTGATCGTGCGCGGCGACTCCTGGTCCTTTCCCGCGCTGACATTCATGATTGCGCTCACGCTGCTGATCGGCCGTCCCGCGGTGCGGGGACAGCCGCTTCCCGCACCGGAGTTCTCGTTCGTCAACGTCGCGCGGGAGGCCGGTCTCGACAGCCCGACGGTCTTCGGCGGTACCACGTCGAACAAGTACCTCCTCGAAACAACGGGCACGGGCCTCGCCTTTATCGATTACGACAACGACGGCTGGCTCGACCTGTTCCTGGTGAACGGATCGACGCTCGAGGGTGTCGCGCAGGAGAAGGCGCCGACCAATCATCTCTATCGCAACAAGCGTGACGGCACGTTCGAGGATGTGACGAAACGCGCCGGCCTCGACGCAAGCGGCTGGGGACAGGGCGCGTGCGTCGGCGACTACGATAATGACGGCGCCGACGATCTGTTTGTCAGCTACTTCGGCCAGAATCGCCTGTATCACAACCGCGGCGACGGTAGCTTCGCTGACGTGACGCGGGCGGCCGGCCTCATGCAGCCGCGGACGCGCTGGGGCACGGGCTGCGCATTCCTGGATTACGATCGCGATGGCCGACTCGATCTGTTCGTGGCCAACTACATCGACCTGGATCTGCGCACGGCGCCGACGCCCGATTCCGGCCTCTGCCGCTACAAGGGTGTGCCGGTCGCCTGCGGTCCGCCCGGACTGCCCGGTGGGAAAAATGCGATGTACCACAACAAGGGGGACGGCTCGTTCGCTGACGTGTCGCAGACGTCGGGGATCGCCGGCGCAAGCGGCACCTACGGGCTCGGGGTGAGCACGCTCGACTTCGACAACGACGGCTGGATCGATCTGTACGTCGCCAACGATTCCAACCCGAGCGCGCTCTACCGCAACAATCACGACGGCAGCTTCACCGACATCGGCGTCCGCGCCGGCTGCGCCTACAGTCAGGACGGCAAGCCGCAGGCGGGAATGGGCGTCGCGATCGGCGACTTCGATCGCAACGGGACGATGGACGTGTTCAAGACCAATTTCGCGGGCGACACGTCGACGTTGTACGTGAACACGGGCGACGGGCTGTGCGAGGATCGTACGTTCGCGGCCGGCATCGGACTGAACACGCGGTGGCTCGGGTGGGGCACGGGATTCGTCGATCTCGACAACGACGGCTGGCTCGACCTGTTCCTCACCAATGGCCACGTCTACCCCGAGGTCGCGCAGCTCAAGACGGAAGCGGGCTACAAGCAGCGCAAGATCGTGTACCGGAACCTCGCGAACGGACGCTTCGCGGACGTGACCGAGCAGCTGGGAGAACCCGTCACCGTCGCGAAAGCAGGGCGCGGGTCGGCGTTCGGCGATTTCGACAACGATGGTCACGTCGATGTCGCGATCACGAACGTCAACGACCTTCCCGATCTGTTTCGGCTGCGTGGCGTGGCGCGTCACTGGGTGCTGCTGAAGCTCGTCGGCGTCGCGTCGAATCGCAATGCCATCGGCGCGCGCGTCAAGTGCGTGAGCGGCGGCGCGTCACAATGGCAGGAAGTACGCGGTGGCGGCAGCTATCTCTCGCAGAACGATTTTCGCGTTCATTTTGGACTCGCCGCCGCGGGCCGCGTCGATCGGATCGACATCCGCTGGCCGAACGGCCGCGAAGAGAGCTGGACGGATCTCGCGGTCGATACCATTCACACATTGAAAGAAGGCGGCGGCCATGCGACAGCATCGAGGTAGTGCGCACCGGCTGCTGACGATGATCGCGGTCGCCGTCATCTGGAGCGAGCCCCTTACCGCAGGCCCTTCGGCGCCACTCAGGGCAGGCCCTTCGACGGCGCTCAGGGCAAGGCAGGCTCCCGCTCCGGCGCGCGACGCGGTGACCGCGCTCATCGCTGACGCTCGCGCATTAATAGATGGAGGCAACCCGGATGGGGCGATCGCGAAACTCCGCGCCGCGAACGCCAGCGGCGATCCCCGGATCGCGGAACTGCTGGGCGTCGCCTACTACCACGCCAACGATCCCGCACGCGCAATCGCGACGCTGACGCCGGAGGTGGCCCGGCTGCCGCGCGAGTCGCTCGAGCGACGCGAAGCCGTGCAGGTGCTCGGGCTGTCACATTATCTGGCCGGGCACCTGGCGGAGGCGATCCCGTTCCTCGAGGAGATTCAGCCGCTCGTCCCCGACGACATCAAGCTGGCCTACACGCTTGGCACTGCATACATCCAGACGCGGCAACCCGCGAAAGCGCGGGACGCGTTCGCCCGCACATTTGGAGTGCCCTTCGGGTCGGCCGCCGCCCACCTGCTGACCGCACAGATGATGATCCGGCTGGAGCTCGAGGACCTTGCACAGGCCGAGCTGCGGCTGGCGCTCGAGAAGGAGCCGCGCCTCCCGGAGGCGCACTACCTTCTCGGACAGATCGCGATCTTCCGCTCGCGGCTGGACGAAGGGTTGGCGCTGATGCGGCAGGAGCTGGCCATCAACCCGGCGCACGCGATGGCGCTCTATCGCATCGGCGACATCCAGTCCCGCCAGCTGCAATGGGAGGCCGCGATCGCCGCGCTGCAGCAGTCGATCTGGATCAACCCGTACTTCAGCGGGCCCTACATCCTGCTCGGCAAGGCTTATGCGAAGACGAACCGCCCGGCCGCCGCCGAAAGCATGCTCCGCCGCGCAATTCAGTACGATCCGAACAACAAGACCGCGCACTATCTCCTCGCGCAGCTCCTCCAGCAGACCGGACGTAGCGACGAAGCGAAGCGGGAGTTCGCGATCGCCGAGCGGCTGCAGGGCGACAGGGAGAAATAGGGGCCCGGATGCACGGACCACGGGATCTCGTCGGCGCAGCCTGCGCGGCGTGGTTGATTGCCTCCACCTGGGCGTCTCCGCCTCCCGGCAAAACCAATCCAGACGATCTCCCCTGGCCGATCTCGCTCGTCGACGTCGGCGACCGCGCGGGACTCGGCGCCATCTCCGTGTACGGCGGCGTCGACCGCAAGCGATTCATCATCGAGACCAACGGCGCCGGCGTCGCCTTCCTCGACTACGACAACGACCAGTGGGTCGACGCGCTCGTGCTGAGCGGCACGCGCCTCGAGGACGGCTCACGCGCGACGGCACACTTCCCGCCGGGCGCGGCGCCGGTGTCGCACCTGTACCGCAACAATCACGACGGCACCTTCAGAGACGTGACGGCGGCGGCCGCTCTGAACCGCACGGGATGGGCATCTGCAGTGTGCGCCGCGGATTACGACAATGACGGCTCACTCGATCTCTTCGTCACCTACTACGGGGCCAACGTGCTGTACCGGAACCGCGGCGACGGACGCTTCGAGGACGTGACCACGAAGGCTGGACTGCCGGCTGCGGGGGTGAGATGGGGATCCGGCTGCACATTCGTTGACTACGATCGCGACGGGCGCGCCGATCTGTTCGTCGCCAATTACCTGAAGTTCGACATCGGCACCGCGCCCGAGGTCGGACAAGGACCCAACTGCCTGTGGAAGGGGGTCCCGGTCAACTGTGGACCGCGGGGCCTGCCAACCGACACAAACCTGCTCTACCGCAACAACGGCGACGGGACCTTCTCCGACGTCTCGGAGCGGTCGGGCATTGCGGCCGTCCGCGGCCGCTACTCGATGACCGCCACGGCGGCCGATCTGGACGGCGACGGCTGGCCTGACATTTACGTGGCGTGCGACTCGACCGCGTCGATCCTGTATCGCAACAACCACGATGGGACGTTCACCGACAAAGCGGTTGAAAGCGGCGTGGCGTACAGCGAAAACGGCGTGCAGCAGGCCGGCATGGGAGTCGCGGTGGGCGACTACAACGGCGACGGCCTGCTGGACCTTCTCAAGACACACTTCGCCGACGACATCCCGGCCCTGTACCGCAACGGAAGCAAAGGGCTCTTCGAAGACCTCGCTTCCGCGGCGGGTCTCGCGGTGCAGAATCGTTACGTCGAGTGGGGTGCCGGGATGCCGGATCTCGACAACGACGGCCGGGCGGATCTCGTCTACGTCACCGGCAACGTGTACCCCGAGGTCGAAGCCGTCCTCCCCCAATATCCGCAGCGCGGACCGCGCATCGTCTTTCGCAACCGCGACGGCGCACGCTTCGACGACATGACGGCGAGGAGCGGGCCCGGAACGGTGGCACTGCACTCGAGCCGCGGCGCGGCGTTCGGCGATTTCGACAACGACGGCGACGTCGACGTGCTGATCTTCAACATGAACGCCGCGCCGTCGTTGCTCAGAAACGACTACAGCGGCGCGAATCACTGGATCGCGGTAAAGCTCGAAGGGACCGCGTCGAATCGCTCGGCGATCGGCGCCACCGTGCTGCTGACGGCGGACGGACGCACGCGGGCGCAGGCGGTTCTGAGCCAGGCGAGCTACTACTCGCACGACGACCTGCGGCTGCACTTCGGACTCGGTACCGCCGTGTCCGCCGACAGGATCGAAGTGCATTGGCCGAACGGAGGGACCGAAGTGCTCACCAACGTTCGCGGCGGACGCGTGGTTGCGATGAAAGAGGGACAGACGCGCCGCTGATCCCCAGGCAACGGCTGGGCTGGTAGTTTTTTTTCACTGCCGGGCGCGCGGATGGGTGTAACGTGAAACGCCGGAATTCAGCCGGAAGGGAGATACGATGTCCTCTCCTCGTGCTCTTCGCGGATTCGCAACACCTCTCCATCGCGCCGCGTGGTTCTGTCTGACGCTGGCGGCACTCTGTTCTCCATCTCGAGTGAATGCACAAGCCGTATACGGCAGCATCGGCGGTGTCGTCACCGATCAAACCGGCGCGCTCGTGCCCGGCGCCACGGTCACGGTGACGAACGTCGACCGCAAGACGTCCGACACGGTCGTCGCGAATGAGTCCGGCCTTTACATCAAAGAACGGCTGCTCCCCGGCACCTACGAGGTCAAGGCGGAGATGCAGGGATTCAAGGCGGCGGTGTACTCCGCCGTCATGGTGAACGTCGACACGCAGACGAAGCTGAATATCAAGTTGAATCTCGGGAACGTGTCGGAATCGGTCACCGTGTCAGGATACTCACCGCTGCTCAAGAGCGATCGCGCCGACGTCGCCACGACGTTTGACACCAAACAGATCACCGACCTGCCGATCCTCGATCGCAACTTCACCAAGTTCATTCTGCTCACGCCCGGAACCCAGCAGCTCCAATGGCAGCATGCGGCCAGCGAGAACCCGCAGGGGTCGACGCAGACGATGGTGAATGGCCAGCATTTCAGCGGCACGGGCTATCAGCTCGACGGCACGGAGAACCGCGATCCGATCCTCGGGATCATCGTCATCAACCCGAACATCGAAGCGATCCAGGAAACGAAGATCACGTCGCAGAACTACGACGCCGAGTTCGGACAGGCGACGGCGGGTGTCGTGTCGGTCCAGACCAAATCGGGGACGAACAACCTGCACGGCAGCGCATCCGAGTTTCACCTGGGCGATCGCTTCCAGTCGCGCAACCCGTTCTCGCAGTCGCTGCCGGACGCGTCCACGGGCCGGTTCATTCCCGAGACCAAGCGCAATCAGTTCGGAGGGTCGCTCGGCGGTCCGATCAGGAAGGACAGGATCTTCCTCTTCGGCGATTACGCGGGACTGCGGAGCAACGTCGGCGGGTCGCGGCTGCTGACCGTGCCGACCGCGGCGGCGCGAACGGGAGATCTGAGCGCGTATGGCGTGAACATTTTCGATCCCGCCAGTGGTGCAACGCCGGCGGTGCGCACGCAGTTCAGCAACAACGTCATTCCGACGGCGCGGCTGTCGCAGCAGGCGCAGGCGCTCCTGAAACTGATCCCTCTGCCGAACCGTCCGGGCACTGAGAATGGGACGCGCGATAATTTCGTCGCCTCGGGCAGTGAAAAATTCAACAGCGACACGTTCGACGTCCGGCTCGACGGACGCGTCAGTCCGCAGCTGAACCTGTTCGGCCGCTATAGCGTGGCGAAGTTCGATCGGAACGGCCCGACGGCATTCGGCGCGGGCGGCGGCCAGGAGCTCGTGTCCCTCGGCGGGGCGTCCAAGGTGAAGAACCAGAGTCTCGCGACCGGCTTCGATCGATCCATCGGATCGCACATGACCGCCGACTTCCGGCTTGGCTGGTTCAAGTACAAGGTGGACGTGCTGCCGTTCGACTTCGGGACGACACCGGCGCGGGACGCCGGCGTGCCAGGGTTGAATCTGGACAACGGCTTCACGTCGGGGCTGTTCGGCGGCTTCGTGGAAGGGAACCGCGGCTTCAACTTCGGATCGGGCCTCGGCGTCAATCGCTGCAACTGTCCGCTCAACGAAGACGAAAAACAGCTACAGCTGGTCGGGAACGTAACGCGGCTGATGGGCAACCACACGATCAAGTTCGGCGCGGACGTTCGTAAAGCCGACAACCTGCGGGTCCCGAGCGACCAGCACCGGTCGGGCGAGCTGTCGTTCTCTCCCGATCGCACGATTGGGCCGACTGGCGGGGGTCTCGGCATCGCGACGTTCCTGCTCGGCGACGTGACGCACTTCGCGCGGTATACCAGTCCGTCCACCGATGCGGCGGAGCGGCAGTGGCGCAGCGCCTACTACGCGCAGGACACGTGGAATGCCTCACGGAGCGTGACGGTGTATTACGGTCTGCGTCTCGATATCATCAACCCGCAAACCGTCAACGGCGCGCAACAGGGGGGCTTCCTGCTCGCGACGGTCAACGGCATGCAGGCGGATATTCCGTCACCGACCATCCGCGTCGCCGGTGTCGGCGGCATCCCCCTGAACGGCGGGATCAAGAACGCGTTGAACTGGGCGCCGCGCGTGGGCGTCACGTACCAGCTCGCGGAGAAAACCGTTCTCCGTGGCGGCTACGGGCGCAGTTATGATCTGGGCGTGTTCGGATCGATCTTCGGCCATACCGTCACGCAGAACCTGCCGGTGCTCTCCGCGCAGAACCTGAACGCGCCGGCGAATTTCGCGGCGGTGTTCAATCTCGCGCAAGGGCCGCCGTCGCCGGTCTTCCCCGCCGTGCCAACAGACGGCCTGCTGGCCGTCCCGAACGGTGTGTTCACGCGCGCCCTTCCGGATAAGCAGCACCTTCCCGCCGTCGATGCCTATAACGTCACGGTGCAGCACGAGCTGAGGCCAACCATTTCGGTCGAGGCCGGCTACGTCGGCAACTACGGGCGGCGCGTGTTCGCCGGAGACGGACCGGACGTCAACATCAACCAGGCGGTGATCACGGGCTTTCCGAACGTGCCGCGTGACAACCGCAAGCCGTACTTCACCCGCTTCGGTTGGACGCAGGACATCTCGGTGTACTGCAACTGCGGGCACAATCGGTATGACGCCCTGCAGGCGAAGATCACCAAACGTTTCTCCAGCGGCTACTCGGTCTATGCGCAGTACACGGCGCAGCGGGAACGGCAGAACTCATCCGAGTACTTCTTCTACGACCCGGATCTGAACTATGGCCGTGCGGACTGGGACCGCGCGCACAATTTCAGCGTCGCGACGACGTACGAGCTGCCGTTCATGAAGGGGAATCGTTTCCTGGGCGGGTGGCAGGTCAACCAGATCACGATCATCCAGAGCGGATTGCCGTTCAACGTCAGCTACCGCGACTCGGGCGCCGACCGCGACACCGGGCCCGGGCGGCCCAATCTGACTGGCGACGCGATGGCCGGTGGCGGCACACGCGATCACTGGTTCAATGGTACGGCGATCGGGTCGGAGGGCAGCGCGTTTTCACGGCCGGCGGCCGGCACCTTCGGGAACCTGCCGAGGAACGCCCTCACCGGGCCGGGCTACTGGAGAACCGATGCGTCCATCTTCAAACGGTTCGTCCTCACGAACAACCACGCCGTCGAATTCCGGGCGGAAGCGGTCAACCTGTTGAACCACGTGAACCTGGGCAACCCCGATTCCGAGATCGGCGTCCCGGGCAACAACAACCCTAACGCGGGGCGCATCACGTCGACCGCCTACTTCGGCGCCGATGCACAGCGGAACTTCCAGTTCGGCGTGCGATACAGCTTCTGATACCAGGTGGTCAAGAGTAAGCGCGATCGGCCGGCGTTCGCGCTTACTCACTGGTTGACAACGATCACGCCATAGTTCACGACGTCATCCAGTCTCGCGCCGCACCAACCGAATCGCAAACGCGAATCCTGAATTCAGGTTTTGGCTTACGACCGTTGGATTTTCACTGAAAAACTGGTGACCCGGGTGGGGATCGAACCCACGACCCTGTGATTAAAAGTCACATGCTCTACCACTGAGCTACCAGGTCACAAGTGCCTATAATACAATAACTTAAAGCGATCACGCGAGCGGCTGTAAACCCGCTCAGGGTAACGCTGGGGTAGCAGGCGGCACGGTTCTCCGCTGCGATCCCTGACGACGGTTCCTCTGCGCGCGATCACGCCGCCCAGTCTACCAGAGGGCACCTGCCCGCGCGCGCTGTGCTGCCTGTAGTGCCCAGCCTGAACGACGCAGGCGCGATGCGCGGCGGGCAGACAGGGTGAGGACAGGCCGACGCGGCTCGTCGGTCCTAGCCGGTCCTAGCTGCAATCGAGCGACCTGCGGCTCAGGAACGGCTGTTCTTCGTCCTGCTCGTCGGCGTCGAAGCCACCCGGTCAGCCCTACCTTGCGGAAACTCGCAGCATAGCTGCAGTCGTGAGGTTGGGTGAGACCCTTTACGGTCGAGAGGACGCCGACGCGCCTGTCGTCGCGTTGAGCGGACAGACGTTGCGCGCCTGCGGTCGGCGGCTGCGGGATACGGCGGACGTTCATGTCCAGGACGAACTGCGAAAGTTGTACACCCGCGACCCAGATTGGAACGCGCTGCTGCCGATCCTCAGCGACCAGGCAATCGGAGAACAGTTGTCGCTCCAGGAATGTCTCAGGGACTTCACCGAGTTCACGAAAGACATTCCTCTCAAAACCGTACGCCCGGCAACCAGCTCCGTTGTGTATCGCACATCGTGCACCGATTGGGACCCTGACAACTTCCGCGCTGGCATACCCGAAGGAATCGCAGGGGCCGGGCAAAGAACCAGATTCGATCCAGGCCCGAGTCATCCGAGAACTCAAGCAGCGGGATTTCGGGGTGATTGTCGACGACGACGGCAAGGGCGAGGCCGCCGACGTCGTGGCGATCAGTTTGATCGGCGACCGTACAACACCCTCCAGAATTGACGTGGAGTTCTTCCGCTGTAAGTACTCACAGGCAGACACAGCGGGGCACCGAATCAAAGACCTGTACGAAGTCTGCGGGCAGGCGCAAAAAAGCATTTCATGGATGATGTCGCCTGACAAGCGGAGCGATCTTTTTACGCACCTTCTTCGGCGCGAAGCGCTTCGGCAGGAAGCGGGACTCGCGACTCGATTTGAAGTCGGCAACGAGGAACTGCTGTTGATGATCCGCGAGATGAGTCGACAAGTCCAGAGCACATTCCTTCGGGACTGAACCCAACCTCGAGCACGTCTCACCAGCTTCGGAATGCGCTGAAGAAGCGTGGCTGGCAAGTTCAGGAGTCTGCCGACGAAGTACGTCTGCTAATGCCGGCCGGACACTACGCTCACGGGCGCTGCGGTTGATGCTGTCCTCGGAGCGCCAGGCGAGCGCGAACAAGTGGACGACGAGACGATTGACCAACGACTCGCGACTAACGACTAACGACTGCAGATCTTCAAATCAGAAAGAATACAGAATCCGGACGAACCCCGTGCTTCCGGTGTACGGGCGATTCCCGTATCCCGTGTACAGCAAGCCGAGATAATCGATGCGCGGCGTTCCCGCCTGACCGGGCAGATCGATCGTTGCGTAGTCGGTGATATCGAACTTCTCGTACCAGTAGCCAAGTCGGAGACCGACTCTTGGCGCGAACTTGTACGTGAAATCCGCCGTCAAGCGATGCCAGTTGTTCGTGATCTTCGGCAGCGCCTCGAAACACGAACTGAGCCCCACCCCGCACGGCGATGGGATCGTGAACGGCTGCCCGGTCACCGGATTGAACGGGTCCACGATCGCCTCCGCGCCCGACAGCGCCCTGTTCGTCGACAGCTCCTGGATCCTCGGCCCGCTGTGAATGTACGAGTTGTCTGAATCGCTGTAGTCGTAGCCGATTCGAATGTCCGCTTTCTCGACGATATTGAGCACATCGAGATAGACGTTCAGGTTGTTGACTTTCTCATCGTTGTTGAGGAACCACGTGCGATTCGGATCGAACCAGGTGCCGTAGTCGGTACCCGGAGGACTCGCGTTGCGCGCCGACTGGTTCGTCTTGTACGAATCGCGTCCGTAGTTGGCTCCGAAATGCACCTTGTTCGTCGGAATCACGTTGACGCCGAAGTTGTACACCGCATTGCTGTTGTCCAGCAGGCCGAACTCGTGACCTGGCCCATGGTACCGGTCCTTGCCTGCGGCGAGTGAGAATGTGAAATCGACTATCGAGGCCGGTATGACGTTGAGAACCAGCCAGCCGCGGTTGCGCGTGCGATCCGCCTCATCGTAGGTCCGCAACCCTGGCTGGAACCCGCCCTCCTCCACAACCTGCTCGGAGAAGCCGGTGCCGATGCGAGCCGTGTGCTCGTAGATCACGCGAAGGGTGACGTACTGACCTGTCAGCTGGTCGAGCGTCGTGCGAAACGTATAGTCAGTCGAGTCGCTGAAGGCACGTCCCGTTCGCTTGAAGTCGTCCAGCGTGTATCCAACACGCACGGATGTCGTCGGCCGCAGCGTGAACAATCCGTTGACGTCGAAGGTGTTCTGTCTGATGTTGTAATGCTCCGTTTCGCCACCGGTTTCCTCGGGCACCGCATCCATCCGTACGTACTCGACGGCGTCGAAGATCGGCGTGAGGTTGCGGTGATCGTTAAACCGGTAGCGCATCGACAGACCGAAATAGCGCGTGGGGCGCGAGCTAAAGTTGAGCATCGCATCCATTCCGCGCACCTTCGCTTCAGCGGTGCTCCTTGGAAGCCTTGCGAGGCCTGGGAAACTCGCGAATACGCCCGAACTACTGATAACCTGGTTGCTCGTCCAGGGGATCAGGTCGTCGTTCTGCCTCATGCTCGTCAGCGAAAGTTGGCCGTTCACCGAGGTGCGCGGCTGCATCTTGTAGAGCCCGACCGCACTGACGGTATTCAGGCTGTTGCTCGGCGGCGCCGCAATGCGGCTCGTGGCCGCGCCGCGGCCGTTGCTGTAGCCACTGGCATCATACGGGCTCGTATCAGTCGCCCTTACGGCGTTGTCGAACAGGATTTCGTGGATGTCGTTGTTAAACCACGAGCCATCCCACGCGACACGAAGCATCCCCTCTGGCTTGGTCCATTCCGCCGCAGCCGAGAAATCGTTCGACCGATTGTCGAGCGGCCATGGCAACTGATTCGCGTAGCTGAATGCCGTGCCGGCGCCTTTCGGCTCGTGCCCGGTCTTCCGCGTCGAATTCAATAACGCGTTGAACGTCAGATCCTTCGTGGCCGCAATCGACGCCGTCAACCCGACGACGTCACGGCGCGCCTGAATGCCGAATGGTCTCGCAAAGCCGCGGTACACGGAGGCCGTCGCGAGCTGCGTCGCATTCTGCGGAACCGCCAGAACACCCGGTGTGCCGTTCTGGATGAGCAGCCGCGTGGCCGGATCCAGCGTGAAAACGCCGGCTGACTGTTCGACCCACGGCGTCGACGAGTTGTAGCTGTAGTTGAACGGCGTCGAGTCCCACAGGAACGCGACCTTCACCTTGCCGTTCTGGTCGTAGTTCGCGGTGTATCGCTGATCGCGATAGCCCACGCCCTGCAGCTTCACGTCGAAGCGATACTGTGATGTTTCCTTGCGCAGGGAAATGTTCGAGAAGGCGCCGCTGCGCAAATCGCGAAACCGTTCGTAGCGAGCCTCGTCGCCGTCGGTCGACGATCCCCTGGCGCCGAAATCAATCGATCCTGTCCAGGACGCCGGCGCGGCCGCCGGCGCCGGTGTCGCGGGTTTTTGCTGCGCTGAGGCCAGTCCGGGGGAGGCCAGCAACAGCGCCACACCGATCAGCATCAGTCTGTTGCGCATCGCAATCCTCCTCTACCGATGGAAGTACTTGCCGGACGGCGAATTCGAGCCGTGGATCTGCACGTGACAATTCACGCACCCCATGCTCGCCAGCCTGTTCGCACTGGCCGAGTTCTTCAGTGCAAACGCGTCGTAGACGGTCGGAGGATGCCGCGAGGTGACGTGACAGCGCTGGCAGAGGAATGGAACTTTCGCAACGAGCATGCGCTCGTTGTTCGACCCATGGGGATCGTGGCACGTGACGCAGGCATTCGCGACCGGCGCGTGCTCCCACAGATACGGACCTCGCTTCTCGTGGTGACAGCTCGTGCAGGCTTCATCGACGGTTGTTCCTGCCTTGAGCAGCTTGACGTTCGCCGAGCCGTGCGGGTTGTGGCAGGACGAGCACGAGATCTTCCCCTCGCGCGCGGGCATGTGATTGAAGCGATACAGCCTGTTCACCACGTTGCGGTGGCATGTGGCGCACAGCTCCGGCTGCGTCGCGGCTTTGAGCTGCTTCTCACCCTTCCAGTTGTGAACGCTGTGGCACGTTGCACACCCGACGTTGCGCTGCTCGTGCTGGCTTGCGTTCCAGAGCGCATGCGTGCCGCGGTTGTGGCAGGTCGCGCAGACTTCACTGGCATCGCGCGGCGCCAATCCGCCTGGCGTGAAGCGGCGGATGTTCGATTTGTCAGGGTTCTCGACGTGCTGGCGGCCCGGGCCATGACATGACTCGCATCCCTTCGTCGCCGCGGGACTGCGTTCGAGCGCGGGACGGCCATGCGGCGTCGCTTTATAGCTGTCGCCTTCGCTTGGATGGCACTCGACGCATTTCGCCTCGCCTACATAATCCGCTGCGACCTGTGCGGGTGCGCCGTTGGTCTGCTGGCGAGGAACGGTCGAAGCGCGAACCGAGACGACGACTGCGACCCATACAACAAGAGCTGCCGCAATAGAAACCGCCGGGCTCAGCCTGCGAGCAAAGCGACCCATTGGTCCTCCCATGGCTGCTCGGGAGGACAGCCGTCACCTCAGTCTACCTACCTACATATCCGCACTGAATTGCGGATGGCTTGATCCCGCGCTCTCCCAATAGCGCTGCGCGCCGGCGCGAGCAAACGGCGCGCCACGCGCTAAGTCGCTGAAAAATATGGAAACTTGGGTCGGTCGATGAAGGCGAGATTGCCGGAGTTCCGGCAATAGTGCGGCGGATATCCGCCAACCGGTCACGATCCAAAAGGGCGCTGAAAGGTGCCGAAGGGCGAGTGTGGCCCGCCCGATGTGCGCCTTGTAATCCGGCGCCAATGGCGTTCCCAGCTTAAAGAGTCGATTCTCCCATTGGAATGCGCGCGAGGTGTCGCGCAGCAGGAACTCGCTCCCGACCGTTTCCACTTACCCGGGCGCAGGGCAGCCAGTCGAACGGCGTCACGCGCGCCTCGGCTTGCGCGCGCCCTTCGCGAACGGTCGAACGTCGGCGCCCTGTCGCCGCTCGTCGAGGATCGCGCGGAGCTGCTGATCCCACCATGAGAGCGCGGCCTGCTTCTCGGCGTCGTAGGAGTGTCTGTCGTAGACCGCCGTCGCGCCCGTCTCGACGTGGTTCAGGATCTTGCTGATCGTCAGCCGCGGGACGCCGCCGCTCGCCATCTGCGATGCGGCAGTGCGCCGCAGGTCATGTCCACGGAAGTCCTGCACGCCGAACGTCGCTGCGGCCTCGGTTTGCTGGCGCTTGCCGCGTCCGCCGACGAGCAAGTAGGCCGTCGCAGAGGGCTCGGTCGGTCGCAGCGTCTTGAGCAACGCGACAACGGAGGGCGTGAGCGGCACGCGGTGCGCGAGTTTGTTCTTGCTCACCGTCGCCGGAATCGTCCACCAGCCTGTCTTCAGGTCAACGTCCTGCCACCGCATCGACGCAACCTCGCCGCCGCGCTGCGCCGTCAACAGTCGCAGCTTGAAGAACGCGCCAAGCGCCGGCGAGAGCGCCTTGAACTTCGTCCACAGCGTGCGGATCTCCTCCGGCGTGAGGACGCGATCGCGCGCGTGCTCAGGCGACGGCCGCGCGACGCCGACCGCCGGACTCGCGGCGATCAGGTCATCGTCGAGCGCGAAGCGGAACATCTTCGACAGCGCCGCGACGGCTCGGTTCGCAAGGATCGGCGCGCGGTCGGCGATCTGCTCGACGAGCACGCGGACGTCCCGGCGGGTGATGTCCTCGATCGCGCGGCCTCGCCACTTCGGCAGGACGCGCGACGTCAATAGCCACTGCGTGTGCTTCCACGAGCGCGTCCGCTTCTTGGCGTGCCGCTCGATGAAGTCCGGAATCAGGTCGTCGATCGTCTTCGCGCCTCGGCGCTGCTTCTTCTCCGTCGCCGGGTCGCCACCCTTCGCGGCTGCGCGAACCGCATCGCGCGCCTGCTCGCGCGCGTCGGCGAGGCCGATCGTCTTCGCGTCGCCGATCGTCAAGCGCCGGAGTCGATTGCGGGTGCGATAGAGCAGCGCCCAGCTCTTCGCGCCGGTCGGCGAGACGCGCAGCGCGAGACCTGGCACGGCCGTATCGAAGTAGTCGGTGCGCTGGCCGACCGCCTTCAGACTCTTGACGGTGCGCGCCGTCAGCTTCTTCTGCATGGGTCCGCCTCTCTCTCCTCCGTCACCTGCTCGTGTCACCTGCTCCTGCGGGGTAACGCGGGGTAACACGTGGTCACACCGGAGCCTGTGAGCGAGGTCACAGACCCGCGCGATCCGCTGGGGTAACGCTGGGGTAACACCGAGACCAGAATACAGTGAAATGCGGAGGAATGGATAGAACCGTGAAAACAGGCGCAAAGGCAGCGATTTCAGAAGGAAAGCGGTTTCAGGCTGTTGCAGGGAATACCGGCGGGACGTGATTAAAAGTCACATGCTCTACCACTGAGCTACCAGGTCACGAACCTTGGATCGTAGCACGCCGGCGCAAGCTCCCGGATTCAGATTGGTAAGGCGCCGCCCCAGCTTGTCAGCCTCCGAGATGCGTTGACACGCAAGAGCCGCGGATTCTTGATGGCAGGGACATTGCTGTGTCCATAACGAATCCGCATATGGCTGGAGCACTTCTGGCGCTGTTCCCGGTGCTGCTGATGTTCAATACGCGTCTGGCGCTCGTCGCGCTCGCCGCCGCGATCGTGCTCCTGTGCAGCAAGCGTATGAGCACCGCCCGCCGCATCCCGCGGCACGGCGCGGAGAACGACTCCAGCATCTAGTCGGCGAGTCCCCAACTACCTAATTTCCCAATTTCCAAATTTCCAAATTTCAGATGATCTTTTGTCCCAGCGCGGATGACGCGAGTTCCGCGCCGAGGATCCCCGTCATGTTGCGGTCGTCGAGGATCGGATTGACTTCGACGAGATCGAGTGCGCGCAGCAGGCCGCTGTCGGCGACCATCTCCATCACCATGTGGGCCTCGCGGTAATCGAGTCCTCCTTTTACAGGCGTGCCGACGCCCGGAGCGATTCCCGGATCGCACACGTCGAGATCGAACGAGACGTGGATGCCCGCCGTGCCCGCGCTGGCAATCGCGATCGCCTGCTCGACCGTCTGGGCGATGCCGTTGCGGTCGATGTCTTTCATCGTGAAGACGCGCACGCCCGATTCGCGGATCCGTTCCTTCTCGCGCTCGTCGAGATTGCGGATGCCGATGAGCACCGTGCGATCCGGCGTGACCTTCGGCGAGAACCCGCCGATCCGTGCGAGTTCCGCGGGCTCCGAGCCCAGCAGGGCAGCGAGCGGCATCCCGTGCACGTTGCCGCTGCCTGAAGTCGCCGGCGTATTCATGTCGCCATGCGCGTCCACCCAAATCAGGCCGAGGGGCTTTCCTTCCCGCCGCACGAAATCCGCCGTCGCGGCGACAGACCCCGCCGCCAGGGAATGATCACCGCCGAGCACGAGCGGAGCGCCCCCCTTTTCGAGCACCCCGAGCGAGGTCTTGTACAACCGCTCGCAGACCCGCGCGATGTCGCGGATGTATTTCTTCGTCGGATCTCCTTCAGCCTTAACCTCTGGAATCGGCGCGACGAGATCGCCGGCGTCGACGACGGGGATCCCGAGGCTGGTGAGCCGTTCGGCGAGGCCGGCGATCCGGAAAGCAGACGGCCCCATGTCGACGCCACGCCGATTGCCGCCCAGATCGAGCGAGACGCCGATGATATGGACGGGGCGAGGCATATCTCTAAGGATACGGTATTTGACGTTACCCCTAAGAGACTGATACTCTAGAAGTTGCGGTGGCGAGCCCGTCCGTATGGGACGGTCGGACGCTGCCGGGCGGAAGGAGTTCAGATGAAGCGCTTCGAGGTCGGGGCCCGCGTAGTCGAACCGACCTACGGTCTCGGATCCGTGATCGCGGTCGAGGACGCTTATACGCGCGTCCAGTTCGACGAGCACGGCGTCAAGAAATTCATGACCAGCATGTCGAAGCTGGAACCGAGCAACGAACCGGTTCCTGCCGGTCTGCGGTCGTCAAAGCCGCGCAAGAAACGCACGGTCAAGCCGAAGGCGGCGGCGGTCGCCGCGGAAGAATAACGAACTAGCGTTTGTACGACAGCGAGATTCCTTCGCCTGACGGCGAGACGATCGCCGTCCAGAGCGACGGATTTCGCTGAATGGCATCAAGAAAGTCCACCATCTCGCCCCGTTTGTTCACCACGTTGTGCGCCGTGAACAATCCTCCTTTGTCCAGCCGCGGATACACCAGCTCGAAGAATTTCTTGTAGTCACGCTTCCACGCGTCCAGGAATACGAAGTCGAACGTCCCCTGGATTTTGGGAATTTCCGCAAATGCGTCGCCGGCGACGACCTGCACCACGTCGCTGAAGCCGGCGCGCTTGACGTTCTCCGCCAGTTCTTTGGCGCGGACCGGGTCGTACTCAATCGACACGAGCTTGCCGCCAGTCGCGCGCAGCCCCTGCGCCATCCAGATCGCGCTGTAGCCGCTCGCGCCGCCGATCTCGAGGGCGCGCTTCCGGTTCGTGGACGCGATCATCAGCCGCAGGAACCGGCCGTCTTCTTCCGAGATCGCGAGCTGTCCCTTATCCTTCGCGCGGATATCCGCCAGGATCTTGTTCAGATCCGGCGGCTGCTGCGCCGCCCCCACGCCGCACGCCATGACCACCACCATCAACGCGAGCCGCACAGATCTCATTTGGAGAGTCTACAAAACCTTTCACAGAAGGGACAGAAGATCAGGAAAAAAACAATTTCTCCGGTTCTCCTGTTCTCCTGACCTCCTGCAGAAAGACCAGCGATCAACCAGTTTCCAGGTACGCGGTCGCTTCGGCCGCCACACGCCGGCCGTCGGCGACGCAGTCGGGGATCCCTGTAGCGCGGAAGCCGCTGCCGGCGACGAAGATGCCGCGCGGCGCCAGGCGCCGCTCGATCTCCATCACGCGATCGAGGTGACCGACGAGGTGCTGCGCGCCCGCGCGGCGCCAGCGATGGACCCGCGTGAGCGACGGCGCGGCGGTGATGCCCATCACGTTCGACAGATCGCGTCGCGCGATGGCGATCAGCTCGTCGTCCGTCAAATCGACCACGTCGGGATCGTGGGCGCCGCCGATGAAGGCGCGGAGCAGCGCCCAGCCCTCTGGTGCGCGCGATTCCCACTTGGATGAGACCCACGTGCACGCGGTGATCCGCGCATCGCTGTGCCGGCGCGCGACGACGAAGCCGGTCCCGTTGAGTGGATGAGGGACAGCGTCGCGCGGCCAGGCGAGCGCGATGCTGGCCGTCGACACGTAGGGCACCAGCGAGCAGAGGCGCGCGGCTTCGGCATCGATCGACGCAAGCAGGGAAGCGGCCGCATGCGCGGGTGCGGCGACGATCACGCAGTCTCCGTCCGAGCCGGCCAGCGATTCGACCGCGGCGTTGTATTCGATCGCGCCGGCGGGCAGACGCGTTTCGAGCGCGCGCACGAGCGTACTCATGCCGCCACGCAGCGCCGCGAATCCTTTGATTGCCTTGTCGTCGCGCGGCGCCGAATCCGCCGGCGTTGGCATTACCGTCCCGTGCTGCCGTTCCGCCTCCAGCAGCCGCGGGAACAGCGATCGCATCGACAGCTGCTCGATGTCTCCCGCGTGGATGCCGCCGAGCAGCGGCTGTGCCACGAGGTCCACCGTGTCAGGCCCGAAGCGCCGTCGGAAGAACGATCCTACCGACTCGTCGTCCTGCGTCGCGCGCGGGGGAATCGTCGGCTCGAGCGCCATCCGCGCGCGTCCTTCCGGCGACAGCAGATCGTACGACGCCAGCGCCTGTGGCGTGAGCGGGATGCCGAGAAATGACGGCTGGGGGAGCGGATGCAGCGTGCGTCCCTTCAGCACGAACGCGCGCGCCCCTTCACGCACCGCAAGCAATTCGGATTCGAGCCCGAGCTCGCGAATCAACTCGAGCGCCGCAGGTTTGGCATTGAGGATGGAGTCGGGTCCCGCTTCGATCGTGAATCCGCGGGTGTGCTCCGTCTGAATCAATCCGCCCGCGCGCGGCGACGCTTCCCGCACGCGCACCCCGATTCCGCGCTTCGTCAATTCGTAGGCGGCAGCGAGCCCGCTGATCCCCGCGCCAACGATCGTGACCGGCAACGGCTTGTGGGTCATTGCTGCTCGCGACTGGCTACTGGTTACTGGCTACTGGCAACTGGCAACTGGCAACTGGCAACTGGTTACTGGCGACTGGTTACTGGCTACTGGCTACTGGCAACTGGTTACTGGCATGCACGTGCCGCGCGAGCGCCTGCACGTTTTCGAGCGAAGTGTTCGGCAGGATGCCGTGGCCGAGATTGAACACGTGGCCGGCGCGCCCGGCGGCGCGGCGCAGCACGTCGTCTGCCGCGGCGAACAGGCCGTGCGTCGGACCGAGCAGGCGCGTTGGATCGAGATTGCCCTGGATGCCGCGATCGTGGCCGATCACATCCCACGCCTCGTCGAGCGGCAGGCGCCAGTCGACGCCGATCACGTCGCCGCCGGCCGCCTTCATCTCCGGAAGGATGGCGAGCGTGTTGACGCCGAAGTGGATCGTCGGGACGCCCGATCCGGCGAGGGCGTCGAAGATTCGCTTCGTGTGCGGCAGCGCGTACTCGCGGTAATCCGCGCGCGACAACTGGCCGACCCACGAATCGAACACCTGGATCGCCTGCGCGCCCGCCTCGACCTGCGCGCGAAGGTAATCGGCCATCACCGTGGCGAAGCGGTCGCACAGCGTGTGCCACGCCGCGGGCTGCGAATACATGAAGGCCTTCGTCCGCGCGTACGCCGTGGACGGACCCCCTTCGATCGCGTAGGACGCCATCGTGAACGGCGCGCCACCGAAACCGATCAGCGGTACTTTGTGCTCGAGCTCCTTCCGCAGGAGTCGAATCGTCGTGAGCACGTGGGCCAGCCCTTCGCGCGGGTCGATGACCTTCACGCGACTGACGTCGGAGGCGCTGCGAATCGGGTGTTCGACCGAAGGGCCTTCCCCCTTCAGGAAGTCGAATGCGAGCCCCATCGGCGTGAACGGCAGCAGCAGATCCGAGAACAGGATCGCCGCATCCACGTCGATCACATCCACCGGCTGCATCGTTACGGCAACGGCGAGCTCCGGCTCGGCGCAGATTTCCAGCAGGGAATAGCGTTCGCGCAGGGCACGGTAGTCCGACATGTAGCGGCCGGCCTGGCGCATGAACCAGACGGGTGTGGCATCGACGGGCTGCCGGCGACAGGCGCGCAGAAAACGGTCGTTCACTAAGAGATGGTCACTACGAGACGAGAGTCTTGGCGAGCGCGATCAGGTCTTCGAGCCAGAGGGGCTTGAAGCGGATCGACGCGCCGAGCGACTTGAGTTCCTGCTGGATCGGCTCCGACAGAAAGTAATCGCCGGTCACGATTGCGACGGGGATTTCGACGAGATGCGGTTTCGCCCGGACCATGCGCAGGAACTGCAAGCCGTTGGTGATCGGCATTCGCATATCAAGGATGATCGCGCTCGGACGCACGTTGTCGGCGAGCTCCAGACCGGATTCGGCATTAATTGCCGTCGCGACCTCGAATCCCTCGAGCTTGAGCATCCGCGCGAAAGTGTCGGCAACCGAGCGATCGTCGTCTACGATAAGGATGGTCTTGGTCGCAGACTCGGCCAGGGGGCTCTCCGCCGCGGCAATCACCGCATCATAATGCAGCCAAAAGAGATCCCCGTCAAGCGGCTGAGTAAGTTACTATTGCGGGTTCGCCGGAGGTTACTTGAGTCCCATTCTGGTACGGCCCGTCCGAGAGCAGCTCGAACACGACCGCGTCATTCGCTTGTTGCAGGCGAAGCTCAAGCGTAAGCACGACGTTGCCGTCAATATTGCGGATGACCAGACCGCCGGCATCAAGATCGGCCCCGGCCAGATGTTTCCCGATCTCGTGCTCACCTCGCAGGACAAAGGACATCACCTTGAAGGGCTGATTGAAGTGGAGACGGGGGAGTCCGTCAATCATCTCGAGGCAATGGCGCAGTGGGCGCACTTCGGACGAGTGCGCGCGCCGTTTCATCTTTATGTACCTGCTGCTGCGGTAGAGATCGCGCGCCGCCTCTGCACCGAGAACGACGTCGCTGTTTCGGAAATCTGGAGCTATCACTCGGTCGGCGATCAGACGCGGTTCACGCTCGTCGCAAAATCCGCGACCAAACCGGCGCCGGCCGCGCGGAGAGCCAGTTCAGCCGCGAAGGACGGGAACGGCAAGAAACCCAGGGCGAAAGCGGCCGCGAAACCCAAGGCCAAACCGAAAGCTGCGAAGAAAGCCAAGAGGAAGTAGCCCCTGCCACAGCTGCGGTTCAATCGCGACAAGCGCGGTTACGAAACGACCGCGCTCACGGACACGGGTGGTCGCCGCCGCGGCCGCGGGCAGCGTCTGCTTTACTGGTTCCGCACTCCACCCGGCGTCCGCGTCGGCCGCGCGGCGATAGACGATGAGGCGATCCGGCTGCTCGAGCAGCACAATCCCGACGTCCAGTTCGACTGGCCGCGCCTGTTGAAGGAGTCCGCCCCCGAGCCCGCGCCGCGCCGCGATCACGAGGCGCGGGATCGGGATCGGCGCGATCGCCGCGAGCCGCGGGCCGGCCAGCGGCCGCAGCGCATGGACACCTCGGCCGCCGCCGCGCCGCCGATGCCCACTCCGGAGGCCGCGGAAGAAATCCAGGAACTCGCCGAAGCCGCCGAGCTCCGCGCTGCGGAGCACGCAGACGCTTTGGCCGCAGACAACGTGGAACCGATCGTCGCGGAGAACGCGGAGTCTCTCACTCCGCTTGAACCCCTCGAACCCTTTGAACCCTTTGAACCCCTTGAATCCCTTGAACCCTCCGCTATCTCCCGCCTCGGCGTCGAAGGTGTGAAACGCCTGCGAGCGCGCTACACCGACATCATCCAGCGGCTCGAAGAGAAGGAAATGGACGATGCGGCGAGGGCCGAGCTGAAAACGTCCGCGGCGCGTCTTAACCCCGATGCCTGGAACACGCCTGAAGAGGTCACGGCCGCGCTGGAGCAGTACGAAGCGGTGTTCGAGAGCCTCCGCTCGGTCGTCGGACGTCACCCGCGTTCCCGGAAACGATGACGCGTATAATGAAAGCCATGCGTAAGTATCTGATTGCGCTAGCTCTGTTCGGCGCGGTCGCCGGCGTTTCGGCGCAGCAGCAGGCGAAGCCGGAAGGCATCCTCACGATCCCGCAGTCGCGCGACGTGATCCGCCGCAGCGTGGATCTGGTCACGACGGACGTCAATGTCCGCAACGACCAGGGGCAGTTCGTCGCCAACCTTAATAAAGGTGACTTCGAGGTCTACGAAGACGGCGTCAAGCAGGAGCTCGTCACGTTCGTGCTCACGCACGGCGGGCGCGTGCTGAACGACATCGGCGCGCCGCCGCCCCCCGTGCAGGAGGGCATTCTTCTGCCGCCGCCGCGTCCGACGAATGATGCGTCGGGGCGCATCTTCCTGATTTTCGTGGACGACCTGCACATGGACTTCCGCAACACGGGGCGCATCCGCGACTTGTTCAAAAAGATCCGCAAGGAACTGATCCACGACGGCGACATGTTCGGCGTCGTGTCCACGGGTCCCTCGTCGATCTCCGTCGACATGACGTACGACATCAAGCGCCTCGACGAGGCGATCACGAAGATCTCCGGCAGCGGCCTGAAGCCGTCCGAAATTATCGAAACGCCGGACGGATCGCAGGGCCCGCCCGAAGTGCGGTACCGCGCTCACGTTGCGTTCTCGACCGCGTACGACGTGTTGAAGAACCTCGAGCAGGTGCACAACCGCCGCAAGGCGTTCATCTACGTGAGCAACGGTTACGACTTCGATCCGTTTTCGAAGTCGCGCGCAAAGGAATCGAACCAGCGCTACTCGAGCATGATGGGCAACAACTGCAGCAGCGGCGGTGACAGCAACTGCGACAGCGGCTCGTCATCCGACACGAACCCGTTTTCGAAAACCGGGAACGAGTTCGCGGCTGCCGATCTTGCGTCGGAACTATCGGAGCTCACGCGCGAAGCGAACCGCGCGAACACGACGATGTACACGATCGACCCGCGCGGACTCGTGGGTGGGCCCGACCTCGACGAGACAAAGCTCGACATGACTGACTGGCAGGATCACATCCGCGAGACGCAGAGCAGCCTGCGCGTGATCGCAGACCTGACGGGCGGTTACGCCGTCGTCAACTCGAACGACTTCGACAAGGCGCTGAAGCGGATCGACAACGAGACCAGCGACTACTACGTACTTGGCTACTACTCGAGTAATCCGGACCCGCTGAAGAAGCGGCGGAACATCGAGATCAAGATCGCGAAGTCCGGGAAATACGATCTGAAATACAAAACGTCGTATACGCTACGGCCGGCCCCGGCCGTAAAAGCAACATCCTCCAAGTAATTTCACGTTTCGAAAGGCCGCCGAAAGGCGGTCTTTTTTTTGCGTGGGCGTTGTACGACAACTGCTATACTTTGGGCGCTTTTTTCCTTTACAAGCGTTCGACTAAACCACCAGGTGGAGAAACACTGATGAAATTGCGTACGAAGGCTGTTTGGAGCCTTGCCGTCGCGTTCTGTCTCGCACTGATCTGCTCGACTTCTGCCGCAGCGCAGACGGTGACGACTGGCAATATTGTCGGCACGATTACAGATGTGCAGGGTGGCGTGCTGCCCGGCGCGCTTGTGACTGCGGTGCACACTGACACCGGCACGAGCTACGAAGCCTTCACAAGCACGGATGGCCGGTACAGCATCCTCAACGTGCGCGTCGGCACGTACACGATCACTGCGACCATGGCCGGTTTCAAGGAGCAGAAGCAGGATAAGGTGCAGGTCCAGCTCGGCTCCGAGCAGACGGCGGACTTCAAGCTGCAGCTCGGCGCCGTCAGTGAGATGGTCGACGTCGTCGCCACGTCGCCGCTGATTGACCTCGCGCGCGCCGGCACGGCGGACAACATTCCGAATGCGGTGAAGGAAAATCTCCCGACCATTTCGCGCAGCCTCACCGACATCGTCCGCATCAGCCCGATGTTCAATACCTTCGGCGGCGGTTCGGGCGCGGACCAGGGTTCGGTGGTCTCGGTCGCCGGCAGCAGCTATCGGTACAACAGCGTGCAGATTGACGGCGCGGCCAACAACGATCTGTTCGGTCTCGCGAGCTCCGCGGGCGTGCCGGGCGGCACGGCGGAAACGCAGCCGGTGAGTCTCGACGCGATCCAGGAAATCCAGCTGGTCGTGTCGCCGTACGACGTGCGGCAGGGGGGCTTCGCGGGCGGCGGCATCAACGCGGTGACCAAGAGCGGCACGAACACGCTGCACGGCAGCGGGTTCTTCTACGGCCGCAACCAGGATTGGGTCGGCAAGGGCATCACCGATACGAAGATTTCCACATTCAAGCACAAGCAGGGTGGCGGCAGCCTCGGCGGTCCGGTCGTGAAGAACCGCGCGTTCTTCTTCGGCACGCTCGACTACGAGCGGAAGCAGCGGCCTACCGGATTTTCGGTCGGCGCCACGGGGCAACAGTTCCGTGAACCGGCGCTCTTCGCGCGCTACATCAACGACCTGAAGACGCTCTATAAGTACGAGCCGGGCGCGGACGCCGGCGGCGAGTTCGCGCGCGACACGAACAACGACAAGTACTTCTTCCGCGGCGACTTCAACGTGGCGAAGGGAAACCAGCTGACGGTGCGCCATAACTACATCGACGCGTACAACGACATCGGCACGCCGTCGACGAGCTTCTTCAAAACGCCGGACAACTACTATCGCTACGTGAGCAAGACGAATTCGACGGTTGGCCAGTTGAACTCGCAATTCGGGAAGGGTGTCAACGAGCTGCGTTTCACGTTCACCCGCGTGCGCGATCACCGCGAGAGCCCGATCGGCGGGGCCCCGTTCCCGCAGGTCAACGTGACGCTGGCGCCGGGCGTGTCCGTGCAGTCGGGCACGGAGCAGTTCTCCGCCCGCAACGCGATCGATCAGGACATCATCGAGCTGAACGACGCATACACGCTCATGAAGGGACGTCACACCTTCACGTTCGGGACGCACAACGAGTTCCTCGACCTCGCGAACCTTTTCATCCGCGACAACTTCGGCACCTACACGTTCACGAGCATCGACAACTTCGAGGCTGGCTTCGCCCAGAGCTACAACCGGAGCTTCTCCGCGACGAGCGATCCGCTGCAGCGCGCCGCGTTCAAGGTGCGCCAGTACGGCGCCTATGCCGGCGATCAGTGGCGCATGCGGTCGAACCTGACGCTCACCTACGGTGTGCGTGTGGATGCGCCGACGTTCCCGGAGAAGCCGAACGCGAATCCGACCGCTGTCGCCAACTTCGGCTTCGCGACTGATGTCGTCCCGAGCCATCTCGAGTGGGCGCCGCGCGTCGGCGTCAATTACGACCTCAGCGGCAACGGCACGCAGCAGGTACGCGGCGGCGTCGGCCTCTTCTCCGGCCGGCCGTCGTACGTGTGGATCTCGAACCAGTACGGCAACACGGGCATCGACTTCACGCGCATCGGCGCCACCAACGCCAGCGCGAATCGCATTCCTTTCGTGACCGACGCGATCAATCAGCCGACGACGGTGACCGGCGCGACGGCCGGATCGTTTTCGAACGAGATCGACATGATCGATCCGGACTTCAAATATCCGTCGGTCCTGCGCGGCAACGTCGGGTACGACCACAAGCTCTGGGGCGGCTTCTACGGCACCGGTGACTTCGTGTGGTCCAAGACGATGAAGGACATCAAGTACCAGAACCTGAACTTCGTGCAGATTCCCGGCGCGACCGGCATCGGCGGCCGTCCGTTGTTCGCGCGCAAGGTCACGACCCTCAGCGACGTCATCCTGCTGGAGAACACGAACAAGGGCTATACCTGGAACGCGGCGTACGAGGTGCGCCGTCCGTTCACGAACGGGCTCTTCATCCAGGGTTCGTACTCCTACGGGGTGGCGAGGAGCATCATGGACGGCACGTCCGACCAGGCCGCATCGAACTGGGGCTTCGTCTACGTCCCCGGCGACCCGAATGACGCGCCGCTCTCGCGCTCGAACTTCGATCCGGGCCACCGCATCACGGCGACGGCGAGCTACGACTTCTCGTTCCTGAAAGCAGTAAAGCCGGGCGTGTCGATGTTCTACGCGGGGCAGTCGGGACGTCCGTTCACGATGGTCTACAGCAACAGCGACGTCAACGGTGACGGGCGCAACTCGAACGATCTCGTTTACATCCCGACTGCGACCGACGCGCTGACCTACACGGGCGGGACCTATTCGCAGCTCCTCGATTTCGTCAACGGCGGCGACGGTTGCCTCGGCGAGTACGTCGGCCAGATCGTTCCGCGTAACGCCTGCCGCGCGCCCTGGACGAACACGCTCGACGCGAAGTTCAAGGTGGAACTCCCGTACAAACGCTACAAGACGGAGATCTCGCTCGACGCGCTCAACCTGATCAACCTGCTCGACCGCAAGAAGGGATTGATCCAGTACTCGTCGAACAACGAGATTCTGCAGCCGGTCACGATCCCGGGGTCGCCGACGGCGACGTCGCCGGTGACGGGCTACAACATCACGACGCTGGTGTCGCCGACGTTCACGCGCTTTAACCGCGACGACCTGCGCTCGCGGTGGCAAATCCAGCTCGGGGCCCGGGTCCGCTTCTAAGACCCGCGTCCGTACACTCGAAAGCCCGGTTCTGCACTCGCAGGACCGGGCTTTTTTATGTGCGCGTGTAGGTGGGAATTGAGCGCGCGGCTACAGCGAAGCTCTGACGCGCGAGACGGCTTCTTTCAAGTAGTGCTCATCGATCTCGACGCCGGCGAAGTCGATGCCGAGCGACAGCGCGGCAAGCGCGGAGCTGCCGAGCCCAAGAAACGGATCCATCAGGACCTTCGTGCGAGCGACCCCGTGCAGGCGCACGCAGTATTCGGGGACGCGCGGCGGGAAGGTCGCCGGATGCGGCCGGTCCTTGTCGCGGCTCTGGATGGTTTCGTAGGGAATGAACCAGGTGTTGCCGCGGCAGCGGCGGTTGGCTCCGCCGCCCGCCCAGCGCGCGACGTTCGACGCGTCCTGGTACTTCACGCCAATCGCGCGCCGCTCGAGCCGTGTTCGCCCGCCGGGCGTGAAATGGAAAATGAACTCGTGGCAGTCGTTGATGAAACGGTCGCTGTTGATCGGTTTGTAGTGCCCGACGTTCAGATCCTTCGTCAATCCCACGCCGGCGCCGGCCGCGTCCCGATCGATCGCAATCGACTTGATCCAGTGGATGGTGTTCTGGAGCTGCAGGTGCGCGCGGGCGGCCTGCGCGACATCGAGCGCCGTCCACGGGTCGGTCGGCTTCGCCCCGACGTTCAGGAATAGCGAACCGTCCGGCTCCAGGGCCTTCCCGGCGGCCTTGATCCAGGCGCCGGTCCAATCCAGGTAGTGACCCCTCGGCAGCGTGTCGTCATAGGTGCGGTAACGGACGCCCAGGTTGTAGGGTGGGGAAGTAACGATTACGGAAATCGACCCCGGCGTAATAGAACGGAGCACTTCGAGGCAGTCCCCGAGGTAGAACCGCAACATGCCGCGCCGAGTCTGAATCTGGGTATGAGGCTTCGGAAGCCGGGCCGGCTTCCACGCGAGGGGCATGCGGGATGGTAGCAGGTAAACGGTCGTCGGACCTCGGGAGACGGCGGCTAACTGGCTTTGGCGACCGGCAGCGACGCAACGGTCGCGCCGAATCGTGCCGGAGCGAGCGTGTGGTTGCGGCGGTGCGCGTGATGCGGGCAGCCGCTGCCTTTCTCCTCGACGTAAATCACTTCCCGCTGCGTCGCGATCTCGCGATATCTTCCGGTCACGCAGCCACACCGGAGCGTCGTGAATCCGAGCAGGCGAACAAGACTCATCATGATGACCCTCCGCGCACTATACGGAAGAGCAACTTCTGTACCGTAGAGTTGACGGAAGAGACGCCTCAATTTGTTCCGGAATTTCGCCGAGCGCATATGGAGACTGTCAACGACGCGCCATCTGTTGAATCGGGGAGACCAGCGAATTGGATCGGTGTGGGTTACCGAGGTGCAGCTAGCCGTTCTTGATCGCGTGAAATCTCTCGAGATCCTGCTGCCGCTGATGCGACGCACGGTTGCGCGCCGTCCCGATGTGGAAAGCGAGCAGGAGGTGGAGCAGTCCGCCGACGATAAGCTCCGGCATCGTCCCTCCGAGTGCGACCGGAAGATAGTTCAGCGCGGTCGCGATCAGGAACAGGGCGCTGAACAACGCGTCGGGACCGCGGCCGGGGAAACGCTGGCCGAAAGTCATCGCGACGTGTTCCCAGCCACCCTCGGGCTCGTGGAAGACCTGCAGGTAGCGGCCAATCCGTTCGACGTTGATGTGGAGCGCGTAGATCGCCTCGAATCCCGCGGCGAGGACGAGGAGGGGAAGCAGGGCGGCGATCGGAAGCTGGATGGCCGCGGTAGTCGCGACGGCGGTGCCCGCCCAGAGCCCGAACGCTACCGGCAGCAGAATCATTCGCACGGTGCCGCGTTCGCGGATCGTTGCCCGCAGCGCGGCAAATTCTTCGTCGACGTGGTTCATGGGGATCTACAGAAATGAGGGTCTGAGGCCGAAAATAGCATATCCGGTCTCAGGCTGGCGCCCGAGACTGACGGTAACGTCTTGCGTGACCGGTTATGGCTCCGCTGGAACGCGTCTTGTATTGGTGCCTCTGCAGGTAGAAAAAGGCATGGCTGAGCTCCATAAGTGGTTGCATCTGCTGGAGGTTATTGCTACACTGTCGCTGTTCCACCAAGTTTTACCTCTGCGGTCGCTCCCAGCCGACTGCTTTGGCCGGTCCATGGAGGCTTCGTGCGCGTACTCCGCCCGATGTTGATTGTCAGAATTCTGTCGACGCTGCTGGGCCTCGGCATATGCCTACCGCTGTCAGTCGTCACGGCTGACGCGGCCCAGAAGAGGCCGGCCGCCACCCGCCGCGCGCCGGCCGCCAAGAAGAAAACCGCGTACTCCGCAACCGCATCGCGCGCGCGCAGAACGTCGCTCGCCCGCGCCCGCGCATCCGCGCGCGCCCGCGAAGCGTCGCGCCTGCGCAGCCTCGCGCAGCTGCAGGAGGCGATGACGCCGCAGTACAAGACCGACGCGGACGGCCAGGTCGTCCCCGACGTTCGCGCGGCCGCGGCCATCATCTTCAACCCGGTTACCGGCCAGGTCCTTTACGAAGAAAACTCGCAGGACAAGCGGTCGATCGCCAGCATCACCAAGGTGATGACCGCGCTCGTGTATCTCGAGGACAATCCCGATCTGAACCAGGAGATCACCATCGAGCGCAGCGACGTGTTCGCGGCCTCGACGACGTATCTCAAGGCGAACGATCGAATTAGCGCGGGCGAGCTGCTGCACCTGCTGCTGATCCCGTCGGACAATGGCGCGGCGCGCGCGCTCGCGCGCAACTCCCACGGCGGCACCGCATCGTTCATCGAGCGGATGAACGAGAAGGCGATCGAGCTCGGGCTGCAGAACACCAGTTTCGCGGATCCCTCGGGTCTCAACGCGAACAACGTATCATCGGCATTCGATCTGTCGCACTTGATCACGTTCGCCGCGAGCGACGATCGCATCGCGTCGATCATGCGCACGCCGACCTACACCGTGACGACAAACCGCCGCCAGATCCCGATCCACAGCACCAACCGCCTCGTGACCAGCGGTGACGTCGAAGTCATGGGGGGAAAGACCGGTTTCATAAGCAAGTCGGGCTACTGCCTCGCGACGCTCCTGCGCCTTCCGCAGGGCAATCCGATCGCGGTCGTCGTCCTCGGTGCCCGCTCGAACAACGGGCGCTTCTGGGAGACGCGTCACCTCTTCTCCTGGCTCAACGCCAAGGCGTCGGAGCTTTTCAAAGAGACTCCGAAGTAAGCGCCAGTAACCAGTAACCAGTTTCCAGTAACCAGTTTCCAGTTCATAAGGATCGGCGCTTCGCGCCGGTCCTTTTTTTCTAGTTACTGGCAACTGGCAACTGGCAACTGGTTACTGGCAACTGACGCGCAGCGTCAGCGATAGCCACGCTGCACGGCCGCCGCATCGAGCGGCAGCGTGGCGATGGTGTCGACGGCGGGCATGATCTGCCGCGGCGCGGTGCGTCCGTCGAACGCCTTCAGGTAGCGCTGGCAGACGTCACAGCCGTTGAGGCGATAGAGGCCGTTGCGCGTCGCGAATGACGTGATGCGCGAGCGATCCGCGTTGAGGCAGAACGGGCAGGCGAGTTGATCGAAGGGCCAGCGCGACGTGCAGCGCGAACAAATCAACAGCCGCTCCGCTGCCGGCGTGATCACCGAAAAGTCCGGCTCGCCGCCGCACAGCGGGCAGTTCCCGTGCTTCCAGCCCTGGAAGGTCGTGCGCGCCATCACCGCGTCGGCGCAGCGCGAGAGAAACGGCCGCATCGCCTGCAGCAGCAGCGGCTCCAGTCCCGCAATCTCCGGAGAGACTTCGCTTCCGCCTGCGGTCGCCGCGCGCGCGGCTTCGTACCAATTCCTGATCGCGGGCGCGAGCGCGTCCGCATCGCGCGCGAGCGCCTCCACGCGACGAAAATCCTCCGGTTCGATCGCTTCGTGGGTACGCATCGCGTCGGCCGTCGACCGCACCATGAACCGCAGGTCGCTCCAGTCGATCGGCACCTGCTCGAACGCGAGAATCGGTTTGCCCGACGCCAGTCCCTTCTCGAGACGCGCCGAATCGAGCTTCATCGCGGGTAGCGGGACGCGCGACTGGACGCGCCGCTGAAGCTGCAAAAGCTGGATTTGCAGGTCGATCGCCTGCGCCAGGTCGGGCTGATCTTCCTTCAGCTGCCGAAGCTCGACGATTTCCTTCGTGTCGCTGCGCAGTAGCTTTTCCGGCTTTTCCACGGGCTTTGATTCTAGTCGAATCCAACAATTCGGACTGATCGCATCCGGCTCATCGGATCGTTGCTCGTTGTGACGAACGGCGTGTTGAAAATGCGCCGGAAATCCTGCAATTCGATATACTCTGCGCGGATTGCCGTATGCATTCACGTCACTTCCTGAGAGGAATGCAAGTCCCCAGTCAACCCTGCCTTCGAGAGGAGAGTCCTGTGACACTCAGGTTCACTCGATGGCGCGGACCAACAGCGCGAGCGGTGCCGCTCGTCCTGATGTCCGTGCTCATCGCCATGCCGGCGGCCGCGAGCGAAATGACGCTCGCGCCAAAAGCGAAGAACACCCAGGTGTCGTTGCGCCAGATTGCCGCGCGGGAAGCTGCCAAGACGACGCTGACGACCGGTCTGACGACCGGCACGGCCGTGCGCCGCGCCGAACAGCCGAATACGAGCCGGCAATCGACCGGTTTCTTCAAGTCACGTCCCGGCGCGATCGCGCTGGTGGTGATGGCGGCGGGAACCGGGTACGCGATCTATTCGGCGAGCCACGATCGCATCAAGTCACCGGCGAAGAACTAGCCATGCGTACCATAACTGCACTCACCCGTATGTTCGCGTTCGCACTCACCGTCCTGCTGTTCGCCGCAGGCGCACACGCGCAAAGCTCGGTTGGCACCGTCGAAGGAACGGTGACTGACGAGCAGGGCGCGATTCTTCCCGGCGCCAACGCTATCCTGACGGGTCCGCGCGGCGCGCAGACCGTCCAGACCGACGATAAGGGGCAGTTCCGATTCATCTCGGTGCAGCCGGGCATCTACACGCTGAAGGTGGAGCTCGGCACGACGTTCGCCGCGCAGACGCGCGAGGTGACCGTCGGCATTGGCAAGACCGCGCTGGCCGATTTCACCCTGAAGGTGGCGTCGCTGTCTGAAGCGATCGAAGTCGTCGGCTCGTCGCCGACGGTCGACGTCCGCAGCTCGGCGACGGACAACACCGTGTCGAACAACATGCTGCAGATGACGCCGCTGTATTCGTCGACGGCGACGGGCCTGCTGAACGCGGCGCCTGGCATCAACAGCAGCTCCGCGTTCGGTGCGCAGGGCTCGTTCGGCAACGCGCTTCTGCTCGACGGCGTCGACACGCGCGACCCCGAAGGTGGCTCGGCATGGACGTTCTTCAACCAGAACCTGATTGAAGAAATCCAGATCGGCGGCCTCGGCGCCCCGGCGGAATACGGCGGCTTCACCGGCGCAATCATCAACACGGTGACGAAGTCGGGCGGCAACGCGTTCTCGAGCCTGTTCTCGATGCGCTACACCGACAAGGATCTCTCGTCCAAGAACGTCAGCAAGGAGCAGCTCGCGGCGAATGCAAACCTGGGTAAATCCGCTGTTCTGAAGAAGCTGAAGGACTACACGGTCCAGATGGGCGGCCCGATCAAGACGAACAAGGCGTTCTTCTTCGCCAGCATCCAACGTTACTCGGCGCTGAGCGATCCGATCGGCCCGGTGGCGAATTCGCAGGACATCAGCCCTCGCCTCAATGTGAAGTTCACGCTGCAGCCGACCTCGCGCGACACGTTCATTCTCGGCACGCAGTACGATTCGTACAACGTGACCGGGCGCGTGGGTTACTGGCCGTCGTCGCAGGCGACGGACCAGCAGACCGTGGAAGAGGACGCGCCGGAATGGGTGTGGAACGCGCAGTGGCGCCGTTCATTCGGCACCAAGGCGCTGTTCGAGACGAAGCTGACCGGCTACACGGGCTACTACTACCTCGATCCGATCGACCCCTCGCCGTTCACGTACGACGGCGGCACCAACACCTACACGGGCGGCGGTGGCGGGCAGTACTACGCGGACCGCAGCCGCAACCAGTTGCAGGTCTCGATGACGCGTTACGCGGAGAAGTTCGGCAACCACTCCTTCAAGTTCGGAGCGGAAATCGAACGCAGCCACGTGCGAAGCCAGTACCAGCCGTACGGTCCGGCGGGCTTCTACCTGTATCAGTACTATGGCGTCCCGTACTACCGGGTGTCGTATGGGTACGACGTGCAGGGAAACAACCGGCGGACCTCCGCGTACGCGCAGGATCAGTGGAGCGCCGGACGCGCGACGCTGAACATCGGGCTCCGCATGGATCACATCCGCGGCTACAGCCCGGTGCTGAAGGAGACCGTGTATAAGCCGGAACTCGGGTGGGGGCCGCGCGTCGGCCTGTCGTACAACCTGACGAGCAGGGACACGGCGGCGCTGAAGGCGTTCTGGGGACGTTACTACGAGGGTGCCGCGAGCGCGCTCTACACCGCGGCGACGCCAGGGATCCAGGACCTCACGTACACGGACGTCAACTCCTCGGGGCAGCCGATCGGGGCGCCGAGAGTGATCGTCCCAGGGCAGGTGTACGGCATCAGCGATGACATCAAGCACCCGCGGACGGACGAGGCCAACGTCTCGTACGAACAACAGTTGATGCGGGGCATGCGCTTCACCGCCACCGGCATCTGGCGATGGGGTGACAACTTCATCAACAACGTCATCACCGGCGCGAGATGGAGTCCCAAGACGTTGACGAACTCGCTCACCGGCCAGACATTCACGGCCTACACCTGGGCCAACCAGGCGGCGTCGAACAACACGTTCACGGTCGTGAACACCGCCGGGTTCCAGTACCTGGCGACCGACGGAAGCGTCATCGGCACGCTGGACACGCGGCGGAAGTACCGTGGCCTAATGCTGGTGCTCACGAACTCGCTGCGCGGCCGCCTCGGGTACCAGTTCTCCTACGTGCTCTCGAAGAGCGAGGGCAACGTGGACAACTCGGGCGGCTCGGCGTACTTGGGCGGATCCCAGTTCACGGGGCCGAATACGACCTTGATCAATGCCTTCGGCGAGCTGACCAACTCGCGCCGGCACGAAGTCAAGGCGTACTTCACGTACCGCGTACCCAAAGTCGACGTGATGCTCGGCGGGAACTACACCGGTCTCAGCGGCCGCCACTTCACGCCCAGCTTCGTGTACTCGAACTCCACGTTGCCCACGGGAGGGTCGTCGCGCCGGACAATCTTCCTGGAGCCGCGCGGCACTGAAGAGAACGACTTCATCCACAACGTCGATCTGCGCGTGGAGAAGGTGTTTTCGATCGAGGGGAACCGGTTCGGCATCTACGCGGATACGCTGAACCTGTTCAACGCCAACGCCGTGACCGCACGTCAGGCGACGTATCCCAGCTCCGGCGGCATCGCCTACAGGGCGCCGACCGGCATTCAGGGTGCCCGTCAGATAACGTTCGGCGCACGCTGGTCGTTCTAACGCAGTCATCCCGGGAGCCGCGCCGCGGCTCCCGGGATCCCTCATCGCTGATCCCTGATCCTGAATCCCCGATCCTGAATCCCCGATCCTGAATCCCCGATCCTGAATCCCCGATCCTGAATCCCTGATCCTGAATCCCTGATCAGCGGCGCGTTTCGAGCGCTCGGCCAAGAGCGGCTTCGCGCTGGCTGTCGGCGGGTCGTCCCTGGCGGCTGAAGATATCGGCGAGCACGTAGTGGGCGAGCGGCGTCACCTGCGGCGCGGGCTTCAGGTCCAGACCTTTCCGCGCGAGCGCGGCGGCCTCATCCAGGTTCCGATTCGAATCCAGGTACGCCTTGGCGAGAAAGATGTGTCCCTCGGCGAACCGCGGATTGCTCTCGATCGACTGTTTCAGCGCGCCGATCTGTCCTTCGCGATCGCCGACCTGTTCGTAGAGGCGCGACATGTTGAACGCGGCCTTGAAGCTGTCCGGGTGCGCTTTCAGTTCCTCGTAGTACTCGCGCTCCGCGGTGCGAACGTCGCCGCGCTGTTCAGCGAGCAGCGCGAGATTGAAATGTCCGAGCCGCACGTTCGGCTTCGTCGCAATCGCTTCCCTGATCAGCCGTTCGGCTGTCGGCGCGTCGCCGCGCTGCAGCGCGAGGACGCCGAGCGCGTTCTTCGCCGCGGCGACCTGTGGATCGAGTTCGAGCGCGCGCCTGAACAGCGCTTCCGCGCGCGCGGTATCGCCGCGATCGAGCCAGATTTCTCCCATCTGGTAGTGGACGAATGGATCCTTCGGATCGAGCGTCAGGTAGTGCTCGAACCCGGCGAGCGCGGCATCGTCGTTGCCCATGCGGCGATACGCCTGCGCGAGATTGAACACCGCGAGGTCGTAGTCCGGCTTGAGCTGCAGCGTCTTCTGGAAGTATTGAACCGCCTTCTCCGGCTGGTTGTGCGTGAGGTGCTGCGTCCCCAGCATGAACCATCCATCGATGACCTGCGGATCCTCGGCCAGGATCTCATTCAGGAGCGCGACGACCTTCGGGAATTGCGATTCGCCGTCCGGGTCCGTTTCCTTGGAGAGCTCCGTTGCCTGTCCAAGTTTGTTGAAGAGGCGGATCTTGTCCTTCGGATCCGCGCGCCCTGTTCTGACGTCCGCGGTGGTCGCCACAAACGATCCGACGTACCCGAGAGCGGCGAGACGCTGGCGCGCCTCCGGATCGACATCGGCCGCGGGCAGCGCCGCCTCGGTCTTCGCGAACTTCGCTTCCACCGAGCGCAGCTGGCCGATCAGGCGATCGCCGAGTTGACGACGGCCGTCGTAGAGATTGGTGGTTTCCTGGGGATCGCGCTCGACGTCGTACAACTCGGGACGCGGCGCATCGATGACTTTGTAGCGCCCGGTGCGCAGGGCCCGGAGGTCGCTCCATCCGTAATGGTGCAGCGGATACATCGCCTCCGAGTAGGCATCGAGGCCCAGCTCGCGCGTCGTCCCCGCAAGCAAAGGTGCCAGCGTGACCCCGGAGATGCCGTCCGGCGGCTTGACGCCGAGAAGGTCCAGCGCCGTGGGCATCACGTCCACCGTTCGAACGGGGTCCGCAACGCGGCGGCCGTGCGTCTGCGCGAACGGCGCGCGTATGGCGAAGGGAACGTGCGTGACGCTGTTGTAGACGAAAAACCCGTGCGCCGCTTCGCCGTGATCGCCGAGGCTCTCCCCGTGATCGCCCATGACCATGATCACCGTGCGGTCGTAGAGGCCGAGCGCTTCCAGCTTCGCGATGATTCGCGCGACCTGGGAATCGGCGAAGGCGATCTCGCCGTTGTAGGGATGCCCCTTGTACTTCGTCGCAAAGGGTTCGGGCGGCCGATAAGGGGAGTGCGCGTCGTAAAGATGGATCCACGCGAAGAACGGCTGTCCCTTCGCGCCGTCGATCCACGGCAGCGCCTGGTCGATGACTTCATTTGCCGGCCGCTGGATCGCCGCGAGCGACACGCTGCGCGACTCGCTGAGATCGAACTTGTCGTAATACGTGTCGAAGCCCTGGTTGATGCCCCACTTGGAGTCGAGCACGTAGGCGCCGACGAACCCGCCCGTGCGGTAGCCGCGCGCCTTCAACGCCTCGGCGAGGGTGAATTGCTCCGGCCCGAGGAAGAAGCCGCCGTTGTCGCGCACGCCGTGCTCCGGCGGGAACTTGCCCGTGAACATGCTCGAGTGCACGGGCAGCGTGAGCGGCGCCACCGACACCGCCTGGTCGAACAGCACTCCTTCGCGCGCGAGGCGATCGAATGTCGGCGTCTCGATATCCTTGTTGCCGTACGCGCCCATGCGATCGGCGCGCGTCGTATCGAGCGTCACGATGACCAGGTTGAGCCCGCCGCGCGAGACGCCGGACGGCAGCGAGCCGAGGTTGATACCGCTGCTGCTTTGCGCCCGCCGCGGTACGAATAGCCACGCCACCCCGACCGCGCCCGCGGCCAACACGAGCACTGCGAGAGCGATGAACCCCCTTTTGTTCATGTGTGCTTATCGTATCGTGGCATGATTGAGGGTTCATGGCGAAGAAGTCGACGACACCGAAGGCTCCGAAACCCGAGAAGCCGCTGAAGACGCCCGCGAGCAAGCCCGCGCCCGCGCCCAAGGCGCCCACGAAACCACGCGCGCCTCGCAAGAAGAGCACGCCTGGGACCACTACCACTGTTAGCACCAGCACCGTTAGCACCGCTAGCACCCTTAGCACCTCACGCGAGGACACTCTCGATGTCCTGATGGTCACGCCCGAGGCGCGCCCGTTCGCCAAGACAGGCGGACTCGCCGACGTCTGCGGTGCGCTTCCGCTGGCGCTGGCGCGGCTCGGACACCGCGTCACGATCGTTCTGCCCAGGTATCGCAACACGCCCACGGACGGCGCGGAGGGAGAGGCAGCGACCGTGCCGTTCGGGATCCACAACTACCCGGTGCGGTTCATCGAGCAGCGTGTCGCCGACGGCGTTACCGCGGTGCTCGTGGACGCACCCGCGCTGTACGACCGCGACGGCCTGTATGGCGATGCCAGGGGGGAATACGGCGACAACACGTTCCGATTCGCGGTGCTGAGCCGCGGCGCCCTCGAGTACGCACGCATCCACGGGCACCGGCCGTCCGTCATCCACGCGCATGACTGGCAGGCAGGGCTCACGCCCGTTTACGCACGCACGGTGCTCCGCGACGATCCCGTCGTTGGCGGCGTGCGCACCGTCCTCACCATTCATAACCTCGCCTTCCAGGGCGGTTTCGATGCAAAGGAGCTGAACTGGATCGGGATCGGTGGTGATCTCTACAATCCCGAACTGCTCGAGTTCTACGGACGCGCGAGCTCGTTGAAGGGGGGCATCGTGTTCAGCGACGTCATCACGACGGTGAGTCCGACCTACGCGCGTGAGATCGTCACGCCCGAGTACGGCTTCGGCTTCGATGGGATCCTCCGCAGCCGCGCGAAGGATCTGGTCGGCATCCTCAATGGCATCGACACGCAGGCGTGGGATCCGCGGACCGACCGGTACCTGCCCGCGCACTACGACGCGGAGTCGCTCGACCAGAAACAGGTAATCAAACGGGCGCTGCTCGAGTATGTCGGCATTCCCCGCGACGAGCCGACGCTGGCGCGGCCGCTGATCGGGATCGTCACCCGGCTGACGCACCAGAAAGGCTGCGACCTGCTGTCATCCGCCGGGGAGCGGTTGATGGGCTTCGACGCGACGTGGGTCATGCTCGGCAGCGGCGATGCCTGGTGCGAGGACCTCTGGCGTCATCTGGCGGCGCGCTTCCCTGAACGCGTCGTCGCCCGAATCGGTTTCGACGAGCAGCTCGCTCATCTCATCGAGGGGGGCGCGGATATGTTCCTGATGCCGTCGTGGTACGAGCCCTGCGGACTGAACCAGATGTATTCGCTGCGCTACGCCACCCTGCCGATCGTGCGGGCCACCGGTGGGTTAGAGGACACCGTTGTCGATCCGGAAGAGTCCCCGGACGGCGCCACGGGTTTCAAATTCCGGCATTACACCGCGGAAGGGCTTCTGTTGGGGGTCGAGCGGGCGGTTGGCCTGTTCCGCGATCACCCCGAGCTCTGGCGCGATATGCAGCGGAATGGCATGCGCCGTGATTTCTCCTGGGACGTTTCAGCCCGTGAATATGTCAAAGTGTATAGAGGTTGATAATGGCATCGGAAAAGGTACAGACGATCACGGACGGCAATTTCGATACGACGATTAACGGTGGGAAGCCCGTGCTCGTCGACTTCTGGGCGGAATGGTGCGGACCCTGCCGCCGGCTGGCGCCGACGGTCGAGGAGCTCGCCGGCGATTACGACGGCAAGGTCGTCGTGGGCAAGTTGAACGTCGACGAGAACCCCAACACCGCCTTCAAGTTCAGCATTCGGGGCATCCCGACGCTGCTCCTCTTCAAGGGTGGCCAGGTCGTCGAGCAGGTGGTCGGGCTCGCCGACAAGGATTCGCTGAAGAAGGTCATCGATAAGCACGTCGCGTAAATGGTCAGAAACGTCATCGTGATCGGGTCCGGCCCCGCGGGCCTGACCGCCGGCATCTACGCCGCGCGCGCCAACCTGAAGCCGCTCCTCATTGAAGGGCTCGAGGCGGGAGGGCAGCTGATGCTCACCACGCTCGTCGAGAACTGGCCCGGCCACCGCGACGGGATTGATGGTCCCGACCTGATGACGGCCATGCGCGAGCAGGCGCAGCGCTTCGGCGCGGAGATCATCCGCGGCAACGTCACGTCGGTCGATCTGATGGCGAATCCGTTCGTCGTCAAGACCTCGGATGGGGAGTACACCTCACGCGCGCTCATCATTGCGACGGGCGCATCGGCGCGTCTCCTGGGCCTCGCCTCGGAGCGCGCGCTGATCGGTCACGGCGTGTCAACCTGCGCGACCTGCGACGGTTATTTCTTCCGCGGCAAACCAATCGCCGTCGTCGGCGGCGGCGACTCGGCGATGGAAGAGGCGATCTTCCTGACGCGCTTCGCCTCGCACGTCACTGTCGTCCATCGCCGTGACACGCTGCGCGCCTCGAAGATCATGCAGGACAAGGCGTTCGCCAACCCGAAGATCTCGTTCGAATGGAACACCGAGGTTGACGACATCAAGGATAAGGGCAAGGGAGAAGTGACCGCCATGTTGCTGCGCAACAGCATCACCGGCGCCCGCAAGGAGCTCGCCGTGGACGGTGTGTTCGTCGCGATCGGTCACAATCCGAACACCGCGCTCTTCAGGGGTCAGATCGAAACCGACGCGAACGGCTACATCGTCACGCACGCGGGATCGCGGACGAGCGTGCCGGGCGTCTTCGCCTGCGGCGACGTGCAGGATCACGTCTACCGTCAGGCGATCACCGCAGCCGGCTCCGGCTGCATGGCTGCCATCGACGCCGAAAAATATCTGGAAGGACTTCCCCAGCACCTCGGGGAAGGACAGCATCTAACTGTTCCAACTGCTTGATGTTTTGCAGGAGATCAGGAGGTCAGGAGCATAGGAGTTAAAACCTCATATGCTCCTGATCTCCTGCGAGAATTCAAGCGATCCAGCCACCCCCGAGTACCACATCACGGTCGTAGAACACGACGGCCTGGCCGGGTGTGATGGCCGTCTGCGGTTCGTCGAAGACGACTGAAACGCTGTCGCTGCCAGTCGGTGTGATCGTCGCGAGCGCCTCGCGATGCCGGTAACGGATTTGCGCGCGCGCGCGGATCGGAGCGGCGGGGACATCGCCGCTCATCCAGTTCACACGCGACGCGGTCAGCTCGGTGCGCTCCAGATCCTCGCGGGAGCCGACGGTGACTGACGCGGTGTCCGCATCGATGCCGACGACGTAGAGCGGCACGCCCGCGGAGAGGCCGAGCCCCTTGCGCTGGCCGATCGTGAAGCGGTGGACTCCCTCATGCCGGCCGAGGACGTGTCCCTCGCGATCCTGGATGACCCCGCCAGGGATCTGGGCCCGCTTGCCGACGAACCCGGCATGCTCCCCGGCCGCGACGAAACAGATCTCCTGGCTGTCCTTCTTCTCCGCGACACGCAGTCCCAGCCGGCGCGCCTCTTCGCGGACCGCGGGCTTGTCGAGCGCGCCGACGGGGAATCGCGCCCGGGCGAGCTGCGCCTGTGTGAGCGTGAACAGGAAATACGACTGGTCCTTCTGCGGATCGACGCCGCGCTTCAGCCGGTAACGGCGCGTCTCTTCGTCGAGATCGACCTGGGCGTAGTGGCCCGTCGCGACGGCCTCCGCCTCGAACGCCTCCGCCCGCTCGACGAGCGAGGCGAACTTCAGGTCGCCGTTGCAGTGGACGCACGGGATCGGCGTCCGTCCGGCCGCGTACTCGCGCACGAAATCCGAGACGACGTGCTCCTCGAACTTCCGCTCGAAGTTCACGATGTAATGCGGGATGCCGATGCTGGCCGCCACGCGCCGCGCGTCGTACAAGTCGTCGAGCGTGCAGCAGCTGCCGAACGTGATCTCTCCCTGCTGCTGGTCATACAATTGCATCGAGAGTCCGACGACGTCGTGCCCCTCGCGCGCGAGGAGAGCGGCGGCGACGGATGAATCGACGCCGCCCGACATTGCGACAACGATCCTCATCGCCGCACCAGCGTTCGCAGCTTGCCAACGACCGCAGGGAGCTTGGCGAGGAGCGCGTCGACCTGCTCCTCAGTGTTGCCGGCTCCAAGGCTGAAGCGGATTGAGTTCTGTGTGCGATGCGAGGGCAATCCCATCGCGCGAAGCACGTGTGACGGCTCGAGCGTTCCGGACGAACAGGCGGATCCCGTCGACACGGCAAAGCCCTCGAGATCGAGTGCGATCAGCAGCGACTCCGCCTCGATCCCGTCGAAGCTGATGTTCGTCGTGTTCGGCACACGCGGATCGTTCGCGCCATTGACGATGGTATTCGCGGTGCCTCCGACGCGAGCTTCTGGCGCGCAAGGCGTGCGGCCACGCCCATGCCCGCGATGCCAGGCACGTTCTCCGTGCCGCCGCGGCGATTTCGCTCGTGCTTTCCTCCCGTCATCGTCGACACGACGCGCGTGCCGCGACGGATCCAGAGTGCGCCCGCTCCCTTGGGACCATTGAACTTGTGCGCGGACAGCGCGAGCAGATCGATGTTGAGTGAGCGGACGTTCACCGGAATCTTCGCGACGGACTGCACGGCGTCGGTGTGAAACGCCGCACCGAACTCGTGCGCGATCGCGGCGAGATCGGCGATGGGCTGGATCGTGCCGATCTCATTGTTCGCGTGCATCACAGAGACGATTGCCGTCTCGCGCGTGATCGCGGAAGCAAGAGTGGACGGCGACACGATCCCAGTCGCGTCGATTGGCAGCAGGGTGAACGTCCAGCCATGCTTCGAAAGTGCCTTGACTGTGTTGAGCACGGCCTCGTGCTCGATGCTGCTGGTGATGATGTGACGGCGGCCGCCAGGCGCGAGCGCCTCGGCCGCGCCGCGCAGCGCGAGATTGTCCGACTCCGTGCCACCGCTCGTGAAAACGACCTCCGTCGGCTCCGCACCGATGAGTTCGGCGACGGCGCTGCGCGCCTCGTCGATGACGGCCTTCGCGCGCTGGCCGAAGTGATGCACGCTCGAGGCATTGCCGAAGTCATCCGCGAGCGCGCGTGCGACCGCGTCGATGACCGCCGGGTCAGGAGGGGTAGTCGCGTTATGGTCGAAGTAGGCTCGCACGGTCAATTTCCCAATTTTCCAATTACTCGATTTACAAATTGTACCATCCACCGTAAGTCTCAGCAGTAAAAGGACTAGACAGGGTCCAAACGCCGTGCGTATACTGACCAGAATCTGCTGCCCCAGCGAGTCAAACCGGGATACCCTGCGAAAAAGAGGCCTCGGACAGGTGGAGAGTGTGCCATGTGGAAACGGGATGACGCGGTAAAGCCGACGCCGCCAGGCGGGACCCCCGGGGGATCGCCTTCGAACATTCAGACAAACCAGAACGTTAACCCCGCGCCGGCCGCAGAGCCAGTGCGCAGCAGCGACTCGCTTCGCGGATTGGAGAAGGGGCCCGTGAATATCGGTAAATCAGTCGTCATTAAAGGCGAATTGACCGGCAGCGAGGACCTCACCATCGAGGGGCATGTCGAAGGCAAGATCGAATTGCGCCAGAACATCCTGACCATCGGCCCCAACGGGCGGATCAAGGCGCAGGTGTTCGCGAAGTCGGTCATCATTCTCGGCGAGGTCACGGGCAACGTGACCGCGAGCGAGAAAGTGGACCTGCGCGACAACGGTTCGGTCGATGGCGACATCGCGGCGCCGCGCGTGGCGATTGCCGAGGGGGCGCATTTCCGCGGCAGCATCGACATGCAGCGCGCGGGAGGGGCCAAGCCGGAGGCGAAGGGCGCGGCTGCCGCAGCGCCGGCCGCTGCATCCGCGTCGCAGCCGGCCGCGCAACAGGCGTCGCAGCCCGCGGCAGCCGGACAGCGCTAGCTTTTAGTTCTGGAGTTCTGACGTTCTGAAGTTCTGAAGTTCGAACTCCAGAACATCAGAACACCAGAACTTCAGAACTTCCGTGGCCCTTTCCGACCTGCTGAAATTCGGCGGCAAACGTCCCGGCGAGCCGGCGCCTGCTGACGCGCGGGCCGATGCCCCTGTACCAAAAGGACCCGAGCCGGTCATTCCTTCGAAGGCGCTGTCCAAGTTCATCGGCGCGCTCTCGAACAGGGAAGCGCCCGTCCTCATCGACTTTGGTCCGGTGATCGGCACGAACGTCGCCTTCTTCGGCGAGCGTCTCGGATGCAAGTTGTTCATCGAAGATCTCGCGACCGAAGTCGACAGGCACACCCGCGCGCGAACGCGCGAGAAGCTGGCGGACACGCTCGCCGGCCGCTTCACGCAGGCGGACGGGACCGTGGACGGCGTTCTGTGCTGGGACATCTTCGACTTCCTCGACCCTCCGGCTGCGAAGCGGCTCGCGCGCGAGATCGTCCGCGTGCTGCGTCCAGGTGGCGCGGTGATGGGTTTCTTCTGCACCAAGGCGGTCGATCGCTCGCCGTTCACCAAATACGAGATCATCGAAGAGTCCTCGTCGCTCCGGCACCGCCACCATCCGGGCACCGGCGGGCCGAAGTTCGTGCTGCAGAACCGCGACATCATCAAGATGTTCGAGGGGCTGTTCGTCTCGGAGTCCTTCCTCCTCAAGAGCAACACGCGCGAAATCCTGCTGCGGAAGCGAGCGTGACGTGCGTCCCGTCATCGCGCTGCTGACCGACTTCGGTTCACAGGATCACTACGCGGGGACGATGAAGGGCGTGATCCTGGGGATTTGCCCGGACGCGACGCTGGTCGACATCACGCATGACATCCCCCCGCACGACGTCATGGCGGGGGCGCTGGAGCTCGCGGCCGCCTACAGGTACTTTCCGGCTGGAACGATCTTCGTTGCGGTGGTCGATCCAGGCGTCGGCTCCGCGCGCCGCGGCGTGGCGGCGGATACGGGGGACTACCGCTTCGTCGCACCCGACAACGGCGTGCTCACGCAGGTACTGCGCGAGAGTCCCGCGAAGAAGATCGTGGAGCTGACCGAGCGCCGCTATGCCCGTCCGACGGTCAGCCGCACGTTCGAGGGGCGCGATCGTTTTGCGCCGGCCGCCGGATGGCTCGCCAAAGGAACGCTGCTGCCCGCGCTCGGCCGTCCCGTGGCCGACATCCAGAAGCTGGACATCCCCCTGCCCGAGTCGGACGCCGACACCGTCCGCGGCGTCATCGTCCGCGTGGATCGGTTCGGCAACCTCGTAACGAACATCGATCGTAAATCAGTCGAACGTCTCGGCCAGGGCAGCGCCATCACCATCGACGCCGCCGGCCAGCGCATCGAGCGCCTGGTCGCGACGTACGCGGAACTTTCTCCTACCGGCGTCGGCGCGCTCTTCGGCGGCACCGACCACCTCGAACTCGCGGCCCCTTCCTCCAGCGCTGCCGACCGTCTTGGCCTCACCCGCGGCGCCGTCGTTACCGTCACCCGCGCCTGAGTATTCACTCGAAGGAGTCGAAGGAATCGAAGACGTCTCGAAGGAGCAGTCAGACTCGGTGGTCGAAGGTTCGAAGTTCGAAGGACCGCTTCAGATGCTCCTTCGACCTTCGAAGCTTCGAGGACCGAAGGATTGCTTCAGATGCTCCTTCGATGCTCCTTCGATGCTCCTTCGACCGCCTTCGATTCCTTCGACACCTTCGAGTGAATATGACAGAATAGGCCGTTTTTATACTTTCAGAAGGACGGCTTCATGCTTGATTTCGACCTGACCGAAGAGCAGCGGCTGCTCGAGCAGTCGGTGCGGGAGTGGGGCGCGCGGGAAGTGCTGCCGAAGATCCACGATCTGGACCGGGAGCATCGGTTCGATCGCGGCATCTTTCCGCAGATGGCGGATCTGGGATTGCTCGGCGCGTCGGTGCCGGCCGAATACGGCGGCGCGGGGATGGATTACGTCAGTCTCGGGATCATCAGCGAAGAGCTCGAATACGTGGACACGTCGCTGCGCGTGATCATGTCCGTGCATGCAGGGCTGAACTGCCTGTCCCTGCTCACCTGGGGCACCGAGGCGCAGAAGCAGAAGTATCTCGTCCCGCAGGCGCAGGGAAAAAAGATCGCCACCTACGGCCTGACCGAACCAGCGGCCGGCAGCGACGTCCGCGGCATGCAGACCGTCGCGATCAAGAAGGGAGATCGCTATCATCTCACCGGCGAGAAGATGTGGATCTCGCTGGCCGACGTGGCCGACAACTTCCTCGTCTTCGGCTGGTCCGACCAGGAGAAAAAGAAGCAGAAGGATCCGTCCGGCATCAGCGCGTTCATCGTCGAGCGCGGATTCAAAGGGTTCTCGAGCGGGACGCTGAAGGAGAAGTGGGGCATCCTCGCGGGCAATACCGGCTATTTCAAGATGGACGATGTGGAACTGCCTGAGGAGAACATGCTTGGCAAGCCGGGCGAGGGGTTCAAGATTGCGATGTTCGCGCTCGACCAGGGGCGATTCACCGTCGCCGCCGGCGCGACGGGCCTGATCCGGGCCTGCCGTGATGCCAGCATCAAGTACGCGAAGCAGCGAAAGACATTCGGCGTGGAGATCGCCCAGCACCAGCTGGTCAAGGAGATGATCGCGCAGATGGAGAGCGACTATCAGGCCTCGCGCCTGCTCTGGATGCGCGCCGGATTCCTGAAGAACCACGGACGGCGCAACACGCGCGAAACCGGGCTCGCCAAATGGTTTTCGACCGTCGCGTCCGAACGCGCGGCCGGCGATTGCGTCCAGGTGCACGGCGCCAATGGCTATTCCGACGAATACCCGGCGGGCCGCTTCTACCGTAACTGCAAGGGGGCGGTCATCTACGAAGGCACGCGCGAGATCCACAAGGTGATGCAGGCGGATTACGTTCTCGGCTACCGCCAGGACAAGCCGACGCGCTGCGAGCTTCCTCCGTACAAGGGCTGACATTGGCGATTGGCGATTGGCTATTGAAGATTAACGGATTATCGAGTGGCAATTGCCGATTGGCGTGTTCAGCCGGTGAAGTGAGGATCCAATAGGCAATCGACAATCGTCAGTCCGTTTAATCGGCAATCACCGATCTGCAATCGGAAATGGTCGACGGAGTCTCGATGAACTCTGATTTGTCGCTCGACTTCTTACGCGTCGTTGAGCAGGCCGCGATCGCCTGCGCCCACACCATGGGCCAGGGCGATCGCCACAGGTCGGACCAGGTAGCGGTCGAAGCGATGCGCGAGTCGCTCGACAGCGTCCCGATCGACGGAACGATCGTGATCGGTGAAGGGGAGCGCGACGAGGCGCCGATGCTCTATATCGGCGAAAAGGTCGGCATGGCGGCGCGCGGGAAGTTTCCATGGGGCACGCTGCCGCACGTGGACATTGCCGTCGATCCGCTCGAGGGGACGAATCTCTGTGCGACCGGCGCGGCCAACGCCATCGCCGTCCTCGCGGCCTCCAGCAAGGGAGGGCTGCTGCATGCGCCCGACCTGTACATGGAGAAGCTCGTCGTCGGCCCGAGCTCGAAGGACTCGGTCAACCTGGACGCGCCGCCGGCCGAGAACCTCACCGCGATCGCCAAATCTCTCGGACGCGATGTCGAGGATCTGGTTGTCGTCGTCCTCGATCGTCCGCGACATGAGAAGCTCATCGCCGACATTCGTGCGACGGGCGCGCGTATCCGGTTGATCGGCGATGGCGACCTTTCCGCCGGCATCGCCGCCGCCGTGGTCGGCACCGGCGTGCATGCGGTCATGGGAATCGGCGGCGCTCCCGAAGGTGTATTGACCGCGGCTGCCATGCGCTGTCTGAACGGCGAGATCTTCGCGCGGCTGGTGATCAACAAGCCGGAAGACGAGGAGCGCAGCCGTGCGATGGGGATTGCGGATCCATGCCGCGTCTACACGTCAAAAGACCTCGCGTCCGGCGAGGGAATCATCTTCGCCGCTACCGGCGTCACCGACGGCTCGCTCATGCGCGGCGTTCGCTTCTTCGGCGATGGCACACGCACCAGCTCCATCGTCATGCAAAGCGATCCCGCGCGCATCCGCTTCATCGACACCATTCACGTCGAGCAGAAGCGGATGGTACGGATCCGCTTCTAGCAGTGCCGATTGTCGATTGCAGATTGAGGATTCACGGATTGTTGATTGACGATTGCCGATTGGATCGGTGGAACTCGCGGCGACTGGCTCCAATCGTCAATCTCCAATCCGTCAACCGGCACTCGTCAATCGCCAATTCGTTAATCGCCATTCTGCAGTCGCCATTCGCCAATGGGTTACCGGCGTAACCTCTTTGCCGTAACGTCCGCCTCCTTTATCGGCTTCATGGGCTTTACGCTCGTGATGCCGTTCCTTCCTCTCTACTTCAACGAGCTTGGCGTACAGGACGTCGGGCGCGTGGCGATGTGGTCGGGGCTGAGTCTCGGCGTCACGCCGGCGCTCACCGCGCTACTTGCGCCGTTCTGGGGACGTCTCGCCGATCGGTTCGGACGCAAGATCATGATCGAGCGCTCGCTCGCCAGCTTCGTGGTCGTGATGTCTGCCATGGCCTATGCTTCGCGACCGTGGCACGTGTTCGCGCTGCGCTGCGTGCAGGGACTGTTCGCCGGCTACGGTGCGCTGACCTTGACGATGGCGGCGGATTCGGCGCCGAAGGGAAAGATGGCGCAGGCGATCGGAACGGTGCAGACCGCGCAGCGGCTGGGCCCCGCATTCGGGCCGGTGTTCGGAGGCAGCGTTGCCGCGCTCGTCGGGCTGCAGCGCGCGTTTTTCGTCGCCGCCGCGTGCTACGTCATCGCGCTCGTCGTCGTATTTCTGATGTACGACGAGCGGCTGGTGCAGGCGCAGCGGTTTGAGCTGGTGAGCGGCAGCAAGGACGTGTCGGACCGATCCGTAACGTTCCGCGATGTTCTGGCCTTCGAGAACTTCCTGCTCATGGCGCTGGTGATCTTCGGGCTGCAGTTCGTGGATCGGAGCTTCGGCCCGGTGCTGCCTTTATACGTGGGGCAGCTCGGAACGGGCGCGGCGCGGATTCCGCTCGTGTCCGGCCTGTTGTTCTCCATCGCCGCTGGAGCCGGCGCACTCGGGCATCACTACTGCGCGCGCATGCTCAAGACGCGCACGGCCGCGCAATTGATCGCGGTAGCTGGTGTTGCCGGCGCCGTCTCGACGGTCGGGTATGTCGCGGCGAACGACGTCGGCTGGCTGTTTCTCGCGACGCCGTTTTTCGGCCTCGCGATCGGCGTGGCCACCACGGCGGCCTACACCGCGGCGGCGGCGGTCATTCCGGCGAATGTCCGCGGAACCGGTTTCGGCCTTCTCACGACGGCGTCATTGATTGGCCTGGCCGTCAGTCCGATCGTCTGCGGCTTTCTCGCGGTCAGCTCGATTCGAGCGGTCTTCGCGCTGGATGTGATCTCGCTGGGTGGACTCGGCCTCGCGGTGTACAAATTCGGCGGCAACGAGGCGGGCACGAGGACTCCGCCGGAGGAGCCGGTACCGGAGAACTTGTAGGTATCGATGGCTTGCAGCTGCTTGTCACGGCCTGCGGCGTTGCAAAGGCACGAAGGCACAAAGACACAAAGCCAAATATTGTTGGTTCTTCGTGACTTCGTGTCTTTGTGCCTTCGCGTCGAGCCGTCCGCCGTTCAGGAATAATGGCTGAGTGCCGCTAGTTCTGAGGCTTGATTCGCGCACTCCCGATCTCCAAGTGATCCTTCAGGCCGCGGAGATGGTGCGAGATGGGCTGGTTGTTGCCTATCCGACCGACACGTTGTATGGCCTCGCCGTCGATCCGCGGAATGCAGAAGCGGTGCGTCGATTATTCGAGCTCAAAGGGCGGCCCGAGACATCTGCGCTGACCTTGATTGCAGCCGACGTATCGCAGGTGCGTGCGATCGGGGAGATGTCGCGCCAGGCCGAACGGCTCGCCGAGCGCTGGTGGCCGGGGCCGTTAACCATCGTCATCCGCGCCCGCCCGGTGATTGCGCCGGAAACGCTGGCGGGAGGACGAACGGTCGGTGTCCGCGTCCCCGATCATCCGGTCGCCACCGCGCTCGCGCGCGCGACCGGCTTCTGCATCACCGCGACGAGCGCGAACAGATCGGGCGCAACCGCGGCGTCTTCGGCTGACGCCGTTGCGTCCGCGTTACCGGACGTGGACGCGATCCTCGATGCCGGCGCATCGCGCGGCGGCGCGCCGTCGACGATCGTGAACGCGTCCGAGCCCGATGTCGCGCTCATCCGCGCCGGCGCGGTGCCGTGGGAGCGCGTGCTAAAATCTCTCTCCAGTGGTACGTGAGCGGGCGGCGTTAGTCGGCCTCTTCAAAGACTCTCCTCGACATTTCGATCCCGAACAGGCGCTCGAAGAGCTGGCGGGGCTCGCCGGCGCGGCGAACGCCGACGTCGTGCTGCGAGTCCAGCAGGAGCGCGCGAAGCCCGACCCCGCGACGTTCGTCGGCAAGGGCAAGGTCGAGATGCTCGCGGCAGCCGCGGCGGAAGCGCGCGTGGACGTCGTGATCTTCGACAACGAACTGTCGCCGGCGCAGCTGCGCAACCTGGAAGATGCGCTCGGTTGCCGCGTGATCGATCGCACGCAACTGATCCTCGACATTTTCGCGCGGCGCGCGCGCACGCGTGAAGGCAAGCTGCAGGTCGAGCTCGCGCAGCTCAAGTACCTGATGCCGCGGCTCGTCGGATCCAGCGACGCCTTGTCACGTCCAGGGGGCGGCATCGGCACGCTCGGTCCAGGCGAAACAAAACTGGAAACGGACCGCCGCCGGATCCGCCATCGCGTCAGCGTGGTGTCGAAAGAAATCGAGACCGTGCGCCGGCGCCGTTCCCAGCTCCGTGAGCGGCGCCACAAATCCGCGGTGCCGACGGTCGCCCTCGTTGGGTACACCAACGCCGGCAAGACCACACTGTTCAATTCGCTCACGGGCGATCATGCCGTCGCATCGAATGCGCTGTTCGTGACGCTCGATCCGCTCGTGCGCCGCGTGAAGCTGCCGGATCGCCGCGAGCTGCTCGTGTCCGATACGGTCGGCTTCATCGATCGCCTGCCGCATTCGCTCGTGGCCGCCTTCCGCGCGACGCTCGAGGAAGTGGCGGAGGCCGATCTGCTCCTTCATGTGATCGACGCGTCAGCGCCCGATCGGGATCGTCACATGGCGGCGGTGATGTCGGTCCTGCACGAAGTCGGGGCACAGCGGGTGCCGATCGTCGAAGTGTTCAACAAGGTCGATCGCCTGGAGCCTGGCGAGCTGGCACGGCTGACGGCGCTCTATCCCACGGGGCTCTGCGTATCGGCCCTGAAGGGCGAAGGACGCGACGAAGTCATCGCGGCAATGGAGACGAAGCTGGCGCTCGATACCGCAACCGTGACGTTCGCCTTCAATCCGCATGACGAAGCGGATCGGCAGCAGATCTCGGATCTCTATCGTTTCGGACGGATCATCAGGCACGTGACCAGCGACGAATCGATCATCGTGGAAGCGGAGCTGCCGCGGCGGATGCTGGACCGCTTCGCCAGGGAAGACTCGCGTGCGCGCGCCTAGCGGTGTCGTTGCGCTGGCCCTCGTGTTGGCGACCGCGTCCTGCGCGAAGAAGCCGGCGACGACGTCTCCGTCGGTGCCGGGCGCGCCACGGTTCAGTGAGTTCGTCTTTCCATCCGGCCCCGCGACGCTGGCTCCGCAGCCCACGTGGGATCGGTACACCGTGGCCTGGGACCTTTTGCAGGCAGGAGATACCAAAGCCGCGGACCGCGAGTTCAACGCGATCGTCAAGGAGTCGCCCGGCTTCTATCCTGCGGAGACCGCCCTCGGATATTCCGCGCTCGCGCGCAAGGACGCGCAGGCGGCAGCCGGATACTTCGATCGCGCCCTCGCTACGGCGGCATCGTACGCGCCAGCGCTGGCGGGACGCGGCGAAGCGCTGCTGCTGCTCGGACGCAACGATGCGGCCCTCGCTGCGTTCGAGGCCGCGCTGGCCGCCGACGCGACGCTGACGTCAGTGCGGAGCCGCGTGGACGTGTTGAAGTTCCGCGGCGCGCAGCAGAACATCGAAGCCGCGCGAAAGGCCGCGGACGCTGGAAAGCTGGACGAGGCGCGGCGCCGCTACGCCGACGTGATCGCCTCCTCGCCGCAGAGCGGGTTTTTATACCGCGAGCTGGCGGCGGTGGAGCAGAAGGCGGGGGATGCGGCCGCCGCGCTCGGGCACGCCGAGCGGGCTGTCGCGCTCGACTCCGCGGATGCGCGCGCGCTGCTGTTGATCGCCGAGATCCACGAGGCGAACAAGGAATGGGCGAAAGCGGCGGACGCATACACGGCGCTCAACGCCATAGAGCCGACGGACGCCACCGCCACGAGGATCGATCAGATGCGGGAGCAGGCGGCCTTCGAGGCCATGCCGGCGGAGTACCGCTCGATCGATCAGTCACCCGCGGTCACTCGCGCGCAGCTCGCGGCGCTACTCGGCGTTCGTCTCGAAGACCTGCTGCGCCGCGCACGCTCGGCGAATGCAGCGGTCATCACCGATGTACGCGGCAACTGGGCCGCGCCCTGGATTCTCGCGGTGGCGCGCGCGGATGTGATGGACGCGTTCCCGAACCACACCTTTCAACCCGCCGGTCCCGTCAGACGCGGTGATCTCGCCCAGGCGATCAGCCGCGTGCTCACGCTGATCGCTGCGGAGAAACCGCGGCTCGCGGTCCGTTGGCGCGATCCGCGCCCGAAGTTCTCCGACCTTGCGCCCAATCACCTCGCTTATTCGGCCGCCGCACGCGCGGTGTCCTCGGGCGTCCTCTCGCCGCTCGAAGGGGACACGTTCCAGTTGTCGCGTCCCGTGACCGGCGCCGAGGCCGCCGATGCGGTGTCCAAACTCGCGGCCCTCGCGAAGAAATGACGCTCGGTCGCATTTTCACGCCGGCGAACGACCTGACGCTGATGCGGATGCTCCTCATTCCGGCCTTCGTGATCCTGCTGATTTACAGCTATACGGGATGGGCGCTCGTCACCTTCATGGCTGCAGGCCTGACAGACCTGTTCGACGGCTTGATCGCGCGGTGGACAGGGGAGAACACCGTCCTCGGCGCGTGGCTCGACCCGATGGCGGACAAGCTCCTGCTCGTGACGATGTTCGTGATGCTAACGCTGCCCGACATCGGCGGGCCGAATCGCCTTCCGCTCTGGTTCACCGTACTCGTCATCTCGCGCGACATCGCCATCGTCGGCACTGTCGCCGTCGTCAATCTCGCCATCGGCCCGCGCACCTTCCGGCCATCCATGTACGGGAAGGTCGCCACGGCGCTTTACATCCTCACGGGTGTCGCGGCCCTTTATTTCAATTATTTAGGGGAACCGTCCGAAGTTGTACGCGGCCTCCTGTGGGGCTCCCTCGCCATAACCTTCGTCTCTGCAGGACATTATGCGGTGCAAGTCGCCCGAATGCCGCACTAGTCCTGTTACAGTTTTGGCTCGTCAGTTGCGATAAGACACTGAAGGGGCTATCCTTATCGCCCCCCATCTGAATAGATCGTCCGGAGGAGTGCCCCGTCATGCTCGATGCCTTTAAGAAGACTGGTGCGACCAGGCAGCAGTCCGATGAGCTGCAGTCCCTTATTGCGGCCTCCAGGGAGGAGCGCGCGGCGCTCAGCACCATGCTGACGCAAGTGCAGCTCCACAGCGCAAAGCTCGCTTCGGCGAGCAAATCGCTGCAGGAAGTCGAGGAGAAGGCCGGCAAGGCGCAGGCCCGTCTCGACGAGGTCAACGATCGCCTGGCCAAGGCCGCGACGCGCACGACCGAGCTCGAGACGATCGACTCGCGCATCAAGGCGCTGACCGACGCCGTCTCGCACGCCGAGCACGAGACCGGCCGATTGACCGCTCCGGACGGGGAGCTGCAGAAACACAAGCAGGCCCTTCAGAGCCTCTCGTCGCAGGCGCTGCAGACGCGCGCCAGCCTCGACACGCTCAAGAAGGACCAGGCGGCACTCGACGAGTTGCGCGAGCAACTGCGGCAGGCGCAGACCGAAATCAAGACCTCTCACGAGCGGACGGAAGGGTTGAAGAGCGACTTCGACCAGTTGCGTTCGATGTCCTCGCAGCTCACGCAGGACTACTCGCGCCTCAAGGACACGTCGCGCGCCACGCACGATGAGGCCAACGCGACCGTCGAGATGGTGAAGGAGGTCGAGAAGCGCCTCGGCCCGCTCGCCCAGCTCCAGGAGATGAGCAAGACGACTGAGGAGCGCATGACATCGCTCAATGCGCTCGCCGAGCACGTCGGGCAGAAGATCAAGTCGCTCGAAAACCAGAAGCACACGGTCGAACACGCCGTCGTCGAAGCCAACCGCCTGAACGAGATGGTCTGGGCGATGGAAGTCCAGATCAACAAGCTCAATGAAGGGGCACGGCAGGCGACTCGCACCGAGGAGCTGATCGATCGCGTCGAAAAGCTCGCGCGCGAAATGGGCGGTCAGCTCGACACGGGTCTCAAGGCGCGCGATGCGTTCGCCACGGACCTCACGAAACTCGAAAAGGACCGCGCGGCGCTCACCGACTTCGTGCGGGCGTACACCGACAAGCTCGCGATCGAACGGAAGGAGTTCGAGGCCTTCGATCAGCGCGTCAAGGGGCTGCAGACCTCCGTGTCCGAGGCGGAAAAGGGGATGGAAGCGCTCGCCGTACGCGATCGTCTCGCTGCCGCAATGGCGCAGAAGGTCGATCAGCTCTCGAAGCAGCTGCAGGCGCTCAATGCAAACGCCGACGATCTGACGCGGAAGCAGACGACGCTCGACGCGCTGCAGGAGTCGCTGGGGCAGGTCGACGAGCTCGCGAAGCGAACGACGTGGCAGTACGAGAATCTCAAGCAGAGCCGCCAGGACCTCGACGCCCTGCGCAAGGAAATCCAGGACTTCTACAAGTCGCACGCCGCGGCGGTGCAGCTTCGCGACCGGCTCGCGTCCGATCGCGCGGCCCTCGAAGGGTTTCTCGAGCGCACCGAGACGTTCAGCGCCGGGATTCCCGAGCTCGAGACGCGCATGGACGCGATCACGAGCAAGCTCGCGATCGTGGACGAGGGGACGCAGAAGGCCGCGAACCTGGTCACCATCGCCGACGATCTCGATCGCCAGATGAACCGCATCGCGAGCCAGCAGCAGTTCGTCGAACGTGTCGAAGCGCGCCTGAACAATCTCAACGTCGTTGCGGGAGACGTCGATCGCAAGCTCGACGAACAGATCGCCAGACGCGGCGAAGTGGAAGCGCTGCGCAACCAGATCGATGGCGTCGCCATCGCCGTGACGGATGCGCGCCAGAAGCTGGAAGGCGTGAACGCACTCCAGGGCAAGCTGATGCCGCTCACGACGCAGCTCTCGATGCTCAAGAGCCAGATCGAGAAGGTGCATGCGCGCTTCGTGGCCGCGCAGCAGGAAGAGGCGACGCTCGCCGAGCAGGAGAAGCGCCTCGCGGAGATGCTCTCCGCCAGCCGCAACGCGGCGGGAGAGGCGGGGGAGCGCCTCAAGCAGGTCGAGGGGCTGGCCGAGGAGGTCAATCGTTCGGCGGTGATCAAGGACGAACTCCTGCAGGAGCTCGCGCGCGTCCAGGGACGGCAGCGCGAGGTCAGCGCGCAGCTCGATGCGTCCGAGGATCAGCTCAAGCGGCTCGAAGCGGCGTCAAAGGCGCTCGACCAGCGCCGCACGCAGCTGGCGTTCTCGGAGAAGCGAATCACCGCGTTCGAGGCGCGCGCCGCGGAGCTCGCCCAGATGACCGAGGAGATCGACGCAAAGATCGCCGAGATCGCTCGCCGCGACGCCATCGTCGAAGCGGTCCGCAAGGAAGTCGCCAGCGTCCACGAGGTCAGCGCGCGCAGCAAGTCGGACCTGCAGTACGTCGAGGCCCACCGCAACGACGTGGCCGCCCTTCGGGAGCGCGTCGACGAGGCGCTCGCGTGCGTCGGCGAGACCGAGATGCGCCTCGCGCACATCGAGTCGCGCAAGAAGCTGGTGGACGAGGTCCAGCTCAAGACCAGCGTGATCACCAATATGCTCGAAGACGTCCGAATCAACCTCGAGACGCTCGGCGAACAGAAGGCCGTCGTGGATCACGTGATGGAGAACGTCTCGCGGCTCACTGAGAAGGTGCAGGAAGCACAGACGACGCTCCGATCGCTGCAGACGGAGCGCGAGCTCGCAGAGCGGATCGAGCGCGGCATCAAGCAGCTGCGCAAGACCGCGCCGCCCGAAGAGAAGGCGCGGCTGGCCTAACCGCGCGCCCTGTCGGGCAAGGGGCGCTTCGCGCATCGGGCAAGGGGCGCTTCGCGCGTCGGGCAAAGGGCGCTTCGCGCATCGGGCAAAGGGCGCTTCGCGCGTCGGGCAAAGGGCGCTTCGCGTGTCGGGCAAAGGGCGCTTCGCGCATCGGGCAAAGGGCGCTTCGCGTGTCGGGCAAAGGGCGCTTCGCGCATCGAGCAAAGGGCGCTTCGCGCGTCGGGCAAGGGGCGCTTCGCGCGTCGACCAAAGGGCGCTTCGCGCGTCGGGCAAGGGCGCTTCGCGTGTCGGGCAAAGGGCGCTTCGCGCGTCGGGCAAAGGGCGCTTCGCGTGTCGGGCAAAGGGCGCTTCGCGTGTCGGGCAAAGGGCGCTTCGCGCGTCGGGCATAGAGGCGCTTCGCGCGTCGGGCAAGGGGCGCGTCAAGTCCCCCACGCGTTACTGAGGAACGAGCACAACGTCCGCGAACTGGCGGGTTGCGATCTCCTGAGTGACGTATCCACTCCTGGATACACGAAGCCGATAGGTCCCCTCCGGAACGCCGAAAAACGCGTAATGTCCCGGCATCGCGTGCAGTAAGGCGCCGGGGAACGACTCGGGCAGGGCTCCGCTCATCGTGTTTCTTCCCGCCACCAGGCCGTCCAGGATTTCGACGAGCGCGCCGTCGAGCGGCGTACGCGGTGGAGCTGCGCCGTCGTAGATCATTCCTTCGTATTCATACGTCGGCAGCGGAGCCGTTCCGGCGAACACCGCAATCGGCCGCCAGTAACTCGTGTACGACCATGACACGCGGATCAGCGTGTGCCCGACTCCCACCGACTGCACTATCCCAGGCGCGACGATCGTCGCCACCGATGGATCGTCCACGCTCCAAGTCGCGGCCTGTGTCACGTCTGCTGGCGTGCCGGGGGGGCACGGATACAGACTGCAGCCCACGGGCGCGCGGCACGCGGTCGACACACTCGACCGCAC
>WNGB01000506.1_pt1 | contig 69940 bp, 56 predicted proteins | sample 5400681 | NCBI WGS metagenome assembly WNGB01 (sample SAMN13153367, study PRJNA577476) | soil metagenome | isolation source: 115 cm soil or saprolite under grassland replicate 2 | place: USA:California | collected 2016-06-15 | reverse complement strand
TGAAGATATTGACGCGACGAATCTCGGTCAGGCCGAGTCGTCGGCGTGTTCGCTGGGCAGCCAATGAGCCCTCGCGCCTCGCTGTGCGGAGCTCGTGCCAGGTGACCATTGTTCCCTCAGCTGTCTCCCATAGGAGGGCTAGTGCGCAAGAACTCCGCGAACTGTAGTACTTGTCGGCGATCCTTCTCTTTCAGCTGCCGCGTCGCGCGGAAGAGCGCTGAGCTGATCTCGTCAGCATCAAGAACCGGATCTTCTTCGTCTCCAAGGAAATATGTAACCGGCCTCCGATACAGATGGGCGAGCTTCTTGAGCTCGACGCCTGAAACCTTTCGCTGCCCGCGCTCAATCGCGGAGACAGCAGCGCGTGAGATTTCGAGATGCTTGGCGACTAGCTCTTGGGCGAGACCCAGGTACTCCCGGGCGGCGCGAAGGCGAGCAGCGATCTGCTGATGTTCAACATCATTTGTCCGCGGATCCCCGTCACTCATCCGATTTCCTCCTCGTCCGACAAACCGCGGGGTTTGTGTGGCGGAACGGTCAACCCGAGCGCGACGGCGATTGCAACGCCGCAGTCACGACTGAGACTGATCGGAATCTCGACGATGCACTCCTGCTCAGCCACCCGCTGCGCATTGCCATGAAGCACGACGTGTGGTGTTCCGTGGGGAGTGCGGCAGACCTCAATGTCGTGTGGGCTGATTCCTCGAAACCCGGTTCGGAGAACCTTGACGGTGGCCTCCTTTGCCGCAAAAGCCGTGGCGAGCTGCTCGGTACGCACGTCCGCGCTTTTCAGTTCCCGGTCCGTGAATACTTTCGCGAGCCACCGGGCGCCACCAACCTTTCTGTTGTGCTCGAAGGACGCGATCTCGACGATGTCAACGCCGACTCTAACCGGGGATAGCCCCTGCGTACTCAGCAATGAGTCCATTGATCGGGAGATTCTTTGCTCGAGCATACTCGTATCCAGGACACGAGTGCTTGGGCGATCCTCATGCGGCACGGTCTACCTCACATATCGGACGTGTGCCGAGAACGTCCCGGCAAGCCACAATGAGTTCTTGGATGTCCCGCCGTCCGGCAACCGACAACTCGGCATCGGCGTGCGACGCTAGGCACGTGATCTCTCCAACCTTTGATCCGGTCTCCCGTGCGAAGAAACGAGCGATGCGTGATAGGCCAACGTAGTTCCCATACGCCTTGCGAATAAACCCCTGGTTCCGATAGAGAGCCGAGAGATGGATTGCGCCGCCGTGCAACGTCAGGCTGATATGGCTGAGACACGGGAAGCCCATGTACACGCGGTCCTTGCCCGGGATCTGCACGCGGAGGTCGCCGGGTTCGACGACTCCGATCTCGTAGGCGCTGCTCTTTGGGCCGGCCACCCTCAGCTGACCTTGCAGCCGTAGGACCTGCGCTTCTAGCTGATTCACGGGCCCGCCCGTGCTGCCGGGATAGGCCACCAGCCGGTCAAAGTACGTCTCTGACTCGCCAGTAATGCGACGGTGCACACGCGCTGCCCGCTGCTGCATCTTGTAGAGGTGCTGGCGAGGATCGGCGGCACGCTCTGGTACGTACCAGCTTTCTGGGAACAGGGTTCCTGCAACCGTATCCACTGCGAACACCGCCGCCTTGGGCTTACGCCGCGCCCTCGTCGCTAGGAAGCGATCAACTACATCGCGTATGGCCGGATCCTCCGCGGTGGCCGGGAAGGCCACAGCAAGGTTGATGTCCTTGCCGTCCGATGTGCCCAACAGCCACTCGAGCCCAGCTACCCAGGCTTCGCTCAAGGTCGTGGCCTGCACCGCCTTCACGAGCGCTCCCCTCGGTCGAACGTGTCGCAGTAGCGCTGCCACAGCAGCGTTGAGAGCGTACGCAGGCTGGTCAGCTCCGTGCGGCCGAGGTGGGATTGATCGACCAGCGCCGCGTCCCCCAGCGCCTGCTCAACAAAACTGATCACCACCTCAGCATCCTTCGACTTGATCACGACGTCGCCGCCGTGGGCGTCGGCCTCGGCTTGGATCTCGGCCGGCGTCATCACGCGAACCTCTGCCAAGCCCTCGACCGCTAGCTCCCACGCGGTCTGGATGTCGAGGGCGGTCGCGGCCGTGGCCATCTTGCACCTCCCGTCAGGTTCGCGATCACAGGGTCATGGCGTTGCTCGATTCCCCGACGTCTGAAGGTAACCTGCTCCCCGACGGGAAAGCAAGCGCCCATGGGTGGTGATGTGCGAAAATCGCGCATCACCACCCTCCGTATCACCGAGGCCGTGTGCGCCGCGCGAGGCGGTCCTGAAGTGCGGCCCGCAACGGGTGATATCTGACGCTTGGTCCTGTTCGCTGCGCGTCTGGCACGACTCGCGCGTCTGCCAGTCCTCGGCCATGGTCAGGAGCCGCTGCGCCTCCCACGAGGGGTGTGCAAGGGCCCCGACGAGGTCAGCGGCCGGCAGCCACGCTTGGCGGTGCGCCTCCTGCCGTCTGGGGCGCGCGTAGTCGAGCTTCTGGCGGCATGTCGTGGGAGAAATGTCGGTGCGGTTGGCTAGCTTCTCCACATGCAACGGGAAGTCCTGGTTGACCTCGATCCGACCGGTCTTGCGGAGGCGGTTGGGCCGCAGGCGCACGCCCGCGGCGTCCAGTACGTACGGCAGCACGCAGTCGAACGCGCCCTCTGGAGCCCCTCGGCGGGCGCCCTGCTCGGCACGGTGCGCGGCAGCGGTGGCGACCTCTACGCGACCACGGCGCGCTTCACCTGCGATGGCCGCTCGGCCCGGCAGTTCGAGTGGGGTGATTGCAGCTGCCCGGTCGGGTTCAACTGCAAGCACGTCGTGGCGCTGGTGCTGAGCGCGACCGGTCCTGAGGGGGCACCGAACGGGTCGGGCTCGGGCGAGCGGGTCGAGCCGTGGGAGCGGTCGCTGGAGTCGCTGCTGGAGTCCCGGCCGGCCGGACCCGCGGGGATGCCGGGAGGGACGCCGCTGGCGATCGAGCTCACGCTGTCCGCGGAGCCACGCCCGGCGATGACCCGCCCGGCGATGACCCGTCCGGCGCGGTTCGATCCAACGCCGCCGAAGTTGCTGGCTCGATTGGTGCGCCCGGGAAGGAACGGCTGGGTCGCCGGCGGGCTGAGCTGGACCAAGCTGGGCACCTTGCACCACTACAGCGAGTACCTCGCTGCGCACGTTCGGCTGCTGCAGGAGCTGTACGCCCTCCACCGGTCTCGCGAGAGTCGCGCCGTCTACTACTCCTACGGCGATGAGAAGACGGTCGACCTGTCGGTGTTCGAGTCCGGCCAGCTCTGGGCGCTGCTCGATGAGGCCGAGGCGATCGGCCTGCGTCTGGTGCACGCGCGGAAGTGGCTCGGCGACCTGGACCGGTACGGCTCCGCTGAGCTGTGTCTGGACATCACCCGCAGCGACGGTTCGGGGTCGCTCGGGATCAGCCCGGTCATCCTCGTCGAGGGGGCACCCACCGACGCGGTGCCGATCCTGTTCATCGGGACGCAGGGCCACGGCGTGGTGTGTGTCGACCGTGCGGACATGGTCCGAAGCGCCGACCGCAGCGAGTGGCGCCTCCGGTTGGCCAGGCTCGCCAGGCCCGCACACCAGCGCCTGCAGCGACTGGCGCTGGACCAGCAGCACGTGGATGTTCCCGTTGCCGACCATTCACACTTCCGCGAGGGCTACTACCCACGGCTGCGGCAGATGGCCACGGTGATCTCCTCCGATGGGTCCTTCACGCCACCGGCGATCTCGGATCCCACCCTGGTGGTGCGCGCGACCTACGGCGAGGGCCACGATCTCGATCTCACCTGGGAGTGGGCGTACGAGGTCGGCGACTCGCGACTGCGCGTACCGCTGAGTCCTGCGGACGACGCCGGATACCGGGACTCGGATGCCGAGCGCAGGCTACTGGCCGACCTCGAGGTCCAACTCGCGCAGTCCGGGCTGCGCGGGGCGAATCCGGAACAGGCCCTGACGCCGCGGACCAGGCTCAGCGGGGCCGACACCATGCGGTTCAGCACGGAGGTGCTGCCGCTGCTTGACGGCCAGCCCGGGGTGGTCGTCGAGGTCACTGGCGAGCCCGCCGACTACCGGGAGGTCGGCGACTCGCTGCGGATCGGTGTATCGACCGACGATGTCCCGAGCGACACGGACTGGTTCGACCTCGGGGTCACGATCACCGTCGAGGGACGCGAGGTTCCGTTCACCGAGGTGTTCGTGGCGCTGAGCAGGAACGAATCGCACCTGTTGCTTGCCGACGGCGCCTACTTCTCGCTGGAGAAGCCGGAGCTGCAGGCGCTGCGGCGGCTGATCGACGAGGCGCGGGGGCTGCAGGACCAGCCCGGTGGCCCGTTGCGGATCAGCCGGTTCCAGGCCGGGCTGTGGGACGAGCTCGCCGAGCTCGGCGTCATCGACCGTCAGGCGCGGGCATGGCAGCGGCAGGTCGATGGCCTGCTGGCGCTGCAGTCCGTCGAGCCGAAGCCACCGCCCGCGACGCTCGCGGCGCGGTTGCGGCCCTACCAGGCCGACGGGTTCGGCTGGCTGGCGTTCCTGTGGGAGAACCGACTCGGCGGGATCCTCGCCGACGACATGGGGCTGGGCAAGACGCTGCAGTCACTGGCGCTGATCTGCCATGCCAGGCAGACCGATCCGGGCATCGCGCCGTTCCTCATCGTCGCGCCGACGAGTGTCGTGGCGAACTGGACGTCCGAGGCCGCCCGGTTCGCGCCGGAGCTGACGGTGGTTCCGATCTCGGACACACTGCGCAGGCGCGGCCAGGACCTCGACGAGCTCGTGGCCGGCGCCGATGTGGTGGTCACCTCGTACACGCTGTTCCGGCTCGACTTCGACAGCTACTCGGCGCTGGACTGGTCGGGGCTGCTGCTCGACGAGGCCCAGTTCGTCAAGAACCACCAGTCGAAGGCGTACCAGTGCGCCCGGCGGCTGCCCGCGGCGTTCAAGCTCGCGCTCACCGGTACGCCGATGGAGAACAACCTGATGGAGCTGTGGGCGCTGCTGTCGATCGGCGCGCCCGGGCTGTTCCCGAACCCGAACCGGTTCCGCGACTACTACGCGCGCCCGATCGAGAAGGGCAGCGACGGCGAACTGCTCGCGCAGCTCCGGCGGCGCATCAAACCCCTGGTCAAGCGCCGCACCAAGGAGCAGGTGGAGGCCGACCTGCCCGCCAAGCAGGAACAGACGCTCGAGTTGGAGTTGCATCCACGGCACCGCACGATCTACCAACGGCACTTGCAACGGGAGCGGCAGAAGGTCCTCGGCCTGATCGACGACATGAACCGGAACAGGTTCACCATCCTGCGGTCGCTGACTCTACTGCGCCAGCTGAGCCTGCACGCCGGGCTGATCGACGACCTGCACCATGACGTGCCGAGCGTCAAGATCGACGCGTTGCTCGAGCAGTTGCAGGATGTCACCGGTGGGGGCCACCGCGCACTGGTGTTCAGCCAGTTCACCGGCTTCCTCGACACGGTACGGCTGAGCCTGGACGCGGCGGGTGTCGACTACTGCTACCTCGACGGCAGGACGAGAGACAGGGCCAGGGTGATCAACGGGTTCAAGGACGGTTCGGCCCCGGTGTTCCTGATCAGCCTCAAGGCCGGCGGGTTCGGGTTGAACCTCACCGAGGCGGACTACTGCTTCCTGCTCGACCCGTGGTGGAACCCCGCGACGGAGGCGCAGGCGGTGGACCGCACCCACCGCATCGGCCAGACCCGCAACGTCATGGTGTACCGGCTCATCGCCAAGGACACGATCGAGGAGAAGGTGATGGCGCTCAAGGCGCGCAAGGCCGAACTGTTCGCCAGCGTCATGGACGACGGCAACGCATTCGGCACGAGCCTCGACGCCGACGACATCCGCGGTCTGTTCGCATGATTTCGGCGCATCCGGCCGGACCGTCCCGGTCGATGTCCACCGTCTCGACCCGCAGGATTCACCGCTGTCGATCCGCCGAGGTCCTCGCCTGAGCCCGGATATGCCGAGCGGATCTTGAGTGATCGCCGGCCACAGGCACGCCGCGGGGTAATACCGGTCAGTGCGGGCGGCGCGGCGCGAACATCAGCAGAGCCAGGTGCGCCGTGCCGCCGAGCCAGGCAAGTAGGAATGCGACCAGCCCGATGCCGCTCCACAGCGTCAACGGCGCGTCCGGGTCGGGGGCGTCGATGCCGATCAGCCATACCACGGTGAGCGCAAGGTACGCCGCCGCGAGGTACCCCGGCCGGCGCTGACGGAACCATGCCGCCAGCCAGCCGAAGACCAGCCAGGTGGCCAGGCCGAGGGTGAGCAGCGGCACCAGCACCGCGATGGTGCGGGCGGTCCGGGACCGCCAGCGGGGCGGCTCGGCGGCCGGCTTGGCCATAGCTGGCTGCGACGGTGACGGCGCGGGCCCCGGCGGCTGGGTCCCCACCGGCGGCGGCGCGGTCCACACCGGCTGGGTCCACACCGGCCGGTTCCCTACCGGCGATGGTGCGGTCCCCCCGGGGGCGGCCCAACGCGGCTCGAGCGCCTCCTGGGCCGTCCCCATCGGCGCGGCGTAGTCCGGGGCCGTGCCGGGACCGGACAGCGCAGGCCCGGCCGGATCCGGGCCGGAGGGCCAGCCGGGGATGGCCCCGTTGGCCTGAGGTGCGCCGTGTCCGGACTTCGTCGGGGCGGCGGGGGTAGGGGCGGCCAGGGCAGGGTCGGAGCGGAGGATCTGGGTGTGTAGGCGCCGGAGCGGCTCACCTGGCTCGACCGCGAACTCCTCCACCAGCCGCCGGCGGGCGTCGGTGTAGGCGGCCAGTGCCTCGGCCTGCCGGCCGCAGCGGTACAGCGCGAGCATGTGCAGGTAGCGGATCCGCTCCCGGAGCGGGAACTCCTCGACCAGGCGGACCAGTTCGGGCAGCAGATCCGCGTGCCGGCCGGACTGCAGCAGCACCTCCGCGCGCAGCTCCGAGGCGGCGGCCCGGCGGTCGGCCAGCCGCTGCCGGGCCGACTCGAACACCGGGCCGGACAGCCCGGCCAGCGGTTCGCCGCGCCACCGGCCGAGTGCCGCGGCAAGCTGCCGGGCCGCCTCGTCCAGCGACCCCGCCTCGGCCGCCGCCGCGGCCCGCAGCACCTGCGTGGCGAAGGCGTCCGCGTCCAGCCGGCCCGGCTCGACGGCGAGCTGGTACCCGGCCGGCTGCAACGTGAGCAACCGGCTAGGCGTCCGCGGTGACCGGTGCGGCTCGAGCACCCGGCGCAGCCCGGCCACGTACTTCTGTACCACGTTGGCGCCGTTGCCCGGTGGCTCGACGCCCCACACGGCGTCCACGATGCGCGCCGGGGGTACCGGGCGGTTGGCCTCGAGTAGGAGCACCGCGAGCACCGCCCGCTGCTTGGCCGGACCGAGATCCACCTCGCGGTCGCCGCGTCGGGCCCGTACCGACCCGAGGATGTCGAAGTCCAGCGGCGCCGCACCGGTCGGTGCCCGCCCGCCTTCGCGCCCGGCGTCGCGCTCGCCCGCGGTGGCGACCGCCGGCCCGGCCGTGGTGGGTTCCGGGGTCACCAGGCCTCCTCCCCGTCGCGCACGGCGCCATCGGCACGCCGGCAGGCGGATCGCGTCGGTGGCGCGACAGCCGGACGGCAGCGGTACGTCAGTGCGGCGGCAGTCCAACCGTAGTGTGCCGCACCACGCTCGGCCCGGTAAGACGCCCGATCCGAGTGGAGGCGAGTACCCAGTGTGTCCAGTTCGTCTTGCCCCAGCGGCCGCGGCGGTGTGCGCGGCGACGGTCCTGGTGACCGGCTGCACCACGACCGAGACTCCTGCCAGCCCGGCCACCTCGACCAGCGCGACAGCCCCGCGCGACAACGGCATCGCCGGCCTCTCCGCGGCGGAGTTGCTGGCCAGGGTGAACAAGGCGCTCGCGGGTGCGCGGTCGGTCCGGGTCACCGCGGACGTCCGGGTCGAGGGGCACCGCGTCGAGATCGACGAACGCATCCGCTCAGACCAGGGCGCCACCGGTACGTTGCGGCTTGACGGCGCCTCGCTCGGGTTCGTGCGGATCGGCACCACGTTCTACGTGCACGCCGACGCGGCGAGCTGGCGCAAGCTGGGCGTCGAAGCGGACGCGGTTGCCGTGCTGGTGGGCAAGTGGGTGCGGCTGCCGTCCACCGATCCCGACTTCGCCGACTTCGCAAAGCTCACCACCATTCGGGAGCTGGCCCGGCTGTTCATTCCGACCGATGAGCCCGGGAATGTGAAGGGACCGTGGCCGCGCACCACGCTGCGCGGGCAGCCGGTGGTGCGGGTCGGTGAGGACCGCTTCGGCGCGCTGTACGTGGCGGCCACCGGCACGCCGTACCCGGTCCGCGCCGTGGTGACCAGCGGCGCCGAGCCCGGGCGGGTCGACTTCCTCGCCTACAACCAGCCGGTGACCCTCAAGCCGCCGCCGGCCGCGCAGGTCATCACCCCGCCGGGCTCCTGACTGGCGGGTGCCGGCCGGTGCGACGCCGCCCGACCGGGCACCGACGCCGCCCCCCACCGGGCGCCGACCCGGTGCCGCCCCGACCCGGCCGGCCAGCGGCGAGCCGCCGGAGCTGTCTCGCGTCCAGCAGGGGAGGGCCCTGACTAGGCCGGCTGGACACCCCCCGGCATCCCGCTCGTTAGCATGAGGCTGACCCGGTTGCCGGAGTGTGGAGTGACCCTTGACTGAGGTGCGTGCGGACGCGGTCGTGGTGCTCGCCGCTGGCGAGGGCACCCGGATGAGATCCGCCGTCCCGAAGGTCCTGCACCACCTACTCGGCCGGTCGCTGCTGGCCCACGTGCTCGCCGCCTGCGAACCGCTCGGCGGCCGGACGCTGGTCGTGGTCGGCCACGGCCGCGATCAGGTCACCAACGCACTGCCCGCGGGCGCTCAACCCGTGGTACAGGCCGAGCAGCGCGGCACCGGGCACGCCGTGCGGGTCGCGCTCGAGGCGGCGCCCGACCTCGACGGCACCGTCCTGGTGGTCCCCGCGGACGTCCCGCTGCTGGGCACCGAGACCCTGCGCGGGCTGGTCGAGGAGCACCGGCGGGTCGGCGCGACGGCCACCCTGCTCACCGCCATGGCCGACGACCCCACCGGCTACGGCCGGGTACTCCGGGCCCGGGACGGCGGCGTGGCCCGGGTGGTGGAGCACAGGGACGCCACCGCGGCCGAGCGGGCCGTCCGGGAGGTCAACACCAGCGTGTACGCCTTCGAGGTGGGCCCGCTGCGCGAGGCGCTGGGCAAGCTGTCCACCGACAACGTGCAGGGCGAGGAGTACCTGCCGGAGGTGATCGGGATGTACGTCGAGCACGGGCAGCCGGTCGCCGCGGTCGCCGCCGACCCGGTCGAGACCGGCGGCGTGAACGACCGGGTGCAGCTCGCCGCCGCCGGGCGGGCGCTGCGCGACCGGATCCTGACCGGATGGATGCGTGCGGGCGTCACCATGGTCGACCCGGCCACCGTCTGGATCGACGTGGACGTCCGCCTCGACGCCGACGTGACGCTGCTGCCGAACGTGCAGTTGCACGGCGCCACCCGGATCGCCGCCGGCGCCGTCGTCGGGCCGGACTGCACGCTGATCGACACCGTGGTCGGCGCGGACGCCCGGGTGGTCCGGGCGCACTGCGACCGCGCCGAGATCGGCCCGGAGGCGTCCGTCGGGCCGTACTGCTACCTGCGCCCGGGCGCCCGGCTGGCCCGCGGGGCCAAGGCGGGTACGTACGTGGAGATCAAGGCGGCGGACATCGGCGAGGGCACGAAGGTGCCGCACCTGACCTATGTCGGCGACGCCACCATCGGCGAGCACACCAACATCGGCGCGGCCAGCGTGTTCGTGAACTACGACGGGGTGGCCAAGCACCGCACGGTGATCGGCAGCCACGCCCGTACCGGGGCGGACAACATGTTCGTGGCGCCGGTGACGGTGGGTGACGGCGCGTACACCGCCGCCGGCTCGGTGATCACCGACGACGTGCCTGCGGGCGCCATGGGGGTCGGCCGGGCCAGGCAGCGCAACATCGAGGGCTGGGTGGAGCGGCGCCGTCCCGGCACAGCCGCCGCCGAGGCCGCGGCCCGGGCACGGGCGGCGGCACCGCAGGGCGACGACGACACGGGGACGGGAACATGAGCGCAATCCAGGCGCCGAACCGCAAGAGCATGATGCTCTTCACCGGGCGGGCGCACGACGGGCTGGCGAAGGAGATCGCCCGCGACCTCGACTCGGTGCTCACACCGACGTCGCTGTATGAGTTCCCGCGCGGCGAGATCTACGTCCGGTACGAGGAGTCGGTGCGGGGCTCCGACGCGTTCGTCATCCAGAGCTACCCGGCACCGGTCAACACGTGGGTGATGGAGCAGCTCATCATGGTGGACGCGCTGAAGCGTGCGTCCGCCAAGCGGATCACCGCGGTCATGCCGCTGTACCCGTACGCCCAGCAGGACAAGAAGCACCGCGGCCGGGAGCCGATCTCGGCGCGGCTGGTCGCGGACCTGTTCAAGACCGCGGGTGCCGACCGGATCATGACGGTGGACCTGCACACAGCGCAGATCCAGGGCTTCTTCGACGGGCCGGTGGACCACCTGTTCTCGCTGCCGCTGCTGGCCGAGTACGTGGAGCGCAAGTACGGCGGCCGGGACCTGGCGGTGGTCGCGCCCGACTCCGGCCGGGTGCGGCTGACCGAGCGGTGGACCGACCGGCTGGGCGGCCGCCCGCTGGCCTTCATCCACAAGACCCGCGACACCCTGGTGCCGAACCAGGTGGTGGCCAACCGGGTGGTCGGCGAGGTCGAGGGCCGTACCTGCATCCTGGTGGACGACATCATCGACACCGCCGGCACGATCTCGAAGGCGGCCGACGCGTTGTTCGACGCGGGGGCTGCCGACGTGGTGGTGGCGGCCACCCACGCGATGCTCTCCGACCCGGCCACCGAGCGGCTGAAGAACAGCCGGATCAGCGAGGTGGTGCTGACCAACACGCTGCCGATCTCGCCCGACAAGCTGCTCGACAAGTACACCGTCCTGTCCATCGCACCGCTGATCGCGCTGGCCATCCGCGAGGTGTTCGAGGACGGCTCGGTGACCAGCCTCTTCGACGGCAACGCCAGCTAGGGCGTGTCCCGTAGATCTTGACAAAAAGGCACCGGATCCGGCGCGGTAGCGTCGGTTTCGTCAAGATTGGCAACGGAGCGGGGCATCGACTTCGACCGTTGTCCGTGCAGCCGGTAAGCTGGCGAGGTTGCCCGGCGAGGGAGCGTGACTCCGTGATCGACGGCGGTTGCTGGTCGCGCTCGCCCTCGTGTGGCAGCAGCAGTTGAGGTACCCCCGACCCCGCCCCGCCGTTTCGAGGAGAGCATCGCCGTGTCCGAGGTCCGAATCGCCGCCGAGCCGCGCACCGAGTTCGGCAAGGGCGCCGCGCGCCGCACCCGCCGGGCGGGGAAGATCCCGGCGGTCCTGTACGGCCACGGGCAGGATCCGCGGCACATCTCGCTGCCGGCCCGCGAGTTCGCGCACGCCATGCGTGCCGGCGGCAACACCCTGCTGTCGGTGGACCTGAACGGCGCCAGGGAGCTGGCACTGCCCCGCCAGATCCAGCGCGACCCGGTGCGCGGCAGCATCGAACACGTCGACCTGCTGCTGGTGCGCCACGGCGAGAAGGTCACCGTCTCGGTCGCGGTGCTGCTCACCGGCGAGGTGGTGATGGACGGCCTGGTCAACCACGAGCTCAACAGCCTCGAGGTGCAGGCCGACGCGACCAAGATCCCGGAGAGCATCGAGGTCAGCATCGGCGGCCTGCCGATCGGCGCCCAGGTGACCGCCGGCGAGGTCGTGCTGCCGTCCGGCGTCATCCTCGTGACCGATCCGGAGCACACGGTGGTCTCGGTGCTGGCCGCGCCGACCGCCGCCCAGATGGAGGCGGACCTGGCCGAGGCGGAGGCGGAGGCCGGGATCGAGCACGCGGCTCCTGCGGCCGCGGAGGTCGAGGCCCCGGAGCCCGCCGAGGTGTCCTGATCCGGGAAGGGCCATGGACGAGCGGTACCTGGTGGTCGGGCTGGGCAACCCCGGCCCGACCTACGCACTGAACCGGCACAACGCCGGCTACATGGTGCTGGACCTGCTCGCCGAGCGGATCGGTGCGAAGTTCAAGTCGCACCGGACCCGCAGCGACGTGCTGGAGACCAGGGTCGCCGGTCAGCCGGTGATCCTGGCCAAGCCGCGGTCGTACATGAACGACTCCGGCGGCGCGGTCAAGGCGCTCTGCGACTTCTACAAGGTCGGCCCCGACCGGCTGGTGGTGGTGCACGACGAGCTGGACCTGCCCTACGGCGTGCTCCGGCTGAAGTTCGGCGGCGGCGACAACGGCCACAACGGCCTGAAGTCGGTGTCCCGGGTGCTCGGCACCCGCGACTACTACCGGGTCCGGCTCGGCGTCGGTCGGCCGCCCGGACGGCAGGACCCGGCCGTGTACGTACTGCGGGACTTCTCACCGACCGAGCGCAAGGAGTTGGCGCTGAACGTGGAGCGCGCCGCGGACGCCGTGCAGGATCTGCTCGTCCACGGCCTGGAGAGCACGCAGAACACCTACCACGCAACCAGCCCGGCGCGCTGACCTATCCCGTGTTGCGCAGCCCGGCGGCGATGCCGTTCACGGTGAGCAGCAGGGCGCGGCGTAGCTGAGGGTCGTCGTCGCCGGCGCGCAGCCGGCCGAGCAGCGCGACCTGCAGGTAGGACAGCGGGTCGAGGTACGCGTCCCGGGTGGCCAGCGTGCGTTTGAGCACCGGCTGCGAGTCCAGCAGCTCCGGCTCGCCGGTCAGCGCCAGCACCTGCTCGGCGGTCCGGTCGTGCTCGGCCCGGACGTCGTCGAAGAACCGCCGCAGCTCCGCCGGCACCAGCGACTCCACGTAGTGCGCCGCGATGCCGAGGTCGGTCTTGGCCAGCGTCATCTCCACGTTGGAGACGAACGTACGGAAGAAGTGCCACTCCGCGTACATCTCGGCGAGCACCGACCCCAGCCCGGCGGCGCGCGCGGCGGCCAGCCCGGTGCCGACGCCGTACCAGCCGGGAACGATCTGCCGCGACTGCGTCCAGCCGAACACCCATGGGATGGCCCGCAGCCCGGACAGCCCCGCCCCGCTGTCCGGCCGGCGGGACGGCCGGGAGCCGATGTTGAGCTGGCCGAGTTGCTCCACCGGGGTGGAGGCGAAGAAGTACGCCGGCAGGTCCGGGTCCTCCACCAGGGCGCGGTACGCCGCGAACGCGGCCGACGACACCTGCTCCATGCAGCCGTCCCACTGCGCGAGCTGGGCCGCGGGCTGGCGGGGCTGCCGGTGCAGCACCGATGCGCGCAGCACCGCGGCCACCGTCAGCTCCAGGTTCTCCCGGGCCAGCGCCGGCAGCGCGTACTTGTCCGAGATCACCTCGCCCTGCTCGGTCAGCTTGATCTCGCCGTCCAGCGTCCCGTAGGGCTGGGCCATGATCGAGTCGTACGTCGGTCCGCCGCCGCGCCCGACCGTGCCGCCGCGCCCGTGGAACAGCCGCAGCCGGACGCCGTGCGCCGCGGCCACGTCGCGCAGCCGGCGCTGCGCCTTGTGGATTTCCCACTGCGACGTGGTGATGCCGGACTCCTTGTTCGAGTCGGAGTACCCGAGCATCACCTCCTGCAGCCCACCGCGGACCCGGACCAGCTCCCGGTACGACGGGTCGTCGAGCAGTTCGGTGAGCACCACGTCGGCGCGGCGCAGCTCCTCGATGGTCTCCAGCAGCGGCACGAACCCGATCCGGGCCAGCCGGCCGTGCACGTCGACCAGCCCGGCCTCCCGGGCCAGCACCGCGGCGGCCAGGACGTCGTCGGCGCCCCGGGTCATGGACACGATGTAGCTCTCCGCGATGTCCGGCCCGAACCGGTCCAGTGCCGCCCGCAGCGTGCCGAACACCGCGAACGTCTGCCGGCCGTCCTCGTCCAGGTCGGGCCGCCCCGCGGTGAGCGGCCGGCGGCTGGCCAGCTCGCGGGACAGCACCGCCCGCCGGCTGGCCCGGTCCAGGTCGGCGTAGGGGCGGCCCAGCTCGCCGACCCGGTCGATGAGCTGGCCGACCGCCTGGTGGTGCTTGTCCGCGTGCTCGCGGATGTCCATTGTGGACAGGTGCAGGCCGAATGCGATGACGGTGCGCTCGACCCTGGCCAGCACGCCGTCCGCGACGAGCTCGCCGCGGTACGCGCGCAGCGAGTTGCCCATGAGCCGCAGGTCGGCCAGCAGCTCGGCGCTGCCGAGGTAGTCGCGGCCGGGCCGGTGCGGCGCGCCGGCCGCCAGCCGGTCGCGGGTGTTGGCAAGCTTCGCCCGGATGCACGTCGCCTTCAGCCGGTACGGCTCCTGCGCGTTCAGCCGGCGCAGCCGCGGTTCCACCTCGAGTACCGCCAGGTCACTGTCCACACTGGACTGCAGCTCGGTGGAGACGCCGGCCAGCCGGGCCGAGTTGGACAGCTCCTCGATCAGCTCGTCCACCACACCGAGCAGGATGCGGATCGCGTGCCCGTGCTGCAGCAGCAGCACCTCGGTGGTGACCCGGGCAGTGACGTTGGGGTTGCCGTCCCGGTCGCCACCGATCCAGGTGCCGAACGCCAGCGGCCTGCGGTCGGCGGCCAGCGCGGCCCCGTACTCGCACATCTCGGCGGCCAGGTCGTCCAGCAGCGCCGGTACCGTGTCGGCGAACAGGTCGTCCAGGTAGTAGGCCGCGTTGCGGGCCTCATCGACCGGTGACGGCCGGTCCAGCCGCAGCTCGTCGGTCTGCCAGATCAGGTCCACCACCTCGGCCAGCCGGCGGTCCTGCCGGCGGCGGGCCGGGGTATCCGGCTCGGTGTGCGCGGCCAGCAGGTCGGCGACGGTACGCAGCTTGGCCAGGATGGAGCGCCGGCTGGCCTCCGTCGGGTGCGCGGTGAAGACCGGGCGCACCGCGAGCAGGCGCACAGCGTCGGTGAGCGCGGCGGCGCCGACCGCGGCGGCCACGTCCCGCACCGCGCTGGCCAGCCAGCCGTCCTCGGCGGGCCGCTCCCGCAGCCGCCGGACCCGGTCCACCTGCTCGGCGATGTTCGCGAGGTGGAAGTACGCCGAGAACGCGCGGACCAGATGGATGGCCGTGGGCAGTGGCGTCGTGCCCAGCAGCTTGCGGACCTCGGCGCCGGCCGCGGCGTCGCCTGCCTGCGCCGCCTTGGTCAACGCACGGACCTGCTCCACCAGCTCGAGCAGGTCCTGACCCACCTGGCGGACCAGTGACTCGCCGAGTAGCCTACCCACCCGGCGGACGTCGGCACGCAGTGCTGCGTCATCGGAGATCACCCCCACATCCTCCACCCGGGGGTCTTCTCACCCGGTCGAGGTACCGGCCGCCGCCCGGTCCCGGACGGGGCGGCCGCTTCCTGTCACGACCGCGGTGGCCATTGCCCCGTAATGGTGAGATCCGAAACATCTGTCCGTCACACAGAGTCACATCCGGTTAGCCTTAACGGGCACGGCGCAGGGTTTCCCGGAAGGTTTACCCGAAAGTACTCACACAGCGTGACGGCAGCCGCTAATGTCCTGGACGTCGCCGGCCCACGGGTGTCGCTGCTCGAGCAACGGGGGTGTCCACGCCCGGCGGGCCGCTGGCTTGAACGACGTCGGGGGGCGTCGTCACTTTTGGGGGGCTACATATGAGCGTTGCCACGATCCTGCGATCGGGCAGCGGCACGGTGGCACAGCGCCCGGGCTTAGGCCGGCGTTGGCTGCGTCGCTACGGAGCGGTCCTGATCGGGCTGGACGCCGTGGCAGGCGTCTGCGCCGCGGTGGCCGCCTACCTGCTGCGTTTCACCGACGAACCGCTGACGGCGGCCGGCCTGGTGGTTGCCCAGCCGGCCCGGGCGACCCCGGGATACCTCTGGTACAGCCTGGCCCTGCCGGCCTGCTGGGTCGGCGCGGTGGCGCTGGCCCGCGCCTACGAGGGCCGGTTCCTGGGCAGCGGCAGCGAGGAGTTCCAGCGGGTGTTCCACGCGTTCGTCGGGCTGACCGCCGCGGTGGCGTTGGCGTCGTACGCGACCAAGGCGGAGGTGGCCCGCGGGTACGTGGTGCTCGCGCTGCCGCTGGCCGCGGCGCTGTCCCTGGTCGGCCGGTACGCGGTGCGCAAGCGGGTGCACCACCTGCGCCGGTCCGGCCACTACATGCTGGACCTGGTCGTGGTCGGCGGCGAGTACTCGGTGGCGGACCTGGTCACCCAGTTGCGCGGCGAGCCGCACAACGGGCTGCGCGTGATCGGTGCCTGCCTTCCGCCCGAGTGCACCGGAGAACTGCTCGAACCGCTGGGTGTTCCGGTGCTCGGCGGCGTCGATGACACGGCCACGGTCGCACGCGAGTCCGGTGTCGACACCGTCGCCGTGACGTCCTGCCCGGAGATGTACGGCGCACGGCTGCGCCGGCTCGCCTGGGACCTGGAGGGCACCGACATCGACCTGGTGGTGGCGCCCGGCCTGATCGAGGTGGCCGGCCCCCGGCTGCACATCCGCCCGGTGTCCGGGCTGCCCCTGCTGCACGTGGAGGAGCCGGAGTTCGCCGGTGCCCGCCGGGTGATCAAGGCCGCGGTGGACCGGACCCTGGCCGGGTTGCTTGCGCTGCTGATCTCCCCGGTGCTGCTGGCGATCGGGCTGGCGATCCGGCTGACCAGCCGCGGCCCGGCGTTCTTCCGGCAGACCCGGATCGGCAAGGACGGCCGCGAGTTCACCATGGTCAAGTTCCGTACCATGGTGGTGGACGCGGAAGCCCGGCGGGCCGCGCTGGTCACCCAGAACGAGCGCGCCGAGGGTCTGCTCTTCAAGATCCGGAACGATCCCCGGGTGACCCCCGTCGGGCGGATCCTGCGCAAGTACTCCCTCGACGAGCTGCCCCAGATCATCAACGTGCTGACCGGCCGCATGTCGCTGGTCGGGCCGCGGCCCCCGCTGCCCGAGGAGGTCGCCCGGTACGGTGACGACGTGCGCCGCCGGCTGCTGGTCAAGCCCGGGGTCACCGGGCTGTGGCAGATCAGCGGCCGCAGCGATCTCACCTGGGACGAGTCGGTCCGGCTGGACCTGCGCTACGTCGAGAACTGGTCGTTGACGCTGGACCTGATGATCCTCTGGAAGACCGCGTTCGCCGTTGTCCGCGGGGCAGGGGCCTACTGACCGGTGCCGAACTAGTCCGAACGGGCCAGATCTGCGGCAACTCGAAGTATTCGCGCCGTCGCCGGGAGAGACTGGGCGGCGGGGAGCATCGTGTACCAGGGGGGATCTACTTCCATGACATCTATCGGCATTGCCGTGGTCGGCGCCGGGTACTGGGGCCCGAACCTCGTCCGCAATGCGCAGGCCACACCAGGGCTCCGGGTGGAGTACGTCTGTGACCTGGACCGGGACCGGGCACGTCGGGTGCTCGGCGGGTACAGCACGGTACGGGTGTCCGGCTCGTTGACGGACGTGCTGGCCGACCCGGACGTCCACGCGGTCGCGGTCGCCACACCCGCCGCCACCCACTACGACGTGGCCTGCGCCGCACTCGAGGCAGGCAAGCACGTGCTGGTGGAGAAGCCGTTGGCCTCGTCCTTCGCCGACGGTTCGAAGCTGGTCACGCTCGCCGCTGAGCGCGGCCTGGTGTTGATGCTGGATCACACGTACTGCTACACCCCGGCGGTGCAGCGGCTGCGCGAGATCGTCCGCAGCGGGCAGTTGGGCGAGTTGCAGTACATCGACTCGGTGCGGATCAACCTCGGCCTGGTGCAGCCGGACATCGACGTGCTGTGGGACCTGGCCCCGCACGACCTGTCGATCCTGGACGCGATCCTGCCGGACGACGTGGTGCCGGTCTCGGTGGCCGCGCACGGGTCCGACCCGATCGGCGCCGGCCAGGTGTGCGTGGCGTACGTGTCGGTGCAGCTTTCCAACGGCGCGATGGCGCACGCCCACGTGAACTGGTTGTCACCCACCAAGATCCGGACCACCATCGTCGGCGGCTCGCAGCGCACCGTGGTGTGGGATGACCTGAACCCGTCGCAGCGGCTGGCCGTCTACGACCGCGGGGTGAACCGCGACCACCCGGAGCAGCTTGACGACGCCGACAGGAAGCGGGCCCAGGTGTCCTACCGGATCGGCGACATGGTGGCGCCGGCGCTGCCCGAGGGGGAGGCGCTGCGCGGCGTGCTGGCCGAGTTCGCCGACGCGATCGCGACCGCCCGGGCACCGTTGACCGACGGGCGGTCCGGCCTGCGGGTGCTGGCGCTGCTCGAAGCGGCGACGGAGAGCCTGTACTCCGGCGGGTCGTTCGTGCCGGTATATCTCGAAGAGATCGCGGCTGAGGGGGACGGATGGGCGTCGGTGCGGGGCGGGAGCACGCGGTGAGCGCAGCGCAACCCCTGTCCGGTCAACGGATCCTGGTCACCGGCGGGGCCGGCACGATCGGCTCGCACGTGGTGGACCGGCTGGTCGCGGCGGGCGCGGCCGACATCATCGTGCTGGACAACTTCGTCCGGGGCCGGCTGGAGAACCTCTCCTGGGCACTGCGGCAGGGCCAGGACCGGATCATGGTCGTGGACGGCGACATCACCGACCGGGACACGGTGCGGCGGCTGGTCGCCGGCACCGACGTGGTGTTCCACCTGGCCGCCATCCGGATAACCCAGTGTGCCGAGGAACCGCGGCTGGCGCTGGAGTGCCTGGTGGACGGCACGTTCAACATCATCGAGGCGGCGGCGGACTACGGCGTGCGCAAGGTGATCGCATCCTCCTCGGCGTCGGTCTACGGGCAGGCCGAGGCGTTCCCCACCGCGGAGAACCACCACCCGTACGCCAACGACACCTTCTACGGCGCGGCCAAGGCGTTCAACGAGGGCATGCTGCGCAGCTTCAAGGCGATGCGAGGGCTGGACTACGTGGCGTTGCGGTACTTCAACGTCTACGGCCCCCGCATGGACGCACACGGCAGGTACACCGAGGTGCTGATCCGCTGGATGGAGCGCATCGAGGCCGGAGACCGGCCGGTCATCTTCGGCGACGGCGCGCAGACGATGGACTTCGTGCACGTCTCCGACATCGCCCGGGCGAACATCCTGGCCGCCCGCGCCGACGTCACCGACGAGGTGTTCAACATCGCCACCGGCGTGGAGACGTCGCTGCGGGAACTGGCCGAGGTGCTGCTGGCCGCGATGGACTCCGTGCCCGGAGTCGAGTACGGGCCGGAGCGGCCGGTCAACGGGGTGACCCGCCGGCTGGCCGACATCTCCGCGGCCGCCGACCGGTTGGGCTGGAAGCCGGAGATCTTCCTGGCGGAAGGGCTGCGCGACCTCGTCTCCTGGTGGCGCGCGGAGTCGGCGTAGATGCCGCTGGTGGTGTTCTGCGCGGGCACGTCGTGGGACGGGTTGGCCGGGTCGGACCGGCACCTGGCCACGGCGCTCATGGCCCACACCCGGCTGCTGTGGGTGGATCCTCCGGTCTCGGCACTGACCCCGGCCAGGTACCGCGGCGGCGCCGGCCGGCGGCTCGTCCCCCGACTGTCCGTTGTGGACACCGGGATGACCAGGCTGACCCCGGTCGCGCCGCCCGGTTGGACCCGGCCGGGCGTGTTGCTGGTCACCTGGCCGTTGGTCCGGGCGCAGGTGCGGTGGGCGCTGCGTCGCATCGGCGCACCGCTGCCGCGCGCCGTCGTGGCCTGCTCGCTGGACGACGTACTGTCCGGCTGGCCGCGTTCGGTCCGGACAGTGCTCTACGGCACCGACGACTACGTGGCCGGCGCTGGGCTGATGAGGCTCGGCGAGCGGTCCCTGGTGCGCAGCGAACGGCGGCAACTCGCCGCGGCCGACCTGGTGGTCGCCGTGTCCCCGGTGCTGGCCCAGCGGTGGACCGCCAGGGGTGCGCGGCGGGTCGCGCTGCTGCCCAACGGCTGTGACGCGGCGGCGGGCGCCCAGGTGGACAGTGCGCCCGCTCCGGTCGGCCTGCCGCTCGGCCTGCCGGGCGGCCTGCCGGGCGATCGACCGGGCGATCGACCGGTCGTCGGCCTGGTCGGGCAACTGTCCGACCGCATCGACATCGAACTGCTGGCCGCGGTGGCCGCGCTGGACTGCACCCTGCTCATCGTCGGTCCGTACCGGGCGGGCTGGGAGGCTGAGCGGTTCGCCGCGCTGGTGTCCCGGCCGAACGTGATCCATGTCGGAGCGGTGCCCGCCACGGCGCTCCCCTCATACCTCGGGGCGATCGACGTCGGGCTGACGCCCTACCGGGACACGCCCTTCAACCGGGCGTCGTTCCCGCTGAAGACGCTCGAGTACCTGGCCGCCGGCCGGCCCGTGGTCAGCACCGACCTGCCTGCCACGCGGTGGCTGTCGACGGACCTGGTGAGCACGGCACGGACCCCGGCCGAGTTCGCCGCCGCCGTCCGGCACACGCTGCCGGGTGCCCGGGACCCGCGCCTGGTGGCCCGGCGCAGGTCGTTTGCCGGGCAGCACTCGTGGCCGCGGCGGGCCGCGGAGTTCGCCCGCCTGATCGGACTGTCCGAGACGAGCACGGAGGATGCGCTGTGATCCCGGTGATGCGCCCCTGGCTGGGTGAGGACGAGGCGGCAGCGGCGGCCCGGACGGTGGTCTCGGGCTGGGTCGCCCAGGGCCCGCGGGTGGCGGCGTTCGAGCAGGCGTTCGCGGCGCACGTCGGCGCCGCGAACGGGGTGGCCGTGTCGAGCTGCACGACCGGGCTGCACCTGCTGCTGCACGTACTGGACATCGGGCCCGGCGACGAGGTCGTGGTGCCGTCGTTCTCCTTCATCGCGACGGCGAACGCGGTCCGGTACACCGGCGCGACCCCGGTGTTCGCCGACGTGTCGGAGCAGACCGGCAACCTCACCGCCGAGACGGTGGCACCGGTGCTGACCGGCCGGACCCGGGCCGTGATGGCGGTGCACCAGTGCGGCGTGCCCGCCGACGTGGTGGCCCTGCGGGCGCTGTGCGAGCCGCGCGGCATCCCGGTGGTGGAGGACGCCGCGTGCGCGGCCGGCTCCACCTACGCCGGCCGGCCGGTGGGCGCCGGCGCGCTGCTGGCCGCGTGGTCCTACCACCCGCGCAAGCTGCTCACCACCGGCGAGGGCGGCATGGTGACCACCGACAGTCCACAGTGGACTGAAAGGATGCGGCGGCTGCGGGAGCACGGGATGACGGTGTCCGCCGCGGACCGGCACGCGGCCGGCGGGGTGGTCCTGGAGGAGTACGCCGAGGTCGGCTTCAACTACCGGATGACCGACGTGCAGGCGGCCATCGGGCTGGTGCAGCTCGGCAAGCTGGACGCGATGGTGGCCCGCCGCCGGGAGCTGGCGGCCCGCTACCAGACCGCACTGTCCAAGGTGGACGGTCTGCGCTGCGTGCAGGACCCGGACTACGGCACCACGAACTACCAGTCGTTCTGGGTGCTGCTGCCGGACGACCACCCCGGCTCGCGCAACGGCGTGCTGGCCGCGCTGGCCGGGCGCGGCATCTCGGGGCGCCGCGGCGTCATGGCGTCGCACCTGGAGCCGGCGTACCGCGACCACCCGCACGTACCGCTGCCGGTGACCGAGAAGCTGACCGAGCGGTGTCTGATCCTGCCGCTGTACCACCAGCTCACCGAGGACGAGCAGGACACCGTGGTCGAGGCGCTGACCGACGTGCTGCTCGGCGACGGGGGGCGCTGACGTGTCGCGGCCACTGCTGCTGGTCGGTGCCGGCGGGCTGGCCAGGGAGACGCTGGCCGCCGTCCGGTCCCACCACCGTCCACAGTGGAGGCCACTCGGCTTCCTCGACGACAACCCGGCCCGGCACGGCGACACCATGGACGGGCTGCCGGTGCTCGGCCCGCTCGACGTGGTGGCCGACCACCCGAAGGCCGCGGTGGTGCTGTGCACCGGCTCCACGCGGGACCAGGGCAGCCGGAAACGGATCGCCGACCGGCTGGATCTGCCGCCGTACCGGTACGCCACCGTGGTGCACGCCGCCGCCAGCCTGGCCAGGGGCACCGAGGTCGGCCCGGGCAGCGTGCTGCTGGCCGGCGTGGTGGTGACGGCGCCGCAGCGCATCGGCGCGCACGTGGTGGCGATGCCGCACGTGGTGCTCACCCACGACGACGCGGTCGGCGACTACGCCACCCTGGCCGCCCGGGTCAGCGTGGCCGGGTCGGTGACCGTCGGCGAGGGCGCCTACCTCGGCGCCGGCGCGCTGGTCCGCGAGGCGCTGACCGTGGGCCGGTGGTCCCTGGTCGGGATGGGGGCGGTCGTGCTCTCCGACGTGCCGCCGTTCGAGGTGTGGGTGGGCAACCCGGCCCGCCGGCTCCGCCACGTCGAGCTCGTAACCGACGGGGTCCGCGGATGACGGGTTGCCGCGGCCGGGACGGCGCCACAACGGTGCCGGGTGATCTCGATGACGTAACCGGGAGGAAGTAGTGGTGGATCCGATCCCGCTGGTGGACCTGGCCGCGCAGCATGCCCAGGTCGCCGAGGAGGTGCAGGCGGGGTGGGCCGAGGTGCTGGCCCGCACGGCCTTCGTCGGCGGCCCGCAGGTTGCCGCGTTCGAGGCGGAGTACGCGGCCTACGTCGGGGCGGCGCACTGCGTCGGGGTCGGCAACGGCACCGACGCGATCGAGCTGGCCCTGCGGGCCTGCGGCATCGGGGCGGGCGATGAGTGCGTGCTGCCCGCGAACACCTTCATCGCCACCGCGGAGGCGGTCGTGCGCGCCGGTGCCACGCCCGTGCTGGTGGACTGCGACCCGCACACCTACCTCATCGACCCGGACGCGGTGGCCGCCGCGATCACGCCCCGTACCAGGGCGATCCTGCCGGTGCACCTGTACGGGCAGCTCGCCGAGACCGAGCGGCTCGCCCCGCTGGCGGCGCGGGCCGGCGCGGTACTGGTCGAGGACGCCGCGCAGGCGCAGGGAGCGCGCCGGCACGGCGCCGGGATGGGCGGCGTGGGCCGGGTCGCCGCGACCAGCTTCTATCCGGGCAAGAACCTCGGCGCGTACGGCGACGCCGGCGCCGTGGTCACCGGGGATGCCGAGCTGGCCGGGCGGGTCCGGCTGCTGGGGGAACACGGCTCGCCGCGCAAGTACGAGCACAGCACGGTGGGCTTCAACAGCCGGATGGATACGCTGCAGGCGGTGGTGCTGTCGGCGAAGCTGCGCCGGCTGGAAGGCTGGAACGCCGCGCGCCGGGTCGCGGCACGCCGCTACGACGCACTGCTGTCGGAGGTGGCCGGCGTGATCCGGCCGGCCACGTTGGAGGGCAACGAGCACGTCTGGCACCTGTACGTGGTGCGGGTTCCCGAGCGGGACCTGGTGCTCAAGCGGCTGCACGAGGCGGGGATCGGTGCCGGCGTCCACTACCCCGTCCCGGTGCACCTGACCGCGGCGTTCGCTTCGCTGGGATACCCCGAGGGGGCGTTCCCGCAGGCGGAGGAGGCGGCCGGGCAGATCCTGTCGCTGCCGCTGTTCGCCGAGATCACCGCGCCGCAGCAGGAGCGGGTGGTCTCGGTGCTCGCCGAGGCGTTGGCGTGACCGGACCGGCCGGCCCACCAGGTGCGCCCGGCGTCTTCGTGCACCCGCAGGGGCTGTGCGAGTCGGTGGACGTGGGGGCGGGCACCAGGGTGTGGGCGTTCGCCCACGTGCTGGCCGGCGCGAAGGTCGGCAGCGGCTGCAACATCTGCGACGGCGCCTACGTCGAGGGTGGTGCGGTGCTGGGCGACAACGTGACGGTGAAGAACCACACGCTCGTGTTCGACGGTGTGACCTGCGAGGACGACGTGTTCCTCGGGCCGAACGTGGTCTTCACCAACGACCTGCGGCCGCGTGCCGCGATGAAACGCGGCCGCGAGGAGTTCGGCTCGACCCTGGTACGCCGGGGCGCCAGCCTGGGCGCCGGCACCGTCGTGGTGTGCGGGACCACGATCGGCGAGAACGCGTTCGCCGGCGCCGGGTCGGTGATCACCCGGGACGTGCCGGCGCACGCGTTCGTCGCCGGGAACCCGGCACGACAGAAGGGTTGGGTGTGCTCGTGCGGACAACGGCTGCCGGAAAGCCTGTGCTGCCCGGACTGCGGCACCAGGTACCGCCTGGACGACCCGGTCACCGGCCTCTTGAGCTGACCCGATCAGGGCCGCGGCACCTCGTCGAGCTTGAGGTCGAACTGCAGCCGGTTGTTGGCGGTCCCGGTCACGGTGACCAGCGCGGTCATCGCCCGGCCCGCCTTGGTCGTGATCGAGCAGCGCGTCTGGGCGCCCTTCTCCGCCTTCAGCCGGTCGGGGCAGGACACGTTCTTGACCTCGAACCGTCCGCTGGCCTGATCCTGCAGCGAGTGCTGGATCTGCGCCTCCAACTGGGCCCGGTCCACGTCCGACTTGCCGCATGCGGACAGCACGGCCGCCAGGGCCAGCACCGCCACGGCGCCTCGCCGCATCATGGTTCCATGGTCCAGCATCCCGCGCCGCGCTACGAACGGGCACTCCGGTCGCCGGTGACGGGTCGGGGCCGGGCCGTCCGGGCGGGACGTGGGATTCGCCCCGGCGCGGGCGCCGGCCGGCCCATACTCGCCTCATGACCGGGCCAACCTGCAGCGTCATCGTGCCGGCGCACAACGAGGAGGCGGTGCTCGGGCGGCTGCTGTCGCGGCTGTTGGAGTCGGCCCGGCCGGGCGAGTTCGACATCGTGGTCGTCGCCAACGGCTGCACGGACGGTACCGCGGAGGTCGCCGCCACATTCGGCCCACAGGTGCGGGTCGTCCGTTCGGAGATCCCGTCGAAGCGGGAAGCGCTGCGGCTGGGCGATCGGGAGGCCCGCTGGTTCCCGCGGCTGTACGTGGACGCGGACGTCGAGCTTGGCACCGAGGACGCCCGCCGGCTGTACCGGGCCGTGGCCACACAAGGCGTGCTGGCGGCGGCTCCGCAGCGCGATCTGGACCTGACCGGTCGCGGCTGGGCGGTGCGTTCCTACTACGAGGTGTGGACGCGGCTGCCGGAGGTCCGGCGTGGCCTGTTCGGTCGTGGTGTTCTCGCGGTCAGCGAAGCCGGGCACGGCCGCGTCGCGGCGCTTCCCCCGGTCATGGCCGACGACCTGGCCGCGTCGCTGGCTTTCGCGCCCGCCGAGCGGGCCGTTGTGCCGGATGCCAGGGTCCTCATCCACCCCCCGCGCACGCTGGCCGACCTGTTGCGCCGCCGGGTGCGGGCCGAGACCGGTACCAGCCAACTCGAGCGACAGGCCGTCGTCCCCGATGCCAGCGCCCGCACCCGCCCACGGGATCTCATCCGGCTGGTCCGCCGTGAACCGCCGCTGGCTGTCTCGATGCCGGTGTTCCTGGCGGTCGCGCTGCTGGCCCGGGCAGGCTCCCGCCGGGCCGTGCGCCGCGGCGACTATGCCACCTGGCTACGGGACGAGAGCAGCCGCCGCGGCTAGCCAACCGCCTGGGCCAACCGCGTTGCCTGGTGGTCGTGGTGGCCACGATGAGGCGGCGCCCTGCGGTAAGGGGTGGTTGTCGCTGGTGCTGAGATGTCAATGGTTGGGCAAGCCATACAGTCGATCGAGGGTTCGGTGTCGGAGGTGGAGGGCCGTGGCGGGGTTCGACGTGGTCCGGTTGGTGACGGGCTGGCAGTTGCGGCCGGGTGTGGCGGCTGCGCTGGTGTTCGCGTCGGCGGGTTATGTGGCGGCTGCTGGTCGGGTCCGGCGGGTGGGCGGGTCGTGGCCGTGGTGGCGGACGGCGGCGTTCCTGGGCGGGCTGGTGGTGGTCGCGTTCGCGATGCTGGGCGGGGTCGGGCGGTATGGGCGGGTGGTGGTGTGGGTGCATATGGTCGAGCACCTGTTGCTGATCATGGTGGCGCCGCCGTTGTTGGCGGCCGGGTCGGCGGTCCTGCTCGCGGACCGGGTGTTGCCGCGGCGGTGGGCTCGGTTGCGGCGGGTGGCCGCCTCGCGGCTGGTCACGAGTCTCTCCTCGCCGCTGGTCGCTGTCGTCGGGTACGCGTCGGTGGTGGTGGGGGTGCACCTGACCGGGTTGATGGACACGGCGATGCGCGATACCCGGGCGCATCTGGTCGAGGAACTGGTGTACCTGGGCAGCGGGCTGGTGCTCGCTCAGCTCGTCTTCGGGCAGCTTCCGGGCCGCTGGCAACTGTCACCGCTGGCCCGGATGGCGCTGCTGGTGGTGGCGATGCCGGTCGATGCGTTCACCGGGGTGGTGATGCTGCAGTCGCCGGCCGCATCCGGTGACCACCCGGTGGGGCATGGCGCCCACGCGTCGATGACGGTGCCGGGGTCGGATGCGGGGTTGTCCGCGGTGCAGGACGCGCACGCCGCCGGTGCGGTGATGTGGGTCGGCGGGTCCGGGATCATGGTGGTGCTGCTGGTGCTGGTCGGCGCGGCGTGGGCGCGTCACCGGGACGCCGCGCCCGGCAGCGGCGGGTGGTTGGAGCGGGCCCGCCGGACCGCGTTCGACGCGCACACCGGCACCGGGCCAGCTACGGCCGGAGCCGGCGCACCGGCCGGGGCGGTGGGCGACCTGGACGACGACGAGGCGGCGTTGGCCGCCTACAACCGGTGGCTGGCAGGACTGGCCGGCGCCCATGACGGTGGACGCCCGCCGGCCCGACCTGGCGGCTGAGCATTCGGAGCCCGGCCGCGTCGACTGGCCGGCGCCGACCGGCCGGCCTCGTCGCGGCGATGGCCCGTCAGGGAGGCGGTTGGAAGTCGGCCCCGAACGCGGCCACCGCGCGCAGCCCGCCGGCCGTCCGGCGGCAGGCGTGGTCGACGGTGCCGGCGACCAGGCCGCCCTGCACCGCCGCGCAGGAGGTGGCGCCCGCCATCAACCCGACCGCTACGCCGGTGCCGAACAGCGCGGCGGCGTTCATCGGCCCAACCGCAAGACCGCCACGGCCAGCGCCGCCGCCACGGCGAACCCGCCCATCACGCCATACCCGAGACCCAGAACCCCGCTGGCGAACCAACCCAACCAGCCACCGGCCCGGCCCAGCCACGCTGCCGCTGCCCGAAGGGGCGGCGGTCTTGACTCCTATACAAGCGCAATTCGGCAACAGGACGTGCACTGGAGCGTGCTACCCGGAGCGACCGGGGACATGCAGGGAGGACGGTTCGAGGGCGGTCAGGCGGCGGTGAGTGTGGCGATGTGGCTGCGCAGGTCGTCGGCGTCGGGGTTGCCGGTGTAGGGGCGGGCGGCGTCGGAGATGTCGGTCAGCCGGGCCCGGGCCCGGGTGGAGCGGAGCGTGGCGGCTTTGTCGAGGATGTCGTTGGCGGCGGCCACGCCGGCGTCTCGGGCTCCGGAGCGCAGGAGGCCGGTGGCGAGGGAGACCCTGGTCAGGAGTCGGCCGGTCAGCGCCCGTCGTCCGTCGTCGGGGGTGAGGGCGGTTTCGGCGTCCTTGATGGCGGTCTCGGCGTAACGGCGGAGGGTGGGCGTGCGGGCCAGCTTCTGGTAGATCTGGCTGCGGAAGCCGGCGCGGGCGCCGCTGTTGAGAAAATACGCTGCCGAGCCCCACGTTGGTACGGCGGCGGGGTCGGTTCGGGCCAGGTCGTCAGTGGCGCGGGACAGCGCGTCGAGTACGCCGTGCTCGTCGGCGAGGTGCGCCCGCGCGTAGGCGTCCTCCAGGTACAGACCGGCGCGGACGGCGGGCGGGATGTCGTCGTATTCGGTGGCCAGCAGGCCGAACCCGGCCATCCGGATCGCGTCCCGTGGGTCGCCGTTGTCGACGCTGACCTGCGCCATGTCGGTCAGGATCGTTCCGGCCAGCGCGGGCTCGTGTGCCTCCCGGGCGAGCACCAGCGCTTGGAGGTGGTGGCGGCGGGCGCCGGTGGGTCGGCCGCCGTCGTGGAAGGACCAGGCGATCAGCACGTGCAGGTCGGCCAGCGCGATCCGCAGGTCCCGTGCGGTGAACTCGCTGTGCCGGGCGCCGAGTAGTCGGTGTGCCCAGCCGGCGAAGCCGCGGGCGGCGTCCAGCGTCGTGCCGTACCCGTATTGGTAGTCCAGGGCGCGCAGTTGTGCGGTGGTCGCTCGGATCTGGGCTACCTCGGTGGCGCCGACGCGGTCCGGAACCGCCTGGATTGAGTGCGCCGGGTCGGGGAGTAGCCGTTGTACGCCGTCGATGGCCACGCCACCGGCTGCGATCGCTCCGGCGGCTGCGAGGAATTGTCTGCGGAACATGGGGTCGTCCTCTTCGGGGTGCGGGCTGTCGTCGGGCGCGTCGTCGTGGCAGATGGTGCAGCTACTGAGCCGCATGTAGCCCGGGGGGATGTGCAGTCCGCGGGCGATGCGCAGCAGTACCGAGTGGGCTTTGACCTCGCGGCCGTTCATGATCGCCGAGACCTCCGGCTGTGACTGTCCGGTGGCGTTGGCGATCTGCATCTGGCTCCACCCGTGCGCGTTCAACCACCGGAACAACGCCTGGACATCACAGGCGGCCAGGCTCGGCCGCAGCCGAGGATCATGCCACCACGCCGGGTCAATCCGGGCCTCTGACCGCGTTGTGTTCACGAGGATGAGGGTAGTGAGGGGCCGGGCGCGGGGCCCATATGCCGGACATATATGCCGGGGAGATGGACCGGGTCGGGTGGACGCGTGGGGTGGGGGTGAGGGCCCCGGGATGCGCGGAGCGCCGCCGTACCGCGTCGCTTCGGCGAGCTGATCACCGGAAGGCTGAACCCGGTCGGGTCGGCGCGCGACCGGTTACCCAGCCTGCGTTCGTCGCGGGCGGCCCGGGTGTCGTCGCCGGTGACTGCCCGCAGCTCGGCGCCCGACTGTGGAGTTCGGCGGAGCTGGCCGCGCCCGCGGTGGCGGAGGGGTCTTGCGGTGGCGGTGTCGGCTTCCACGGCGCGCGGCTGGCTGGCCGACGTTGGGATCACGTCGTGGCGGCACCGTTCGTGGATCTTCCCGCGGGACCCGGACGTCGCTACGCAGCCAGCTGGTAGCCGGATGGGGCGGGCGGGGGTCTGCCGCTAACGGATCGCCGGCGCATCCTCGAGTTCGGCGATGGAACGGCCCTGGCGCTGCCACCGGTCCATCAGCCGCCGGCCGGCCCGGAGCGCGATCCTCTGGTCGAGCACGATCACGACGCCGAGCGTCAGGCCGATCCCGAGCAGGAGGGTCGCCGCCAGTGCGCGCACGTGGCTGCCCTTGCTGTACAGCAGTACCGGCGAGGGCGGGCTCATCCGGGTCGTGATCCGCACCCCGCGCGGCACGCCGGCGGCCGACTGCATGGCCTCCAACTCGTGGTTGATCCGGGCCAGCGCCGTTGCCATCCGCTGCTCGACCTCTTCGGGGCTGCTGCCCGACGCCTGCACGTCGAGCACCGGACGGTCGAAGTTCAGCGCCCACTGCCCCCCGGAGTTCGGCAGCCGGACCAGGTAACCGTGGGTGATTCCCTCACCAACGAGGGTGACCGTGTCCGAGACGACCTGGGCGTCCGAACTGTTGCCCGCGACGACTCTCCCGACGACGCCTGCGGTGTAGACGAGGGTCTGGTCGCCGTGCAGGAACGCGTTCGACGTTCTGGGGCCCTGGGGCCACAGGAACACGACGTTCACTTCCTGGTGGTATATGCCGGGCAGCAGCGCGACATGGAATGCCAGCGCACCGGTCAGGCACACACCGGTGAGGGTGGCCCACCAGCGCCGCCGCATCGCGGCGAGCAGATCCCAGAGGGTCAATGCGTCCCCCCGTCCGGCGTCAACGCCGCCAACGGTACCGGTCTGAACGCAACGCCGTGCCGCCTTTCGCCGATCCCCACCCCAACGGTCCCCCAACGGTCACTTGACCGATTTCGGATCCCCGCTGCAGGGCCGGCAGTAGACTTGGACACGGCGCGTGCTGCGGGGAGCGCCGTCCAAGGCTCGGCGCATCCGGCCACGAGGGAGAAATCGGGAGCAGATGTTCCTTTCCGACTGGCGTGTGCTGTCGCGACGCTGGTACATCGTCCTGGTCGGGCTGAGCCTGACGGCGATGCTCTGCGTCGCGGTGACCGCCGTCGTGCCGCCAAAGTACCAGGTGACGTCCAGCGTGCTCTTCCTGCCGCCGCACAGCGACACCCTCGCGCAGGGCGGCAACCCGTTCCTCGCGCTCGGGGGGTTGGAAACCATCGCCGGCGTGGTCGCGCGCACCGTGTCCGACAGCGCCGTGCAGGCCAAGGTGAAGGCGGCGGGCGGGACCGGGGAGTACACGGTGGAGCCCGATGCCAAGGCCGGCGGCCCGGTGCTGCTGGTCACCGTCGAGGACCGCACGCCCGCCCGGGCGCTCAGGACCCTCGCCGTCGTGCTCAAGCAGTTGCCGCGGACCCTGTCCACGCTGCAGACCACGGCCGGCGTGGCGGAGCCGTCGTTGATCACGTCGAAGGAGATAACCCGCGACTCAACCGCGAAGACCGTGCTCAAGCCGCTCGTCCGGGCGATGATCGCGGCCATGGCGTTCGGGCTGGGCGTCACGGTCCTCGGGGCGGCTCTGTTCGACGGCCTGGCCCGCCGCAGGGCACGCAGGCGCGGGGCGACGCGGCTGGGACGGGAATCCGGTGGGATCGCCCCGCGGGCCGGCGAGCAGCGGAGGCCGCCGTCCGTGGGTCTCGACACGGTGTCGCTCGCACTCGACGACAAGGCTGCGAGACCGGTATCGGGTCTTCCGGACCGGCGGAGACCGCACCTGGTGACCGCGGTGGAGATGGACGACACCGTGGAGTTCGGCAGGCTCAGCTCCACCGGCGAACCCCGTCCGGTCGAGCCGGGCGGCAGCCCGCAGGCCGAGCAGGCGTAGCCCGGGCGACCCGCGCAATGGACACCGGTACGGTCGGGCACGCTTTGCAGAGCCGGGCGAGCTGAGGCGGTATGGCATACACACCCACCCGGCGGTTCGACCGCGCCGCATCGAGTCATGCGGGCGGGGCCGATGCGGTCACGCTGCTCACCTTCTTCGTGGTGCTGCTGTTCGCCATTCCGTCGCGGCTCGTCTTCGCCCCGCTCGGCGGTGCCGGTGGACCGGCCCAGTTGGTGGGAATGGCCGCCCTGCTCTGGTGGGCGTGGAGCCGGCTCGCGCAGGCCAGCAGCACGCCTACCGTCAGCCACCCGGTGCGCCGGGCCATGCTGCTGTTCGCGGCCGCCTGCCTTGCCAGCTATGTGGCCGCCATGGTCCGGCCGATCGACCCCGTGGAACTGCGCGCGGCAGACCGCGGGGTGCTCAGCCTCTGTTCCTGGCTCGGCATCGTGCTGCTGACCGTCGACGGCGTTCCGTCGCGTGCCCGGCTGGAGACGCTGCTGCGCCGGGTCGTGGCCGCGGGCGGAGCCGTCGCCACGCTGGGCATCCTGCAGTTCGAGACGGGCCTGGCGTTCACCAACCTGATCGAGGTACCCGGCCTGAGCGAGAGCAGCGACCTGGTCAGCGTGATGGGCCGGGACGGGTTCAACCGGCCGGCCGGCACGGCGCTGCATCCGATCGAGTTCGGCATCGTGCTCACCATGGTGGTGCCGCTGGCGATCCATTTCGCGATGGCCGACCGGCACCGTCCCCGACTGCGTCGCTGGTACCCGGTACTGGCGCTCGCGTTCGCCATCCCGATCTCGATCTCCCGGTCGGCGATCGTGTGCACGGTGGTCGGTCTGGCATTCCTGCTGCCGACCTGGAGCCGCTCACAACGGCGGCGCGCCTATGCCGCGCTGGGGGCGCTGCTCGTGGCGGTGTTCGTCACAATCCCGGGAATGCTCGGCACGCTGGTCGGGCTCTTCTCCGGAATCGGCTCCGACAGCAGCGCGCTGTCCCGGACCGGCAGTTATGCGCTCGCCTGGGAGTTCATAGCGCGCACTCCGTTCTTCGGCCGCGGGTTCCAGACCTTCCTGCCGAACTACCGGATTCTCGACAACCAGTATCTCCTCATCACGATCGAGACCGGTGTCATCGGGCTCGGCGCGATGCTCTGGCTCTTTCTCAGCGGCACGCTCACCGGGGTCCGGACCCGGCGACGGTCGGCCGATCCGGCGGTGCGCGGGCTGGCCCAGGCGCTGGCCGCCTCGATCGCGGCCTGCGGGTGCGGGTTCGCGCTGTTCGACGCGCTGTCCTTTCCCCAACTGTCGGCGCTGGTCTTCCTGGCGTTCGGGGCGGTCGAGGGACTGCACCGGCTCCAGATCCTCGACCGTGACGGATCTTCCGAACCCCCTGACCCGGAGCGGATTTCTGCCTAGACTCGGCTGGCAAGCCGAGGGATGGGTTCGGGGGGCCGCGCCTTTCGTCGGTGCCTGTCAGGGGGCGCGTGCCCGCGCCGGTCGTGGGGTAGGTCTGTGGCAACAGTCAGCGTGGTGGTTCCCTGCTACCGGTACGGCAACCTGCTGCCGGGCTGCGTGGCCAGCGTGCTCGACCAGGAGCGGGTCGACGTGCGGGTGTTGATCATCGACGACGCCTCGCCCGACGGCTCCGGCGAGGTCGCGCGCGCGCTCGCCGCGGCCGACCCGAGGGTCCAGGCGCGGGTGCACGAGGTCAACCAGGGTCACATCGCCACCTACAACGAGGGCCTGGAGTGGGCCGACGGCGACTACGTGACGCTGCTGTCGGCCGACGACCTGCTGACCCCCGGGTCGCTCGGCCGGGCCACCCGCCTGCTGGACGCCAACCCGCGCGCCGGCTTCGCGTACGGGTACTCGGTCTACTTCGACGGGAGCCGGCCGCTGCCGCCGCTGCGGCTGAGCCGGCCCAGGCCGCGGGTGTGGGACGGCGAGGAATGGATCGCCCGGCGGTGCCGGAGCGGGACGAACATCATCTCCAGCCCCGAGGTGGTGGTGCGCACCGCGCTGCACAAGCAGGTCGGTGGCTACCGCGCCGACCTGCCGCACTCCGGTGACCTCGAGATGTGGCTCCGGCTCGCCGCGCGCGGGGATGTCGGCGTGATCGCCGGCGTGGACCAGGCGCTGTACCGGGTCCACCAGCAGAGCATGTCGCGCACCTCGTACGCCACCGCGCTGGCGGACCTCGAACAGCGGCACGCGGCCTTCGAGGTGTTCTTCGACGGCTCCGCGGGCTACCTGCGGCAGGCGGAGGCACTGCGCCGGGGCGCGGCCGCGGCCCTGGCCCGGCGGGCGTGGTGGCGGGCCAGTCGGCTGTGCCGGGTGCCGACGGAGGAGGCCAGGCAGGCGGCCCACCGGCTGGCGGAGTTCGGCCTGCGGATCGCCCCGCAGATGACCGGGACCATGGAGTACCGCGCCTGGCGCTGGGCCAGCGGACCGTCGGCGCGGTGGACCCGGGTGCCGGTGCTGGCCACGGCCGCCCGCGGCCGGCTGGAGTCCTGGCTGTACTGGCGCACCCGGAAATGGACGTGCGTTTGAGCGGCGCCGGCAGGCCAGCCTGGGAGGGTGACCAGCCGCTCGGGGCCGTGGCCGACCTCGACCAGCCGGAACCCCGGACCGGTGCGGCCGCGGTCCTCGGCGCGGAGGTCGGGCTGGCCGGGAAGGTCACCCGCGGGTTGGCGTGGAGCCTCGTCAACAGCGTGGTCGGCCGGGTCGGCCAGCTTGCGGTCGGCATCCTGCTGGCCCACCTGCTGGCGCCCCGCGACTTCGGTGTGTTCGCGGTGGCGATGGTCGCGTACACGATCGTGATCAGCGTGAGCGAGTTGGGGGTCAGCGTCGCACTGGTGCGCCGCCCCGCCGACGGCGCCCGGCTGGGTCCCACCGTGACCACCATGTCCCTGCTGTCCAGCAGCGTCCTGGTGGCCGGCCTGTGGGCGGCCGCGCCGGCCATCGCCGCTCAACTGCGGGTCCCGGCCGCGACCGGGGTGCTGCGGGTGCTCTCGCTGGCCGTCCTGGTGGCCGGGGTGGCGGCGGTGCCGGGAGCGCTGGTCCAGCGGGACTTCCAGCAGAAGTGGCGGTTCGCGGCGGACAGCGTCAACCTCGTCGTCTCGACCGCGGTCGTGGTGGTCGCCGCGCTGCTCGGGGCCGGCGCCTACGGCCTCGCCTGGTCGCGGGTGGCCGGCAACGCTGCCTCGACGGTCGTGTACTTCCTCGCGGCGAACGAACGGTACCGACCAGGCTTCGACCGCGCCGTCGCCCGCGAGTTGCTGGTCTTCGGCCTGCCCCTGGCCGGGGCGAGCGTGCTGGCGTTCGCGGTCATGAACGTGGACTACGTCGTCGTGGGGCGGGCCTGGGGTCCGGTCGTGCTCGGCTACTACGTGCTCGCCTTCAACCTGTCCGGGTGGCCGGTCGCGGCGTTCTCCACCATGGCCCGCAGCGTCGCGCTGCCGGCGTTCGCCCGGCTCCGCGCCGTCCCCGGTGCGGCCGGCGAGGCGTTCGTGGCCGCCGGCCGGTCGCTGCTGATCGCGTCGGTCCTGGTCAGCGTGATGCTCGCGGTGCTGGCCCGGCCGGTGATCCACGTGGTGTACGGGCAACGGTGGTCGGCCGCCGCGGTACCGCTGATGTTCCTGGCCACGCTCGGCACGGTGCGGGTGCTGATGGAGCTCGCCTACGACTTCCTCGTCGCCCTCGGTCGCACCAGAATCGTCCTGCTGGTACAGGGAGTGTGGTTCCTCGCGCTGGTGGTCCTGCTGCCGGTCGGCGCCCGGCTGGGCGGGCTGGCCGGGGTGGGCGCGGGGCACCTGGTCGCCGCGCTGTGCGTCGTGATCCCCGTGCAGGCCGCCGCGCTGCACCGGGCCGGCGTGCCGATGCGGGCCGTGGCCCGGTCCTGGGCCCGCCCGCTGGTCGCCGGCGCGGTGGCCGCCGCCGTGACGGCGTGGTCTGCCCGCTGGCTGAGCTCGGACCTCGCCACGCTGGCGCTGGCCGGCAGCCTGGGCACGCTCGCCTACCTCGTCGTGGTCGGCCCGGCGCTCCCGGCCCAGGTCGGCTGGCTGGCCCCGGGCCGGTGGCCGTCGGCGCTGCGGCGGCTCGCCCGGTCGCCCGCCGCCGGGCCGGTGCCGGTGGCCGCGCCGCTGCCGGTGGTCGCGCCGGCGCTGGCGGCGCAGCCGGCCGGAGCGGAGCCGTCCGGTTCCACCACTGCTAGCGAGAGGTTGCCCAGATGACCCGCTTCGGCGGCTTCAGGATCCGTCAGCCCGCGGCCAAGGTGCTGCGGGTGGCCCGTTCGGAGGGCGCCGGTGTCGTCCTGGCGCGGGGCCTGCGCAAGGTCGCCAGCCGGATCGGGGCTCCGCCGGAGGCGTTCCCGCTCTTCCTGGAGGACGTCGCGGCGCCGGCGGCGGTGGTGAGCCCCCCGCCGTGGCGCCGCCTGCCGCCGGCCGGCCCGATGGTGGTGAACTGGGTCAGCACCCCGCCGGGGCCCGGCTCGGGCGGGCACACCACGATGCTGCGGATGGTGCAGCACCTCGAGGCCGGCGGCCACGAGTGCCGGCTGTACCTGTACGACCGCTACCTCGGGGACGTCCGCGACCACGAGAGGGTGGTGCGCAGCGGCTGGCCGGCAGTGCGGGCGCAGGTGCTGGACGCGCGGGCCGGGCTGGCTCCCGCCGACGCGGTGTTCGCCAGCTCCTGGCAGACCGCGCACGTGGTTGCCCGCTCCGGCGCGCCGGGCCGGCGGTTCTACCTGGTGCAGGACTTCGAGCCGTCGTTCTACCCGGTGAGCTCCGAGCAGGTCCTGGCCGAGGCCACCTACCGGTTCGGCTTTCACGGCATCACCGCCGGAGGCTGGCTGGCGGCAAAGCTGAAGGCGGAGTACGGAATGCAGGCGGATTGGTTCGAGTTCGGCTGCGACCTGGACGTGTACCGTTTGTCGAACCGGGGCCGCCGAAATGGCGTGGTGTTCTATGCGAAACCGGACGTATCGCGCCGGGCATACATCCTCGGCGTCCTGGCGCTGGCCGAGTTCGCGGCCCGGCATCCCGAGGTGGATATCCACCTGTATGGCAACCGGTCACCCCGGCTGCCATTCCGGGCCGTCGACCACGGACGGATGACTCCGGCCGGCCTGAACAACCTGTACAACCAGTGCGCGGCCGGCCTGTCGCTGTCGCTGACAAACGTCTCGCTGGTTCCCTGGGAAATGCTGGCGAGCGGTTGCATTCCGGTGGTAAACGACGCCGAACACAACCGCCTGGTCCTGGATGACCCGAATGTGCGCTATGCGGAGCTGTCCCCGCAGGCGTTGGCCGACGCGCTCTGCCGCGTGGTGGAGGCGCCGGACCACGGCCGGCCGGCCGAGCAGGCGGCGGCCGGCGTGGCCGGGGCGAGCTGGGCGGCCGCCGGCGACCTCGTGGAGTCGGTGTTGCGCCGCGAGCTGTGCGACCCGGTCGTGCCGGGCGGCGCGGGTCCGGCCACCGCGGCGCCCGGGTCGGACCGCTGATCCGGCCGCCCATTGGCTGGTCGGATATCACGCAATACAACTCGCAAACGGGCACCGGTACTATACATAGCGTGATCGTTCTCTGACTCATCGTATTGCTGGAAGGTGTGTCAAGACGATCTCCCCCGTTTCTTTCTCGCGCCGCCCCGCCGGCATCTACAGTTGCCGCAACGGGGACAGGGGGAACTACCAGTGATTACGTTCCAGGCGTCACTGGGCGGCGGGGCAGTAGCGGTTAGGTCGCGGCTGGCTTTGACCGTCTCGTTGTGTGTGGTCCTGTCGGGGATTGCCGCCGTACCGTCCGCGCAGGCTAGTGCGGCTGACCCGTGCGCAGCACCGACCAATCCAGTCGTATGCGAGAACTCGAAAGCGGGCTCGCCGCCCTCGGAGTGGGACGTCAGCGGACCCGGGGACGAGTCGATACAGGGCTTCGCCACGGACATCAGCGTCAATACGGGGTCGAGCATCTCGTTCAAGGTGAAAACGACCGCGGCGTACACGGTGGACATCTACCGGCTCGGGTACTACCAGGGCAACGGCGCGCGGAAGATCGCCACCGTGACCGCGACGCCCCGCAACCAGCCCGCCTGCGTGCAGGACACGACGCTCAACCTGGTCGACTGCGGCAACTGGCAGGTGTCGGCCACCTGGGCGGTGCCGGCCAGCGCGGTCTCCGGCGTCTACGTCGCACGGTTCACCAGGAACGACGACGGAGGCGCCAGCCACGCCCCGTTCGTGGTGCGCAACGACGCCAGCACCTCGGCCATCCTCATGCAGACCTCGGACACCACGTGGCACGCCTACAACGAGTACGGCGGCAGCGACTTCTACATGGGCAGCAACGGGCGGGCGTACAAGGTGAGCTACAACCGCCCGGTATCGACCCACGGCGACAACATGCTGTTCGCCTACGAGTTCCCCATGATCAAGTTCCTGGAGCAGAACGGCTACGACGTCAGCTACAGCACCGACCTGGACAGCGACCGCCGTGGGGCGCTGATCAAGCAGCACAAGGTCATGCTGACGGCCGGGCACGACGAGTACTGGTCCGGCACGCAGCGGGCCAACGTGCAGGCGGCCCGGGACGCCGGTGTCAACATGGCGTTCTTCGCCGGCAACGACATGTACTGGAAGACCCGGTGGGAGCCGAGCATCGACGGCTCCTCGACCGCGAACCGCACCCTGGTCTGCTACAAGGAGACCTGGGACAACGCTAAGATCGACCCGTCCGCGGAGTGGACCGGCACCTGGCGAGACCCGCGGTTCAGCCCTCCGTCCAACGGCGGCGTCCCCGAGAACGCGCTGGTGGGTACCGCGTACATGTCGAACTTCACCGACCTGGCGATCCAGGTGTCCTCCGCCGAGGGCGATCTCAGGCTGTGGCGCAACACCGGCCTGTCCTCGCTCCCGGCCGGCAGCACGGCCACGCTCGCGCCGCACTCCATCGGGTACGAGTCGAACGAGGACCTCGACAACGGGTTCCGGCCGGCCGGCCTGATCCGGCTGTCCACCACCACCGGTTCGACCCCGCAGTACCTGCGCGACTTCGGTAGCACGGTCACGCCGGGCACGACCACCCACCACCTGACGATGTACAAGGCCGCCAGCGGGGCCCTGGTGTTCTCCGCCGGCACGATCCAGTGGTCGTGGGGCCTGGACGCCGATCACGACGGCACGGCGGTCACCCCGGACAGCCGGATGCAGCAGGCGACGGTCAACCTGTTGGCGGACATGAACGCTCAGCCGTTGACGCTGATCACCGGGTTGGTCGCGGCCGCCAAGACCACCGACGCGGCGGCGCCGACCTCGACGATCACCAGCCCGGCGTCCGGGACGACGATCGCCAACGGCACCCAGGTGACCGTGACCGGCACCGCGTCCGATAACGGTGGCGGCGTCGTCGCGGGCGTCGAGGTGTCCGCGGACGGCGGCCTGACCTGGCATCCGGCGACCAGCGGTACCACCTCGTGGTCGTACACGTTCATCGCGACAGGTGCCGGCAACATCTCGATCAAGTCCCGGGCGACCGACGACAGCGGCAACATCGGTAACCCCGCGGCGGTCGGCGTCACCATGACCTGCCCCTGCACGCTGTTCGGCGCCGTGGTGCCGGACACACAAGCGGTCGGCGACACCAGCGACGTCACCCTGGGCGTCCGGTTCGTCGCGAACGCCGGCGGCTACATCACCGGCGTGCGGTTCTACAAGGGGACCGGCAACACCGGCACCCACGTCGGGACGCTGTGGTCGGCGACCGGCACCGCGCTGGCCACCGGAACCTTCAACAACGAGACGGCCACCGGCTGGCAGACCGTCACGTTCACCAGGCCGGTGACGGTCACCGCCGGCACCACCTACGTAGCCTCCTACCGCGCACCCAGCGGGCACTACGCGGCGGCCGCCAACTTCTTCTACACCGGCGACGTCGTCTCCGGGCCGCTGACGGCGCCGCGGATGACCATGTCCTCGGCGAACGGCACCGGTGTGTTCACCTCCGGCGCGGGCTTCCCGACCCAGAGCTACCAGGCGACCAACTACTACGTGGACGCGGTGTACCAGCCGCCGGGCAGCATCGGTCCCTCGGTGGTGGCCAAGTCGCCCACCCCGGGAGCGGCGAGCATCCCGACGGAGACGACGCCGACGGTGACGTTCGACGGCGCGGTCCAGCCGGCCACCATCGTCATGACGGTCACCGGGCCCGGCACGACGAACGTCCCCGGGACCGTGGCGTACGACTCGACGAGCTTCACCGCCACGTTCAACCCGACGACGGAGTTGGCCGGCTCCACGACCTTCACGGTGACGGTCTCGGGCGCGAAGAACCCCTCTGGTGTGGCGATGACGGCCCCGGTGACGTGGTCGTTCACCACGGCGGCGGCAGGCGGGTGCCCGTGCTCGCTGTTCGACGCCTCGGCCACCCCGGCGACGGTCGACTCCGGCGACTCCGGCGCCATCGAGGTGGGGCTGCGGTTCACCCCGACCGCGAACGGCAAGGTCACCGGGGTCCGGTTCTACAAGGCGCAGGCCAACACCGGGCCGCACGCCGGCACGTTGTGGTCCCCGACCGGTACGGCGCTCGCCACCGGCACGTTCAGCAACGAGACCGACTCCGGCTGGCAGTCGCTGACGTTCGCGTCGGCGGTCTCGGTGACCGCGGGCACGACCTACACGGTGTCCTACTACGCGCCGTCGGGCCACTACTCGGTGACGTCCGACTTCTTCACCACCAGCTACGTCAACGGGGAACTGACCGCTCCGGCGGGCGCGAACGGTGTGTACCGGTACGGCGCCGGCGGCGGGTACCCGACCAGTAGCTTCCGGTCGACGAACTACTGGGTGGACGTCAGCTACGAGACCACACCGTCGCCCGACCCGCCGCAGGTCACCTCGACGGCTCCGGCCGACGGCGGCATCTTCATCCCGGTGAACACCACGGCCTCGGCGACGTTCGATGTCGCCGTGCAGCCGGCGACGATCACCATGACCCTCAAGGGTCCCGGCGGCGTGGCCGTGGCCGGCGCGGTGTCCTACAACTCCGCCTCGCACACGGTGAAGTTCACGCCGTCGGCGGCGCTGGCCCAGAACACGACGTACACCGCTTCGGTCTCCGGTGCGAAGAGCGCTTCAGGCGTGGCCATGACGGCGCCCGTCACCTGGTCGTTCACCACCGACGGTCCGTCGCCCGGGATATGCCCGTGCTCGATGTTCGACGTGTCGGCGACTCCGGCGACGGTGGACTCCGGCGACGGCAGCGCCATCGAGGTGGGCATGCGGTTCACCCCCAGCGCCGACGGTGCGGTCACCAGCGTGCGGTTCTACAAGGCTTCCACCAACACCGGGACCCACACCGGGAGCCTGTGGTCGGCGTCGGGCACCCTCCTGGCCCGGGCCACCTTCAGCGGTGAGTCCGCCTCGGGTTGGCAGACCGCCTCGTTCGCGACACCGGTCACGGTGACGGCGGGAACTACCTACGTCGTCTCCTACTACATGCCGTCCGGGCACTACTCGGTGACGTCCGACTTCTTCACCTCCGACTACGTGAACGGACCGCTCACCGCGCCCGCGGCGGGCGGCAACGGGCTGTACCGGTACGGCGCCGGCGGGGGCTTCCCGGCCAGCAGCTACCGGGCGTCGAACTACTGGGTGGACGTGGTGTTCCGGTCTTCGACACCCCCCACCGTGACGACGAAGAGCCCGGCGGCCGGGGCAACCGGGGTGGGTGTCACGAGTCACGTGTCCGGCACCTTCGCCGACCCGATCCAACCGACCACCGCCTCGTTGACGGTGACCAACCCGGGCGGCACGAGCGCGCCCGGCAGCCTGTCCTACAACGCGACGAACAACACCGTGACGTTCATCCCTGCGGCGGCGCTGGCGGCGGCCACGACGTACACGGCGGTCCTCTCGGGCGCCAAGAGCACCGCCGGAGTGCCGATGACCGCGCCGGTGACGTGGACGTTCACCACGGCGGCGGCCGGGGCCTGCCCGTGCACGCTGTTCGACGCGTCCGCGGCGCCGGCCACGGTGGACTCAGGGGATTCGGGTGCCATCGAGCTGGGTGTGAACTTCGTGCCGAGCGCGAACGGAACGATCACGGGGGTGCGCTTCTACAAGGCATCGACGAACACCGGAACGCACACCGGGACGCTGTGGTCGGCGGCCGGCGTCGTGCTGGCCACCGGGACATTCACGGCCGAGTCCGCATCCGGATGGCAGACGCTGGTGTTCGCCTCGCCGGTGGCGGTAACCGCCGGGACCACCTACACCGCGTCGTACTACGCCCCGTCCGGGCACTACTCGGTGACCTCGAACTTCTTCGCCACCGACTATGTGAACGGGCCGCTGACCGCTCCGGCCGGCGGGAACGGCGTGTACCGGTACGGTGTGGGCGGGGGCTTCCCGACGAACACCTTCCAGTCCGCAAACTACTGGGTGGACGCCATATTCAGCTTCCAGACAGGGCCGTAGCTGGTGGATCCTGCGACACGCCGGTCGTGGAAACGTCGGGCGCTCACCGCGGCCGGCGCCGGCGGGCTGGTCGCCGTCTCGATCTGGGTGATCGTCGGCTCCGGCTGGCTGGTGTTCAACAGGCTCAGCGGCGGCGGGGTGGACCCGCCGCCGCCGGGCGCCGGCCCCGCGGTCACCACCCCGCCGATCCAGACGCGGGCGGGCGGGCCGGTCCACCGGACCAACTGCGCGCCCAGCCCGCACGTGTGCGGCTACCCGGACCGGACGAACACCGGTGTGCCGGCCGGGACGACGCTGCGGCAGGTGCCGGCGCAGGTCACCGGCGGCCGCGGGTGGCACTACGACATGAGGGGCTCGATCGAGATCGACGGTGACGGCACGGTGCTCGACGGGTTCGAGAGCGCCGCGACCGTGTCGGTCCGGGCGTCGAACGTGACCATCAGCAACTGCCGGCTCGCGTTACGCACCACCCGTCAGACCGCGGCCGATCACTCCAGTGCCGGCGTACTGATCCGCAACGGCTCCACGAACGTCACCGTCCGGAACTGCGAGATCTTCGGCAGCGGTCGCGGCGCCGACCGCCTCGAGGTGGGCATCAAGGCGCAGGAGAAGGTGACCGGCACCCGGGTCATCGGCAACGACATCCACTCCATGTCCACCGGCGTGCAGACCGACGAGGGGTTGATCCAGGACAACTACATCCACGACTTCGGGTTCCACGACTGGGGGCCGCCGGACGGGCCGGACCACCTCAACGGCACGACGAGCAACGCGTACGGCGGCCCGCTCACGGTCCGGCACAACACCATCTTCAACCGGTTCGAACAGACCGACGCGATCAGCCTGTTCGAGGACTTCAGCCCCCAGTTCGACCGGGTGATAACCAACAACCTGGTGGCCGGCGGCGGCTACACCATCTACGGCGGCGCCAATTCCGGTGGGCAGCCGACGCACCACATCGTGATAACCAACAACCGGTTCTCGCGGATCTACTTCCCGAACAGCGGTGGCTACGGGCCGGTCGCCGCCTTCGACCCGCGCGGGCGCGGCAACCTCTGGTCCGGCAATGTCTGGGATGACACCGGCCTGCCGGTCACAGCCTGATGACCGGCGCCCGCTCAGCGCTTGTCGGCGCGTCGCCGGCGGTGAATACGAGCGCCGGGCCCGGGTACCGGGTCAGCCCCGGATCCGGCGGACCGCCCGCGCAGCGGTCCGGCGTGCCTGCTCCGCGGCCCGGGTGGCGGCGCCAAGCCCGCCGGTGCCGAACCTGGTCGCGGGGATGCCCAGCAGCTCCGGCCGGCACCGCCCACCGCGCAGGGCCTCGTACACGGCCTCGACGGTGACCGCCTCGCCGGGCAGCACGGTGGCCATGGCCAGCGGGAAGAACTGGCGGCGGGTGTGGAAGTCCAGGCTCACGAAGGGGGGCAGGCCGGCCGCGCCGGCCAGGTCGCAGGCCGCCCGGCGGGGCGCCCACCCGTCGTACTTTCGGTTCCAGACCTCCACCGCCGACAGCATCGCCATCCACGCCGGGTCGATCCGCCGCCAGGCGTCGCGGCGCCAGGGGTGCGCGAGCACGGCGATCCCGCCCGCCTGCGAGACCGCCTCGGCCACCGCGCCGGGGGCCGGCATCCGGCCGAGGAACGGGACCTCGCCCCACACCGGCAGGTGCAGCACGTCGTCGGCGTCGGCGTACTCCAGGCCGGGCACCAGCAGCATGTCCGGCGTGCTCGCCTGCTCGCAGGCCTCGCGGTACTCCAGCCACTTCGCCGCCGAGAAGGTCTGGGAGTGCTCTGCCATGAGAACCACCCGGTAGCGGCGCCGGGTGAACGCGGCCGCCAGCCGGTCCAGGCTCCATGAGCCGTCGTAGGACCAGGACGAGTGGACGTGGGTGGCCAGCCGGATCTTCCGCACGGCTAGCCGCGGGCCTTCCGCACCTGGGCGGCCAACGTCTGCACGGTGTCGGCGAGCAGCACCATCGGCTCCCGGCGGCGGCTGTTGTAGAGCTGCCCGCCGCCGCGGAAGGACAGGACGTCGCGCACCGCGGCGCCCAGCCGCGGCCACGACTCGTCGGCGCCGCCGGTGGCCGGGCCGCGGGCCACGAACGCCAGGTGCAGCAGTTCCCGGCCGATGTGCCGGCACATCAGCGGCGGCGGTTCCTCGGGCGGGGCGGGGTGCAGCGGCAGGCCGAGCGCGTCCTGCACGGTCCACGCCGGGTAGGCCAGCCCGCGGCGGCGGGCCAGCGCCATGCTGCCCCACGCGCGACCGTTCAGCTCCATGAACCAGGCCACGCCCTGCTCGTCGCGTAGCAACTCCACCATGAACATGCCGTGCCAGCCCGCCGCGGCGACGAAGTCGGCGACCTGCTGCCGCACGCCCGGCGCCACGGGCTGCGAGACGCAGGCGCTCGCCCCCGAGCCCTGCGGGTTCATCATCCGGACCCGCCGGTGGCCGCTCCAGGCGGTGACGCCGGCGGCGGTGGCCAGGCCGAACACCCCCTCCCCGACCCCCCTGATGAGGGGCTGCACCAGCAGCGGCGGCGCGAGCCGCCGCCGGGCCGCGGCGAGCTGCGCCGCGTCCCGGCACACGATGGCGTGCTGCCGGGACAGCCGCCGGCCGGCGAGCTCCGCCGCCAGCGCCGGCTTGACGACCAGCGGGAAGTCGAACGCCGCCGGCCAGTCCTCCGCGGCCTCGATGAACAGCGTGGGCGGCGTCGCCAGCCCGGCCTTGCCGGCCAGCCGGACCTGCAGCCGCTTGTCCAGGGCCAGCTCCGCCTGGTCGCCGGCGGGGAACGGGCGCGGGTCGGTACGCGGGTCGGTACGCCTGTCGAGCTGCCGGCACACCCAGACCATCTGGTCGTCCAGGGCCACGACGGCGGCCGGCCGGAGCTCGCGGACCAACCGGGCCACGTCGTCCACGGCCGCACCGGCGTCGGTGCCGGGGTCGGTGACCTGCCGCAGGGTCACCGAACGGCTCCACCGCAGCGCCGGCCTGGTCCGGGCCCTGGCCAGCCCGATCACGTCGAAACCGCCGTCGACCAGCGACCACGCCGACTCGATCGCCGCCAGCGCGTCGGCGTACCCGACCAGTACCAGCGGGCGGCCGGGACGGTTCATCGGCTCGCCTCCCCGCTCGCTCCGCTCCTCGGACCACCGTTGCATAGGAGCGAAACCCTCAGCTGGCACAGCGGCCCTGCGATGCTCACTCGCTGTCGGCTCGCGGTCATCGCCACCGCTTCACCAGCTGCTTGGCGGCCCGCACCGCGGTGGCCGGCCGCATCCGGTCGGTGCGCAGCAGCGCCCGCAGGAACGGGACGTCGTCGTGGCCGCGCAGGCTGTAACGAGGTTGCAGCCAGGCCTCCGGCGCGGCCGGCAGCCGGTCGCTGGTGTAGACCCGGCGGTACCCGCGGGAGCGCAGCGCACGCAGCGACCCGCGGTCGTACTCGCCCAGCGGGCAGGCGGCCTCGTTGACCGGCCGCCCGTCGGTCAGCTCGGCCAGCCGCTCGGCCGCGGTCACCAGCTCCTCCTGGGTGGCCCTGGTGTCAAGGTGCCGCCAGGACCGGTGCGCGTAGCCGTGGCTGCCGATCGACATGCCCTGCCGGCGCAGCTCCCGCACCCCGTCCGCGCCGACCGATCCGGGGGTGTCCAGCCGGCCGGCCAGCAGGAAGAAGGTCGCGGACAGGCCGCGGTCGCGCAGCCTGGGGAGCGCGATCTCGACATCCGAGGCGTTGCCGTCGTCGAAGCTCAACCGGACGTCCGGGTGCCCGCTCACCTCGTCGATCAGCTCCTCGAACTGCTCCACCGACACCCAGTACTCTCCCTCGCCGGGCTCCAACGCCCGTTGCGGCGTGCCGATGCCGTGGAAGCACAGGTTGATGACGCTGCGGCTCATGGCCCTCCAGTCTCGTTGCCGGCCGTGCTCGTCCTCGGGCCTCACACCGGGAGGAGGTTGTCGCCGCAGGCAAGCTCGGGCGGCCGGCGGTCGGTGCGCAGCAGGGCCAGTATCGCGTGCCAGGAGTGGGAATGGCCCCGCAGCGCCCACGACAGCTCGCTGGCGATCGACGCCCAATAGTAGGCCCACGCGGCCGGCACGGAATGGCGACGGCGGTAGAGCCGGACGCGGTTGACGATCTGCATCGCGTGCGTCCGACGGTTCTGCCCGGACTGTCCGCCTATGTGCACCGCGGTCGCATCCGGCTGGTACCTCGTCTGGTAACCCAGATCCCGCGCCCGCAGGCAGAAATCGGTCTCCTCGGAATAGAGGAAGTACGACTCGTCCCAACCGCCCACCGCGTCGAAGCAGGCCCGGGAGAGCAGCAGCACCGCTCCGACCGCCCAGTCCACGGTGCGGGGATGCAGGTATTCCTCCGGCTTGCCCATGTGTTCGGCGAACATCGGCGACTTTGTCCAGTTGAGACCGAGAGCGCGGCGCACGGTCGGCTCCCGCCGCAGGGTGAAATCCAGCCCGCCGTCGGCGGACCGCACCTGGGGGGCCACGATTCCGGTCCCCGGCCGGCGCAGGCCCGCCACCAGGTTCGGAACGCAGCCCGTGGACAGCCGTACGTCCGGGTTCAGCACCAGAATGGCCTCCGCCGGTGCCGCCTCCCGCACGCCGCGGTTGATACCTGCGGCGTACCCGACGTTCGCCGAACGGACCACCCGGCAGTCGTCGCGCCGCTCGAGCTGCTCGACCGTGTCGTCGGTGGAGGCGTTGTCCACCACGACGACCTCGGCCCGGCAGTCGCCGAGCGCGCCGGGCAGCGAGTCGAGGAGTGCCGGTACGACATGCGCGCTGTTGTGCGTGACGATGACAACAGCGACGTCCGGGGCAGGATGCACACCGCGATGGTACCGGGCGAATTCGGCGACCGCCTGCGAAACTCACCAGACCGCGGGTAGGGTTGCGCCGTGGCCAAGCTACTGGTGATCGCGCCCGGTTGTGACAAGGAGGATGTCGGCGAGTCCTGGGTCGGCTACCAGTGGGTGCACCGGCTCGCCCGCGGTAATCAGGTGACACTTCTCTCCTATTACAAGAGAGGAAAGGTGCCGCCTTCTCGGCACCTGCCCGGGGTGCGTGTGGTGGAATGGCAGGAGCCGCCGCTGGTCGGTCGGGCGGAGCGGCTGAACAGTATGCTCAAGCCCGGCTATCCGTCGTTCTACATACGTGCGCGGCGATGGCTCCGCCGGGCGCTGGCCGCCGGTGAGCGGTTCGACCTGGCATATCAACCGGTGCCGGTGGCGATGCGCTATCCGTGCCCGGCCGCCGGCTCCGGAGTTCCCTATGTCATCGGACCGGTCGGCGGCAGCCTGGCGTCGCCGCCGGCGTTCTCCGCCGAAGAGGACACGGCCGCCTGGTATGTCGGGCTCCGGTCGCTGGACCGGCTGCGGATGCGCTGGGACCCGCAACTGCGCCGCACCTACTCGGACGCGGCGTGCGTCCTCGGCATCGCACCGTATGTCGAGGAGTTCCTCCGGCCGGTCCCGGTGCGGCGGTTCGAGGTGATGAGCGAGACCGGGATCGACGCGCTGCCCGACCCCGAAGACCGGTCCGGGCGCAACGGCCAGGTCCGCCTGCTGTACGTCGGCCGGCTGGTGCGCACGAAGGGGGCCCGCGACGCGATCCGGGCGATGGCGCTGCTGCGCGACCTGCCGGTCGTGCTCGATATCGTCGGCGACGGGTCCGACCGGGCGACCTGTGAGGCGCTGAGCGGCGAGTTGGGCCTGTCCACGCGGGTGCGGTTCCACGGCTGGGTGCCGCGCGAGTCCACCACCGGGTTCTACCGGTCGGCCGATGTGTTCGTCTTTCCCAGCTACCGGGAGCCGGGTGGCAACGTGGTGTTCGAGGCCATGGGCCTCGGCCTCCCACTCCTGGTGAGCGACCGTGGCGGTCCCGGCAATGTGGTTGACCAGACGTGCGGGATCCGGCTGCCCGCGGTCAGTCCGGACCAGCTCTCCCGGGGCATCGCCGCCGCCGTGGCCCGACTGGTCCGCGAACCTCAACTGCGCCTGTCACTGGGCGATGGCGCGCGGCGCCGGGTTGCCGACATCGCGCTGTGGGACGGCAAGGTGGAGCGCATGGAGACGCTCTTCGGGCAGCTCATCGAGGAGTCACGGCGGCCGGCGTAAACGCGGGCATCCGGGCGGCACCGCACGAAGGCGGCGGGGCCGCGCCGGCCGGCGGCCCACGGCGGTTGTCGGGACCACCGCCGAAGGCCACCGGCCGGCAGATCACGGTTGCGGGTTGCTGAGTGAGATGCTGACCACCTGACCGCTTGCCCGGGTCAACACATTGCCGCTCCATACCGTCACGCCGACGGCCGGCTGGTAGGAGTGCGTGCCGTAGTAGCCACCCCACCGGTTGACGGCGTCAGCGAACCAGCGGTTGTTCACAACCTCGATATCGCGGTCGCTTCCACCGCACCCGCAGTAGCCGTCACTGCGGATGTACAGTGCATAGTTCCCGCCCGGAAGCATGGTGTTCCCCTCGATCCGGACGCCGTCGATCGGGCCGAAGTCGTTCGTGACGTTGATGCTGGAGTTGGCGCCCTCGGCGTCGCCCATGTCGACGTAGTTGTTCAGCACGAAGATGTGCGGACCGGTTGCCGGTGCACCGTTTTCACGCTTTCCGTAGTAGATCTCGATGCCGTCGGAGTGGGCTCCGCCCTCGGCAGTCCTGGTCGGGAAGGAATGCAGGTAGTTCCACTCGGCGCGGCTGTTCGAGCCGAGCCGGATCGGGTTGGCGACATTGATGAGGTCGCTGTACCTGATCCAGCCGCCGCCCTCGATGACCACCGCGGGCTCGTTGCTGTTCAGTGCGCCGTCCACGAACAGATGGTCGGCGTGCACGGTGCCACCGCGGGCGATCAGTTGGTAGGTGGCCGTCGCGCGGAACTTGACGTTCCGCAGCGTCAGCGTCGCGGTCGATCCCCTCGGCAGCTCGATCTGCTTCGTCACCAGCTTGTTCTCGATCAGGTAGCTGCCCGAGGTCAGCTGGGTGGGCCCGGTGTACTGGGTGAGGCCGGTCTCCGCGGTGGTGAGGCCGGGCCGCTCCGGGAACATCCTCGCGGACGGCCCGCTGCCGATGAGGTAACCACTGCCGGACGGCGGTGCCGTGGTCGGTGGCGGGGTGGTCGTGGTCGGCGGTGGCGTGCTGCTCGCCGGCGGTGTCGTCACCGTGGGCGTCGGCGTGGCGCTCGGCGTCGGCGCGGCCGGCGGCGACGACGACGGCGCTGGGCCCGAGTCGGCCCGGAAGGCGACGTCGACGTAGTACGTGGAGTTGCGCCAGATCGCGGTCGGGAAGCGGACCGAGTCGCCGTAGGCGTATACGCCCGCCGTGGCGGTCAGCGGGCCGGCCCGCAAGACCAGGTGCGTCCCGGCGAAGTACTCGGTGTCGTCCGCGTACCGTCCCTTCGGCGCGTGGTACGACACGACATACGGCGTGTTCGCCGCCAGGTGCACCGGCGTGGCCAGCCGGGCGATCTGCCAGCCGCTTGCTGTCTCGGTGCCGAACTGCACGGTGGCCAGCCGGTTGCCCGCGCCACTCCACAGCGCACCGGTGTGCGGGCCGCCGTTCTCGCGATGTTTGAAGAAGGTGATCGCGGTCACCGTGCCGGGGGTGCTGGTGCTGAACCGGGTGCCCAGCTCGACGGACCGGGTGTCCGGGTCGGCCCCGTTGCGCGGGGTGGTGGTGGTGCCCCACAGGGACAACTCCCCGTTCTGGAGCAGGCTCTGGGCGGAGGCGAGGCGGTTCGGGTGGGCACTGACGTAGGTGATCCCCAGCGCCAGCACCGCGGCGAGCGCCACCGCCATGGTGATCGCGAGCCGGTGGTGGATGGAGAGCCCGGTGCGGACTGTCCGGTTCGGGCGGGGCGGGGTGGGGGCGGACCTATGTCGCGCGCGAGAACGAGGGCCGGACATCGAACTGGTTACCCCTTCTTTCGATCGGTACTTCGGTCGGTGTGGCGCCGGCAACGCTCTCCCCATCGGCCGCTGAGACTAGCTCGGGCAGTTTGGGGCCCTGTTTCGGGGTTGTCCCCCGACTGCATGGACGCCGGCCGAACATCCCAATCGGTTTGCGGACCGATGTTGTGATTGTTCCGCTCTGGGTGTGACGAGCATCACAGTTTGAAGTGACGCAACGCGCGCGGCGCGGCCACCGCCAGCCCTGCGGACAGGCGGAAATGCAGACAGACAGACGGGCGGACGGGGGGGACAGGTCGCCCCGGGTCACGCGGTCGCGGTCAGGCGGGCACCGCGCTCGGCGCATCCGAGGACAACTGGGTCGGGCGCAGCCGGTCGGCCGCGGTGCCGCCGCTGACCAGCACGTCGGCGATGCGCTCGCCGGCGTGGCCGTCCCACAGCGCCGGGCGCCGGGCCGGCGGCGGTGCGTCCAGCACCTCCAGCGCGGCGGCGGCGATCCGGTCCGGGTCCCGGCCGACCAGCCGGTTGGTGCCCTGCTCGACGGTGATCGGCCGCTCGGTGTTGTCCCGCAGCGTCAGGCAGGGCACGCCGAGCACAGTGGTCTCCTCCTGGATGCCGCCGGAGTCGGTGAGCACCAGCCGGGCGGACGCCTGCAGCGCGATGAAGTCCAGGTAGCCGGCGGGCGGGATCAGCAGCAGACCGGGCGGCACGCCGAGCCGCTCCAGCCGGGTGCGGGCGCGGGGGTGCGCCGGCAGCACCAGCGGCAGCCGCGCGGCCGGCTCGGCCAGGCCGTCCAGGATGCCGCGGAGCACCGCGGGGTCGTCCACGTTGGCGGGGCGGTGCAGCGTGACCAGGCCGTAGCCGCCGGCCGATAGCCGCAGCCGGGACAGCACGTCGGACTCCATCGCCCGGTCCAGGTTGGCCAGCAGGGTGTCCACCATGACGTTGCCGACCAGGTGCACCTGGTCCTCGCGGTACCCCTCCGCGCGCAGGTTGGCCACCGCGTCCTCGGACGGGGCGAACAGGTAGTCGCTGATCCGGTCGGTGACGACCCGGTTGACCTCCTCCGGCATGTCCCAGTCCCGGCTGCGCAGCCCGGCCTCGACGTGCGCGACCAGCACGCCGGCCTTGGCGGCCACCAGCGCGCAGGCCACCGTGGAGTTCACGTCGCCGACCACCACCACCACGTCCGGCCGCAGTTCGGCCATCAGCGGCTCGAACGCGACCATCACGTTCGCGGTCTGCTCGGCGTGCGAGCCGGAGCCCACGCCGAGGTGCCGGTCCGGGGCGGGCAGCCCGAGCTCGGTGAAGAACACGTCGCTCATCGCCGCGTCGTAGTGCTGGCCGGTGTGCACCAGCGCCACCTCGGCGCCGCGCGCGACCAGCGCGGCCAGCACCGGCTTGACCTTCATGAAGTTCGGCCGGGCTCCGGCCACGCAGACGACCCGCACTGTGACCGCTCCCGCTTCAGAGTTGCTCGACGTTCGGCCCGCTCATGCGGTGCCGGCAGTCCAGGACGAACCGCGCGCGGCGGCCCACCAGGTCGTAGTCGTAGCCGTCGTGGTCGGTGAGCAGCACCACCGCGTCGGCGGCGGCCACCTCGTCCTCGGTCAGCTCCACCCGGGTCAGCCGGGCGTCCAGCCCGGTCAGCTCCACCACATGCGGGTCGGCGCCGCGCACGTCGGCACCGAGGTCGGCGAGCAGCTTCACCACCCGGGCGGACGGCGACTCGCGCGCGTCGCTGGTGTTCTTCTTGTACGCCAGGCCGAGCACCAGGACCCGGCTGCCGTTCACCGCGCGGGAGTGCCGGTTGAGCGCCACCATCAGCCGGCGCGCCACGTAGTCGGGCATGTGGTTGTTGACGTCGTTGGCGAGCTCGACGAACCGGAAGCTCTGCCCGAGGGCGCGCTGCACCCGCCAGGACAGGTACGACGGGTCGATCGGCAGGCAGTGCCCGCCCACCCCGGGTCCGGGGGTGAAGCGCATGAACCCGAACGGCTTGGACGACGCCGCGTCGATGGCCTCCCAGACGTCGATGCCGAGGTCGTGCGCGAACACCGCGATCTCGTTCACCAGCGCGATGTTGACGTGCCGGAAGGTGTTCTCCAGCAGCTTGGCCAGCTCGGCTGTCTTGCAGGACGAGACCGGCACGACGGTGTCCACCACCGAGGCGTAGAAGCCGCGGACGGCCGCCAGCGACGGTTCATCGATGCCGGAGACGACCTTGGGTGTGGTCTGCAACGTCCAGGTGGCGTTGCCCGGGTCGATCCGCTCGGGGGAGTAGCCGAGGTGGAAGTCGGCGCCGGCGGACAGCCCGGAGCCCTCCTCGAGGATCGGCCCGACCAGCTCCTCGGTGGTGCCCGGGTACGTGGTGGACTCCAGCACCACGCAGGAGCCCGGCCGCAGGTAGCGGGCGAGCGTGCGTGCGCTGGCCTCGATGTAGGACAGGTCCGGCACGCCCTCGCGGAGCGGGGTCGGCACGGTAACCACCGCGATGTCGAAGCCTGCCATCGACTTCGGCTCGTCCGAGGCCCGGTAGCCGCCGCTGTCCAGCACCGCGCGCAGCTCCTCCGACGGCACGTCCTCCACGTACGACTCGCCGGCCTGCAGGCGCTTGACCCGCTGGCTGTCCACGTCGTACCCGACCACCTGGTGGCCGGCCCGGGCGGCCCGGACGGCGAGCGGCAGGCCGACGTACCCCTGCCCCAGGATCACGACGCGGCTCATGCCGGGGCCCCGGCGAAGACGTGGAACCTGCGGAGCGTTCTTGTGGGGTGGCTCTTGCCGTGGCCCCGTCGGGTGGCTCATGTGGTCTCTCCTGTTCGCGGCCGGAAGCGTGCGGCGAGGGCCAGAGCGATGAACTTGACGTTGGTCTCGAGGTAGCGCGGGCCGAGCCGGCGCGGCTCCTGCAGCAGCCGGTACAGCCACTCCAGGCCGAGCCGCTGCCAGGCCGCCGGGGCCCGTCGGACCAGCCCGGCGAGCACGTCGAAGGAGCCGCCGACGCCGTGGATGACCATCGCGCCGGTGCGTTCGCCGTGGCGGGCGCAGAACAGTTCCTTCTTCGGCGACGTCATGCCCAGGAACAGCAGGTCGGCGCCGCTGCCCTTGACCGCGTCGGCCACCGCGCCGGCCTCGTCGTCGGCGAAGTACCCGTCCCGCGACCCGGCGACGGCCAGGTCAGGGTGGCGGCGGCGCACCTCGGCGACCGTGGCGGCCAGCACCTCGGGCCTGGCGCCCAGCAGGTACACCGACCGGCCGTCCCCCTCGGCGGCGGCCAGCAGCCCGGTGAACAGGTCGATGCCGGCCACCCGCTCGGGCAGCGGCGCGCCCAGGAACCGGCTCGCCCACACCACCGACTGCCCGTCGGCGAGCACCAGGTCGGCGCCGGCCACCGCCTCGCGCAGGCCTCGGTCCTGCCGCATCCGGATGATCTTGGCCGCGTTCACCACGGCGACCTCGATCCGCTCCCGCCGCTCGACGGCGGCCATGCAGCGCGCCACCGACTCCGCCAGCGTGAGCGCGTCGACGTCCAGCTCGAACAGCCTGCTGCGTCCAACCGGCACGGCTCAGCCCTCCTGCTCCGGTTGCGGGCGGATGCCGTCCTGGCGGATGCCGCCCTGCCAGCAGTCCAGCAGCCAGCCGAACTCGTACGGTCGGCACTCGGTGTCCACCGCGCCGGGCGGGAACAGCCGGTCGATCGCGCCCAGCCGCAGCCCCGGCCGGATCCCGGTGGTGGCTCCGCGCACGCCGCGGACCAGCTTCCCCGGGTCCCGGCGGGCGACCTTGCGGGTGGTCACGCCGTGCTCGTCGTGGATCACCGGGCCGGCGTACTCCGGACGCCGCACCAGCCAGGCCAGCCCGCGGCCGATCGCCTCGTCGTGGCTGCCGCCGCCGGCCTCGGCCAGGTCGAGCAGCGCCATCGGGGCCATCGCATGCTGGTGGACGCTGTAGACCGGGTAGCCCTCGACCACGCCGCCGGTGCGCGCGTCGTAGTGCCACCACCACTGGCCGGCGACGCCCTGCACCGCGCAGATCCGGTCCGCGCAGGCGTCCGCCGCGGCCAGGGCCTCCGGGTCGCCGAAGGCGGCATGCAAGCGGGCCAGCGCCTGCACCGGGTACACCTGGTCGGCGAAGCAGGACAGGTGGGACCGGTACGCCGGTTGCAGGCCGGGGCCGGTCACGTGCGGGAACAGCACCCGGTTGCCCAGGCGGGAGGCCAGCAGGCGGTGGCGGGCCCGGGCCAGCCGCTCCTCGACATCGGCCACCGTGCGTGCCTCGACCAGCCCGCTGACCGCCCAGGCCAGGTCAACCACGTACCTGGCGCCGTCGAAGCGGTCCAGGGCGTCCAGCCGGTGCAGGGCGCGCTCGGCGTCGGGGTGCCGCAGCGCGGCCGCCGCCCACAGCGCCAGCGCGGCGTCGCCGACCGAGGCGGTACCGTCCAGGCGCTCCAGCAGCAGCCCGCACACCTCGCCGGCGGTGCGGCCGCCGAGCACCGCACGCTGCGCGTCGGCGTCCAGGTGGCGGGCGCCCAGCAGCACGATCGCGGTGTAGCGCAGGCTCCGCCCGTCCCGGCCGCCGCCGGTGTTGCCCATGTTGCCGGCGTTGCTCATGTGGGCTGTGTGGCCCGTGTGGTCCGCGGTGAAGTTGCGGGTGTGGCAGGCGGTCCCGTCCGCGTTCTGCATCTCGGGCAGGCCGGCAAGCGCGAGCCGGATCATCCGGTCCACGACCGCGGCGTCGGCGGCCGACAGGCGGTCGCGCCGAGGTGCCGGTCCGGTGGCGGTGATGTCCGGCGGGATGGCTGGGGTGGTCATGCCGACCGCCCGGAGGACCAGACCTGGTCAGCGTCGAGCGGACGCGAACCGCACAAGACAACCACCATTCCCCCCAGGCGCGCGCCGGCACCGATCCCGCCGGACGCGGCCGAACTGTGCTCCCCCAAGGCTCGTGCCACGGCGCTCGTCCGCGACGCTGTTCAGGCTAGACAAGAACGATGGCACCCGGGGCCCATTCGCCGAGATACCCGAAAGTGACAAGACAATTCCCCATCGTCACTGATTATTCGCCCGTGCGTGGTAATCCCTTGACAGTGCTCGGGGCTGGTGCCAACGTGGCCGCTTGGCCGTGTTCCCGCCGTCCACCTGCTCGTCGATCGACTCGGCTCCTACGGCGTAGCCCCTTCTCCGTGGATCGGCGTCGAGCCCTATCTGCGATCCAGATCAAGGGTGACCTATGCGCTCCTTTGAGGAACCACGCCGCGTCGTGGACCTCGCCGAACCTGCTTCCTCCAACCTGGTGGACACACGCGCGCTGGGCGTGTTCGCCTACGACACCCACGATGTGATGGGCGCCGGCGACACGGTACGGGTCCTGGTCGCCGCCCGCAGCGCCCGCCAGGCGGCCCACTGGATCCGGCGGGCCGGGTTCCGGGTGCGGCGCTGGACGCCGCCGGTAGCCCGGGTGCCCTACGCCGAGGCCGCGCGGGCGCTCGGCGCCCCCGGCGTGGTGGTCTGGCGCAACCACGATCCGGATCTCGCCGAGCAGTGGTTCCACCTGCCGCACTGATCCGACCGATTCCAGGGGTGGCGCGCGGTGGCGCGCCGGTGCGCGGTGACGGGAAGCCTCGGTCGGGACCGTCACAACTCGGCGATGATCACCGGGGGTTCGGCCCGGGGCTGGCCACGCTGCCGCCAGGCGAGGGTGATCGTCGCCGGGTTCGAACGGTCGGGACCGCTACAGCTCGGCGTGGATCACCCGGGTCGGCGCGGCGGGATCGGCCGCGGCCGGTCAGCCCGCCGGTCGGTCGGCTCTTCAAGCGTTCCCTGATCGCCTACAACCCCTGTCGTCCGGCCTGTCGTCAGGCCCTGTCGTCTGGCCCTGTCGTCTGGCTGATGGCCCTCGGTGATCATCGCTGAGAAGTCCCGGTCAGAACCGCCACAACTCGGCGACGATCACGAGTCCGGTCGGGGACTGCCCACCCTGCCGCCAGGCGACGGTGATCATCGCCGGGTTCGAACGGTCGGGACCGCTACCGCTCGGCGTGGATCACCCGGGTCGGCGCGGCGGGATCGGCCGCGGCCGGTCAGCCCGCCGGTCGGTCGGCTCTTCAAGCGTTCCCTGATCGCTTACAACCCCTGTCGTCCGGCCTGTCGTCCGGCCCTGTCGTCTGGCTGATGGCCCTCGGTGATCATCGCTGAGAAGTCCCGGTCGGGACCGTCACAACTCGGCGACGATCATGGGTCCGGTCGGGGACTGCCCACCCTGCCGCCAGGCGACGGTGATCACCGCCGGCTCGAACGGTCGGGACCGCTACAGCTCGGCGTGGATCACCCGGGTCGGCGCGGCGGGATCAGCCGCGGCCGGTCAGCCCGCCCGCCGGTCGGCTCTTCAAGCGTTCCCCGATCGCTTACAACCCCTGTCGTCCGGCCCTCTCGTCTGGCCCTCTCGTCTGGCTAATTACCCTCGGTGATCATCGCTGAGAAGTCCCGGTCGGGACCGTCACAACTCGGCGACGATCACGGGTTCCGGCCGCGCTCGGCCGCCCTGCAATCTCCGATCACGGGTTCCGGCCGCGCTCGGCCGCCCTGCAATCTCCGACGGTGATCATCGCTGAGAAGTCCCGGTCGGGACCGTCACAACTCGGCGACGATCATGGGTTCCGGCCGGGACTGGCCACCCTGCAATCTCCGACGGTGATCATCGCCGGGTTCGAACGGTCGGGACCGCTACAACTCGGCGTGGATCACCGGGTCAACGCGGCGCACCTCCGCGGCCGGTCAGCCCGCGGCCGGTCAGCCCGCGGCCGATCGGCCCGGCGCGCCCGGCAACCGGGTGGTGACCGTAGCCGGTCGGGCCGGCGCGTCACGCGGCCGGCCAGCTCCTCCACCGTTCGCTCACAGGCCTCTTGGAATCGATGTTCTCGGCGATGTCTGCCGGATCTTGGCCGGGCGCAGCAGGCTGAAGATCCGGCCTACGCCCGGCCAGCCTGAGCCGCGCCGCCCGATGGTCGTTGGCGAGCCTGTCTGCGCCGCCGGGCGGTCCCGATGGCCGCCGCACGTGGCCGGCGGCGGACTTGGCCGAACTGGCCCCGTCGCCGCAGGGCGCTGACGTACAGTCCTCGCCGGGGGGATCTTCACCGCATGTACCTGTCGCTGCGCAACAAGCCTGACACGGACCTGTCCCTGCCGCCGGCAGTCCGGGGCAGGACGGGTCGCGTGGTGCCGGGCGCGGTGATCATGCTCGGGCTGACCAGCCTGTTCACCGACATCTCGGCGGAGATGCTCACCGCGATCCTGCCGATCTACCTGACCATGCAGGTCGGCCTGTCGTCGGTGCAGTACGGCATCGTGGACGGCCTCTACCATGGCGTGTCGGCGGTGGCGCGGCTGGCCGCCGGCGTGCTGTCGGACCGGTTCGACAACGCCAAGTCGGTGGCTGCCGTCGGTTACGCGTTGTCCGCGCTGGTCAAGCCGCTGCTGCTGGTGGCCCGCTCGGTCGGCTCCATCGGCCTGCTGATGTCGGTCGATCGGGTCGGCAAGGGAATCCGGACCGCTCCCCGGGACGCGATGATCGCGGCGAGTTCGCCGCCGCAACATCTGGCCCTCAACTTCGGCGTGCACCGCACCCTGGACAACACCGGCGCGATGTTGGGACCGCTGATCGCCTTCGGTCTGATCGCCTGGGACCCGCACGGCTACGACGGTGTGTTCGTAGGCAGCTTCGCGTTCGCGCTTATCGGGCTCGCGACCCTGGTGCTGTTCGTGCCGGGTCGCAGGCCGCCGGCCGGCGTCGCCGTCGCGCCGTCGAAGGTTACCCGCGCCGACGTCTCCCGGCTGGTCCGCTCCAGGCCGGTCCGGCGGATCGTCGTCATCGCCGGCCTCCTGTCGCTGTTCACGGTCAGTGATGGGTTCATCTACCTCGCCCTGCTGCGCAGCAATGACATGGTGGCCACCGTGTTCCCGCTGCTGGCGGTCGGCACGTCGCTCGGGTACCTGCTGCTGGGCGTGCCGTTGGGCCGGCTCGCCGACCGTTGGGGACGCCGCCGGGTGTTCCTGCTCGGGCAGCTACCGCTGTTCGGCTGCTACGCCGCCGCGGTGGGACCGGTGGGTGGCGTGGCCGCGGTGATCACCTCGGTGGGCTGTCTCGGCGCGTACTACGCGGCCACCGACGGGGTGCTGTCCGCGGCGGCCGTACCGCTGCTGCCCGCCTCCCTGCGGGCGTCCGGGTTGGCCGCGCTGCAGACGGTGGTCGCGTTGGCGAACCTCGTCTCCTCGATCGGCTTCGGCATCCTCTCCACGGTGCTGCCCACCAGGACCGCGTTCGTGGTGATGGCGGCCGGCGCGGTGGCCTCGGTCGCCGTGGCGCTCGCCGTGCTCAAGCCGGCCGCGCCGACCGAGCCGCCCCAGTGCACCCCGCCGACCGAGCCGCCCGCGCAGGCCGAGGTGTCGAGATGAAGCCGATGACCGTGCGGATCGCCGTTTTCTCGGCAGTGGTCGCGCTCGCGATCGGCGGCGCCGTGGTCTACCTGGGACACGTGGGCAACCGGGACGCGCAGATCCGGGGCAACCAGAGCGTCGCGGGGCAGGTCGACCCGGCTGCGGTGGAGGCGGTGCTGGCCAAGCCGCACATCGTCTTCCGCAGCACCGCGCTCGGGGCGTCGTACGGACACGTTGCGATCGTGCCGCTCGACCGGCCGGACGCGCCGCCGGTGCTGACCGACCTGTCCTGCGACCGGGTGTACGCGACCGACCGCGGCGGAGTGTGCCTGGTCGCCAACCGCGGCGTGACCACCACCTACCGGACCGTGCTGCTGAACGCGTCGCTGGGCACCGCTGCGACGGTGCCGGTGCCGGGCCTGCCCAGCCGCGCCCGATCGTCGCGGGACGGCCGGTGGGCGGTCACCACGACGTTCGTCTCCGGGCACTCCTACACCGACACCACCTTCTCCACGGCGACGATCGTCTACGACACCGGGACCGGCAGGTCGATCGGCAACCTGGAGTCCTTCACGTTCGTCAAGGATGGCCGGACGTACCGGTCGGTGGACATCAACGTATGGGGCGTGACGTTCGCCGCGGACGGCCGGCACTTCTATGCGACGGTGAAGACCAGGGGCATGACCCACCTCGCCGAGGGTGACCTGGTGCAGCGCCGCATCGAGTTGCTGAACATCCGCGCCGAGTGCCCGTCGCTGTCCCCGGACGGCACCAGGATCGCGTACAAGCTGTCCACCGGGCCCATCACCTGGCGGCTGCACGTGCTGGACCTGCGTACCCGGGCGGACGTGGCGCTGGCCGAGACCCGCAGTGTGGACGACCAGGTCGAGTGGCTGGACGCCGGCCACGTCGGCTACGGCCTACCCCGGGTGGGGTCGGCGGAGACCGACGTGTGGAGCGTGCCGGCGGACGGATCCGGGACCCCGGCCCGGCTGATCGCCGACGCGTGGTCTCCGGCGATCGTGCGCTGACGCCGGCTCGACGCAGACCGGGTGCCGGGTGCCCATTCCCGCCCGGGACGCGCCGGCCCCGCGCGTCCCGCCCGGGAAGCGCCGACCCCCGCGCGGCTCATCCTGCGGGTCGTAAGGCCCGGGCATACCCTTGCCCCGGGGCGCGAATGAGCGACAACGGGGGTGGCGGTCGCGTGCTGCAGGTTCTGATCGTGTCGCCGGCCCACGGCTCGGTGGCGTGACTTGGCGTCCTGGCTGGCCGGGTTGCGGGCCCCGTTAGCGCTGAAGCCGACGTTGGTCGACTGCGTGCGCGAGCACCCGATCGACGAGCCGGTGCCGGCGCTGCGTCGGTACGTCGGGCGGCGCGGGGTCGGGCCGTTGCACGACGCTGCGGTCCGGCACCGGGTGATCGGCTGCCTATGGACCGCGCTGCGCGCCACGGGCCTGGCCGACCGGCCGGACTCGGCGGACACCCGCGAGGCGTACACGTCCGCGGTGGGCCGGCACCTGCGCACGTTGTCCGACCTGGAGTTGGTGACCGACGTGCTGGCGGGGTACGGGCTGGCGCCGCTGGTGCTCAAGGGGCCGGTGCTCGCGGGGGCGGTGTACCGCCGCCCGGACCTGCGTGCGTACGTCGACCTGGACCTGCTGGTCGCCCCGGCGGAGTTCCCGGTGGCGCTGTCCGCGCTGGAGCGGGCCGGCTGCACGGTGTACGAGCGGAACTGGCCGCTGGTCCGGGACCGGATGCTCGGCGCGCTGCGGCTGTCCACACCCGCCGGCACGGTGCTCGACCTGCACTGGCACCTGTTCTACGAGCGGGAGCTGCGCTCGGCGACGCCGGTGGACCTGGCCGCGGTGCGGGGCCGGGCGCGGACGGTGGAGCTGGCCGGCCGGCGGGTACGCACCCTGGACGGCCTGGACACGCTGGTTCATATCGCCGTGCACGCCGCGCTGGACGGCGGCGACCGGCTGGTGTGGTGCAAGGACATCGAGCAGGCGCTGATGTACCGGGCGGTGCCGGACTGGGACCTGCTGGCCGCCCGGGCGGAGTCCTGGCACGCGGCGCCGGCCGTGGGGCTGATGCTCGGCCGGGCCAGCCGGGTGCTTGGCGTGCCGGTGCCGCGGGCGGTGCTGCGCGGGCTGGCGCCCGACCCGGCCTGGCGGGCGCTGGTGCGCCTCGCCGAGGCGCTGCCGCCGACGCTGGCCGCCGGTCGCCCGTCGCCGGCCCGGGTGGTTGCCCGCTCGGCGCGGGCGGGCGGGCCGGCCAGCCGGCGGGAGCTGACCCGGCGGATGGCCGCGATGCTGCGGTCTGGCCGGGGCCGCGAGCGGTTCGACGCCATGGACCCGGCGTCCGCGGTGTACCCGGCTGGCGGTGCGGCCGAACGCCGGGCGTACCTGGACGCGGTCCGCAAGCAGCCCTGACCGCACCAGCCGGGGGCCTTCGTCGTCGGCCCTGACCGGCGCGGCTACCCGGTGAGCAGGCCGGCGACCAGGGCGGCCGCCGCGCGCGGGTCGCCGAGGGTGAGCTGCCACGGCTCGGCGCGTCCGGCCATCTCGTGTGCCAGTTCGAACGCCCGTTCCGGCCGCTTCCAGTGCGTGAACGAGCGCTCCAGCAGTGCCGCGGCCACCTCCCGGCGCCCGGTCGGCCGCAGTCCCGCGGACACCCCGTCCTGCCGGTCGAGCAGCACCACGTGGGTCAGCGTCAGCGGCTCGGCGGCCACCTCCGCGGACAGTTCGGTCGCGGTGAGGTAGTGCTCGCGATCCTCGTCCCCGTCTCCGGCCTCGCCTCTGACGCCGGCCCCGCCCTCGCCGCCGACGCCGAGCAGGCGGGTGGCCCAGCCGGACAGCGCCAGCGGCCGTGGGTAGCGCAGTACCGCGCCGTCCGGCCAGGACAGGCACAGCGCCTCGTCCGAGACGTAGTCCAGCCCGACCAGCAGGCAGGCGGCGACCAGGGTGGACTTACCGGCGCCGGACCCGCCCGGGAACGCGGCCACCCGGCCGTCGCGGGCCACCACCCCGGCGTGCACGGCCAGGCAGTCGGCCCGGCTGAGCGCGGTGGCGTTCAGGTGGATCATCAGTTCGCCGAAGGCGCCGGCCGGCCCGGCCCCGCGGCCGAGGTGGACCACCCGGGCCGCCGGCTCCCGGTGCCGCGTGACGAACGGGGCGAGCAGTCGGCGCACCTCGGCCAGGGCCGCCTCGTCCGAGCCGTGCACCAGGAACGGCGTGTCGAGCATGGACAGCCGGATGGGGTGCGGGGCCGCCGGAGTGCTCACCCCGGCAGGAACCCGGCCTCGACGAGGTCCCGCACGGTCCGCTCCACCTCCGGGCGGATCGCCGCGGCGTCCACCTGGTACGCCGCCGCCAGCAGGCCGACCAGGTCGTCCAGGCTGTGCTCGCCGTCGGCCAGCCGCCAGATGTCGCTCGCGGTGCCGTTCAACAGCAGCGCGCGCCGGCTGGCCCGGTCGTACAGGCTGATCTCCCCGTCCAGCTCCAGCGCCCGTACCGACTCCGGTGGCGGACCCGAGCGGTGCTCAGCCGTCGCGATGCGCTGAAGCGCGGAGCCGCCGTCGGGGCGGCGCTGGCCTGGACGGTTCCGGCGGTCCAGACGGTGACGCTGACCGCCGCGCACGCAGAGAGCCCGAGCGCGCCGCCCCGGGCCGAGCCGCCGGTGCAGCACCCGCCCGTGCAGAACCCGCCAACGGAGCGGCCGCCCGTACAGCAGTCGCCGGCCGCGCAGCCGACCACGCAACAGCCGTCGGCCGGGCCGCACACCTCGCAGCCGGCGGCCGCTGCCGTCGGCGGTGCCGGCGCCGCGCCGGCCGCGCAGGCCGCGCAGGCCGGTGGCGGCACGCTGGCCAATACCGGCCCCGGCGTCCCGCTGGTGCCGGCCGCCGTGGTCGCCGCCGGGCTGATCGCGACCGGTATCGCCGCGCAGGCGGTACGCCCGCGGCCCACGCCGCCCGGCTGAGCCTCCGGGCCGACGGCATGCCGGCTAAGCCTCCGGCGGACGGCATGCCGGCTGGGATCGTCGGCCGCAGGCATCGCCCGCGGGCTTCGCGGCTGGATGCGCGGTCGGGCGTCAGGCGGGCCGGCCTGGCATTATTCGAACATGAGTTCGAGTAGCTGGGGTGGAGGCGACCGGCGGCGGGGCCCTCCGTGGGTTGGCGTGCTCGGCCCGCCGTACCACGGGTTCCTGCTGGCCTGGGGCCGCGCGGAGGAGTCCGGGTGGTGGGGCTTCGTGTCGTGGACGGACCGGGTGTTCATCGACGGCCGCCACACGGTCGTGGCGTGCGGAGGGTGGGTGGACGCCGACCGGTTGCGGCCGGAGTTCGGGGTCGACTACTCCGGGGTGCGGCGGCTGCACCTGCCGGCCGACGCCGAACTGTGGCGGCTGGTCGACTTCCGCAACGGTCCGATGCCGACGCACTACTACGGCCGCATCACCGGCGAGCCGCTCCCACCGCCGTGTGGCGGGACACCGGTCGGCGGGCTGCCCACCTCGCCCCCGCCCACCTGGTCGCGGGACGGCACGGTCAGCGGCGGCGCCGCACCGGACCGTTCCGCCTTCCGCCCCACCGTCGAGGGTCCGCGCCGACCCGGCGAGGCGCCTGAGGAGGGCCTGCGGTGAGGTCCGGACGGGCCACCGGTCCCGCCACCGGATCACGGTAGGGTGCTGTCCTGTGAGCGTGGGCATGCCCATGAGCTGCCAGCCGGCGAGCCGGGCGGAGCAGTGGCCGACGCCCTGGCCGAGGTTGAGGCCGGCCAGATCGCCTACTTGACCAGGGCAGGCCGGCCCATCGCCGCGCTGGTCCCGGTCACCGAGCTCACGGAGTTGCAGCAGGCGTTGGACGCCGCAGCCATCGCCGAAGCGCAGACCGTTCGGGCCCGTCCAGGCCCACGCATCCCGCACGACGTCATCGAGGCCATGATGGCCGCCGACGACGCCACCCACGACGCGATGGCGGCCGCACTGGACGCCCGCGCCGGCGAGGACCCGGCCCCCGATGAGATCCCAGCCATCTGGGAGACGATCAGCACCCGCCGCAACGCATGACCTTACTGAAGAGCATGGCAGCGACGATCAGCGGCGCATCGGTGCGGTCCTGCCAACGGGCCAGACGAGGGTTCACCGCTCCAGACGGTAGCGCGGCCGGTACCGCACCGGGCCCAGGTCGCTCCACCCGGTGTCCGCGTGACCCGCCCCCTTCCGGCTGGGAGTAGGCCGCCGGGGTGGTACGGATGCCTGTATCGCCAGGTGGCCGGCGGGCCTCGGCGGGCGGAGTTCTGTCGGGGCAGGGGCGTAGGGTGGGCGGGTACCCCCGGGTCGGCATCGACTCGGGGTTTCCGTGCTGCCCGAGTCACCGATGTACCTAGGACGCCGAGGTTATGACGCTCGCCGGACTGCTTGACGCCACGCTCGCCGACTCCGCGCTCGCCCGGGCCGTCTCCGCGGCCGGTGCGAGCCACCTTGACCTGACCGCGCCTGCCGCGCTGCGCCCGTTCGCGGTGGGCGCCCTCGCGGCGCCAACCGAGCGGGGCGGTGCCGGGCGGCCGGTGCTCGCGGTCACCGCCACCGGGCGGGAGGCCGAGGATCTGCTCGCCGCGCTGCAGTGCCTGCTGCCCCCGGACCGGGTCGCGCTGTACCCCTCCTGGGAGACGCTGCCGCACGAGAAGCTGTCGCCGCGTGCCGACACCGTGGGGCAGCGCCTGGCCGTGCTCCGCCGGCTGGCCCACCCGAGCGCCGACGACCCGACCACCGGGCCGCTGTCCGTGGTCGTCGCCCCGATCCGCAGCGTGCTCCAGCCGCAGGCGCCCGGTCTCGGCGACCTGCTGCCGGTCGAGCTGCGGCCGGGCGACGACGCCGAACTGGACGACGTGGTGGCGCGGCTCGCCGCGATCGCCTACGCCCGGGTCGACCTGGTCGAGAAGCGCGGCGAGTTCGCGGTCCGCGGCGGCATCCTCGACGTGTTCCCGCCGACCGAGGAGCACCCGGTCAGGGTGGAGTTCTTCGGCGACACCGTCGAGGAGATCCGCTACTTCAAGGTGGCCGACCAGCGCAGCCTGGAGATCGCCCAAGCGCCGCGGGCGCAGAGTAGAGCACAGTTCGGCCTGTGGGCGCCGCCCTGCCGCGAGCTGCTGCTCACCGGCGAGGTGCGCGCCCGGGCGGCCGTGCTGGCCAAGGACCAGCGGGAGGCCGGCCGGGCCGACCTGGCCGAGATGCTGGACAAGCTGGCCGAGGGCATCCCGGTCGAGGGCATGGAGGCGCTCGCCCCGGTGCTCGTCGACGACATGCGGCTGGTGCTGCACGACCTGCCCGCCGGCACGCACGTGCTGCTCTGCGACCCGGAGCGGATCCGGGCCCGCGCGGCGGACCTGGTACGGACGTCCGAGGAGTTCCTGGCCGCGTCCTGGGCGGCCGCGGCCACCGGCGGGCAGGCCCCGATCGACCTCGGCGCGGCCACCCTGCGCGGCATCGCCGAGGTGCGCCAGACCGCCGCGGAGATCGGCCTGCCGTGGTGGACGGTCACCCCGTTCACCGCCGACGAGGACATCGACGAGAACGCGCTGGTGGTGCCGGCGCGGGCCGCGGAGGCGTACCGCGGCGACACCGAGCGGGCCGTCGCCGACCTCAAGCGCTGGGTGCACGACGGCTGGCGGGTGGCGCTGCTGTTCGACGGGCATGGCCCGGCGCAGCGCGCCGTCGAGGTGCTGCGCGCCGCCGACCTGGCCGCCACCCTGGTGCCCGCGATCGAGGGCGACCTCGCCGACAGCGTGGTGACCGTCAGTACCGGCCAGCTCGACCACGGCTTCACCTCCGAGCCGCTGAAGCTCGCCCTGCTCACCGAGGCCGACCTGACCGGCAGCCGCGGGGTGTCCACCAAGGACATGCGCCGGATGCCGTCCCGCCGCCGGCGCCAGATCGACCCGCTGGAGCTGCGGCCGGGCGACCTGGTGGTACACGAGCAGCACGGCGTCGGCCGCTACGTCGAGATGGTCCGCCGTACCGTCAACGGCGGCGAGCGCGAGTACCTGATCCTGGAGTACGCGCCGGCCCGCAAGAGCCACCCCCCCGACCGGCTGTACGTGCCCACCGACGCGCTGGACCAGGTGACCCGGTACGTCGGCGGCGAGGCCCCGGCGCTGAACCGGCTGGGCGGCGCCGACTGGGCCAAGACCAAGGGCCGGGCGAAGAAGGCGGTCAAGGAGATCGCCGGCGAGCTGATCCGGCTGTACGCGGCGCGCACCAGCGCCAGGGGCCACGCGTACGGCGCCGACACCCCGTGGCAGCGCGAGCTGGAGGACGCCTTCCCGTACGTTGAGACACCGGACCAGCTCGAGGCGATCAACGAGGTGAAGGCCGACATGGAGCGGCCGACCCCGATGGACCGGGTGATCTGCGGCGACGTGGGCTACGGCAAGACCGAGATCGCGGTACGGGCCGCGTTCAAGGCGGTGCAGGACGGCAAGCAGGTGGCGATCCTGGTGCCGACGACGCTGCTGGCCCAGCAGCACAACGCCACCTTCACCGAGCGGATGGCGCAGTTCCCGGTCAACATCAGGATGCTGTCCCGGTTCAACACCCCGACCGAGGCGGCGTCCACAGTGGACGGTCTGCGCGCCGGCGGCGTCGACATCGTGATCGGCACCCACCGGCTGATCCAGCCGAGCACCCGCTTCCACGACCTGGGCCTGGTGATCGTGGACGAGGAGCAGCGGTTCGGCGTGGAGCACAAGGAGTACCTCAAGCACCTGCGCGCGCACGTGGACGTGCTGACCATGTCCGCCACCCCGATCCCGCGGACGCTGGAGATGTCGCTGACCGGCATCCGGGAGATGTCCACCATCGCCACCCCGCCGGAGGAGCGGCACCCGGTGCTGACCTTCGTGGGGCCGTACGACGACAGGCAGATCGCCGCCGCCGTGCGCCGCGAGCTGCTGCGCGAGGGCCAGGTCTTCTTCGTGCACAACAGGGTGGAGACCATCGAGCGGGCAGCCCGGCGGTTGGCCGAGTTGGTGCCCGAGGCCCGGATCGCCACCGCGCACGGGCAGATGGGCGAGCACGTGCTGGAGCAGGTGATCGTCGACTTCTGGGAGAGGCGGTCCGACGTGCTGGTCTGCACCACGATCGTCGAGACCGGCCTGGACATCTCCAACGCGAACACGCTGATCGTCGAGCGCGCCGACGCGCTCGGCCTGTCCCAGCTCCACCAGCTCCGCGGCCGGGTCGGGCGTGGCCGGGAGCGGGCCTACTCCTACTTCCTCTACCCGCCGGAGAAGCCGCTCACCGAGACCGCGCACGACCGGCTGGCCACCATCGCCCAGCACTCCGACCTGGGCGCCGGCATGTACGTGGCGATGAAGGACCTGGAGATCCGCGGCGCGGGCAACCTGCTGGGCGGCGAGCAGTCCGGCCACATTGCCGGGGTCGGCTTCGACCTGTACGTGCGGCTGGTGGGCGAGGCGGTGGCGGAGTACCGCGGCGAGGCCCCGGAGGAGGTCGCCGAGATCAAGGTGGACCTGCCGGTGGACGCGCACCTGCCGCACGACTACGTGACCAGCGACCGGCTGCGGCTGGAGGCGTACAAGCGGCTGGCGGCGGCGGATACCGACGAGGCGGTGCAGGCGGTGGCCGAGGAGCTGCGGGACCGCTACGGTGCGCTGCCCGAGCCGGTGGCCAACCTGATCGAGGTGGCGCGTTTCCGGGCGCTGGCGCGGCGGTACGGGGTCAGCGAGGTGTCGCTGCAGGGCAGTTCGGTTCGGATGTCGCCGGTACAGCTCCGCGAGTCGCAGGAACTGCGGATGCAGCGTCTGTACCCGCGCAGCGTCTACAAGAGCGCCGTGCACACCATCTCGGTGCCGCGGCCCGGCAGGCCCGGCCAGCCCACCCGGGACGTTCCCCTGCTGGACTGGTGCCGCGGCCTGCTGGATGTCGTGCTCGCCGGCCAGGGGGTGTGAGACCCGTGAACCCGGCCGGCGCGCGGATGGGCGTTCGTGAGAGCCTTGTCCCCGCTCGGGGAGCGAGACGAAGAAGGGTCCTGGCCGTGAGCCGTCGACGTACCACGATGCTGGGTGTACTGCTCGCCGCCGCGGCGGTCGCGCTGACGGCCTGCCAGCCGTCCGCGGGGACTGCTGCGTACGTCGGCAACCAGCGGGTCACCGACGAGCAGCTCCGTACCGACCTGACCGACGCGTTCGCGACGCCGAAGCTGAAGGACAGCATCACCCAGCAGTACGGCGACGACCTGTCCGCGTACCGGCGGCAACTGCTGAACGACCGGGTGCGGCACGAGCTGGTGACCGAGGCGGTGCGCCGCACCGGGGTCGGCGTGACCGAAGACGACGTGCTCAAGCTGATCGACACCCAGGGCGGCTTCGACCGGGCCCGCGACGACGGCCACCTGTCCCGCGAGCTGGCCATCCGGCACTTCAGGGACCTGCTGCTGATGGCCGAGATCGGCTATACCGAGCAGAACGTGCGGCGGCCCACCGAGGCCGAGCTGCGCGGCGCGTACGCGCAGGAGGCGCCGAACCAGACCACCGCGCAGCTCGGCCTGATCCAGGTGCCGGACCGGAACACGCTGAACCAGGTGATCGCGCAGCTCGCCGCCGACCCGGCGCAGTTCGATACGCTGGCCGCCAGGTACGAGGGGTCGGTGCCCAAGCCCACGCCGTACACCCCGGCGAACATCCCGGCCAGGATCCGGCAGAAGATCCTCACCGCAAAGCCGGGCACCGTCCTGCCGTTCGTCGGCCCGGGGCAGGCCGGCGAGGGCCAGTTCCTCGCAGTGAAGGTGTTCGACGTGCGGACGCCGACGTTCGAGGACCTGCGGTTGCAACTGTCCCTGCAGAGCCTGTCCCAGGCGTACCAGGCCGGGCAGGCGTACCTGGCCACGCTGGCCAAGGATGTCGGCGTCCGGATCAACCCCCGATACGGCATCTGGAACGCGACCAGCGCGCAGATCGAGGAGGCGCCGAACTCGCTGGTCACGCTGACCGGGACGAAGGCCACCCCGAGCCCCACGGCGCCGGCCGCCCCGGGGCCATGACCTCCCAGCACCACGACGCCCCACCCCCGGGCCCGGAGCCCGACCGCCTGCTCCTGGTCACCACCACCCCGCGGCTGCCTGCCGGGCTGCTGTCAGCGGCGGGCTGGGACGCGCTGCGGGCCGGCCCGGTCTACACCGCGGACCCGGTCAGCGACCAGGCGCTGGCGGTCACCGCGGCCGGCATCGGCGTGGTCGGGCTGTCCATCGGCAACCCGCGCGCCGCCGCCTTCGACTTCCGGCAGCTCGCCCGCGACCGCGGCGTGGCGGTGTGGCTGGCCGGCCCCGACGGCGACCCGGCGTTCGCCCGCGCGGTGGGCGACCTGGTGGCGCGCTCCGGCGGGGCCGAGCTGGAGGTGGTCTACGGCTCGTGGGACCCGCCCGGCGCGCGGCTGCTCGACGTGGTCGCCGTGATGGACCGGCTGCGCTCGCCCGGCGGCTGCCCGTGGGACGCCGAGCAGACGCACCGCAGCCTGATGCCGTACCTGCTGGAAGAGGCGTACGAGGCGTACGAGGCGCTGGAGCACGACGACCTGGACGCGCTGCGCGAGGAGCTCGGCGACGTGCTGCTGCAGGTGGCCTTCCACTCCCGGCTGGCCGAGGAGCTGCCCGAGGACGAGCGCTGGTCGATCGACGACGTGGCCGGCCACCTGGTGGACAAGCTGGTCCGCCGGCACCCGCACGTCTTCGCCGACGTGGCGGTCTCCGGCGCCGACGAGGTGCACGCCAACTGGGACAAGATCAAGCACGCCGAGAAGAGCCGCGACTCGGTCACCGACGGCGTGCCGATGGGCCAGCCCGCCCTCACCCTGGCGGCCGCCCTGCAGCGCAAGGCCGCCCGCCTCGACCTCCCCGCCGACCTGGCGGCCCCACCCGCTGCCCCGGCCCCACCCGCTGCCCCGGCCCCGGCCACCGCCGCCGGCTCGGCCCGCTCAGGCGGTCCCACCGCCTCCGCCGCGTCCGACCTGGGCCGCCGCCTGTGGTCCCTGGTCGCCGACGCCCGCGCCGCCGGCCTCGACCCGGAGGCCGAACTGCGCCACGCCGCCCGCGCCTTCCGTGACACCCTCGCCGCCGCCGAACGCGCCGCCCGCGCCGCCGGCCGCGACCCGGCCACCCTCGTCCCTGCCGAGTGGCGTTCCTATCTCGGCTGAGTTGGCGCGTTGCAATGCAACTGCAATACACTGCGCCTGTGTACGGCGAGGTCCGGTGGACGGAGTGGTCCGAAGAACACATCGTCGGCCATGGAGTCCTACCCACCGAGGTTGAGGAAGTCCTGTTCCACCGGCCACGCTGGGTGACGAAGGGCCGGGACGGCACCACGCTCCTGTACGGGACCACGAGTACCGGGCGCTGCTACTGGTCGTGACCGTCGATGAGGGCGGCGGCGCGGCGTTCATCGTGACAGCGCGGGAACTGACCAGGTTGGAGAAGCAACTCTTCCGGAGGAAGGCGAGGTGACCGGATGACGACGACTCAGGGCGACGATCTCGAACGGGTCGCCGAGCACTACCAGACGCACGACACGTCTGCCGATCTGGAGCGGGCCGAGTACGACGGCGGGACTACCGCCGAGCCGATGATCACCACCTCGCTCCGGCTGCCCAAGCCGGTGATGGATGCGATCCGGGGGGTCGCGGACGCTCGAGGTATGCGGGCCACCGCGCTCATGCGGGAATGGCTGGAGCAGCGTCTCGCCGAGGACGCGGACGCCGGCGAGCAGGTGATCCCGGTCAGCGCGCTGATGGCGTTCGTGGCCGAGACGGCGGCCAGGGATGCCGGGCGGCGAGCCTCCTGAGGCGGTAACGGAGCGGCAGATATTGCGTTCCTGTACCACCGAGTGCTGCCGGACGCGGCCGCGTGGACCCGGGCCGACGTCGAGCTGCGGACCGCCGCGGAGACCGGCCGGTATGACACGGAGGGCTGGCGGGTCCGCAGGGACGGCACCCGGTTCTGGGCGTCCGTCGTCCTCAGCCCGATCCAGGACAGCGACGGGGTGGTGCGGGGATACGTCAAGGTTGTCCGAGACCTGACCGAGCGGCTCATGCAGGAGGTCGCGCTGCGTGGCTTCGAGCAGATGATCGACAGCATCTCCGACTACGAGATCATCCGGCTCGACCCCGACGGTGCGGTGCGGTCCTGGAACCCGGGCGCCCGCAGGCTCCGCCATCCCGGCCGTAATCGTCAGCGGCGACACCTCACCCACCACAGTCGCCAGGCTCACCGCCATGGGCGCCGCCGGCTACCTGAGCAAAGCCGTTCGACACCGCCCAGCTGCACGAGGTG